>Ga0123353_10009640_pt1 | contig 13362 bp, 3 predicted proteins | sample TergutLab28metaG_3_FD_92763 | JGI IMG/M metagenome (GOLD analysis project Ga0123353, IMG submission 92763) | Labiotermes labralis P3 segment gut microbial communities from Petit-Saut dam, French Guiana - Lab288 P3 | ecosystem: Host-associated > Arthropoda: Insects > Digestive system > Gut ... | reverse complement strand
TCGTATTTCGTCACCGTCAAGGCCTACTCCATGGCGTCCCTGACCACCACCACGGTCAACCCCAACACCGGCGTGGCCCGCACGGAGCATGCCCGCCCCGACATGCCGGCGGACACCGTGCTCGACATGTCCACCCCCGAGAATCCGGATCTGATGTACTTCGACGACTTCGAGTATGCCGAATACCCCGACATCTACGACGAGGTCCTCGACCGCGAAATGAGCTATGTCGAGCGTCGCGGCGGCCACCCGCGCTACTTCGCCGATCTGGGCGGCGCGTTTGAGGTCGCCGAGGGAGAAGGCCGCGGCGGTGGCAACGCCGTCATGCAACAGCTGACAGCCAACGCCGTCAACTGGACGAGCACGCAATACAACTCCACACTCCTCGGCGACGCCCGCTGGAGCAACTACAAGGCCAGCGTCGACGTCAACTTCTCCAAAACCACCACCAACACCCATTACGCGATCCTGGGCGTGCGCCACCAGATCGCCTACCCCGAGAACGCCAACGCCAACGCCATCACCAGCAGTGGCTACAAGCTGCGCTTGCTGAGGACCGGCGTGTGGAACTTCTACCGGGGCACCACCAGCGTGGCCACCGGGACCCTCGCGGACTTCGACCCCGCCGCCTGGTACACGCTGAGCGTCCAGGCCGTGGGCAACGCCTTCACCTTCTGGATCGACGGCGTCGAGCTGGGTACCTACACCGACACCAGCACCGTCTATGAGAGGCTTGTCGGCGAGCTCATGCTCGGCTGCAACACGGGCTTCCAGTGCCTGTACGACAACCTCAAGGTGGAAAAGGTGGAGGGCTACGCCCCCTACTTCCAAGAGATCATCGACGACATGGATGCCCGCGTCACGTATACGGGCAACTGGACCCATCAGGGCGCGGGCGCCGCGGCCGGCGGCACCGTCAGCCCGGGCGATATCAACGGCACCCGCTACCAACGCACGCGCAGCAACGCCGGCGCCGGCGCCACGGTCACCATCCCCTTCACCGGATCCGGCTTTAGCATCATCGGCGAGACCGCCGCCACCTCCGTCATCCGCGTATTTGTGGACGGGGAGCAAGTGAGCGACAACATCAACATCGAAAACTCCCCCGCCGGCAACTACACCGGCTACCGCACGAGCAGCTACACCCTGGATGACTTGTACTACGGGAAGCATGAGCTGAAGATCGAGGTCGTGAGCGGCACCTTCCGCTTCGACGCCATCGGCGCCTTCGGCAAGGTGTACAGCCCGGTCGAGCCCATCCCCGGCGCGGTGCCTATCGAGATCACCGGCGCCAAGGTCGATGCCGCCAACGCGATTCCCAACGCCTTGTCCTTCAAAGGCTGGGGCATGCTCAGCTGCAACGCCACCAGCGTCCTGTTGTTGGACTATAAGGCGCATCATCCCGACAAGTATTGGGAGATGATGGAGATCATGTTCGGCGGCGACCGTCCCATCTTTACGCATGTCAAGATCGAAATGGGCAACGACGGCAACAACTCCACCGGCGCCGACGCCGCCACCATGCGCTCCGCCGACGAGGAGGCCAACGTCTTCCGCGCGGAGGGCTGGCAGCTGGCCGCCGACGCCAAGAGGGTCAATCCCGACGTGAAGGTGAGCATCCTGCGCTGGCGCTGCCCCACCTGGGTGGGCGCGAACAACCCCGCCGGCGCCGGCACGAACGGCGAGAACATGTACAAGTGGTACAAAGAGACCATCTTCGACGCCTATAAGAAGTACGGTTACATCCTCGACTTCGTCAACCCCACCATCAACGAGTCCAGCGCCCAGAACGGCTTCGTCACGTTCTTCAAGAACAAGCTCCTCACCGAGACCGATTTCCCCGCCTACATGGACGCGGAGGCCCAACTGGCATTTAGGAACATCAAGATCGTCTCGGATGATACCAATGCGGGCGCCGGCCCCACCATTGCCAGTTCCATGATCAGCAACGCGGAGCTGCGCGACATCGTCGACATCCTCGCCTGGCACTACACGACCAGCGCCAACGCCAACGTGACCACGCTGGTCAACAACTATGACAAGGAAACCTGGTACTCCGAGGGCTGCGCCTCCCTGGGCTTCACCCGCCAGCACATCAACCAGAAAAACGGGTACGGCGCGGGTTCCATCGGCGGCCAGTACAGCCCGCTGAACATGGTCGACAACTATCTGGCTTCCTTCGTCACCGCCTACCGATCGCATTACATCTTCCAGCCCGCCATCGGCGCCTTCTACGAGGGCACCCAGTACCAGCACAAGGAACTGCTCAGCGCCCGCTCCCCCTGGTCGGGCTATATCCACTATGACGAGGCCCTCCTCATGACCGCCCATTGGTCCAAGTTCTCCATAAACGGTTGGGATAAGCCCGGCGAGGAGCCCACCGTCTGGCGCGCCATCCACGCCGCCAGCGCCAGCAAGCCCGGCAGCACCGACGAGCACAATGTCAACACCAACGGCTATCCCAGCTACATGACCCTGGCCGCCCCGGACAAGAGCGACTTCTCCACCGTATTCATCAACAACCACACCGCCACCAAGGTCTACAGCATCGCGCTGGCGGACATGGGCATCGCGGACGGTTCGACGCTCTACCTGTGGGAGACCAAAGCCAACAGCTACTTGCAGCTCAGGGAAACTGTCGAATTGGCCACCGACGGCAAGTATTATTTCCTCGTGGAACCCTTCTCCGCCGTCACCGTGACCACTTTGGATCCCAAGGATTCCGGCATGGATCCCCTGCCCCCCGACCCGGTCGACGGGGTGCTGGACACCGACTTTAGCGGCAAAACCATCGGCATCACCGACGATCGCTACCTGTACGCCGACGACTTCGAGTACGCGGGCTATGACGACATCGAGATCTACAACGCCAAGACCGGCGCCGTCACCATGGTCCCCTACCTGGAGTCCCGCGGCGGCGCGCCCCGCTACATGATGAAGGGCAGCGGCGCTTGGGAAGTGGTGGACGGACGCCTAGTCCAGCTCTTGGCGGACAGGCCGTCCTCCGGCGAGTGGAACAGCAACGTGGCCAATGTCATGGTGGGCGACTTCCGCTGGATGAACTACAAGGCCAGCATCGACGTCCAGGTAAATGGCGTGGCCGGCTCCCAAGCCGCCATCACCATCCGTAGCCAGACCGGCATGGGGCCGTTCAACACCGGCTACAACCTGCGCATCACCCGCGCCGGCGCGTGGTCCTTCTACAGGGGCGGCACCTTGCTGGGCAGCGGCTCAGTCGCCGCCGATCCCAATGGCGAATACAACATCGGCGTGCAGGGCGCTGGCCGCGAGATCACCGCGTTCGTCAACGGCGTGGAGGTAATGACCTACACCGACAACTCCACCACGTTCTACGACTCCGGCCGCGTCAAGCTGGCCAGCGGGACCAGCGGCACGGCCTGGTTCGTCAACTCCTTCGACAACCTGAAGGTCGAGGTCGTCCCGGGCTTCATCCCCTATGCCAGCGCCTTCTACGACAACCAGGACGACGAGATCAGCATCGAGGGCAACTGGAACGTGCCCAACCCGCCGGGCGGCAGCGCAGACAACTGGCAGCGCACCCTCATGACCGGCACCTACGCCGCGGGCAACGTGCCCAGCGTTTCTTTCCCCATCGACGGCACCGGGTTCTCCATCATCGGGACCAACAGCGCGGCCAACGCCACCAACTGCCGCCTGGATCTCTATGTGGACGACATGACGGAGCCCGTGGCCACCGGCCTGCGGATCAACCAATGCGTCGCGCGTTACAGCACGTTTACCTATGACGGCCTGGCCGATGGCCCCCACGACATCAAGTTGGTCATCACCGCCGGCGCTATGGCCGTGGACGCCATCTACGTGTTGGCCCCGGTCGCGACCTTCGACGACAGGGACCTGGTCGCCGCTATGAAAGCGTTCGAGGCTTTGAACCAGTTCGACTACACCCCCGAATCCTGGGCCCTCGCCGACCCGGAAAGTGCCTATGCGGCAGCCCTCGCGGTCTACAATGACCCCTACGCCAAACAGGCCGCCCTCCCCGGGCCGACGCAAGACCTGCTCGACGCCATCGACGCGCTCGTGCCCCTGGAGTTTAGCATCGGGAGCCAACCGGTCTCCGTCGTACTCCGGAAAGGCATGACGTATCAGATCAAGATCGAGTCCAACAGCCCGACCACGCTCTTCTACATCAGCTCCAACGCCAACGCCACGGTCAGCGCGACGGGGTTGGTGACCGCCGTCAAGACGGGCAGCGCCGTCATCACGGTGATCGATGTGTACGCACAGAAATACTTCACCGTGGCCATCAACATTTCCAGCTGATCAGGGTCCTCCCCTCCTCAGCATTTAAGCGTGATGAAAGGGGCGGCGTGGTTTCGCGCCGCCCCTTTTCACAATTTATCGCCAGTTTTATCGCCAATTTTCCACCAGTTAATAATTGATGGGGTTTGCCGCAAATATGAAGGTCAAGAAGATCAAGAAGATCAACCGGAGAGTACGCAAGAAAGCGACGAAAGCGAAGATAGCCATCCTCGCTGTCATCGCCATAGCGGTCGTTGCCGCCGCCGCGCTGTCTATCGCCCTGTTTGGCCCCGGGGGCGCCTTGCAGGGGGATGCCGTCGTGGCGAGCGTAGACGGCGCCTTCGTCACGGCGGCGGAGTACCAGCTGTTTGCGGCGCGCACCCGTTCTCTTGTCTACAACCAATACACGAGCGATCAAATTGGCGCGGACGACTTCTGGACAAAAAGCATTGACGGCCAAACGCCGCTGGATCTGATGCGGCAGATGGTCATGTCGGAAATCACCTCCTTCAAGGTAATCCAGAACATGGCCGCCGATCATGGCATCATCGAGCCTTTTGACTTCCTCGCGTACATGTCCCAGCTGGAGGAGATCAACACACGCAGGAAAATCGACGTGGCGGCGGGCGGCATCGTTTACGGCAACATCACCTATGCCGACTTCACATACTACAATTACTTCCAGTCCAACCTCAAGGCGGCGCTCTCCGACACGTTGCGGGCTGAGTTTCGGGACTCGCTCTCGCAGGGCGATTTGCGGGCATACTATGAGGACAACCGGGAAAAATACCAAATCGAGACGCGGGTGCGGATCATCACGGCGGAAGTCTATCCCGATACCGAAGCTGAGGAGGCCGAAGGGTTTCGGCAACTGCTGGATGTGAAAGCCGCCATGGAAAGGGGAGATGGCATTGACGTATTGTCGGCCGGCTTCGGCGATATCTTCTTCAATGAACTGACGTTGGACAACCTGGACACCCGAGCCGGGAGGATGGGCGATAGGGAAGGCCGCTGGCTGGCCGCCTCCGCCATGGGGCAGGGGGAAATCAGCGGGCCCCTTGCGCTGGACGGGGCCGTGATGCTGATACTATGCTTGGAGCGGGACGATAATCTCTATCTGCCCTACGAGGAAGTGGACGAACAGATTTTTGAGGTGTTAGCCCGCGCACGCGAAGGCCAATTGATCCAGGACGCCGAAGCGGGCGCGGAGGTTACGTTTGACGCCGGCCTTTGCGACGCGGCGGCCCGCGCCGCGTTGGGCCTGTAAAAAGGCCAACAAAAGTAAGAAAGCAAGAAAGAACTGAAATGAAAAGAACTGAAGGAAATGGAGGATCGTTATCCATGGGAATGATTAACAAGAAAACATCGTACAGACTGTTGAGCCTGGGCATCATCCTGGCCATGCTATTCGGGTTCGTGCCCATCCTGGCCTACAGCGCCCCGGATGACATCGAAGAAGGGGTGCGCAACATCTACCACGTCGATCCCAACGGGGACGACGCCAACGACGGGCTTTCCCCGGGGAGCGCGTGGAAAACGCTGGCCAAGGCTTCCACGCAGGTGCTGGGCGCCGACGCGACGGGCGCCGACCGGCTGTTGCTCAAGGCCGGCGGCGTGTGGAACGGCGAGCGGCTTCTGGTCCAGAACTCCAGAGGCAACGAGGACTACGATGTGGTCGTCGGCCGCTACGGCGAGGGCCCCGATCCCATCATCAACGGCAGAGGCGTCAACAGGGGCCAGCTGTACGAAAATGCGGCCGTCCTGATCCGCAACTGCGCCTACATCACGGTGGAGCGGCTGGATATCACGAACAGCCCGAACGACTCCTTCCCTGGCAGCACGTCCAACCCAAGCTCGCTGCTCTACCTCATCGGCCTTTACGTGGACAACAACGGCGCCGGCAACCTGCCCAACGTCACCATCCGCAACAACACGGTGCATGACGTCTCCTCCCGGATGGCCGGCGGCGGCAGCAAGAACACCGGCGGCATCAGCGTGGCTGTCCGCGGCAACGTAAACTCGCAGTTCTCCAACCTGCAGATCATCGGCAACGAGATATACAACGTCTCCCACGAGGGGATCTACCTGCAGAGCTCCCGCGGGACCCGCCGGCTGACCTCGGGCAGCGCCGCCACCACGGAGAACTGGTACGGCTGGGACGACACCTATATCGCCCACAACTATGTACACCACACGGCGGGCGACGGCATCACCGTCATCAACACAAACAACGCCTTGGTGGAGTACAACTTGCTGGACAACGTGGCCAGCGACGATTACGACGCGACCGGCAACCCCTCCCACGCCGGTTTGTGGATGTGGGACGCCAACAATGTGCATCTGCGCTACAACGAAGTGATGAACACCGGCCAAGGTTGGACCTCCAGCCCCGACGGCATGGCGTTCGACTTCGACTATGGCACCCAGAACTGCCTGTTTGAGTACAATTTCTCCCACGGCAACGACGGCGGTTGCCTGATGGTCTGCCCCGACAACTGGACGACCGGTACGGGCAGGGGCGGCGTGTCCATCAACCACGTGTTCCGCTACAACATCAGCGTCAACGACAGGAAGGCGATGTTGCGCTTGATCTCCTCCTACAGCGCGGAGGACGAGGTGCATATCTACAACAACACCTTCTACTGGTCACAGCCGCTGTGGCAGACGCCGGTGCGGGCGATTCAAACAAACGGGAACTACCAGATCTATAACAACATCTTTTGCGGCCCCGGTCCCGGGTTCGATACGACGCACAACGGGATCTGGCCGACCAACGCGAGGACCGTGTACAGCAACAACCTGCTTTGGGGCGGCGCGGAACTCGGATACAACATCCCCGGCAGGATCCTCGACCCGAATGCCGTGATCGCCGACCCGAAGTTCGTGGACACCGGCGCGGTCACCTTTGGCACGTTCGATTTTGCCACCGGCACCGTGAACTTGGGCAGTGTCCCCGGGTTTAAGCTGAAAGCCGGATCCCCCGCCATTGGGGCCGGCATGGCGTACATGCCCGCGCCCGACAAGATCCCGAGCTCGTATTACCATTCCGCCGCGCAGAAGGTGCCGCAATGGATTGAAGATCCCACCATGGACTATTTCGGCAATCCCATTGTCGGCACGCCCACCATCGGCGCCTACCACTACACCGTCGACAAAACGCCGCGGCCGGATATGCCCGATTCCAGTGAACTCATCCCCCTCTACGATGCGATCGTCGCCGCATGCGACAAGCTGGACAACCCCCCGGTACCCACGGGCGTAAACGACCCGAACGCCTGGATGACAGTCCCCCTACAGCCCAGCCGCTATCAATACGGCGGATCCACCGCCGCGGAGTACACGGCCATGAATACCGCGCTGAACAACGGCACGATTGCCACCTGCGTCGGCGAGGTCGAGGCGGCCATAGAAGCGGCGGCGGCGTACTTGGCCCTGGACGGCGACCCGGCCGCGCTGGCGGCGGCGGCGGCGGACATCGCGGCCGCGCTCGCCCGAGTCGCGAATGTGGCCTCCCGCCTCAAGGGCGTGCGCGTTTACGACGCCATCGCCGGCACGGACGCTTACGCCAACGCCGCGGCCGGCACCACGGCGACGAACCTCGGCGCCGGCCCGCAAATGGCCGGCACGGTCTATAACCGCGACGGGCAGCAGATGAACGACACGAACGGCTACCGCGTCAATGCCCACGGCGGCCAAGTGATTTATGTCGACCCTGCCGAAGTCAACTCGATGTATCTCCGGGACGGCCGCGACAATCAATTCTCGGATCACTGCTGGTTCTGGATCGGGGAAGACCGCTCCCGTAGCGGCAACGGCACCGCCGCCTTCTCGATCTACTCCTCCCCAGACCTCTACAACTGGACGAGGCGCGGCGCCCCGCTCCTCAGGGGCGCGACGGGCGGCGGCAGTTTCCTCGCCGCCAAGGACGGCATCCCCGGCGTCACGACCAGCTCGACCTCCGTGTATGAACGCCCGAAGCTGATGTACAACGCCAAGAACAAGACCTTTGTCGTGTGGGCGCACCTGGACGGCGCCACCCCCAGGGACACCACCGGCAGTTATGGTTGCGCCGCCGCCGGCTATGCCGTGGGCTACGCGCTGGAAGATGTGTTTACATACGGCGGGCGCAACCGCATGCATCAGTACGCGCTCGACTCGGATTACGTCAATCTCGCCGCGTTCCCGTACAATTCGCGGAGCCAGAACACAAACGGGTTCGGCCCCTATTGGAACGAACAGGGCAACAACCGCGGGTTCGCCCGTGACATGAGCGTGTACGTGGACGACGACGGCACGGGCTACATCATCTACGCCTCCGAAGAAAACCGCACGATGTTTATCTCCAAGCTCAACGAGGACTACACGGCACTCAACAAACTGCGTGTGACCCGCGCCGACGAGGGCACGGAGTTCGCGCGGATCAACCCGGGCTTCCAGCGCGAGGCGCCGTCCGTGTTCAAGTACAACGGCAAGTATTATATGGTTTCGTCCTCCTGCTACGGCTGGAGCCCCAACGGCGCGGTCTACTGGATGGCCGACAACATCCTCGGCCCCTGGGAGGACATGGGCAACGTGATGGACGGTTCCGACGTCCCCGATCTCGGCGTCTATCCGAAAGTGGGCGAGTCCCGCCTCTCCTTCGGCGCCCAGAGCACCAATGTGATCGCGGTCGACGCCGAAAAAGGCCACTTTATCTACATGGGCGACCTGTGGGGCGGCGGCGGCAACACCAATTCGGGCTACCTATGGCTGCCCATCAGGTTCGGTTACAGCGGCACGATGCAGGTTCAGGGCGTGAAATACTGGAAACTGGAAGACCTTGAGAACCTGAACCGGCTCCGGATCACCTCCGCGTTGCCCGACTACTACTTCCGCACCGCCGACCTGCCCAGCGCCCTCAACGTACAGGTGAACGCCTACGGCGCCGGCTGGGTAAGCTACGCCGCCGCGCCGGTAACCTGGGACGCCGGGAACGCGGCGAAGATCAACGCCCTGCGCCTGATGGAGAAGGGCGAGCTGACGGGCTACGTGACTGTCGGCGGCAAGCAGTACGCCTTCGAAGTGCCCTTTGTGAAGGTAACCGCCAACGCCCGCTACATGATCGACGTGGGATCGAACCCCGAATGGGATCCCAGCGGATCGATGCTGTTCGACGATTATTACAGCACGATCAAGGCCATCGCCCCCGGTCTCAAGCACACCCTCCCCGATCAGACCATCAAGGACGCGACGACCGCCAACAACTTCGGCTATACCAGCGTCCTCAACGGTTCCCGGGGCTCCGCGGGCGCCATCTACAAAGGGCCCACCACCTCCCGGCAGTATGACCGAAGCGGCGTCTTCGTCAACTGGTGGGGCACGCCCAGGACTACCGGCAGCGTGCCTCTGGACGGCATCGGGTACAACATGTTTATCGACGAGCCCGGCACGTATACGCTGAGCTTCGGCACATACGACTGGTGGGCCCCGCTCACCCGCGACTCCAGGCTGGACGTAAGCTATGTGAACGCTTTCGGCGTGAAAGTGGTGGCCAGCATGACGTTCCGATCCATTTTCGAGAACAGCTTCGACTTCACCTTCCCGGTCAGCGACCTGCCACCGGGCGGCACCATGCTCAGCGTCGATATCATCCCCATCTCCCAGGCCACGGGTTCCAACGGCTCGTTCGCGCCCTCCTCCGGCAGGGTCGAAAACGGCCAGCCGCTGAGCTGGTTGGCCCTGGCCCTGAACAACCCCGGCACTGTCGATAAAAGCGTACTGCAGGATCTCGTCGATTCTGTCGCGGGCATCACCAACGACAGCTACCCCAACTGGGCGGCCTTTGACGCCGCGCGGCAGGCGGCAGGCGCGCTGCTGGGCGGGACAACCGCGACGCAGGCGCAGATCGAGGCCGCGCTTGTAGCCCTGGCCGCCGAATACCGCCCCATCGCGGACGCCCAGGGCGCGACGCCGGAGTTCACCACCGCCGCGGGCGCACTGGCCGGCGCCACGCAAAACGCCGCCTACAACCAGACCCTCGCCGCCAGCTCCTCTACGCGCCCCGCTACGTACGGCATCGTCGCCGGCAAGCTGCCGCGGGGCCTCAGCCTCAACCCGGCCACGGGCGCCATCACCGGCACGCCTGTGGGGGAAGCCGGGACCTACGCCTTCACGGTACGGGCCACGTCCCTGTACGGCGTCTATGACGAGCGCGCGTTCAGCATCGCCGTCGCGGGGCTACCCTTCTCCTTCAACACCGCCGACATCCCCACCGGCGTATTCCCCGCCGGGACCGTGGCCACGGCATATGCCCCGGCCAGCAACGGATCCCGGGTCAGGCTGGCGTCCACCACCAACATCACGCCGGTCCTGTTTGAAGTCAAAGAATCCGCCGCCATCGAACTATCCCCGGGCGTATACCGCGGCTTGCCCAGGGGCATGTTCCTTTACAGCAACGCCGGCACCAGCACCACAGACGGCACCACCAACCTCAGGGGCACGCCGACCCACGCGGGCACCTACACCTTTACGCTGATGGCGATCAACCGCTTCGGCGATGTCATCGAGCGCGAGATGTCCATCACGATCAACGAAGTCCTCCAGGCCAACCGGACGCCCACCCTGGCCGGGCGCGCGCTGGACGACGGCACCGTGGGCAGGCCATACCGCGCCATGGTGGTGGGCAACACCTACTGGTCCGCGTACATCGGCCCCGTGAACTATGAGCTGGTAAGCGGCGATCTGCCCCCCGGCCTCACCCTCGCCGACGCCAACAACGGACCGGCTGGCGCGGGCCTCGACTACAACTACTACGCGCTGGTCACCGGGACGCCCACGACGCCGGGTCTCTACACGTTCCAAGTCAGGGCCACCGGCGCCTATGCGTCAAGCACCGCCACGTTCACCATCACGGTGGGGGAACCGTCGGACAAGACGGCCCTAAAAGCCGCCATGGATGCCTTCGTGGCCCTGAGCCACACGCAATGGACGCAAGCTTCCTGGGCAATCGCCGAGGCCGCCTACGACGAAGCCGCCATTGTCTACGGCAACCCCGCCATAACGCAAGACATGGTGAACGCCGCCACCGCCGCGTTGTTGGCCGCCATGGACGCCCTCGAAGCGTACACCTTTAGCCCGGGCGGCCAGTCGGCTTCCGTCGTGCTCCGTAAAGGCATGACCTATCAGATCAACATCACAACCGAAAGCCCGGCCAATGTCTTCTACGTGAGCTCCAACGCCAACGCCACGGTCAGCGCCACAGGCTTGGTGACCGCCGCGAAAACCGGCAGCGCCGTCATCACGGTGATCGACGTCTGGGCGCAAAGCTACTTCACGGTCACCATCAACATTACCAGCTAACGTATAGCGATTTGTAGCCGCCCATACCATACCATACCATAGCATAGCATACCATACCATACCATAACGGGCGCGCCACCCATTGGGGCTGTTGGGGCTGTTGAATGCTTTCAACAGCCCCAATCGCTTTTTGTCAAGGACTGTTTTTTGACGGGATGGTGCCTACATGCGGACGTGGCCGTTGGGCGCTCTCAATATTATGCGGGTTTGATTTTTGATAAAGATGTGGTATACTTATTGAAGAAAGGCGGTGAACCGCATGGATGCAAAGATACAAAAGGACTTAGGCATAATAAGGGAAAGCGTGTTGCAAGCTGTTCCGGCAGAAGCAATTTATCTGTTCGGTTCGTATGCCTACGGTACACCCAATGAAGAAAGTGATTTTGATATTTATGTGGTCGTGCCGGATAGCACAACGGATTTGCCTGAACTGCAAGGAGATATACGTCTGCTATTGAAAAAAAAGAGAATAATGAACTTGGATTTACTGATGGGACGCTCCAGCGTATTCAACCGCAGAAAGAACGGTCCGACACTTGAAAGAGTGATTGCACAGAAAGGGGCTGTGCTATATGGAACATGAATATATTGCCGAATGGTTTCAGCTTGTGACATTGATAAAGCCTGCACGGTATTGACTGGATATGGCGTCCAGCCTCGTTATCCGCAAGAGATAGGAATAACAGTCAATGACGCGCTGAAAGCACTTGAATATGCCCGTCAGGTTCGGGACTTTGAACCGTTGGCGGCGGTGCGGAAAGAATTAAAGAAGAACTAACATAGCTTTGGGGGCGGCAACCTGTGTATGGTTGCCGCCCCATATGGTTACCGCTACGAAATTGAGGATATCCCCATGTCTGATAGATCTGGGGCTTTGTGCCATGTGTGGTAAATTTTACATCTTTTACTGTAGATTTTGAGTTATCGTCTTATTATACAATTTTGCATATCATAATCTGTGTAAAATATTGCATTACATGCAAAACACGATGGGTTTATAATAATAGATGTTGACATATATCTTTACGATATATGGAAAATTTTTGGAAATAGAAGGAGAATTCACATGAAAAAACACATGCGTTTCCTGTCCCTGTTGCTGGGTCTCTCCATGCTGGCGGGCCTGATGTTTAGCACGTCGTCGATACCTCTCGTCGCCGCCGCGCCGATCACCAACGAAATCATCCCCTTCGCGCCGTTCGTCCCGACAGACGAGGAACTCCGTTGGGGCACGGGCGACCAGGACATCATCCCCGATGTGCCCGGCTTGGTGGCCAGCGTCATCAACGACACGGCATACCTGGACAACCTGTCGTTCTTCCCCGACATCAACGACCGCGAGTTCTGGGACGGCCTCCCCGCCTCGTTGAAGACCCAGATCATGAACAGCGGCAACACCGCCATCAACACCACATGGAACATCATCAAATCATCCGACTATCAGGTGTACAACCGGACGGGCAACCGCACCACCTACGAGAGCACGCACCAATTCCCCCGGCGTTACGCCGTGAACCGCATGGTGCTGGCCGAGTGCGTGGAGAACCAGGGGCGGTTCATCCCGCAGATCATCGACGGCCTCTTCGCCATCATGGAGGAGAGCACCTGGGCGTTGCCGCCGCACAACGTCTACATCCGCGACACGCCCACCTATTCCTTCCCGGACTATGACCGCCCGGTGCTCGACCTGTTCGCCGGGCAGACCGCCTCGGTCCTCTCGATGACCGACTACCTGCTGGGGTC
>Ga0123353_10009636_pt1 | contig 13365 bp, 9 predicted proteins | sample TergutLab28metaG_3_FD_92763 | JGI IMG/M metagenome (GOLD analysis project Ga0123353, IMG submission 92763) | Labiotermes labralis P3 segment gut microbial communities from Petit-Saut dam, French Guiana - Lab288 P3 | ecosystem: Host-associated > Arthropoda: Insects > Digestive system > Gut ... | reverse complement strand
TGATCCCGTTACAGGCCCGGTGTGGCCCAGAGGGTGGGTAGATGTATAGCTCTACTCTTCCATGACCGCGGCACTAGAAGGGGGTGAGTGGTCAGCAGCACGCCCCGGCCGCACTTTACCCCCAGGGAAAGACCAGGTACCCATTTCACAGGAGGCTGGGTGGGTCCCAGGGTCTGTCTGGACGGGCGGAAAATCTCGTCCCCACCGAGATTCGATCCCGGACCGTCCAGCCCGTAGTCAGTCGCTATACCGCCTGAGCTACTTGGCCCACATAACATTAAGTACATAACATAATGTTAGTTTCAAAACCCTAAGGGACACACCCACAAATGGGTTGCTAATATTAGGTACCTTATGGACACTGCATTTTTACGACGACTGTTCCCCGGAGTTTAAGAGCGTGGAAAGATGCCACAGATGCTGTTTTTCCCGACTTCTGACACTAGCACCGAATCGAGCAAATATTGCAGCGTTTGATTAGTCATTTGAAGAAGATTATTAGTGTGCGTTGCTCTCTCGTTATTGTTTGCGATTCGCTGTTTTTATAGGCTCATCAAGGTTTGTCATTTAAATAGCAAATTCCTATAAAATTCTTACTCCGTAGATCATTGCGTTCGTAAAACCGTCTTGTGGTATGTACCTGAGTGATTTTGGAGGACCAACTGACAGGCGTAGCGTAACATGAGCCAGTTACAGCCACTCTGAAAGTCTGTGGTGAGTCTCGTGGCTTCTCTCCCTCCATAAGTGTACAGATGGTGCAAACAAAGAAGGGAGAACACACCTCGCTTACACGGATATAACTCGAAACCACAATCTGGACATATTTCCTTACGGTTGTGACTGTACTGCAGGCTAACCAATGAGCAGTGCCATTTCCTTACGGTTGTGACTGTACTGCAGGCTAACCAATGAGCAGTGCCTTGCTTATTCAGCCCTGTGACGTTGTGCGTCGTAAGTTAATGATGTGAGAACTTCTTTCCTTGTTTCGGGTGGGGGTGGGGGGGTGAACAAGCAAGAACTTGGCCAAAAATACCAACAATTACTCGCAAGTCGACTCTCACGTGTGTGTTGAAGTCAGGACAGGTATCAAAGAACAACAGTGAAAGGTTAACTGGACTGATACGATGCTTACAGGACTCAAGGTGGCACTGACTGCACAAGGAAAGCACTAACAGAGAAGAACCATAAAGACAACTAACACCTAGAGCACAAGCATATCCTGAGCCAGACCAATCCTGCCCATGTCCCTATCCCACTTACTGCAAATACATTTTAATATTTTCCTCCCAAATATGCCTGGGTCTTCCAAGTGGTCTCTTTCCCTCACGTCTCCCCAACAAAACCCTGTATACATGTCCTGCCCAACTCATTCTTCCTGACTTGATCACCGAACAATATTTGGTGAGCAGTACAGATCATTAAGCTCCTCATTACGTAGTTTTCTCCACTCCCCTGTTACCTCGTCCCTCTTGGGCCCAAATATTCTCCTCAGCAACCTATTCTCCAACACCCTCAGCCTACATTCTTCCCTCATTGTGAGCGACCAAGTTTCACACCCATACAAAACAACAAGCAAAATTATATTTCTTTATATCTTGATCTTTATATTTTGGGTAGCAAGCTGAAGGCAAAAGATTCTGCACTGAATGACAGCAAGCATTGCCTTATCTCAGTCCGCTCTCAATTTATTCCGGAATATAACTTTTGATTTTTAGGTTTGTTCCCAAATATTTCAACTCTTCCAGCCCTTCAAAGGAGCTATTATCAATCCTTATATTGTGATTCAGTCCTGCATTCTGATCTCCAGACATGACCATGTACTTAGTTTTATCGGCATTTACCGCTAGACCAGTCGACTCACTAGCAAGTAATAAACTTGTATGTTTTTCTTTACAGTATGCACGCTTCCGCCCAGTATATTAACTTAATCAGCATAAACTAGAAGTTGTTGTGTACGATTCAATTTCAAGCCTTCCTTCTTTGTCTGAACCGTCCTAATGCTATATTCTAAAGCAAAGTTGAAAACCAATAGAGATAAAGCTTCTCCTTGTTTCAATCCATTCTTAATAGGAAACACGCGAGACAAACGTGTGCCTACCCGGTCTCTGCTATATTATTATACTTTAACTGTGTTTCCTTAATAAGTAGTTCTTCACTCTCGATTTTCTAATTGTCTAGCTTGAAAACAAAAGGTGCTATTTGTCTTAGAAATGTACAATATTTTCTCTGTCCACCTCAACCATCAGAGCTGTAACATCCATATTGTTCTGCCAGAATAACAAACAAAAACATGCGTTTGGATGTTCATAGGCGGTGTTTCAGTCTGAGGTTTGCGGATGTGACAAACAGTCCCAACCTCATGGAAAAGACGCCAAAAATTAAACTTCTTAAAAGTTTAAATTTCAGTATTTTTAGTCTTTGTATTCTCAAATTTCTAGAGATTAGATACACTGCAGCAGTTTACCTGATCAAAACCCCATTCCTTTCAGCTCTAACAGGAACAAAAGACACTGGGATTTTTTAAAAAGTGTAGAATTTCTACTGGAACTCTTGTATAAGATTCCACATTCAGGGGTTCGATGGAAAGTGCCAACGGTTAGCAGCAAGCCGCTGCCTCCACGTACCAAATTACGCGGCGTCATGTTCCAGAAAATAGGACAAGTTTGACATTCAACACGCTGAAAGCATCAAATTTCACCAAAAGAAGTACCACTGGGAACACGAAGCTGCTGCAGTTTGTAACCAAACGTTTGGGGGAAGGAACCAAAACAACACGGTGTCAGAAAACATCAGACATGAAAAGGAACGAATATGCTCTCATGACTCAGTTGTGTGCAGGAACTATATGCTTTGTTGTTCTACGCGCTGTGACCCTGAAAGCAGGAAGAAATAAGCCAGATAATAAGAAGTATGAACCAAACATCACCACAGCTCTAAGCACGAGGCACTGAAACTGGCCATATGTCGTGCAGTGACACGCTCACTTGAGGCGGCACAATAGCTTGTCGGCATTGTGAAGCAATCAGCACAGACAGACCGACAGACAGTGTGTCTGCACAGAGCCACAGCCTGGGCTCCACTCGCAATAGGAGCAGCGCTCACGGACATTGGCGAACTTCGGAAGGTAATAAAATTAATGCAAGGACTTTCAGAAATATCAGACTGGAATTCGGGAAATTCCTTCGTCCATATCAGTCCGGTCATTGGCTAACATGAATCAGTTTCTCGTGGATTTACACAGCACTTAAGGCAAGGGCCAGAAAACTATATCGACAAGGACAAGAAAGACTCCTTCCAAATCCTTTGCTACTCATGATTCATGAATCCTCCTCATGTAATGTCATGTGATCGAAGTCATTGGTCCCGCGGTGACGCAAATGATATAAGAACTGGATGAGGCAGTCGATAATCTGTAACAGAGCTGGTAACAGCAGACTCTTACATTGTGATAAATATTGGCTCACACGTGTCCTGTGCTGACCCCACAGTGGATTTGCCTGTCTGCCGCATATTTACAGAACTTCACCTTATCTTCACACGTTACAATTCTAAAAATGAAGGGGGTGGGAGTGGGAATCATTTTCTCCGAAACTTGGTACACCAGCTGAAGCTAACGGGATGTCACAAACAAAAGACAGCACACTGAAAAATGACGGCCGTGAAAGCCGAAGGTCATACATTTGTTGAAAACGTTATTGTTATTAAAATTGTCAGTACGTACGGCACCCTCATGCAACTCAGTTTTTACTGCTGTTTTTATAAATGCTCACCACTCACTGTTATTTTGGACCGGTCACGTCCCGGTTAAAGAATAAAAAATGAAGATGAAGGGGAAGAGACCGTCCGTCGGTTAGTTTGCAATACAGCGTCAGCGTGTGTCTGGAGAAGATGAACAAGAACAGCCCGTACGCTGTAACAACGTCAAGGATGCGATGCGCATGTCTATGCGACCTCGCCTTCCTAAGCTGTGAGAGGTTGGCATCACTGTTTCTTGTTCGCAATGTCCCGGTTCCAAATATGGACACTCACTATCCTGAGGTTGTTTGTGCTTATCATATTCCTTCTGAGCAGTTTCAGCGATGGTACTGTACCTTCTTACACAACACTTCCAATTCAATTACCATTAATCATGACACCGGGGTTAACAATATAAAAATTTTGTTAAAAGTAATATTCACCCTAAAACCTGCCCTGATGGCACAGACAGGAAGTAGAGATAGAGCTCCACTCTTTCTTTAACCTCGGCACTAGATGGGGATGGGTGGTCAACGCCATGCCCCTGTTGATTTACCCCCGCGAAAGACCCGGCGCCTGTTCTATACGAAGCTGGGTTGACCCGAGGGCCGGTCTGGACGGGATGGGAAACCTTCACTCCGTCCAGCCTGTAGCGAGTGGCTACTACGACCGCGCTATCCCGGCCCACTCTAAAGATTGTATAGGAGGGTATAATTGAATAGTAGCCTGAACACTGAATAAACATGCCAGGTGGACTACTATGAAGAAACTTTGTGAATACGGTGATGAACATGTGTGTTGTATGGCAGCAGCCAAAATATTTCTTCAGCTGGATAATTTCCAACTGTCGTAGAAAACTACAGGCAGCGTCATTGCACAAACATCGACAGGCAGAGAGCAGAATGACCCACGGGGCCTGGCATCCTCACACCACGCCGAGTACCTTCTGTTGCTCTACCATCTGCACGTGCTTGTAGCTAAATGACACGCCCTAGAATCAGACAGAACCGTCACACACCTACACGTGGTTGATACAGGCGACCTCCTTCCTTGTTCGGAATATGTCGTGTTCAAACTCTCAGGATGGCTATCCTCGGGTTCTCCCTTTTCCTTGAATCCTTCCAGGCAAATGCACGGGGAAGGCTCAAACACTGCCAACGGCCGCATCTTTTCAATTTACCTTCCACTAATCACTCTACGCTATTTCTTCTGCCCTCTGAGTGCCTTGTTCATAAGCCACAAAAGAATAACAGCGCCTCGCACTTCCGCAAGTGCCAGAGAAGCGCAGGCTTAGAGGTGTAAAGTGGTCGGTGATGGGGGCTGCAGAACTGCACAATGGGGCTCCCCTGCCAGGACGGAACACGCCCCGAGGCCGATAATACTCCCAATAAAAAGCTCAATGAGGTTTCTCCTTTAGCGGCCCGCTTTCAAAAGATGCCTTATTGCATAACAGCAACTACTGGTTCGAATTTTATTTCGGTGAGAGAAATAGTGTGTGAAGGGAAGCAAAAAATAACAGTGGAATGGGAAAAAGTGCAAAAGAAGCTGAGAGATGTGTTTCTAGGGAGGGTCGGATTCCAGTCACGTATCAGTCTGCAGTGCTTAACGAATACTGCCAGAGGTCAGGACTGACCACAGAACTGAGCACGACTGAGCAATGCAACCTGAAAGGTCGTTCCACAACGCTGCAGTTACCTGGTACGTCGAAACACGGACCCTGACGGACGCCTCTGGAAACTATACGCAACTTCTTCAGACATTTCGCCCTACCAGTGGGTGCATTTGTTTCAGTAAAAGGCCCAGTGGTAGGGGTTTGGAAGATATTCCTGGCCAAACTATTCCAGCCAAGCAGTATGTCCAAGTTCTCTCAAGTACGTACAAGTGCTCCATTTACACAGCAGCCTCAGAACAGCCATATATTACGACACAACAATAAAATCAGAAGCAGGTCCACCATTCCTACCTCCCATGACACTAGAATTAAGATCAGCCTGGTTGCTAGGCCGCTGCTTACCTCACCTGCACAAAAGCTCTGCAGATGCGAACGTGACACATTGTCGGCCAGAAGGTGTGTTCGTGCTGTAAGGGTGCTGCTGCTGCTGCAGTGAGGATCCTGGCAGAAGTACGGAGCCATGCAGTGACACGTGCACTGGACACAGGAATTAGCTGGCACAAGCAACAATTCGACGATTCCGAGTCTGTAAAGACACTTTTCATCTTCTGGCCGGAAGGATCCGAGCAGCTACGTCACACGTCAGACTGTCAGATTCAGCCAACCCCTTGTGCTGAACATAATTGGCTCTCGGCAGTTTAACATAAACGGGCAATATGACTGTCTGGCGTTCATTACCAGTCCTCACCTACACGTAAAAGAAAGGTTGTGGAATATGTGAAATGAGTATAACGTGGCAGAGCTAGCGCGTTCGCTCGTGGGTTTCCTTCTGTTTACTTGTGTTTCCTTCTGTTTACTTGTGTTTCCCCATCTCCACGGACAAAACATAAAGCTAGATTATTAAATGATAAAAAAGAAAACGTTCTTGAAGAAGAAGAATAATTTAAGTACAATCAAGAACACCAAAGGAAGCACCAAAATATAGCAAGATAATGTGATATACAAAGTGCAAATACAGAACTGTGAATGAGAATTTACATATATATATATACTAAACATACAAATAAACACTTCACATATTGGAGTGAAAAAATGAAAGTAATAATTGAAAAAAAATGAAGAATATAATGGTTTCTCTCTGCTAACATGGAGTTTGGGACGAAATATAAAAGACTTCTAGCCGTAAACAAACACAAGATTAGAAACAGACTTTCAAGGGGTAAGTTTATTGAATAATGTAATAGAAACTGCACGATCCAAAACACCGAACGCTACCTGAGGGCGGTGCTATATCAGGGATCATCCCTCAATGCACAGGAGAGAACTAAATTCTATAAGCAAGTAGGAAGCCTTGCAACAGCGCCGCTGTGCTGTTAGATTCCGTGTTGAGAAACAGTGCAAAACACAGTGATGTCTCAATTAGAGGAAGGGCCGGGGGCACCTCAGCACTTCGCCAGGGGGAACAACAGTCAGACAGAAAAGTAATGTCGGCTTGTTTAATGAAGGAGTGATTGGGCATGAACATTCAGAATGCAATAAAACCAGTACAGCGATAATTGCACACTTCTTACGGACGGTCTGTTTCAGGAAGCAGGAAGTGACGTGGCTGTGTGCAACAGTTCGTTTGTTGGGCGAGTCCAATTGTGCAGATGGAACGCAAAATGTTATAAAAGTAGAGAGGAAATCTGAACTGGGTTGCTGTGTGCATTTTGAATATGTGACGTCTGTCTTCCTTAAGGAAGAAGCTATCTAACCAATCCCGGCACCAAATCTGAGCCTTAAAATTTAAATGAATGTATTTTTACGTCTAACTGTAAGAAATGTCACGATTTGTCTCTTTCGTACAGCATTTTGTGCGTTTCTAATATTTGAACTTTTCCTACCAGTAAGAACTTCTAACGAGCTGACAGATCATTACTGACCACAGTACGAAGGCCACGACACTAACAACCACACTAATGAGAATATCATCAGTGCGACCTACACAGCAGTGCTGTATTCGTAAAAATCAGACATCCGACTTCCTTCTGTAGCAGTTCAACATGTGTGTCTTTTGCATCAGTGGATGTTCGCGGCACTTCCGTCATTCCAACCAACAGTTCCACCTGTTTTATAAGGAATGAGCTCCTACCTCACAGCAAACACTTGAATTCTCTGTACAGAGAGCAGCAGTTAATGCTGCGTAGGAAAATATTCTAGTTCGCAGTGGGAATGTCACGGAACATAATAAACACGTTGCGCGGTCACAATAAAGAAGCGCTGTGTCCCTCTCAGCGTATAAATAAACGATATTTACATGCTAAAGTTACATACTGACAAATTATTTGAAGCTCAGTTATCATAATTTACTTCGGTCGGTAACAAAGCTTAATTGGAGCAGAATGTGTTATTCCACGTCTGGAGAAAAGCCTGGAGCGAACCTTCCATTCTCCAGGGAATGCTGGCGTGCTGTCTGTAGTGGCGGCAGTGGGAACTGAAGCCATGAGTCGTGTCTGTAAGGCCAGTACCGTGCTGTTCCGTCGACAGCATGCAACAGTTTATGGAACAGTGTTAGATGTGGCCCCGAGGCCAAAGTAAGGGTTTTCCAAACTGAAACGCCTCAGAGCGGCGTAGACCATCTTGTTGATACAAAGTTGTGGTAATTTTGAAACTTCACTGCTGGATTATCAGGAATTATTAAACACATCTCGGGCGCGTTTGTGTATGTGCGGTGCGCGTCCCTTACAGTGCCACCGTCAGTTACGGTGCCATCGTACATTACAGTGTCACCGTCCATTACAGTACCACCGTCCATTACAGTGCCACCGTCCATTACAGTGCCACAGACCATTACAGTGCCACAGACCATTACAGTGCCACAGTCCATTACAGTGCCGCCGTCCATTACAGTGCCACAGTCCGTTACAGTGCCACAGTCCGTTACAGTGCCACAGTCCATTACAGTGCCACAGTCCATTACAGTGCCACAGTCCGTTACAGTGCCACAGTCCATTACAGTGCCACAGTCCATTACAGTACCACCGTTCATCAGTTCGTGTAATAAAAATCTCAAGGCGGTCCTACCTTGCTTTTTCTTGTCGGTCGACGTTTCTTCACATTTCGATCTGTGTGCTTGACTGGAACTGACACTTGAATCCGCTAATGTTACACTTTCTTATTTCTCTCAAAACACCTTGACTTTTGCAATCAAACACGGTCGCTCCTTTTGTAACATTCTGCGGGCCAACTGGACTCACCTAACATTTCCTGTTTCCTGAAACAGACTGTCCGTAAGAAGTGTGCAGTTATCGCTTTACGGGTCTTAAAGCCATCCGAGCCGACTTAACATCACAACACATGCAGCACAGCGGCTCTATTGCGAGACTTCTTACTGGCTTCTAGAACTCGACTCTCTAATGTGCGTGTAGGGACGAACCCCGATATAGCGCCACTCTCAAGTGTCGCTCAGGAGTCTGTCCACACAAATTCCTGATTATGCAGTATTTCAGTTTATTGCCATAAACTGCGGTACATAACTGTGGCGCTATAAGCGCTGTCAATACTGAGTCATACGCGTGATCTCTAGACAGAACATCACAGAGCTGACGGCTACACATCTGCCGTCTGCAGTACCGTATGGGGGTGTGGAGGTACAGCTCCCACAGACTCAATCTCGGTACAAAATTGTGAGTAGTTAACTGAATGTCTTTGCAGCTTCGCCGTCGGGGAAAGAGATGCCGGTAAACATCGGCCACGACGTTAATTGACGACCAGAGCTGGTTGGGCCGCGGGGGAGGAGAGAAAAGTATGTCCATGCCGGAATGAAATTTTGAATTCACCGTCTCCTAGCCGTAGCTGCGTCCGTGACTACTAACTGGCCTACTGTGACTCTGCTACAGGGCGCCAAGTTACTATTCTTAAGCTCCAGGCCATGTTGTCCCGAAAGATCGCAAACAAACCGGCACACAGACAGTGGTCAGTATCACAGTCTGTTCCCCTGAAATATCGTACATCTAGTACCCCCGAATGCCATCTCCTAGCTATCAACATGGGATCAATTTGGTTGTTAGTCTTCCCATCAGGAGAGGTCCACGTGTACTTATGAATATTTAGGTGCGGGAACATGGTGCTCTTAATACCTAGTCTTTTTGATGTGGCAAATTTACTATTCTAACACTATTATCTTTACTGTCCAAATGTAGACTCTCATTCCTAATTATCGTTTTCAAAACACCGTGTCTCCTCAAACTTGTATTACAGTCTCCTGACAGAATTTTAATATGGTACTTAGGAAAATGACTGAAACTCTGCTTTAAATCCTCATGACAACTGTCATTTAAATAATCACTTTTCTCCTCAATCGGTGCACGTGCATTCGTAACTAATATATTACAATTCTTTTCCATGCAGTTTTTACGGTGAGGAGTTGTTAGCATCTCGCCCAAACCATAGCTGGAGGACCACCTCTTGTCCGCTGTTCGCGACTGCTTATTCAATATATTCGCGGCTACCCTCCACAATGGAGGCCGTTCCTCCAACCGCAACCTGAGGACGCACCATGCCGTGGTGACAGGGACCCACGCATGGCGGTTATGTTATTCACGGTAGAAATAAAACTGAACTATCAAGAATATGGTTACTGTATGTTTTGGTACAGTTGCAAAAAAGAGAAACATCAAGAACTGTAATAGCTGGAGAAGTATAAGGTTGCTTTGTCTCCCAAACAACGTGTTAAATTGTGTTACATAGACACGAGTCAAGGACTGCAAAGAGCAAATTACGGGAAGTGCAGGCACGTGTTATCAGTAACTGTGATGGGGATAAATCAGATAAATGCATTACGATATAATTTTGAACAGACTACGGTGCACGGGCGTCTTGTGCTGGTGTTTGTAGCTTTGCACAAAGCCGTCAACTTGGTAAATACAAGCAAAGTATGTAAAAATGTTACATGACATGGTACTCCCATAATAATATTACATGACATGGTACTCCCATAACACCATTACATGACATGGTACTTCCATAACAATATTACATGACATGGTACTCCCATAACACCATTCCATGACATAGTACTCCCATAACACCATTACATGACATGGTACTCACATAAAACCATTACATGACTTGGTACCCCCATAAGACCACTACATGACATGGTACTCCCATAATAATATTACATGACACGGTACTCCCATAGCACCATTACGTGACATGGTACTCCCATAACACAATTACATGACATGGTACTCCCATAATAACCTCAACCTCAGTAGACAAACTTGTGACATTTTGCATGTCAATTTTTGCAGGAGAAACCTGACAGCCCCAAACCACTTATCTCAGCAGCAAGAAAAAAATGTGGCCTGTCACCAAGTTTGTTCACAATACTGGAAGATATGATGAGGAAAATTACAGAATGAAAAAGAAAAAGTTTCATTGGGCCATCTCAGATCAGTTGGAAAACCTGCAGTTTGCAAATGGCATTCGGGTGCCGTCCCATGACTTCAAACACAAGGAAAGAAAGCCAAGAAACTTTTGAGGCTCCTGCAGCATTGACCCGTCCTACATTCAAGCGGATACCAAAATGTGGAGTGGAGAGTGGGCGAGATGTATGGAGTATTTATTTGGAGAGGACGAAGTGACCTTGTAGAGTGTCACTTCAATGTGTACACACACACAAACACACACACACACACACACAGCTGTTCTGAGCCAGGGCGCCGAGAGTTAAAATAGAGTCAGATGTTGTGATTCAAAAGTAACATCATATTTTGTACATGTCTCGGATTTAACAAGCCCAAGCCACAAGAATCAAATGCTGCAGCAAACAGTGACCATGCTGACAGCATCAAATGCTGCAGCAAACAGTGACCATGCTGATAGCGTCAAATACTGCAGCAAACAGTGACCATGCTGATAGCGTCAAATGTTGCAGCAAATAGTGACCATGCTGATAGCATCAAATACTGCAGCAAAAAGTGAACATGCTGATAGCATCAAATGCTGCAGTAAACAGTGACCATGCTGATAGCATCAAATGCTGCAGCAAACAGTGACCATGCTGATAGCACCAATTGCTGCAGCAAACAGTGACCATGCTGATAGCATCAAATGCTGCAGCAAACAGTGACCATGCTGATAGCATCAAATGCTGCAGCAAACTGTGACCATGCTGATAGCATCAAATGCTGCAGCAAACTGTGACCATGCTGATAGCATCAAATGCTGCAGCAAACAGTAACCATGCTGATAGCGTCAAATGCTGCAGTAAACAGTGACCTTGCTGATAGCATTAAATGCTGCAGCAAACAGTGACCATGCTGATAGCGTCAAATGTTGCAGTAAACAGTGACCATGCTGATAGCGTCAAATGTTGCAGCAAACAGTAACCATGCTGATAGCATCAAATGCTGCAGCAAACAGTGACCATGCTGATAGCGTCAAATGCTGCAGCAAACTGTGACCATGCTGATAGCATCAAATGCTGCAGCAAACAGTGACCATGCTGATAGCATCAAATGCTGCAGCAAACAGTGACCATGCTGATAGCGTCAAATGCTGCAGTAAACAGTGACCATGCTGATAGCATCAAATGCTGCAGCAAACAGTGACCATGGTGATAGCATCAAATGCTGCAGCAAACAGTGACCATGCTGATAGCGTCAAATGTTGCAGTAAACAGTGACCATGCTGATAGCATCAAATGCTGCAGTAAACAATGACCATGCTGATAGCGTCAAATGCTGCAGCAAACAGTGACCATGCTGATAGCGTCGTATGCTGCAGCAAACAGTGACCATGCTGATAGCATCAAATGCTGCAGCAAACTGTGACCATGCTGATAGCGTCAAATGCTGCAGGAAACAGCAATCCAGTACTCACGAATATCAAGTATAAACCCACATAAGAATAGGATAGGGGCAGACTAATAAATATTAGACAAGTGATACATGACAAAACAACCACGGTGTTTGTTCGTGCTCCCAACTACCCCCCCCCCCCACCCATGCGGCGCGCACACAACTGTCTCATCAACACAGACTACGTAGCGACGTCTACGGCTCTACGTGTTTCTTACCAACGATTACAAGAACTTAAAAGCATCCGCACTTAATAACGTTCGTTTATCCAGCAATTCTGCAGTTTGATTTTAGGGTATTTTGGTGTAAGAGCACACATCTGGCTAAAAACCAATGAAACTCTAAAATCTGTCATTCAGCTACCGACTGACCAAACAATTTGACAATTTTATCATTTTAACTATTGTGAAATTATGGAATCCCACAGGGCAAAATCACAATAACCAATTTACATGTATTAAATTTTACCTTCTTTTAAATGTTATTTTGTGACTGAAACATGTAGCTTCTGTTGGAATAAACGTAGCTGTGTTGGACGGACTGTTCTTAGGACTTGTTACTGATAGTTCCCATAGGACAACTGGATGAATTCTATCAAATGAATACAGATATTAGCAACACGTGACTAGACATGGGACTCAATCTGCAAAGGAACACGTCGCAAAACTGAAAGAAAATGAAGTCCAACGCGCCGACAATTGTTATAGAAGTACAAATATGTGAGCAGGCGTAGCTAAGAAATTAAAGTAAGTAAACTGAACTTTATCTTGTCCATATCCGTGCATTGGTGACACTATTTCACGTAACAATCCCACTATTGCACTTACATATATATATAAACTAAACTCCGTGGCCTTAGTCCGCACGCGAACTATACCGACAGAGCGGCCGCCGCCGGTCGGCGAAATTAGTGCCAACTTTTGCGGATAGAGGGGTGTCACGTGGTCAGCTCAACGGGTCCTCACAGCCGTTAATCTCTGTTTTCTAGACCTGGAGCCGCTACTTTTTTCATTCAAGTAGCTCCTCAGTTGACCTCACGAGGCTCACGAAGCTGAGTGGACCCCGTTCCAGACCCACTACTACTCAGAAAATCTGGTAGCGCCGGGGATCGAACCCAGGACCTCTGTATCTGTAGCCAGAAACTCTGACCACTAGACCACAGAGGCGGTCTAC
>Ga0123353_10009631_pt1 | contig 13372 bp, 12 predicted proteins | sample TergutLab28metaG_3_FD_92763 | JGI IMG/M metagenome (GOLD analysis project Ga0123353, IMG submission 92763) | Labiotermes labralis P3 segment gut microbial communities from Petit-Saut dam, French Guiana - Lab288 P3 | ecosystem: Host-associated > Arthropoda: Insects > Digestive system > Gut ... | reverse complement strand
GACATCCGGGAAAGCGCGTCCGGGATCGAAATCAATCTTTCCCGTTCACGACCCGCCGCGGCCAGTTCCTGGAGTGCGTCGAGAGTAACCGCCTGGTCGACTCCCAAATTTCCAACCCGCAGCCTCCTCAGGGAAGCAAGCGTCATCGGCACACCCAGCCTGCCACCAAGATCGCGAGAAAGCGCCCGAACGTAGAACCCCTTTGAGCAGGAAATCAAAACCTTGAATCCCGCCTCGTTCCAGCAAAGCAGGCGCGCCTCAAACACTGTCACCTGCCTTGGAGCCAAGGGCACTTCCTCTCCCCGGCGGGCAAGCGTATAGGAGCGTACCCCGCCCACTTTTACAGCGGAATACGACGGAGGAACCTGCGGAAAAGTGCCTACCAGTTCCGCAATAGCGGCAGCCACTTCACGCTCCTCCGCCCACGCTCCAGGGCGCGTTTCAACAGGCTTGCCTTCAGCATCTCCCGTGTCGGTGGAAATCCCAAAGGAAAAGCCCGCCTCGTACTCCTTGTCGTCTTCCGAAAGATATCCCGCGATCTTGGTTGCGGATCCCACACAGATCGGGAGCACGCCCGTAGCCGCCGGATCCAGAGTTCCGGCGTGGCCGCACTTTTTTTCGCGAAGAATTCTGCCCGTCGCCCGAACCGCGTCGAAAGAGGTGATCCCGGCCGGTTTGTCTAGGACGATTACTCCAATCATCACGAAAGCACGGACTCGACCGCCTCGAACACCTGCCGCTTCACTTCCTCGAGCGTACCCGAAACGGTACATCCGGCGGCATTTCGATGCCCACCGCCGCCAAACCTGGCGGCTACCCAGGAAACATCGATCCGGCCCTTGGAGCGGAAGCTCACCCGGAAAACTTCGTCGCTCTCTTCCCGGAAAGATACCGCCACTTCAACTCCCAGGATCGAGCGCGGGTAGTTTACAAAGCCTTCCAGATCATCCTTCTTCGCTCCGAACTCATCGAGATCGGCGCGTAATGTGGTAATTGCAGCCGCTCTCCCGTCGAGGACAGTTTCAATAGAGGAAAGCACACGCCCAAGGAGACGAAGCCGATAATAACCCTGGCTCTCATACACCTGCTCCGATATCGCCCAAGGGTCGACCCCAAGCCTGACCATTTCTCCCGCCACGCAAAACGCCTCCTTCGAGGAGTTTCCGTAGCGAAACGATCCCGTGTCGGTAAGGATGGATGTATAGATGTTCTCCGCGATGCCGCGGTCGATCTCTATATCCAGAGCAGCCAGCACTTTGTATACAAGGAGTCCGGCGGCCGCAGCATCCGGGTCGACCAGGGCCAGCGGCCCCAACTCTTCGTTGGTCTGGTGGTGATCGATAATGACCATAACAGGGGGCTTCAGAAGCTCCGGAGCTACCCTTCCGGTGCGCTCGATCGAGCCGCAGTCGACCACCACCGCGACATCGTACCTGGACCCGTCTTCTGAGAACACCACCGTGTCCGCCCCTGAAAGGAACCGCAGGTTACGTGGAACCGGGTCGGCGTTCAAAACCGTCACTGTCTTTCCCATCTTCCGCAGCGCAAGCGCAAGCGCAAGCTCGGCCCCGATGGCGTCTCCCTCCGGGTTTTCGTGACAGGCGACGAGGAACCGGTCATACCTACGGAACACGTCACAGATGGCGGAAATATCGCCTCGCATTTTTATCAGGCGTCCTCGTTCTCGTTGACATGCTTCAATAGGGAGTCTATACGGACGCCGCGTTCATACGACTCATCGTAGTGAAAACGCAAAGCCGGCGCGCTGCGCAAACCCAGGACCGCCCCGAGTTCTCGCCGCAGAAACCCTTCAGCGCGCCGAAGCGCCACAACGACCTCTTTTCGCTCCGACGCGTCCACGAACGCCGTGTAGTTCACATGAGAGATTTTGAGATCGGGCGTGATGGTGACATCCGTGATGGTGACCGACGCCAGCCTCGGATCGTTCACCCTCCTTTGCAGGAGGACGGACAATTCTTCACGAATCCTTTCCGCCACGCGTATCGGGCGGTCGCCTCTTCCTTTCATTTCTTTAAGTTTCGACTCCTTCGGGCCGGAAAAACTCGATGCTTTGGGAAATGAGTTCTATCTCTCCGTCTCCGCCGATGCCGTCTACAATCCGGTCGAACATGGACTGCGCAAGCCGCGTATCAGTTGTCACCAGAGCCACGCCTATCATGCCTCTTTGCCAGAGATCCTGACACGCCACTTCCGCCACCGACACGGGGTATCCCGCGCGAATCCTCGCAATAAGCCCGGAAAGGCGCTTACGTTTGTCCTTTAAAGACCTGGCCTCCGGAAACATGAGGTCCAGGGTAAGCGCCGCTACAACCAATAGAAGCCCCTTTTGTTACAGGGTGCCGGCGATCTTCTCGATGATGTACGCCTCGATCTGGTCGCCGACCTGGATATCGTTGTAGTTTTCGATCCCCAGACCGCACTCGTATCCTTCGGCGACTTCCCGGACATCGTCTTTGAACCGCTTGAGAGACGAAAGCTTGCCGTCATATATGACGACGTTGTCCCTAAGAAGACGCGCATTCGAATTCCGGGTAATCTTTCCGCTGATGACCCCGCACCCCGCAATGGTTCCGATCTTGGAGATGTGGAAGGTGTTGCGCACCTCCGCGCGGCCCTGCACAACCTCTTTCAGAGTGGGGTCGAGAAGCCCTTCCATCGCTTTCTTTATGTCGTCCACCACATCGTAGATTATCGAATAGAGCCGGATGTCGATGCCTTCGCGCTCCGCAAGTTCGACTCCTTTTGTCTCCGGTCGCACGTTGAATCCGATGACGACAGCGGACGAAGCGGATGCAAGCATGACGTCGGATTCGGAAATCCCGCCAACACCCGCGTGAATCACCTTCACCTTCACTTTGTCCGTTCCTAGTTTGGCAAGGGAGAACTGGAGCGCCTCCATCGACCCCTGGACATCGGACTTGATTACGATATTCAGATCTTTCATTTCGCCGGCGTCGATCTTCCGGTGCAAGTCCTCGAGGCTTATCCTCGGTCGCGAAATGACGCGTTCGCGATCCTTCTCAACGCGATGCAGCGCAATCTGCCGCGCCGTCCGCTCGTCCTTGAGAACAGCGAACTTGTTCCCCGCCTCCGGAAGCCCTATCAACCCTTGAATCTCCACCGGAGTACCGGGAATGGCCTCATCGAGCCGTTTCCCTTTGCAGTTGATCAGCGCCCGGACGCGTCCATAGTGGCTTCCGGTCACAATAGCGTCGCCCACCCGCAGTGTGCCGCCAAGCACAAGCACCGTAGCCACCGGCCCACGCCCTTTTTCCAGACGTGATTCGATGACGGTTCCACGGGCAAACTTTTTGGGGTTTGACTTGAGCTCCAAAACGTCCGCCTGCAGCAGCACCAGTTCCAGCAGTTCGCTGATTCCGACCCGCTTCTTTGCGGAAACATTCGCGTAGAGCGTAGTGCCGCCCCACTCTTCAGGGATCAGACCGTGGTCGGACAACTGCTGCCGAATGCGGTCCGGCTGGGCGCCCGGCTTGTCTATCTTGTTCACCGCGACGACGATGGGCACGTTGGCCGCTTTTGCGTGATCGATAGCCTCGATCGTCTGAGGCATCACTCCGTCGTCGGCGCCTACCACCAGAACGACGATGTCAGTTACGGAAGCGCCGCGGGCCCGCATTGCCGTAAACGCCTCGTGACCAGGCGTGTCCAGAACTACCAACCGCCGACCGCCATGCTCCACCTCATAAGCGCCGATGTGCTGCGTAATACCACCGGCTTCGGTCTCGGTGACTTTGCTTTCACGGACGGCGTCCAGCAGCGTCGTCTTTCCGTGGTCGACGTGCCCCATTATCGTTATGACAGGCGAACGGGGCAGGAGATCTTCCTCCTTGTCCTCTTCCTGATCAATGAGGCTCTCCATCTCGGGAGATATGTTCTCGACCTCGAAGCCGTACTCCTGCGCGAGAATGCCCGCTGTGTCGGCGTCGAGAAGCTGGTTCAAGGTGGAAGGCATCCCCATTTCGATGAGCTTCTTTATGACATCCGCCGCCTTGATCCCCATCCTGTGGGCCAGTTCTCCCACCGTTACGACCTCTTCTATCTTCAGCAGGCGTTTGCTCGGCCTGGGAGGCAAGGTCGATGGGGGTTTCTTCTCTTTGACCGGCTTTCCTTTACGTTTCCCATGACGGTTCGGCGGTTGAAAATGCCGTACGTTCGACGCTTCCACATCGACGACCGGAGGCGCCGCCACTTCTGATTTTTTCCCCTCCGCTTCGGGCTCACCAAGGACTTCCTTGATGATGTTCTGCTTCAGAACGCCTTTTTGGACTTTCTTTTCATGTGGTTTGTTCTTTTTCCACTTCTTTTCCTTTTCCTTGCGCGCTTCATCCGGTTTTGGAGCTACTTCTGAACCCTCGACGACACGCACCGGCTGCTCACCCGCAGGCTGCTGCTCTTCAGGTTGCGGCACAGGTTGCGACACAGGCTCCGGCGCGGCTTCCGGCGTCCCAGAAACAACGTTGTGATCCTGTTCCTGTATCTGTGCCTGTGGCTGCGGCTGTATCAGCATCTGCGGATCGGCTTCCACCTCCGCGACTTCGGCCGCGTGCGCTTCCACAGGCGCAATCTCCTCAGCAACAGCTGGAGGAATCGCCTCCAATGGTTGCGGCGCTGCTTCCGCCGCCGCGGTCTCTTCCATAGACGCCTCTTCGAGTTTATCGAGCACAACGGTCGGTGGGGGCACGGGCGCGCCACGGCGCAGGATTACTTTTTGAGACCGACGTTCCATCACGCCATCGGAGCGCGTCAAGACGGTGGTCGGAGGAGGAAGCGGAGACGGCGCGGGCTTCTTGAAATGCCCTTTCACACGCTCGATCAGATCTCCTTCCAGGTTGCTCGAGGCTGATTTTCCGCGAGCTCCTATCTTCTCAAGGAAGGCGATAATCTCCTTGCTCGTCTCCATGCCTAAATCTTTCGCCAGATCGCGAATTCGAACCTTCTCCATCCACACTCCCCCTGCCTAAGTTATGCTTCGTCCTTATCTTATGGCGGACAAGCGTTCCGCCAATTCGCTTCCCAAATCTCCCATCTTCCATCGAGCGCCGCCTTTCCGGGTTCTTATCCGTAAAGCAAACCTCTCGATGCAATCGCCTTCCCTGCAAAGGTAGATTCCGCGTCCCGGCAACTTTCCAGCCGTATCCGGAACCCATGCCGATCCAGGCCGCCCAGCGATTCTCAAAAGCCGCCGCTTCTCCGCAACCACACCGCACTGCACACAGGTCCGCGTCGGCTCTCCCGCGCTACCTTTCCTCGAGTTCATTCCCTTCCGGCAAAACTTCCTCGACCGTCGGCGTCACTACGTCGTCTGACAGAACAGGCTCGGCGGCAGAATCGGGGCTGTCTTCGACAAGCGCAGCGCCTTCGACAAGCGCAGTGCCTTCGGCCACAGCAGGCGCCTCATCTTCCGTTTTTTTGGAGAAAAGACCTTCGGCCCGCTTAAGGGCATCCTCGACCTGTCCTTCAGCGCGCACTTCGATATTCCACCCTACCAGCTTGGAGGCCAGTTTGACGTTTTGCCCCTTTTTGCCGATCGCAAGCAGAAGCTGCTCCTCGGGAACGATCACTTCCATGGTTTTATCATTCTCGTTCACGAGCACCCGGATGATCTCTGCGGGCTGCAGGGCATTGCACACAAACTTGGCAGGATCTTCGTCCCACGCAATGATGTCGATACGCTCCCCGCGCAGTTCCTGAACGACGCTCTGCACGCGGGAACCCTTCATGCCGACGCATGCTCCCACCGGATCAACATCGCGGTCCTGGGAACGCACAGCTATCTTCGTTCGGAATCCAGGTTCGCGCGCAACGCTCAATATGCTGACCACTCCTTCGTAGACCTCGGGGACTTCCTGCTCGAAGAGTTTCAGGATCATACGCGGATCGGACCGGGAAAGAAGAATCTCCGGACCGCGAGAGGTTTTCGTCACATCCTTGATATAGGCCCGAATCCGGTCGGTCTGGCGGTATCGCTCCCTCGGGATCTGCTCCGATGGAGGCATGACAGCCTCCGTCTTGCCCATGTCTATGACGAGACAGTCACGCTCGTACCGCTGGACGATGCCGTTTATGATCTCTCCCTTGCGCCCGATGAACTCGTTATATATGACCTCGCGCTCCGCATCCTTGACCTTCTGCATGATGATTTGCCGGGCCGTCTGCGCGGCGATCCGGCCAAGATCTTTGGTACTCAGACGCTCTCCAAGGTTATCGCCGATCTGCGCTTCAGGATCGAGCGACTGGGCTTCGGTCAGCGTCATCTGGGTCTCCGGGTCAGTTACGATCTCCTCCACTGTTTTGAAGGACAAAACCTCGAACTCCCCCGTTTCAGGATCGTAGGCGGCTTCGAGAATCTTACCTGAGCCGTACTTCTTCCGCGCGGCGCTCTCAAGAGCTTCCTTGATAGCTTCGATGATGACGTTTCTATCGATCCCTTTTTCTTTACCCAGTTGAGCGATTATCTGTCCGACATCCAAGATCATTTCTTTTTCTTTCCCTTCCCGAAGAGTTCTTCCTGAGTAACGTCGAGGTTTGCTTTGCGAATTCGCCCGTACTCAATCCGGACCTGCGTTTCGCCTTCTTCTTTGATGTCTATTCCGTCGGAATCGGATCCTGTCAGGATTCCAATATAATTCCGACGCCCCTCAAAAGGCGAAAGCAACATCACACGAATCCGTTGTCCCACCGAAAGGGCGAAGTGCTTTGGCGTGCGAAGGCGCCGATTGACGCCTGGAGAAGAAACCTCCAGAACGTACGGCTCTTGCAGGGGATCCTCCACATCGAGGACAGCGCTGAACCGGCGGCTAAACAACTGGATTTCTGAAAGCGTCACGCCGCCTTTACGGTCAAGATACACGCGCAATACGGCCCGCGGACCTTCCCTGGCCACCTCCAGATCAAACAGGGAAAGGGATAGATCTTGCGCCGTTTCTTCGGCGATCGCTTCAATCTTTTCGGTATCCATCTCGTCTAGGCAGAAAAAAAAAGTGGGCGCCAGCCCACTTATACCCTCGCAAACAGAGGTATTCTACAAGAAGAAAGAACCAAACCACAATACATTTCTTCGGTTTTCCCCCTACAAAAGCAATGTTCCCCGATATTCACCGAGGCTTTGGATTCCTTCACGCGCCATAAACTTGCTGATCCCATCGATAATATCGACGCAGGCATTGGGGTTACGAAAGTTGGCCGTCCCCACCTGCACCGCGGCCGCTCCGACAAGGAGAAATTCCATGGCGTCTTCGGCGCTTTGAATTCCGCCTATGCCGATCACGGGTATTTTAACAGCCTTGCACGCTTCCCATACCATACGCAAAGCTACCGGACGGATAGCCGGGCCGGATAGCCCTCCGGTCACGTTCGCAAGCATGGGGCGCCGACTCCGCGGGTCGACCGCCATCCCGCGAAGCGTATTTATCAGGGTTATGGCGTCCGCGCCCGCATCTTCCGCCGCGCGAGCCATCACCCCTATATCTGTAACATTTGGAGAAAGCTTAACCCAGAGCGGTTTTTCGGAAACGGCGCGCACCCGCCGGGTCAAGTCGAACAACCCTTCGGGAGTGGAGCCGAAAACGATACCGCCTTCCTTTACGTTGGGACAAGACGCGTTGATCTCTATCGCGGCCAAAGAGGAAAGATCAGACAGGCCGCGCGCAACGATCTCATACTCTTCTTCCGTCCGACCGTAGATGTTCACAACGTAGACGGCTTTCAATGCCTCGAGCCGGGGAACAATACTTTCCTTGAAACGCTGCAACCCTATGTTTTGCAGCCCGATGGCGTTTAGCATTCCAGCGGGGGTTTCCACAATCCGCTGCGGCGGATTGCCGCGGGTCGGCTCGACGGAAATACCTTTGACAACCAGCGCTCCAAGGCGGGATATGTCGTAGAACGGCAAGAATTCCAACCCGTACCCAAAAGTCCCGGAAGCGGTGATAACCGGGTTTTTCAACATAAGCGTTCCGACGCGTACGGAAAGATCCGGAGTTCCGGTTGTCGTCACCATACCACCTCTCCCGCGTTGAACACCGGTCCCTCCCTGCAGATACGGAGGTATTCCGTACCAACCGAAGCCCGAACTTCTGTTGCGCATCCCCAGCACACACCGAAACCGCAAGCCATATGATTTTCGAGTGATACCTGCACAGGAATTCCAAGCGGCAGAACCGTTTCAGCCAAATCTTTGAGCATCCCATGTGGTCCGCACGCAAGGATCGTCAACCGCTCCTTTTCGGAAGGCGAAAGAACCTTGAGTCGCTCCCGAACCGCCGCGCCGACCGTCCCTTTGTATCCAAGCATGCCGTCGTCGGTACACAGGGAAACTCTATCTGATGCATTCCACTCGGAAATCCATTCGCGAGGCGGATGCTGATCTTGGCTTCGCGCGCCAAGAAACATGTGAAAATCTTCTCCCGCAAGAACCGCAGCAGCGGGAAACAGTGTGGAAAGTCCAATCCCGCCTCCAACGAGCCACCAGGTCCTTCCTGCGTCGTCAAGACGGAATCCGTTTCCAAGCGGCAGCGTCATCGACAACAGATCACCCTGATGAAGGCCGGACAACAGAGTTGTTCCGCGCCCAACCACTTTGTATACGAATTCTACAATCCCGTCTGGCCGATCTCCGTCCGAACGGAAAATCGCAAGAGGTCGCGGAAGAAGCGGATCATTTCCTCCCCAACCCGACACCATCGCGAACTGGCCCGGAACGAACTGTACACGCTCCGGTACTGACACCTCCATCCGGAAGAAATCCCCGTGCCTTTCGTTCCGAAGAATCTTGCCTGTCATAATCCGCGGTATTCTATGTGGCATCGGCCGGCCGTATCTCCCGGGAAAAGAGCATCGCGTCTTCTCCCGTGTCCGTGTAGTATCCCTTACGTATCCCGACAAAAATGAATCCGCAATTGCGATAAAGAGTCTGCGCCTGTTCGTTTCCTGTCCTTACTTCGAGCTGAATCCATTTCGACCCCGCTCGTCCGGCCCGGCGGATGGTTTCCAGAACCAGCGCCTTCCCGATCCCGCACCCACGGAAATCCGGATGAACCGCAATGTTGAGGAGGTGCGCTTCTCCGGCTATGTTCCAGCAGACAACGTATCCAAGAATCTCTTCGGCAGATCCTTCAACCACAAACGTTTGGGAGAACGGGCGCGTCAAGTCCTCACGAAACATCTCGCGGGACCAAGGCGTTGGGAATGACGCCTCCTCAATAGCAGCTACGCCGTCGAGGTCCGCTTCCTTCATGTCGCGGATACGGAACTTCAGGCATCCTCCTACCAGCGTATAAGCGCAGAAGCCCAGGTAAACCCCGCCCCAAACGCCGCCAGGCACACGAGATCCCCATCGCGGATCTTCCCATGTTCGAGGCATTCGTCAAGCGCGATAGGGATCGAGGCTGCCGTCGTGTTCCCATACAGTTCGATGTTCGAGCAGATTTTCTCGTTTGGCAGCTTCAACGCTTCCCGAACCGCCTGGGTGATGCGTTCGTTCGCCTGGTGAGGAATGACCATGGACAGATCGGAAGGACTAAGCCCGTTCTTTTCGAGAGACTCCATAATGACCTCGGGGAAACGGCGCACGGCGTGCGTAAACACATACTTTCCGTTCATCTTCGGGTAGATTTTCCCCTGGTCGATCATCTCGCTTGTAATCCATGGAGTATTGAAAAAACCGGGAGCCTCGGCGCATAACTCCTTCGCATATTTCCCTTCGGAATGGACGTGGGTGGAAAGGATCCCTTTTCCTGGCTCCGCGGGGCCAAGCACTGCCGCCCCGGCGCCGTCGCCAAAGATCACTGTCACGTCGCGCCCGGCCGTGGAAAAGTTGAGCCCGCGGCTGTGAATCTCGGAGCCGATGACGAGAATATGGTCGTAGAACCCGCCTTTGATGTAAGCTTCCGCGACAGAGAGAGCATAAACGAATCCGCTGCACTGGTTCCGCACATCAAGGGCTCCGACCGTGCGCAGCCCGAGCATTTCCTGGACCAGGACGCCACCCCCTGGAAAGTACATATCCGGTGAAAGCGTCGCGAAGATGACAAGGTCGATATCCTTGGCGTCAATCCCTGCTTTTTCGAACGCCTTGCGTGAAGCGGCGGCTCCCATGTGGCAGTTTCCAACGGCTGGATCGGCATAGCGGCGCTCACGGATTCCCGTCCGCTGAACTATCCATTCATCCGATGTGTCCATCATCCTGGAAAGTTCATCGTTGGTCACAACCCGTTCGGGGAGTTCTCTGCCCGTTGCCAGGATCCGCGCGCCGCGCATCTTTTTTATCTTTTATCCTCTTTGCATATGAGGACTGCGGCAGCAATGGTGGTAGTACACTCATCCCGGACAATTGCCGACTGCGTTATATTGAACGATTTATAGATCTTCCCGCTGATCTTCCATACCTCTCTCTTTTCGTCCCAACTCTTATCTTCGTCGAATTCAACCCCAAGGGTGGAAGCAAGCATCGCCGCCGCCAGATCCTCCGCATAATCGCCAGCCACCTTTTCGCTCTGGCCGAAAGCATGGTGCTCGCTCAAGTATCCGTGCACCGACCGGTCGGACGGGATGGCGCATCCCACGGAGGCAGCCACAAGCCGCCTGGGTTCATCGCTGACACATCGGCTCATCACCACAAAGACTATCTCTCCAGGTGAAAGAAGCTTGAGCCCCGCTTCCTTCGATACGATTTTGGCCTTCGGCGGAAATATGCTGGATACCTGGACAAGGTTGAACTTTTCGATCCCGGCGTCACGCAGAGCAAGCTCGAAAGAAGTCAGTTGCTCCTTGTGGCGACCAACCCCTTTGGTGAAAAAGATTTTATTGGGTACGGGCATGACTACTTTTCCTCCTCCATGCGGGCAACGACCCACCCCATCATCCGATAACAAAGACGCGCCGCCAGGTAGTCTGGAGCTACCATCCCGGCGATGGGAGAAAGTTCCATTACATCAAATCCCACAAGGTTCGCATCCGACTGCATTACGTCCCTGAGAATGTCAGTCACATCAAACCAGTTCAGACCTCCAGGCTCCGGCGTAACGACGGATGGCATTACCGCGGGGTCAAAAACATCGAGGTCAATGGTGATGTACAAATTGCCGGAAAGGGAGCTGACGATCCCTTTTATCACCTCGGCGGAGTTGTACCGAACCTCGGAAGCATAGAAGGTTTTTACATCTTCCGTCCTTTTCAGAAAACGGTCTTCTTCCTCAGACATGCTCCGGACGCCTACCTGCACCAGCTTCACTCCCTGCTCCACGATCCGCCGTCCGACGCAGGCGTGGTTGCAGGCTGACCCCATGTATTCCGCGCGAAGATCCGCATGCGCGTCGAACTGAAGCACCGTGAGTTGACCGTATTTCTTCTTGAGGGCGGAGATGGCGGCAACGCTGCCGAAATGTTCTCCCCCAAGCAGAACGGGGATTTTCCCCGCTTTGGAGACGGCCTTCACCCTGCGCTCCACCTCTTTGAGCGCCGCCTGTTCGCTCGTTGTGACGGAAATTTCATTGGATACGAAGATGCCCGACCGATACGGTTCGATCTTGTTCTCTTCATCGAAGAGTTCCATGTGCGCGGAGGCGTCGAGAATGGCGCGCGGGCCATGACGCAAGCCTCCATGCATGATCGTGGTCGTATCTACTGGAAACGGGATGACAACGAAGGATGCCTGCTTCCATGACGCATACCTTCCGGCTATCCCGCCAAACGTGACGGAGTAAGGGATCACGGTAACCCTCCTGATGTAAATGCTTTCCGCCGCTAGATTTTACCTCGGTAGCATTCCAGCGCACAATAGCGGACGCCCTGGTTCCCTGGCGTCTTGAAGCACAAGGCGCGCCGATCGCGCCCCGCGATACAGGTTCTCCTGCACTGTAACCAAAAGATCTGTCCGGCCGGACGGGTCGGCAGGAATTTCCGTACGGTTGAAGGCAACGCCTTCAATCCGTCTTCCTCCTTCTTCCAGTTCGAACCGCATGTGTTGCCCCGAGGCGCCTATACGAAACACGCGGACAACGCGACTGTTCTTGAGGAGGAAAACCGGCTCCGGGTTTCCCATGCCAAACGGCCGCAGCAGGTCGAGATCCGCAAGCAAATCCACCCCTATGTCCTCGACCCGAATTTCCGCATCGATAGTGCAGCGTGGCACGAATGGAGCTTCCACGGCATAGCGGGCAGCGATTTCCAGGAACCCCTTGCGGAACGGTTCCAGGTTTTCTATAGAAAGCGCGACTCCGGCGGCGCGGGAGTGCCCTCCATAACGTTTCAGCAGGTGGGAAAGTTCGGAGAGCGACGACACGATTGGGAACCCATCGACGCTCCGGCAAGATCCAGTGGCAACCCCCGCCTCCTCTCGCAGGAGAATGACAGGGCGGCCGTACAGGTCGAGAATCTTGGAGGCGACGATACCCAAAACCCCCTGGTGCCACTCCGGGTCAGACAACACAATCGCGTCCGGAAGTTCTCTGAACAGACCGATCTCCGCGACAACGCTGGAAAGGATCCGCTCCTGTTCCTGTTGTCTGCGGATGTTGTCTTCGTTTAGTTCCCTGGCCAGCCGTGCTGATTCCTCTTGATCGGTAGACACAAGAATTCGGGAACTGCGGGAAGAATCGCCGATCCGTCCGGCCGCGTTCAGGCGGGGGCCCACCTTGTATCCCAGGTCCGCTTCAGTCGCCATCGCGGCGGAAGCGCCGGACACGGAAAAGAGCGCCTTGATGCCTGGGCGCGCGGCCTTTCGAATCTCGCGGATTCCCTCGCGCACCAGCGGTCGGTTAGCCGATGACAGAGAAACCATATCAGCCACAGTACCAAGCGCCACAAGGTCGAGAAACCGCCGTAACGAAGGCTCAGGGCATCCGTTGAAAAATCCCTTCTCGCGCAGATTCTTGCGGATTCCGCAAACAAGAAAGAAAACAACTCCTACCCCCGCAAGATCTTTGAAGGGAAAGCCGCAGTCCCTCCATGGGTCGATGACGGCGTAAGCTTCCGGAAGAGTTTCGCCTGGGAGATGATGGTCCGTCACAATGACTTCGACACCGCAGGCAGCGGCTTCCCAGATTTGCGCGCAGTCGGTAATCCCGCAATCGACCGTGACCACCAGGCGGTATCCTTCCCGCGCGGCCCCCGCTATCACTTGTCCCTGGATTCCATATCCTTCCAGCAACCGGTCGTTCTGGTGAATCCGCAAAGGCTGTTCGGGAAACATTTCCTTGAGGAAGAGAAAAAGACAGGCCGCGCCGGTAGCGCCGTCCGCGTCGTAATCCGCATATATGAGGAGCGGCTCGCGCTGGATGCCCGCGCGAACGAGACGTTCAGCCGCCTTGTCTACATCATTCAGGAGAGAAGG
>Ga0123353_10009630_pt1 | contig 13373 bp, 3 predicted proteins | sample TergutLab28metaG_3_FD_92763 | JGI IMG/M metagenome (GOLD analysis project Ga0123353, IMG submission 92763) | Labiotermes labralis P3 segment gut microbial communities from Petit-Saut dam, French Guiana - Lab288 P3 | ecosystem: Host-associated > Arthropoda: Insects > Digestive system > Gut ... | reverse complement strand
TACTGTACCCTAAAAATTTCTTCTTGCCGTAGAGATCTTTTAGTAAATGTATACCATTTTTTAGGTAAATGTATTTTAGAAATTATTAAGTAATGGTCTGTAGTGACACTGTATCCCCTAAAAACTTTAGTGTCATTTACTGAAGGTGATAGTTTCTTGTTTGTTATAATGTAATCTATAAAGGATCTCTAACCGTGGGCACTCCACGTCATTTTATGAATCCCTTTATGTCTGAAAAATGTGCTCGTTATTTTTAATTTATTTACTGATGCAAATTCTTTTAGTTTGTGTCCATTACTGTTAGTAGTAATTTGACCATTTGCATCCAAAATTCCGTCAATAGGAATATTTCCAACTCTTGCATTATAATCTACCGGCAACGACAATGTAATCGTTTTACTTACTTTGTCTATCTGATATTGGAGGGTTTCATAGAATTCTTCTCTTTGTTCTGTTTTCCTATTATTATTATTATTATTATATACGCGAAATGTTTCTGCCATCATCAGGCTATGTTACAAAAATATTAAAGGTAAAACTGATAGTAGTAATGACCACACGCCTTGTGACGCTATGGGGTGGCAATACTAACCATATCGCAAGAGGAAGGTTAACTCAATGATGCATTTGGAAATCGAGCTTCAACTAACAATTCGCCACTTCGCCACACGTGTACGTCCATTGAAGGTCACGTAGGATTTTTCCATTACTCATTTCTTTCATTTACATTTTTTTTCCAATTGATACACTGCGACATTTTAATGTCTTATTATTCCTTGATATAAGTATAATTAATTCAGGTTTGAATAATATTTTAAAGGGAAGGTCTCTTCCTTATTTCTATCGGTATTACGTTTTATTGTATCTTTGTAATATCGCCTGATGATCGCCGAAGTTGTTGGCCCAGACTTGTCGCGTATAGGACAAATATACGAATGTTAGAACATTTATGCGGTTGTGTTGGTCTGTTAGCTACAGAAGACATTGCGTCTGAACCGTTGCTATGAGCCCTACATCAGGAGGTCACCTGCCTCAGTCAACGGCTCGGCAATAAAACTTAATTTTCAACGGGAATTTTAGCGTTCAATTTTAATACCTGCCGGTGCTTGGACTGCCGTCCGCCAAACACACAGCATCAGATAAGACAGTTCATTACAGCTGTGCAGTTTATCGGGGTTTTTAGTTAACGCAGCGCACATACCTGGCGGGTACAGATTGCTGCAGAGTACCATGAGCTGTATGTGCTGATAATTTGATTTATTTAACGGCGGTGTATCAACCAGTAAGCGCGTATACTATCTAATCAACAGTGAGATATTCAGGGTTTGTGTAACAATGATCGCGGGCTATTTTAGGATAATACGAAGAATTGAGGGGCATCATAACAGCAAGAGGAGTCTCAGGATGGTAGATTTAGGGCCGATTTAGACATGGGGATCTCAGTAACAAGTGTAGTCGTGCCCAGATCACGGCGAGGTTACATTCCTTTACATCTTACATCGCTAGATGGCCGATACTGCGGTGTCACTGTACTGCTGTTCGGTCGGTAAAGACGAAAGTTGGTCATCGTTGCACTTTAAATAATGACCTCAGTAACTCCATGGAGCAGAGTCCTTCTTACGAAGCTAGTCAAGAAATCTCCCGCCATTTAGGGAACGTGGAGTTTCAAAACAGTTTTCTCAAAAGTCCGCCACTTGTCCCTGTCCTCAGCCAGATCAATCCACTTTATGCCCTCCCACTCTACTTCTTGAAGCAAAAAGGCTGCACTGATATTTATCTTATTTATCGCTTATTTAAGGAGGTATTTGTTACAGAATAAACAACAAATGTCCAACAAGATGCAACTATACACAGTTTATTTTATCTGTACATTGCTCTACATGTTTCGGGTGGTTTCTCCACCCATCATCAGGAGTACAAATAACTATCTACAGCATCTGGTACTAGTCAACCGTTGTTGCTACCTGTAGCTACCGTGGAGGAGTTGAGACGCAGTCGTTATGTCCATGGCACGCACGTACAGAAATTGCTACGCACCTGTAGGTCAACGCGATGTTATAGCTGTAACACACTATCCACTAGCGCAGATGTAACAGTTAATATCCAGCTCCCTAGAGAGAAACACCTCTGCATAAAGCACATGTTACATTGTGCACAGGCATCACGACGTGTCATTCCCCATGGGAGAGTTACATGAGGCGAGCAAGTGAAATGGTGCATCGTGTAACCAGCCCGTGAGACAGGAGTCAAGTGGCAACCACGATTTTCGTACGCTTTGCTTTCTGCTAAAAGGACAGACGAACCACACTTTTTTTTATTCATGTATATGCATGTTTGTTCATGTATCACTATAGCGGGCTTTAAAACTGTATGAGAAATTTTCATGACGACGGAAAACCATAAGAATTTTTAATGCTGGAAGCCTCGTGACTGCAGTGCGAAAATTATACATATGTTTGATTGTAATGCACGAATCATAGCAGCTATGAACCTTAACAAGTTACTGAAGGAATGATAAAAGGAAATAGAAGATGATGAGGAAGAAGTAAGCAGCTACTGGACGACCTAAAGGAAGACAGAACAAACTGGAAATTGAAATCGGAAGTACTAGATCAAACTCTCTAAAACCCTTGCGTTGGAAGAGGCTACGAACCTGTCACAAGACAAGACTATGCAACGAGTTACAGTATGAGCTACATAAAAAGCTTTTGTACCACTTGCAACGAATAATAAATTTAGCCACAAAGCGAATTTCTAAGGCTAGGTAAAATTACAATTTTACACCAAGTTTCCAGGTCAAATTGTCGAAAAAAATTTAGTATCACCCAAGGCCAATAATATAAAAAACAGACATGACAAAATAAACGAGGAAACCTGACGCCGTTCTGGGAAATGTGCGGCATAAACGTCACTTCTATAGGAACTTTGTGTTATGGCAGGGAGATCTGGACTACAGATTAGATAGATACCTCAAAACTGGAAGCGGCACAAATGAACTTTTAATAACACTAACAGGCCTTAGGCTTCCGGGCCGCCTAAGTTACCCTGACATCCACAACTGACTGACAGCGCACACTGTATTAGAGGATATAAAATTCTGCATGAAGAACTGGACAGATCGCCTGAAACGGACAGACAGAAATCCTACCGGAGCTCTTTTCAGTAGCAACGATAGAGACGGTGGAATATGAGATGACACAGAGAGAGATGCAGAGGCAGAGGAAGGTAAAAGGTAAAGTGCACCCCTGTACAGGCACTGAGGCTCTGTACAGGCCGTACGGCCCATAGGGGGAGTAGAGGTATAGCTCTACTCTCTCTTGATCACAGCACTAGAAGGGGGTGAGGGGTCAGCGTCACGCCCCGGTCGCTCTTTACCCCAGGGAAAGACCCGGTACCCATTGTACAGGAGGCTGGGTGGGCCCCAGGGCCGGTCTGAACAGGTGCGGAAAATCTCGCCCCCACCGGGATTCGATCCCCGGACCGTCCAGCCCGTAGCCATTCGCTATACCGACTACGTTACCCGGCCCATAAAAGCAGAGAGATTGGTCTTTAAAGGAACAGTTTTATAGCCAACTTCAAATGAGACATGACAACAGGGAACGCGTAACAGGGGTCCGCTTTGTATTAATGACGAAATTTTTTTTATTGACGTAATTATTCAAACAGACAGACAGAAACGGAGGGCTCTAATTGTACAAGCGTGGAATGTGTAGTGTGTATATTTAGCAACAGGAAAACAACACATCCGAAAGAAAAGGCAGGGAAAAATCGCAGCAGACAAACTGTAATGAGCTGTTACAAAGACAGCTAAAATTTCAAGGGGAAGATATGTAAGAACGAAGTTGGTCAAATTACTGGCAATCTCCTTTTATTCCAACTGACAAAATAACATCACAATACCCACGTACACTTTGTCACTAAACAAAACCACACAGCTTTGCCAACAGCCAGTCATTACGCACCATACAGTCCAGTTCTTTCAAGCCCATTTTGTAATATTCCATTAAACTAATAACGCACAATATTCTGAAAGCTCAAGTCTAAGAAGTAGGTGGAAACTGAGGAATGAAACGTTTACATTTCTTCTTCCACTGTTATTCTTTCTTATTCGTTGCCATTGTTATTAATTAAACAATGACTTCGCCGAATATGCACGCCATCAATAGAATTATAAAATTTCATTCGTTCCTTCCATGGGCGTCTTAACAAAAGGGCTAATTTAAGTTCTGTTGTTGTAAGACCATTGTTACAGTTGTAGGTACGAGTGGATAGAGAAAACTGGAAGTTCAGTTTGACGCATCAGTCATGAAAATGGCGTCTTGTATTACAGAGCAGAGGGTGTTTGTTGTGAAAACTTATTTTTGTAAATGTGACCTTCGAAGAATCATTTTGTGAGGATCCTTTATATTATAAAACATTAGAAAATGCGGTATTCAGAAGAGACATGACTAGATGTGAAGATAATATTAGGATGGGTTTTGGTAAAACACGGATTGAGGGTGTGGACTGAACTAGTCAGAACAGTGCCCAATGGCGGGCTGTTGTAAACCCGGCATGAAATTTTCGCCTTCCACAGAAAACCGATTTATAACTTCTGAGGCAAGAAACTTTTGCATGGAGGTCTAATTTCCGTGATTTTTAATTTACAATAACGGTAATCGTTCAGTATACAGAAATTTAATTGTTTTTAGAAGGGTAAGTTTCACGCGATATTCCCACAAGTTTTCTACACGTCACTCCGCATCGTAAGTGACAAATATGCTTCCCGATAACCACGGAGGAGAACATTCGACGCTGCTAATAACGTGCGCTCCACTTCGGCAAAATACGATAAAATTTTTTGCACTCTTGTTGTATGAATACGTACAGAAGAGGAGTACTTTAGACGCTTATTTACCAGGTAAAAATAAGTTCCAGTCACGTATAATCGCTACTGAACCTTTCGAATATACGTGGTTTTGAAAACAAAGGCAGTATATAAATTTTGTCATACTTGTGGGTGTGGATGAGTGTGTGAAGGAATTTTGGAAACCATATTTAAAATGTACAAACAGAACAGTGCGAACATGGGCAAGAAATTGAAATATTCGGCATGCCTCTTTGCATGATTCATATTGGTATCTCGGGTAAAAGTGAAAATGTGTTGAAATAAATAGCAATATTCAATACCAACGGTGTAAGTATTCTTCTTATTCCTATTCGGGTTTGTGAATTAAAGAGCATATCCTCTACCGAATCCGAATTAGCTCCAGAAATTATGGACCGTTCAGATACGATCTAGGATAGGGGATGCTCTCACCGACTTCTATTCCACTGGAAAAAAAACCTAACATAAAAAATGTGTAAAGGCACACCGATGTTGTGTGTGGGCGAGCAAATGACGGTCCCGGTGTTCGAAAGATCGAAGACAGCAACAGCCTTAGACCGCGTTTTATTCTGTATTAAAACTGATAAAAGAAATCCCATTTGTTTACTTTTCTCATTCCATCACCTTCGTGTGATAGTTATGTCCTTACCCTCTATCTCTAACTTTAGAAGATTCCAAAGAAATTTCACATGTTATAGGCGTAAACATCAGAGAATCCATAACCACTTATAGCGCTACAAAGTTTTATCATTTTTCTTAAGTGCGTGCCTGTAACTACGAGAAACAAACACTCGAAAAGCTTCTCATACTTAACAGTATCGGATTTTATACTAATTTAACCTTTTGGCGCCGGAATTATTTTTTAAATTTTAGCACACCTGTATAAAAAATGTGAATAATACAGGAACTAAATATGTTAGAATTATGAAACAAACTGCATTTTGAAGAGAAAAAAAACGGATAGTACATACCGTGTTTAAAATATTCAGTACCTATATTTGTTGAATAAATATATAAAATGCAACTTTAGAGGTTAGCGGTGCGGTACGACCACTATAGTTGACATTAGGCGCCAAAAGGTTAAATAATATGTACAAACAAAAAAATCAAAAGTATTAATTCATACTTAACTTTAGCTTCAAAATACAGACTGAAACACTTTGACAAAATCATCGAAATCATCAGAAAACTTGTTACTGCAATCTAATTTGATTCTTGACAACTCATTCGCCAACTCATGAAACATTTATCATATTTGTATAAAATCCCTTTCCTACATTTATGTCCTTTCGGAAAACACGTTTCTATTCACGCTGCACGTCTAAAACTCTGTTAAAATAATTATTAGATACAAGTATTTAAATTACTTTACATTCGAAATCCAATCCACTTTAAGGATGTAGTGAATTCAAATTAAATACTGTTCGTTTCTACTCCGCTTTCTAACTGCACAGAACACCTCATATGATCTAAGCTGAACTTCGTTCTTTTGGAATTCATCGCGTCTTTACTACTGGAGAAGCCAACTAGCAACTCTCTGGGATGCTATTAAAATCCTTCACAGCTGCTAGAGCAAACATACAGCAGCCACTGAGAAGGCTAGATACTTGTTAGTGGTAAAGTATGTGGGGGTCTAATTAATTCACCCCTTTCTTCATCTTAAAGCCCTCCCCTCTTATCCTCTTCACCTAGTTCCTGTATCTGTCGTTGAAACTTTAGCTTTCTGAAGGAAGCTTTCTCCAAAAGTTTCCCTGCGAGCGCGTCCGATACTAGTACATAGTGCAGCATTACGTCTGACTTGCGAAGATCTCAGCGTCTGCAACTAAATGCACGGTACCATGCAAAGGTTTACACAAACCGATAACTTGTGTTCTGTGGTAGCTCCTGAAACCATACATTTTCTTGAGAGGCATAAATAGTTAACCGTTAAACATGGAACCAACTTATGCTTCATAAAATCTCAGTGAGTTTGCTTGAGTCTTTGCTGTTAAGATTAAACTGTGTTCACCTAATGAAATCTCATGGAGTACGAATAAATAAAATTGTACTTATTTCTCAACGAATAGACCTATTGAAGACATTTAAATTATTTTATCAGAATTCAATATTATACACTTTATTGGCGATTGCATTTTTACGATGAGGGCTTGAAGAAAACACTTCCTGCAATACAGACTAAATTGTCTTGGCAGGTAAAGTGCTAAGGGGGCAGTTGCGCCACTGACTATCTTCCCCACCCTCCTCCTCTTTTTCCAGCAACAAACCTGTGTTGTTGTTGTTGTTGTTGTTGTTATTTATGTTGATGTTAGCGGTGGTGTTGGTGGTGGTGCTGGTGCTGGTGGTGGCAGCGGCACTAACAACAGCAATGGAGCAAGATTTGAGGTTCTTACAGCGAAGAACCCCAAGCCGGTACAAATGCTACAAACGTATAAAGCAACACCTCCACTCCCCCCACATGCCTACATGACATGCACGGGACATGGGTACTTTTACCTTTACATAAGCACACTAACGAGACCTAGGCTTAGATGTTCGATTATATTACAAACGGATTTTCATCCATGCCGTCATACTTACAACAGTGTGAATAAGTCATACTGAAATATCCAGACAGCAGCTTTCTGGAGTAAGAGGGTTTAATCTTCCCTAAAAAGACGTCTTGGATAAGAAGAAAAGGAAAAATAATGCATTAGCGGCGAGGTCAGCTGAAGGCCATGCCAGTTCACTTAAGGGATACGCAATGCGACGAGGGAAATGAAGATTATTTGGCACGGTTTTGGGTGCAGCGCAGGAAACAAGAACGTCAGGATATTTAGACACAAATATCACGTACGAATTGGGGCTCTATTTAGTGCAGTGGCAGAAATACAAATGAAGGAGCCTTAGGAGTTTCCTTTAAATGTGTTACTTTAAAAAACAAAACCACGACTTTCATGTAAGTCCCCTCGATGCAGCAAGTCTGAAACAAGATAAGGAAGAAACCCACTACGTCCAGCAACACGATCGGTATGTCTCGAAGTGCGCGGGGAACTTCGATTAACACATATTTACACCATTAATTTTACTGATCTTTCTTAAGGTCCGCGATGGCGATCAAACCAGAAACGTGTCCGAAGGCCTAATGATTATTACATCAGATTAAGAATGGGTTTCAATTCGGATACATTCAGAAACTCAGTTCGTATATGTAGTTGAGAACAAGGCTACTCTGGTGACAACAGTTTGACCGTTCATCTCATTCCAACCACGTCGCTGCAGGAAAAATCGATTGGTCGGCATACATCAGATAGGCATACATAAGATAGGCTTATTTGTTTGCGAATTTCAAAACAGAATACATCTGACAGGAACGACAAACACGTTTTTGTCTTCAACGATGTATTTTAAAATTAACTCACATTTATAAAACTCGGGAGTTCCTTTTGTCCGTTACTAGACGACAATCCATTCCGTTGAATATGAAGATGCGGTAACCTGAGATCGTACCACGGTGATGCCCTGCATAAAGCATCACGGATACAAACAACTGAACTCTGAGTGCAAATGCTCTCTGCAATGCGTCAAACGAAGCTGTTACTTCTATTCTGCCTTTCCAGGATTCAAAGACCACTACAAACACACCGTCTGATAAGGTTTAAAGCGTGGGAATTTATTTAAATTTTCAAACGAAAACTTAATAGAGATTCATACCGTGGTGAGTTATGAACTTAGTAGTGTTGAATGTTGATACCAACAATCCACAGTATTTTACACAATATATGTCTACGACACGTTGGTACGCGCCTACCACAATACGAGTGTAATGACCCAGAACAATATCAATAATTTGTTCCTATATGAAAAGGTCACATGTTAAGTCACAGGACAAGGCTAATCGTGGGCATGTGATCTCATTTCCGGAGACACTCCCTGCACATTCTCCAGATCGTACAGCGATACGTAGAGACGGAACACTGTACGGAGAATTACTGTCTTATGGCCAAAACTTGTATATGTTTTCTCTTCGACTTTGGGAAGACGCATGACACGATGTGTCCATACAGTGTCCTGAGAATCCTCCACCGACGTAATCTCAGAACTCGGCAACCGCTTTTTTGTCTCTTTCGTCATCCAAAACTTTTACTTCCATGTTCGTCCCAATAATGTCTTGTTTGCTCCAAAACGTAATGTTGCCAGTTCGACTTTAACGGTGATTTTATCTGCAATCGCAACCAATGGGATGGCTAACACGGATGCTACTTGTCTCAATCACTGTACATCACCATCTACTACGATTTCCGGTACCGTCACTGTATGACAAGGTGCCAAGACCGCTATAAATCTTCCGCAGAACAGCAGAAGTGTTTTTCCTTCTTTGCAGCAATTACCCAGCGTGTACAACTCACACGATTATGGGATTTACATCTTCCACCAGTAGTCCGCAGTAACCACAACCTGCTAATTGCTCCATCTGTCGAATTTCTACGCGTTTCCATTTGGTATCAGTCTTTCGTGGGAACCTAATTTGAGAGGGTTCCGTGTTACAAACAAACGGCCGATAACCCTGTCAGAATTCTACCTGGTACGTGTTAGGTCAAGTATCAGGCCGTAATTCTTTACATTCAACAAATCCTGACCTGCTCCAAGATAAAACATGGCAACATCGTTTATAATTCCACAATTCTCTCCAACCACTCTGTTTAGACCCAGCCTACAGCACTGGGATTCGCCTGTTACAGATACCTGCCAGTCTGCAAATTCGGTATGAGGAACCAAAAGCACTTCAACTCTCCTGGAAGCGTAATGCTTTCTTTGTAATGATCTGTAAAGTTTGGTATCCCCGTAAACCACTTAAAATGCTACGTTCCATCCTACCCATGACAACAGATGAAGACCTAAAGTCAGAGCCCCTCGAACTGCATGAGTGTGCCTTCAGAGCCTCCGGGTGATATCACAATATTGCCCTGTACGAATACTCAGGCCAATCACGTATGCAATCCTAAAATGAGCCATCCCCGTTGTGTGTATATAAACAATATGTGTAGGTATCAGTCAATAACACAACATTATCTAAAAAGATGTTTAATAAAGGATGATAGTAACTACATGTTTCGGCCCATTGCGGCCATCATCAGGTTTTCATCCGAAAGTATGGTGGTAGTGTCACCATACTTTCGGATGAAAACCTGATGATGGCCGCAATGGGCCGAAACATGTAGTTACTATCATCCTTTATTAAACATATTTTTTTATATTGTTGTGTTATTGACTGATACTTACACCTATTGTTCACGTATGAAACCTGCAATATTCGACATGTCCGACGCGGAAAGCGAAGCATCGCCAATATTTTGACATACAACTTACAGGGGTCGGGTTTATGTGTAAGCCGGACAAGCTACAGCTTACGGCCTCATATTACAAACAGCTTCACTAAAGGAAATCAAATACATTTGTAAAGGATGAAAATCGTAACACAAAATAACAATAATTTAAAATTAACAAATAAAAATAATGCATTATTACACAACAAGCAAAAAGCACATGTTTTTAGTGTTTTAACTAAAACTAATAAAAAGTAATTCCTAAATTTTTGTATTATTAGTTTACTACTTTTAATACTCTCTCGCAAACAAATCTTCTTTTGTGCTATTATTATTATTATTATCTTAAAAAATTATAAAAGCGCATGTATATAATGTAGCATGACCACGACAGGCAACGAACGTATTACGTAACACAGAGGCACGTTCGTGTAACCATTGTTGTGGTAAAGCAATAAGTATTGCATACTCTAAGTCTGTGTTTGTAGCCATAGTTATCCAGCATGCAAAGCGCATGCGCCATGCTATGTTGTTTGTGGCCTCTCAGGTTTTACAGTACTTTTATACATTATATCGCAAACGGCAGGATTTTCGGAAAAATGTCACTGAACATAAAACGTGTGTTTTGATATTCCCTACAACATTTGTCTGAAAGTTTTCTCATTCTCATTCGGCGAGATATTATCAGCAATGTACATCGGTCTTCATGTTAAGTGCCAGTTATTCTTGTCACATTTTAATGAACTTCGAATTTTATCAACAAAATTTAGAAAAATACTCAAATAAAAAAGTCATGAAAATCCGTCCAGTGGGATTTGAGTTGTTCCATGCGGACGGATGGTGGGGCAGACGTGACGAAGCTAATAGTCACTTTTCGCAATTTTGCTATTATACCTAAAATTTAGAAGACAGAAAACAGCCTGTTAAATGTTACGGCGTACGGTAAATCCGGCCCTGCTCTTTACCATTTATGACAGTGTAAAAGGCGGGTCGTTTTCTCAAGATCACAGCTATTACTTCACGTTGCGATACCAAGTTCTATCCTACAGCCTACGTAGGTGGAACGGCGTCCACACCGACTAACTATTTGACACATACAGCGAAATTTTCACTCAGGGTCAGCCTTGGCAGGACCATCTTCTGTACACGCACTTCTTAAGCGTCTTTAGTCGTCACGGGTAAACATCCGAGCATCGGGACGAAACATTTCTATCTTCATAAGTCTGGGAAATACGTCGTTTTGCGGAGGGCACCTCTGGATACGGGCCTGTCCGGAGACGAGACCGCAGATTCAGCTCCAAAGTAAGCCGCTTTGCACTGGGATCTGTCACTTAACGAGCAGAGGCAGCAAAGTTTGCGTCTGTTTCTTCCAGGTCCTTTCGGCTGGCTGGCAAAACGAAAAACTCACAGACAGGGGAAATAACTGCAAGCTATGTGCAGTGTGGTAGTCCTTCTGCACATCCACCACTACCGAAATTTTCGTCGCACGGCTTCGTATAGGTGTCAGTCGCTAGACAGACGGATGTATGTTGCATGCTGTTCATACAGTACTCTACAGCCAATGTTATATTAACGACAGTCGCGCTTTCCAACTACATGGCTTGACGCACTACATCCTATCCAGTGATCGATTAGTTTGAGAATAGCTGAGGCATCCATCACCAGTAAAGGATTTGCAAGGGTCATTTAAATTTTTTATGTGTGTGTGTGACGTCTTCACTGGGGAGACCTAGGGGTAGATGGGTGGATAATATTAGGATGGATCTCCAGGAGGTTGGATGTGGATATGTGGACTGGATTGGGCTGGCCCAGGATAGAGACAGGTGGCGGACGCTTGAGAGTGCGGTAATGAACCTTCGGGTTCCGTGTAATGCGGGGAATTTCTTGACTAGCTGCAAACCAGTTATCTTCTCAAGAAGGACTCTGCACCATGGAGTAAGTAAGTGTGTGACGTCTTAACTTCGACGTCACAGTAACAAATTTCGCACTACCGTTTTTTTTCCTTGAGCCATTATTTGAACTCTGGTGCTACAATACTGTATTACGTGCCACATGCTTGTCACTACACACGTGATACTGGTGTGCACTTTGTACATACGTCAGCAGGTTTATCTTCTAGACCACAGTTTTAAAACTTTTATTCATTTCATCTTGTCGCAAGCTGATGTAAACCTTTACCTTTATTTCAGAAAGGCGCTCATATATATATATATATATATATATATATATATATATATATATACACAGCGTGTAACAAAATGATTGGAGCCGTTTGGAAGTTGATTATATTCACAAGTATGGTGAGCAGATTGAAACCGCTACAATCATTTTGATACACGCGGTATATATATATATACATATATATATACACACACACACACACACACACACACACACACGTAACCACAGACACTGACAGGCCTCTAAAGCCACACACACACTCAAACACCACCTGCCTGTAAGCACATTTAAAGAAAGGCATTTTTGTTACTACAAACCGACAGAATCTACAGGAACCAAAGGACACACATAACACATCTAGACTAATTGTACATCACAACACACAGCAAATCCCTAACTGTGTCTCCAACACTTAGCCACCGCCTTCAAACGGGACACTCACTTTAAACACATTCTGCACCTTTTACTAACGCCATCAGCATCACCATACGCAGCGGCTATCAAGACCACCACCTATCCAAAAACTCGGTGTAGAAAACCATATGCTGTAACTCAACATCTAATGCTGCTGATGATGGGCGTATGTACCCGAAACATGTCGAGCTAAGAATACATTAATAAAATTGCCTTGTTGCAACAAGTTGGCATTTCAAGTTATTACTCTGCATGTGTCGTTTTATAGGTTACAGAGATATTTTAATAAGGTAGTAACGCACTGACGACCGTTTAGGCGTACTGAATGTACACATACTTACTTACTTACTCCATGGTGCAGAGTCCTTCTTGAGGAGCTAACTGGTTTGCAGCTAGTCAAGAAATTCCTCACATTTCACGGAACCCGAAGGTTCATTACAGCACTCACAAGCGTCCGCCACCTGTCCCTACCCTGGGCCAGCCCAATCCAGTCCATATACCCATATCCCACCTCCTGGAATCCATCCTAATATTATCCACCCATCTACGCCTAGGTCTCCCCAATGGTCTCTTTCCCTTCGGTTTCCCCACCAAGACCCTATACACCC
>Ga0123353_10009629_pt1 | contig 13373 bp, 11 predicted proteins | sample TergutLab28metaG_3_FD_92763 | JGI IMG/M metagenome (GOLD analysis project Ga0123353, IMG submission 92763) | Labiotermes labralis P3 segment gut microbial communities from Petit-Saut dam, French Guiana - Lab288 P3 | ecosystem: Host-associated > Arthropoda: Insects > Digestive system > Gut ... | reverse complement strand
ATGACAGCGACAGGGGAGCGTAACAACATATCATATTCGGCAGTAAGGGCAAGGCAGGCTTCTGTATCTTCGATACTGTACCGGCGCGCGGCAGCGGCATAATCGTCTTTGGCTTTGGGAGAAGAAAGCCCGATTTTTTTTAGTTCAAAGCTGTTCACATCTGTGTAGCTGCCGGATGTTTCAAGCAGAACAAGATAATCATTTAACTTCCTGAAACACCATGTTAGGCCGGCCAGAATGCTTTGCGCGCTTTCTTTCGCGGCTAACATTACTGACAAGGATTCCAGCGCTTTGGATAAATCCCCTGAGGCTATGCGTGAAAAAAGCGTAAAGGCTGATTCTTCCCTGTTGTGAGAAAGCCATTTTTCTATATCTTCGGATTTTATTTCCTTGCAGGGGGACTGACTGTCAGTCTGTCCCTTTGTAAAATATACAAGACGGGAACATTCTCTTTTTAGGGCGGATGTATTGTTTTCTACCAGCTCCAGAATCGCGGAAATTCCATCATTGTCTATGTTAAACCCTTCCTGCCTAAAAAATTGCCGTACCCATTCGGATTTTTCTTTTTCAAACATTTCATAAAAAATCTGTTTGTTTGCTTTTGGTACGCCTGCCTGCAGGCAAGCATCCTCAAGGCCGGCGGCAAGTTTGATTTCATCAGAAAGCAAAATAAGACAGGTATTTTTTTCAAGGCTTTTTATACAGGAAGCAAGAATTTCAATTTCGTCCTTCTTTTTTATTAATTCAGCGTTTTTAACAATAACAATACGCGTGTCGGCAAAAAGGTTTATATTTTGCAGGGTATCATTTATTGTACTTGCCGGAGTTTCATTTGCATAATAAATTGATTCTTCTGCATTTGGATATTTTTTTCTTACAGTATCAACAGCGTCCTGTTTTTTTCCCAATTCCGGGCCGAGAAAAATATAAGCATCTTTAGATGCAGCGCTCATTATTAATAATTACGGATTATTCCGGACAGACGGCCAAGAATTTTTACATCCTGACTATATATGGGTTTATAAGCGGGGTTTTCCGCCTGTAATTTGATTCTGGAACTTTCCTTGTAGAACCGTTTTAATGTTACAGCTTCGTCCAATACAGCGACAGCAATTTCACCGTTACGGACTGTATTTTGCTTCTCAATTATTGCCGTATCGCCTTCAAGTATTCCGGCTCCTGTCATCGAATCGCCTTTGATTTTTAAGGCAAAATATTTTTTGTTCTTCTTAAGCAGAGAACGGTGCAGTATGATGTTTCCGTCAAAATTTTCTTCCGCAAGAAGAGGCGCACCTGCCGCGACACTTCCCAGAAGCGGAACTTCCACCAGATCGGAAGTATCTTCATGTTTTACATTCATTAGTCCCATTGTCCGCGGAAGTTTGTCGATGTGTCTTAAAAACCCTTTTTTTCTGAGGGCGGTAATATGATCATGCGCTCCCTTGACAGAAATTAAAAAATGTTCGGCAACTTCCCTTATTGTAGGCGAATATGAATTATTCTTTATATAGTCGGCAATAAAGGAAATAACTTCTTTTTGGCGTTTTGTTAATTCTTTCATAATAACCTCATTAATCCTTACTATTCGCCACTGTAATACTGTATTTTCTCAATTTGGCATGGAGATTACTTGGATAAACCCCGATGGCCTCAGCAGTTCTTGATATTATACCATTATTTTTTGAAAGTTGGAACTCTAAATAACATTTTTCAAAGTTTTCTTTTGCCTCGTTAAAATTCATTTGTAAAATGCCTTCAGGCAGAGTATTTTCCGGATTACCGGATTTTTTTGTTTTTTTATTGAGTAATTTATCCATGTCGTACCCTGTAATGCTGTCTCCCTTGTGCATTACCGCGATACGTTCCGCCAAATTTTTTAATTCCCGTACATTTCCCGGCCAGTTATGGGAAGCAAGAAATTCATGAGCATCTGTTTCCAGAGTGATTTCCTTTTCCAGCATTTTCAGAAAATGACAGAGCAGTATGGGAATGTCTTCAATCCTTTCCCTTAAGGGCGGAACATGAATTGGGATTACATTCAGCCTGAAAAACAAATCCTGCCTGAACTGGCCTTTTTCCAACTCCTGATTTGTTGCTGCGATAATGCGCACATCGGTTTCTATGGTTTTTTCGCCTCCGACACGCTCAATTTTTTGTTCTTGGATTACCCTCAGTACTTTTGCCTGCGCTGAAAGGCTCATGTCCCCTATTTCATCAAGAAAGAGAGTTCCTCCATGCGCCAATTCAAAACGTCCTTTACGTCTTGATATTGCGTCGGTAAAAGCGCCTTTCTCATGGCCAAAGAGTTCACTTTCTATGAGAGTTTCGGGTATTGCCGCGCAGTTTACATCAATAAACGGGTTATCTGATCTTGTTGAACCTAAATGTATTGCCCTTGCGATAACTTCCTTTCCTGTACCGTTCTCGCCTGTAATCAGGATACGGGCATCGCTTTCCGCCGACTGTTTTATTATTTCGCGGATATTATTTATCGCGGCGCTTGTTCCGATTATTTCTTCACCGGCAAATCCAACGGTTCTTTTTAAGTTTTTATTTTCTTCACGAAGTTTTCTTATGGCAAGGGCATTTCTGCAAATTGTAAGAATTTTATCAAGCGAAAGCGGTTTTTCAAGAAAATCAAACGCGCCGTATTTAACAGCGCGGACAGCCATATCAATATTTGCGTGCCCTGAAATCATTACAATTTCCACAGCCGGCCATTCATACCTTATTTTTTCCAGAGCTTCAATTCCGCCAAGATTGGGCAGAAGCACATCCAGGAAAATCAAATCAATTCTTTCACATTTAAGTATTTCCATTCCGGAGATAGCGTCTTCCGCCGTAAAGACTTTATATTTTTCATCTTCAAGGATGGAGCGAACAGTATGTCTTATCCCGGGTTCATCATCTATGATAAGTATTACCGGTATCATGAGATTTCCGCCGGCAGATCGATGTAAAAAGTTGTTCCCATGCCATCCGCTGAATCAAACCAAATTGCGCCGCCATGATCGTTTACTATTCGTTCAATTATCGGAAGTCCAAGACCTGTACCCGAATCCTTAGTTGTAAAATATGGAGTAAAAACCAAAAGCCTGTCCTGTTCGTTTATACCCTTGCCGGAATCTTTTATGCTTATTCTGCAGTAACAGACATCGTGTTTTTTTACAATGTCCGTACGAATTTCAATTATACCTGAACCATACATGGCATCAATCGCATTGATAATCAGGTTTGTAAGAATCTGTGACAGTCTGTTTTTATCTATTTTAACTGAAAGACCTGCTTCTACATAATCAATATTAAATTTTACAGCCGGATATGAGTTTGAATATGTTTTAGTTATTTCTTCTGTCTGTTCTCTTAAGTTTGTCCACACTTTGGCCGCTTCCATCGGCTTTGACAAGGTTCTGAATTCATTAAGAAGTGTGGAAAGCCCTTCTGTTTCTTGTATTATTGAGATCATGGAACTTTCAAGGATTTCACCGACACTTTCAGGACTATTTTGCCAGCGGCGTAATACACGTTCTGCGGAAAGTTTTATTGGAGTAAGGGGATTTTTTATTTCATGGGCAAGCTGCTGCGCCATGTTTTGCCATATCGATATTTTTTCGCTTTTAACAAGCGCAGCCCTTGATTTTTCAAGATCCTGAACCATTGCGTTGAACGAACGTATAAGGAGTCCAAGTTCGTCATTACGGCGTGAAAGAATTTGAATTGAAAAATTTCCCTCCGCAACGCGGCGTGTCGCTTCAGTTAATTCCACAATAGGATGGGTAATCCGCCGTGTAAACGAAATGGCAATTATCACTGTCATAAGCAGGGTGGGAAGAAAAAATACCACATAATAATATAACAGTAACGGGCGGACATTTGCCCTTAACATATTAATTTTTTCAAGATGCAGTATCTGGTTTTCCAGAGCATCCCTTCCCCAGTCAAAATCACTGCCCAGATTATAACTGATAACACGGTTTGTAGTTAATGACGGCCTTTGCACATAACGGATTGTTTCTTCATCACGCGGCAGCTCTCTTGCCGGAAAACCGGTTTCCAAAGAAGGCGGAAATAATAACCGGAATTTTTCATCACCTGTAAACGCGCTTTCTGTCCAGTTGTTTTCTGTCAAATGAAAAACCTGCAACGATACGATGTTATTCGGCAGTCTTGCGGTTATACGGGAGAAATCGTTAGTCCTTAAGATGTTTTCAAAATTTTCCATGTGCAGGGAATAATTCTCCGCCATAAAAGCGTTTGTTGCCCTGATGGAGGCAGTACTATTAATGCCATGCCAAAAACGGACAATCTCGTTTAATGCTGTGCTTGTTATCAGTATTACCGGCGTAGCTGAAAATAATACGATAACGGTAAAGTAAACCAAAAGCCTTGCGTTAAATTTACTGCCCGGACGGCTTGCGATAAAATCCCTGAAAAGTGAAAATACGGAAATCCCCAAAATTATCATTAATACTGCCGGAATGGTAAAAAATACAATCAGGTTTAAGTCACCGGGCACTTCACCTCTCTGGAGAGTATCTATAAAAAAATTCCTTGAGAAAAAAACTGTAAGAATACAAAGAAGAGAATAAATAAGTATCAGAACCCGTACTTTTATTATTGAATATTCAGGACGTGTTTTGATGTTTTTCAAAAGAACCTCTATTCTTCTTCAAATTTTGATTCAAAAAGCCTGACAATGGTTTCTACCGCCGCTTCTTCGTCCTCTCCATCGGCGATGATTTTTAACTCTGTTCCGTAAGATGCCCCCAGGGTTATGATACCCATTATGGATTTGGCGTTAATCCGATCATTATTTTTATCTATATATATGTTTGACTTAAAATTCTTTGTTGTTTGAACCAGTATCGCCGATGGACGGGCATGAATACCTGCTCTGTTTATAACTGTAACGGTTTTTTCAGTCATCTTTATATCCTTCTATATTACATCATCCTGGCCAAAAAATACAGAACGGGCTCCATCGCTTTCAATCCATTTAAGTATATTTTTATTGAATTCTCTGGCAGCATGATAACCCATCGACTTTAGCCTTTCATTCATGGCGGCAGTCTCAATAATGATTGGTATATTTCGTCCCGGCTTTACCGGTATTGTAATCTTGGGAATATTGACACCCAACAGTTCTATCGTGTGATCTTCCGCTCCAAGCCGGTCGTAGTTTTTGGAAGAATCCCATTCTTCAAGTTCTACGACAAGCTGAATTTCATTACGGTCTCTGATGGCTCTTACTCCGAAAAGATGGGTGATATTTATTACTCCCGGCCCGCGTATTTCCATGTGATGCCCGATGATTTTATTTGCTCCTGCTCCCATCAGTGTATTTCCGTAAATACAGTTTATTTCCACGACATCATCAGCGACCAGCCGGTGTCCGCGGTGAATAAGTTCCAAAGCAGTTTCACTTTTTCCAACGCCTGAATCTCCCATTATCAGAATCCCAAGACCATAAACTTCCACAAGTACGGCGTGTACAACCTGACGGGAAGAGAAGATTCTTGAAAGTATGCGTATTAACCTTGCGGAAAAATCCGCGGAGCCCAGATCGGTTTGCAGTATTGGACATTGCGCATTTTCGGCTATTTCGAAAAATTCTCTATACGGAGTTTGGTTATGGGTAAAAATGCAACAGGGCATTGGAAACTTGAACATCTCTTCGATCGTTATTGTTTCACCTTCACTTTCAAGCCGGCGCAAATAGGACATTTCTCCGCGGCCAAAGAGCTGAATCCTCTGATTGGCGAACTCCTCGAAAAAGCCCATTATTGCGCCCATTGGCCTGTTCAGGTCGGGGATTTTAATTGTATTGCCAAGGCCCTTTCTGCCGCCGATACAGCGTAAATTTAGTGAATTGTGTTCTTTCAGATCAAGATCGATTAAGTCAAGTACGGTAAATTCCCTTTCCGCCATACTGGTATTATATCAAATCTTTATACCTATAAAAAGGTGTCAGGCACCGCTTTTTCATTTTATATATTCTCGACAAAAGCTCATTTTTCATAGTAAAATTACAGATAACCCTAATTACATGGAGTAACAATGCGAGTTTACAACTTTTCACCCGGACCTTCGGTTCTTCCCTTGCCGGTTCTTGAAAGAGCCGCGTCTGAAATGCTGGATGCCAATGGCACAGGCCAGTCGGTTATGGAGATGAGTCACCGTTCAAAAGACTATAAACCCATTTTTGAAAAGACAGAAGCTTTGCTGCGGGAATTGATGGGAATTCCCGCCAATTACAAGGTGCTTTTTTTACAGGGAGGGGCATCGCTGCAATTCTCCATGGTTCCTCTTAATCTTGCCGCAGGTGACGCTCCAGGCAAGGGAAAAAAAGCCGCTTATATTGACACCGGCATCTGGGCTGATAAAGCGATAAAGGAAGGTGCAAAGTATGCCGCTGTGGAAGTAAGGGCCAGCTCCAAGGATAAAGCTTACACCTATATTCCGGCTGCTCCGGCTCCGGCAGCGGACGATGCTTATTATCACATTACATTGAATAATACAATTGTCGGAACACGGTGGGATAAAATTCCTGATACCGGTTCTGTTCCCCTGATTTCGGATATTTCAAGTTGTATTCTTTCAGAACCTCTGGATGTCAGTAAATTCGGTATTATCTATGCCGGAGCGCAGAAGAATTTAGGCCCTGCCGGAACAACCGTAGTTATCATTCGCGAAGATTTGATCGGCAAGGCTCCGGATTGGACTCCGATAATGCTTCGTTATGATACTCACTCCGCTGAAGGTTCAATGTACAATACTCCGCCTTGTTATGGTATTTACATGATTGGGCTTGTACTGGAATGGATTAAAAACTTGGGCGGCGTTGAAGCAGTCGCAAAGTTAAACCGGGAAAAAGCCGAATTGTTCTATAATTATCTTGATAACTCAAAGATGTTTTTTTCACCTGTAGAAAAACAGTTCCGCAGTTTTATGAATATTCCTTTCGTTACAACGGAAAAGGATGAGGCGAAGAAGGGCGAAATTGAAACACGGTTTGTTAAAGAAGCCGCGGCAGCGGGTCTTGTAAATCTTGCGGGCCACAGATTAGTTGGCGGAATGAGGGCCAGTATTTATAACGCCATGCCCATAGATGGAGTTAAAGCATTGATAAGTTTTATGGAAAAATTTGAAGGTTAAAGGATAGAGGTAAATATGTTTCGTATTCAAACATTAAACAAGATTTCTACATTAGGGCTGGATATTTTCCCCCGGGGCAAGTATGAAATCGCAAGCGATATTCCCAACCCTGACGCGATTTTAGTGCGCAGTGCGGAAATGAATAGTATGGAAATACCTTCATCGGTATTGGCAATTGCCAGAGCTGGCGCGGGGTACAACAATATTCCGGTTCAGCGATGCAGCGAGAGCGGGGTAGTGGTTTTTAATACTCCGGGCGCAAATGCCAACGCTGTAAAGGAACTCACTCTTGCAGCGCTGCTTCTTTCTTCACGGAACATTGTCGGCGGTATCAATTGGACTTCTTCTGTCGCAGAAAGGGAAGATGTTGCAGAACTGGTAGAAAAAGAAAAATCAAAATTTACAGGGCCGGAATTAAAAGGAAAAACCCTTGGCGTAATCGGTCTTGGCGCGATTGGCGTAATGGTTGCCAATGATGCGATGGCTCTTGGCATGAATGTTATTGGTTTCGATCCGTATATCTCCGTTGATGCCGCATGGCACCTTTCCAGCAGAGTTACCCGCGCCGACAGTCTTGATAGCCTGCTTGCTAAATCCGATTATGTCACATTGCACATTCCGCAAAGCGAGGCAACCAAGGGTATTTTGGATGCTGATAAATTCCGTATCATTAAAAAAGACGCGCGCATTATCAATTTTTCCCGGAGTGCCCTTGTCAAAGATAAGGATATAGTTGAAGCGCTGGAAGCGGGAAAAATTACCTGTTATGTAACAGATTTTCCCACACCTGAACTTTTGGCTTGTAAAAAAGTAATCGGTATTCCCCACCTTGGAGCGTCCACGCCGGAAGCCGAAGATAATTGCGCAATTATGGCTGTTAATCAAATTATTGATTATCTGGAAACTGGAGCAATCCTGAATTCTGTGAACTTTCCCCGCTGCAATCTTGAACAGCGTTTTCCTCACAGATTGCTTGTTGTAAACCGGAATATTCCCAACATGGTTGGACAAATTACAACCAGTCTCGCCGGGGCCAATATTAATATTCAGGATTTGATTAACCATCATCGTGATGAATATGGTTTCAGTATTATTGATACAGAACAGCAAATCCCCGAATCTGTACTGGAACAAATTCGCAAGGTTGACGGAATTATCAGGGTGCGGACAATCGAAAAATGAATTTTCGTGAAATAAAAATGGAATTGGTAATACCTCTGTTTGCAGGGGTATTATTTTCCATTTTTTTATGTGGAATAATTGGATTTCATAACGGCAGTTATCAAATATCCCGGGAAGAATCCGAGGCTGCCGTAATAATAAAAGCTGAAGAAGATGATGATGAAGGTAATTTTCTTTTAACTCAAGTTAAGTATCAAGACCCTGTTCTGGAATATTTCCGCAATCCTGAATATCAGGAATGGGTAATAGATTTTTTTTACAGTATTTGTTCAAACCGGGAAATAGTACTGGCTATTCTGGAAAATGCTGATAAATTTAATATACCGCCTGCATTGGCTTTTGCATTGAGCTGGGAAGAAAGCAGGTTTAATCCGAATGCGGTAAACAGATATAACCGTGATGGAAGCATAGATCGCGGGCTCTTTCAGCTTAATAACCGTTCTTTTCCCAATCTGGAAATTCCAGTTTTTTTTGATATCGAAATCAATGCGTACTACGGCTTGGGTTATCTGCGTCACTGTCTTGATTCCGGGGGCACGGAAGTTTCTGCATTGGCAATGTACAATGCCGGAGCCGGCAGGGTTAGATCTTCCGGCGCGCCTGAGGTTACTTTGAATTATATCAGCAGGATTCTGGAAAACAGGCAGAGAATAGAAAGCCGGTTTCATGCCCGGTTGATAAAAGAAGAAGAAACCCGCCTTGCAGAATCCCTTCTTGCTGAAAAAGAAGAAGAAACCCGTCAGCCTTTTTTCAACCGGACTTTAATTTCCGCTTCTTCGCTGTAATCATCGTTGTAAACCAATAACTTTTGTTCTTCGCAATTGTATTCACTGCGCATTGACAGCCCTGAAGCAGTGCGGGTTTCGATTGCCGGAGATAGGCCGAATGTTTCCACAGGCAGGTAAATTATACTTGGCGCTTTTATATTTTTATCCGCAAAGAATCGTAGAGTAAATTCTTTTCGCTTTCTGTTCCAGTTAAAAAATATAAGCCTGCCTGCGGTAGCCATAGGATATGGACGCTTCCATCCCGCAGCGGCTCTTTCCCTGCCTTCAGAAAAAATCGAAAGGTCTTCGTCATTCCAGCCATCTCCGTATTTGTTTGTATTGCTTGCTGAATAATTCCAGATTGTAGAATGGAGCAGGTTAGCGTCTACAGCATCGTAATACATGGAAAGCGCCTGTTCATGTAATGAATAGTTGCCTTTCTTGAATCCTTTACGGTTGTTTAAGTCAAATGCAAGCCCGAACTCTCCCAAAAGGCAGGGGATATTTCCCGCTTTTTTTCTTGTCCACTCTATCCCTTTTGTCAGGCATTCAGTAAAACTTTTAACAACATTTTTTTTCCCAAAAACAGGTTTTTTGGTTGCGATACTGACGTTAAACCAGGAACGGAAACTTTTTGTAAAAAGGGAAAATCCATCATACCAGTGAAACGCGTTGATTACATTGGATGGGTCGTTATTGTTCCATGATAGATGAGAATCCGCCTCTGTACAATTTGGTAAACCCTCTATGAAGAAAAAGCTGTGTTCTTCCGCTTCTTTCATTGCGTTTATATATTTAACGATAAAAGGCTTAAGGAAATCGTCTGTAAAAACCGGACGGTGTCCCTGATACATACTAAAATGATTGCTTTTTAATAATCTTGGTTCGCTGTCATCCTGCCATATACCCGCCTGTTTCCACGGGCAGGAATATCCTTCCCTGAAAAGCGAAATACCATCCGGGTTAAAAGTTTCGTGATGTGAAATCCGTTTGCCAAGGGCGCTGTACACAGGTACTTTTACCGGATAACCGGAGGCAGCCAGTATTGTCTGCCAGGGACTTGGACGCGGGCCGGTTGGTATCATGTAATGTTCTGTCTGTTCAAGATTCTGGCAGCCGGTAAAACCTTCATGCGGCTCATTCATTGCTCCCCAGCCTTTAATTGCCGTACAATTTTTTAAGCGGCGCTGCGCATGACGGAAGGCAGCGATATAGCGGTTTTGCAGCCAGTCCTGAATATTCTCGCCGTCAACAGATAAATCCGGCGCATATGTAAGCCCTGCGAAAAACAAACTGAACATTGTTCCGGCTGCATAACGATTGTAATTGCTGGGCCAGAGCATTTTTGGGTATGGCTTTCCGTTATGATGCAGGGCATAACATTGCCTTGTAACGGCGGCGCCGGTATTGTCCATTAAACCTAAATCCATCCCAAGTTTTTCCATTGTCCAGGCAGGAGCGCCATCGCCGCCTGTCCACCTGCTCCATACATCCTGGTGAGGATCTATAAAAACGGAAATCCCTTCGTTTTCGGCTATCAGAAGAATTTTTCGCAAGTATGCCAAATACGCTTCGTCATAAATTCCCGGCCCTTCATGTTCAATGGCTTCCCATGTAACAATCAATCGGAGAAAAGTAAGGCCTGCATTTTTAAGCCGTTTAAAATGGCTTTCCGCTTCTTCAAGGGGGAAGGGTCTGCCTACAAAGGATACTTTATTTCTGTTTCCATCATCAGGGTGGAGAAACCCGGGGTTAATTTCTTCTCCTGGCCGGCAAAAGGGTATTTTGGAATCTCCTCCCAAATTTACTCCGCGTAAGATCAGAGTCCTGCCGTCACTGTCAAGAATCAGATTATTTTTGATTTGCATTTATTCTGCCAGTATTTTCAGGACTTCCTCAGATGTTTCTGCTTTTAGAATTTCTTTGCGTTTTTCCGAACTTTTGAATAATAAACTGACTTCTGCCAGGAATTGTAAATGCGGGCCTGTTTTTTCTACCGGAGAAAGGGTCATAATGAAAATATTGCAGGGTTGATGATCCAGAGAATCAAATTCTACCGGTTTTTCGGAAACGCCTATACAGGCAACTAAATCATCTATAGCGGCGCATTTACCGTGAGGAAGAGCAATGCCATGTTTCATGCCCGTTGACATTTTTTCTTCTCTTTCCATTACTGCGTTTAATGCGGCTTCCCTGTTTTGTATTTTTCCTGTTCTTACAAGAATATCAAGCAATTCGTTGATTATTTCCTTCTTGTTAGCGCCCTTCAGGTGAAGATCTATTGTATCTGCAGAAAGTACTGTTTTGAGGTTCATGCATTAAATTTAACTCACAAATTCCGAAAAGTCAATGAAAAAGTGCCTTTACTGCCGCCTTTTTTGCTAAGCTAGTAGATTGTAACATCTAAATGTTTATTTTTACCACAAACCACACGAACTTGTGATTCGATATCTTTTCTTTAACCTAAGAAATCCCTGATATTTCAGAGATTTTTGAAGGATTAAAATTAAGATAGCGTAGTACGGGTTCGTGATGGTTCGAGTCGTTCGTGGTTAATAAATGTAAACTTTTAATGTTTACAGGCTACTAGCGTCCCTGTATAAAAAACAAAAGCCCTGTCTTTCGACAGAGCTTTTTATTTTTTATTCATTGAGCCGCGCTGGATTCGAACCACCGACCACCGCCTTAAAAGGGCGATGCTCTACCGACTGAGCTAGCGGCCCAAAAGTCTCTTTAACTTATATAGAAAAATAAAAAATAAATCAAGAGGGTATCCGCAAATTGCTATTTACGGTTCTTCAGCTCTATTTCTTTTTTCTCTATTGCATCCTTGACCAGGGCAATTTCTTCCAAAATTGTTCTTATTTCTATAGTTTCACGGTCAATGGTGACTTGATCGTTTTCTGTAAATGATAAATATGCTTCGTTCCCAAGGCGGGTCAGGAGTTTGTGAGCCTGGTTTTCAAGCTGTTTGATTTCCAGCAGCAATACCCCTCTTTCTCCAATATCCTGTGCTTTTGCGCCAGCTTTAATCGCAAAATCTTTGGATACAGCCAGCCCTTGGTCCAGCATTTCTTTCATTCTTTCACTAAAAGTCATAATAAACCTCCAACTTTTTTATTTGCGTTTTATTCCCAGTATGGTTAAATCATCATACTGTTCATCTTCCATAACGTAAGTATAATACATATACGTTGGATTTTCAGGATATTCTCTTGTGTGAGAACAATAACGTCTGTATTGCAGGAAGTGATTTTTCAGGAATTCATCGACCTTTTTATCAACCAGAATTTTGGAGTCTTCGCCCGCTTTCGGATCTTTATAACACCGGAACATTTTTTCTACCGATACCATTGCCATGATAACTTCTTCCACTTTTCCCTCACAGGAAGAAAAATCAAATTGTAATTCCATATCACCTTCCGGGTTATGGTATTTTTTTAATGTATAGGTTTTACCGGACATTACCGCGTTAATAATCTCTCCTACACGTTCAGGGCTCATTTCTTCGTCAGCCTGTCCGCACAGATGATTTTCGTGAGGAGTGTCAATAGGGCCTTCTGTGCAAACTATTTCCTTAAAATCACTGTTGCGGAATTTACGTTTTCCTTCTTCAATACCGTCTGTGTAGAGCAGCAAAATATCGCCGTGATCAAGCGTAATTGTTTGAACCTTGTATCCGCCCGTTGTTTCAATCATAAAGTTGGGGAGTACGCCGGTAGCGGGAGTTTGCGGCAGGGTGATTGCTTTCATTTTGCCTTCGGATGCATCATAAATATGAACAATATTATCACCGGCATTACAGAAACGTACCATTCCGGTTTTTGAATCCAAAAGGCAGAGGGTAAAGGCGGCAAAACGTCCCTTAAATCCAAGAGTTTCGATAAAGTCGTTTATTTGATAAACTACTTCTTCAATATGCATGCCTTTTTCATTGGGTTTCCATTGCTTAAAATGATTAAGGAACATTGTCGCAACCTGAATCATGATAAGCGCCGCAGGTATTCCTTTGCCTGCTACGTCGCATTTGATAATTGCATAGTAACGCCCGTCAAGATCAAGGTAATCAAAATAGTCTCCTGATACGCCCTTTGCTCCTTCGTAATAACCAAAAAAATTAAGGTTGGGCGTTTTTTTGAAACCGCTCGTTTGTTTATTTCCCTGACTGTCCATTTCCAGCGGGATAAATTTCTTTTGGATTTCCTTACCGATGGAAAGGTCTGAAGCCGCAAGCGCTGCTTTTACAAGACCGTGAGTCATATCATTGAT
>Ga0123353_10009628_pt1 | contig 13374 bp, 13 predicted proteins | sample TergutLab28metaG_3_FD_92763 | JGI IMG/M metagenome (GOLD analysis project Ga0123353, IMG submission 92763) | Labiotermes labralis P3 segment gut microbial communities from Petit-Saut dam, French Guiana - Lab288 P3 | ecosystem: Host-associated > Arthropoda: Insects > Digestive system > Gut ... | reverse complement strand
TTCATCTTGAAAGTGATCGAATAAAAACTCGCGTTCGCCGCCACCCTTTGCGTCGGTGGAGATAAAGCGGGGGAGCGCCTGCATGTAAGTGCCGGACACATTCCAGCGGGGGCGCAGGGAAGCCAGGCCGTATTGCCATTCGGTTAGGTTTTTGCCCACGACGCCCGCTTCGAACGCCAACCCGGTCGCGCCATACTGGCTTGGGGGATAGGCGCTGTTGGCGTACATGCCCGCGGGGCCGCCGGTGGCGTATACGATGTTCTGACAGCAGAACAGCACGAAGGCATGCTGGGGATCTTGCGCCTTGGCCAGATCCAGGCAGAGCAGGCCGTGCACTCGCTTGCCGTCGCTCAGCGCCCGGATCACCTGCATTTGATCGAAGATGGGGATACCCTTTGCCTGCACCGATGCCTGCAGGCATTCGGTCATCTTTTTGGAGGTGTAAGGCCCCACGCTGGTGGCCCGGCGGCGGGGGTCGTGATCGGTTTTGTAGCCCACGTACTCGCCGTATGGGTTGCGGGGGAAAGGTACGCCCAGCTCCACCAGCCGCAGGAAACATTGGGCGGAAAGCGCGGCTTCGCACAAGGCGATGTCCCCGTCCACGCACTGGCCGGCAAACAGGGCGCCCGCCATGTCCCGCACGCTGTCCGCCTCACCTCCCGAGAGGGTGAGCTTGTAGTAAGTTTGTTTATCGCTGCCCGTGTTCCGGGAGGCGCCCCCCATGATGTTTTCGGTGACCATGGCGATATCCGTTTGCCCATATCCGTACAGGCGGTCGGCAGCGTTAAAACCCGCCGCCCCGGTGCCCACCACCGCCGTGTGCAGGGTGTACAGGGACAGGGTGTATGGGCCGAGGGTTACGGTATCTGTTGTCATTGAACATGCTCCTTTGCTGCAAGCAGCGGGACGCCGAGGGCGGCGTCCCCTACAGGGGTTTGCGTGGTGATCATCGCCGAGGGCAGACACATCGTCGTAACCTTGTAGGGGACGCCGCCCTCGGCGTCCCGTGGATATAGAGGGCAACGGGCGACCGAGGGCGGCGTCCCCTACAACCGCCGAATGTGAAATCCCCCATCCACGTCGATAAATGCCCCCGTGGTGTACAAAAACCGGTCGCTCACCAGGGCGGAGACCGCATTCGCTACGTCCTGGGGCGTACCCCAGCGGGGGATGGGGAAGGTTCCGGCTTGGATCAGCGCGTCGTACTTTGCTTTTACGCCGCTGGTCATGTCGGTTTGGATGATGCCCGGCCGCACCTCGTTCACCAATATGCCCTCCCGGGCCAGGCGGTCGGCGAACAGTTGGGTCAGCATGGAGACCCCCGCCTTCGAAACGCAGTATTCTCCTCGATTGATTGAAGAGGCCGCCGCCGAACAGGAGCCCACATTGATGATCACGCCCCGCTTGCTGCCCGCAACGTCTTGCTGGAGCATTTGCTTGGCCACCGCCTGGGTTAAGAACATCACGGCTTTGGTGTTGATGCCCAGCACCCGGTCGAAGCTCTCCTCGGTCATGTCCAGCAGGTCGGCGCGCTGCTTGGGCGCGACGCCCGCATTGTTGACCAGCACATGGATGCCGCCGAAGGTTTCTACAGTTTGCTCTATCAGTCGCTTGCGATCTGTGGCTAACGACACGTCGCCCTGCACGTACAGCGCATCTATGCCCAAATCCACTTGATCCGGCGTCCGCGTGCCCAGCACGGCCACGTTCAGCCCGTCTTCCGCCAGTTGTTGGGCGATGGCCAGGCCGATGCCCCGGCTCCCGCCGGTGACGATGGCGGTTCGTTTCACTTGGCTCCCTCCCTTGCGATGGCTTCTTCACGATATTGGGCGTACAGGGGGCCGTAGACTTGCGCGTCGCGGATCACGCAGCCCGTGCGACCGTGGTCGCGCATGATTTGGGTGCACCGGGAGCAGGAGACGCAACACTTTTGCGGATCCATGGTCCCGCCGCGCCAAATATCCCGGGGCGCGTCCGGATACGCAAAGCTGGAGCGCCCCAGCCCCACAAAAGCGCAGCCTCCCGAGGCGATGCTGGCTGCCCCAACGCAGGGGATAAACTGCCGCAGCCAGGAGTACCCGCTGCCCACCACGGGCACATCGCCCGCCTCCTTCTGGATCGAGCGGGTCAAACCCAGCAGCCGCGCCACGCTTTCCAGAGGGTGCTCCTCGGGCAGGGGTACGCCCGCGCTTGCCAGGTCAAAAGGCCGTGTGACCTGGGGGTAGATGTAGTAGGGGTTGCCCGCCGAATTGCTCAGCAGGCCCACCCCGTTCTTAACGAGCAGCCGGGTCAGCGCCGCCGGTTCGGCGGGGTCAAACCGCCACATATCCTCCCGATCTCCGCCGAAACCGTAAGGATAGGGATGGGCGTCGAAGGCGTTGAACCGGCAGGCGATCAGGAAGCGGCTGCCGGTCTCCCGGCGCACTGCGCCAATGACATCCAGCAAAAACCGGGTACGGTTGTCAAAATTGCCGCCGTATTTTCCCTGCCGGGTATGACCGGCCAGCAGTTCGCTGATCAGGTACCGGTGACAGGCCTTGATGTCCACGCCGTCAAACCCGGCCTCCATAGCCAGCTTGGCGCACAGGGCGTATCGGCCGATCATGTCGTCCAGGTACGCGTCGGATACCAGGGGAGCGCCGGGCCCCAGGCCCACGCGGGGGTCCAGCAGGGGATCGCGTTGGGGGGCGAAGGGGATCATCCTGTGCCCGTGAGGGCGGGAATACCGGCCCGAGTGGGTAAGCTGCAGCACGTTCACCGGGCGGTGATCCGCGCCGTTGCGCCGCGCCGCCTCCCCGTTGGCGTTGGCCAGCAGGGCGGCAAACCGGCCCGCGTTTTGGCGGGTCAGCGTCATCTGCAGGTCGTTGGCTTTGCCCTCTTCTACCACGGCGCAGGCTTCCCACCAAAGAAGCCCCGCACCGCCGCCCTCGAATCGTTTATAGCGCCGCTCCACCAGCTCCGAGGGGGAGCCGTCGGGCAGGGAATCGCAGCCCTCCATGGGCAGCGCCGCCAGGGCGTTGGGCGCGGTGAGGTCCCCGATCCGCACCGGCTTTTGCAGGGGCGAAAGATCGTCGGACAGCCCGATGTCCACGCCCAGATCGCGGATTTTCTGGCGCAACTGATCCAGGGTAGCGAAGGAAAATTTCTCGTGCGAGGCCATGGCAATGCCCTCCCATCTTTATTGTGGTAAGTATATATGATATAATGCCTCCGTGCAAGGAGGCAAAGCAAACAACAGCAAACAACCGATGAAGGAGAAACCCCAATGAACCCTTATTATTTTTCTTTTTCAGTGGCGGCGCTGGCGTTTCCTGTGATTGCGTCTTTCATTGCAGTGCCTTACGCTGTTTACAGCTATCGTAAGTACGGTGCTATTTCGGTGTGGCGCACCTTTGTGTTGGCTTCTTTTGCTTTGTACCTGCAATGCGCGTATTTCGTCGTCATTCTGCCCCTGCCCGATCCGGCTGCGCTGATTAACCGGCCGGGCGCCGGATACAATTTAATCCCCTTTGCTTTCGTGTATGAGTTTCTGACCGAATCCTCCTTCGTGCCCTCCCAAATAAGCACCTGGCTTCCCGCCCTAAAGAGCGGAATGATCCTGCATGCGTTTTTGAATTATTTCTTGCTTTTCCCTTTTGGCATCTATCTGTCCTATTACTTTCAGTGCAATTGGAAAAAGGTATTGCTGTTTTCTTTTCTCTTCTCTTTATTTTTTGAAATCACCCAATTGACCGCCCTGTATGGGCTGTATCCAAAACCTTACCGGGTATTTGATGTGGACGATCTGATCAGCAATACCGTTGGCGCGATGCTGGGGTACTTTGTTTACGTCAGATACCTGCGCTTTTTGCCGGGAAAGGACAGGGCCGATCAAAAAAGTTTGGAAAAAAGCGCGCATGTGGGGTATCTTCGCCGCTGGGTAGCCTTTACGGTGGACTATATGATCGTTTCGTTTGCCGGGAATCTCATGGGTACGCTTTTTGTGCTGGACACCCTGTATTCCACGGCCATCGCGCTGAGCGTCTATTCCATAGGCGTTTCCCTGTTAACCGGGGGCAGAACGGCAGGAAAGGCGCTGGTGCGGATCACGGTGGCGCCAAGCAAGGCGGGATTATCATTCGCGCTGCTCATCATCATCCGGTATCTTGGCAGAAACGGGCTTCTGTTTGCTTTTTCCATGCTGGAGAACATCATTAGAATGCCCGATGTTTCGCTGTTGCCATGGCTGGTTCTGTATTTCGCAATGATCCTCTTTCTGTTCATTGATTTCTCCTATAGTTTGCTATGGAAGAAGGATCTTTGGTACGGACGGTTGAGCCGGACGGAAAATGTCAGCACATTCAAAGATATTCAAAGAAAGATAGGGAGGGAGGCGTCACCATGAATCAAAAACAAACCGCCAGGGAAAAGCTCTATTCACTGCTGGGCGATCTGCCGGACAGGGATAGGCCGGTTGCCGCCGACACGTTGGCTGTGAAGGACTGTGGGACTTATCTGCTGGAGGATCTGCTGCTGGACTTAAACGGCATCGAACCCGTGCCCGCCTACGTGGCAAAGCCTAAAAACGCAACGGGAAAGCTGCCCTGCGTGATCTACAACCACTACCACGGCGGCCTGTTTGACATCGGGCGCAAGGAGCTCGTGCTGGAGGCGCGCCCCTACAGCGCTCACGCGCCTTACGCCAAAGCCCTCACGGACATGGGCTGCATAGCGGTCTGCATCGACGTGTGGAACTTTGGCGACCGGGCGGGCCGCACCGAGAGCGAATTGTTCAAAGAGATGCTTTGGAAAGGACAGGTCCTTTGGGGCATGATGGTGTACGATTATCTGCGTTCCGTGGACTACATGGTGAGCCGCAGCGACGTGGACCCCAGCAGGCTGGCCACCATGGGCCTCTCCTTGGGCAGCACGGCGGCATGGTGGCTGGCCGCCCTGGACGAACGCATCAAGCTCACCGTGGACATCTGCTGCGCCACGGAATTTGACGCGCTGATCCGGGCCGGGGGTCTGGACGGCCACGGTATCTATTACTATGTACCCTCGCTGCTTAAGCATTTTTCCGCCTCGGACATCATGGGCCTCATCGCCCCCCGCAAGCGGCTGAGCCTGAACGGACGGTACGACGACCTCACCCCCATCGAAGGCCTGCACCAAATAGACGCCGACATGCGGGCCGAGTACGCCAAATGCGGCGCGCCGGAAAACTGGCGCATGGTGATCGACAACTGCGGCCACATGGAGACATCCCATATGCGCAGGGAGATCATCGAGTACCTGAAAAAGTATTTATAAGCGTGAATCAGGTATTGTGCATCTTCCGTAGGGGCGGATTCCATATCCGCCCGAAACATGGCGTTCAAGGCGGACGAGTTCAGAGCGGGCGAAAATGGATTTCGCCCCTACAGGGACGCCTGCCTTGGTCGCTTCAACCCTTGATTCGTGTTCATAAATAAATGTATAGAGGAGGCATCAATCGTGGAAATCGGCTTTATCGATTACTATCTGGACGAGTGGCACGCCAATAACTTCCCGGCATTTATGAAGGCTGCCTGCGGCGACAAGGTGAAAGTGACCCGCGCTTACGCCCAAATCGACAGCCCCGAGCCGGGAGGCCGCACCTCGGCCCAATGGTCCAAAGATATGGGCATCCCCCTCTGCGATACCATCGAAGAAGTGGTGGAGAAGAGCGACGCGCTGATCGTGCTTTCCCCCAATCACAGCGAGCGGCACGAGGCCCTATGCCAGATGCCCCTGCGCAGCGGAAAACCCGTGTATGTGGACAAAACATTCGCCCCCGACGGGCGCGTCGCCCGCAGGCTCTTTGATCTGGCCGCCGCGTCGGGCACGCCCTGTTATTCCTCTTCCGCCCTGCGCAATGCCCCTGAGTATCAGGCCGTCGACCGGGAGGGGCTGTGGGCAATCTCCTCCTGGGGGCCCAACGACTTCGCTACTTATGCGATTCATCAGGTGGAGCCCATTGTGATGCTGATGGGCGTTGAGGCCAGCCGCGTGCTCTACGTGCCGGGTAAGGACTGGTATACCCTGGCGGTGGAGTTTGCTGACGGCCGGGCGGCGACGGTCAGCGGCTTTATGGGCGACGATACCCCCTTTACGATGAACATCACCGGCAAAGCCGGCCCCCGGATCGTTACGGCGGAGGCGGATTTCTTTGCGCCCTTTACCGTGGATCTGGTGGAGTTCTTCTTCACCGGCAAGCCGCCTGTGGACAGCGCCGAAACCCTGAGGATCATGGACATCCTGGCGGCGGGTAAGGCGGCGCAACAGCGGCCGGGCGAGTGGGTGAAGATACAGGCATGAACATTCATGTAACCATGCCCCGGGGCATCACCCGGGATTCCTTTATTTCGCCCGAAGGGGCGGACGCCCTGGCCAAGCTGGGCACGGTGGCCTACAATCCCACGGATGCGCAGTATGCGCCGGATGCCCTGGGTTTCATGCTGGCGGATGCGGATATTGCCGTGACGGGTTGGGGCTGCCCGCCCTTTACCGCCCGGGCGCTGGACGCCGCGCCCCGCTTAAAGCTGGTGGCCCATACCGGCGGCACCGTGGCCCCCATCGTGACGCCGGAGCTGTACGAGCGGGGCGTAAAGGTGATCAGCGGCAACGAGCTGTACGCCGAGTCGGTGGCGGAGGGCACCGTGGCCTATATGCTGGCTGCGCTGCGCCGTTTGCCCTATTACGATAAGCGGGTACAGACCGGCGGATGGAACGATTTCGGCGACAACGAAGGCCTGCTGGATCAAACCGTGGGGTTGGTGGGATTCGGAGCGGTGGCCCGTTACCTCGCGCCCATGCTGCGCCCCTTCCGCGTACGGTTATTAGCCTACGATCCCTTTGTGCCCCCGGATGTGTTTGCCGGGCTGGGCGTTATCCGCGTGGAGGCGCCCCAAGAGATTTTTGAAACCTGCCGGGTGGTGTCGCTGCACCTGCCCCGGATTCCGGAGACGTATCGTTTGGTGGGTGCGGAGTTGCTGGCCCTGATGCAACCCGGCGCGTTGCTGGTGAACACCTCCCGTGGCAGCGTGGTGGACGAAGCCGCCCTGGCGGTTGCGCTGCGAGGGGGCCGCATCCACGCTCTGCTGGATGTGTTTGAGCAGGAGCCCCTGCCCCCGGACAGCCCCCTGCGCGGCCTGGACAACTGCATCCTGATCCCCCACATGGCCGGGCCCACCCGCGACCGTTTTCCCCTGGTGACCCTGGCCCTCTGCGAAGATATCGCACGCCTTATGGCCGGGCAGCCCCTCACATTGGAGATCGGGCTGGAAAGGGCCCGGCGCATGTCCAACGACAGCATGCGGATGGGGGATAGATAATGAAAAGCGTGCTCATCACCGGGGCGGACAGAGGATTGGGCCTGTCCCTGTGCAAGGAGTATCTTGCGCGGGGCTACCGGGTGTTTGCGGGCAAATACCTGCAGGAGTATGAACTGCTGGAGGCGTTGCGGGAGCGGGACAGGAACCTGCGCATCCTGCCCTTGGATGTGGACAGTCGCGACAGCATTGCCGCCGCCCGCGATAGGATCTGCGCGGAGACGGGCGGAACCCTGGACATGCTGATTTCCAACGCCGCCCTCATGGGCCCTGTGAACTGCAGCCTGTACGAGCCGCCCATGGACCTGGAGGCGGTGTGGAACAGCTTTTCGGTCAACGCCTTGGGAGCGGCGCGCTTGGTGGAGCTGCTGCTGCCGCTGCTGGACGCGGGGGAGATGAAGCGGCTGTGCTTTGTGTCGTCCGAAGTATCGTGCATCACGCTGATGAAAACCAGCCGGGACGGCGGGTTTCCCTATCCCATGAGCAAGAGCGCGCTGAACATGTGCGTGCGGCTGATGCACAACCAGCTGTATCCCCAGGGGTATACCTTCAGGCTCTATCACCCCGGCTGGATGAAGCGGGTGATGCCCGACGGTTCCCGGGGGGAGGAGGCGGTGTACGATCCGGGCTGGACCGCCGGGCATGCGGCGCCCTACTTCGAGACGCCCCTTAAGGATGAGCAGCGGCTTGTGATGGTGGATTATCTGGGCCAGGAATGGCCGTTTTGACGCCCTAAGCCGCGGGACGCCGAGGGCGGCGTCCCCTACAGAGTTACGGCGATGTGAATTTGCGAGTGCGCCTATTCCCATTGTAGGGGACGCCGCCCTCGGCGTCCCGCCGCAAGAGATAAGGAAGTGACAGAATGCGGGTTGTGTTGCTCACCAGGCAAGAAAGTGCCTTTGACCAAAGCTTGGCCGAGGCTTTCAAACGCGAGGGGTACCGGGTGTTTGCCGTCGAAGGGGATTTGGAAAAAGCCCGCGCCCTGGTGGAAAAGGAAGCCGGGAAGATCGATCTGTACGTGGATACCAGCGACCTGCGCCATGCCGGCGATCATTTTACCCTGCAAGACGGGCTGGACGAAGGCATCGTGCGCGATGTGTATGAAGCCAATGTGCTTTGGCCCATGAGGGCCCTGGAAACTTTTTTGCCCTTGCTGGACGCGGGGGAGGGGAAGCGGCTGTGCTTTGTAACATCGGCCCAAGCCAGCATCAACCAAACGCGGGACATCGGCGGCTACGCATATAAACTAAGCAAAGCCGCCATGCACAACTTTTATCAGATGATCGCAAACAAGCTGGCCCCTTCCGGTTACACCTTTCGCGTCTACGATCCCATGCACGGGGAGATCGCGCCCGATCCGGCGGCCGAGGGAGCCCTCCATTACTTTGTAAGGCGGCGGGGCACCGAGCGGCAAAATCCCCTGCGCGACGACGAGAACCGCCTGGTGTTCCGCGACGCCCTGGGCAGAGAACATACGTGGTGATTCTGTAGGGGCGATTATCAATCGCCCGTCGCCCAAAACTGACAGGGGCTTGTGCGATACAGCGGGCGATTGATAATCGCCCCTACAAGAACAGGGGGACTGACCCACGCAATCAATAAACAAGGAGGATTCTGCATGAAAAAGGTATTATTGCTGGGTGACTACACAAATGCCCAATGGCACTCCCTGCGGGTTGTGGACGAGGAGATCAAGCGCATTTTGGAGGGTTTCGCTATTACCGCGTCCGAGGAGTACCCCTGCCTGCAGGCCCAGGACTTAGCGGCCTACGACCTGATCATCAATTACATGGACGCCATCGACCGGCGCGGGGGCGCCGATTTTGCCGGGGCCCTGCTGGGGTACGTGGCGGCGGGCGGCGCGCTGCTTACCCTGCACAACGGCATCATCGCCCACTCCCTGCCCGAGATAGAGCAGCTTATTGGCGCAGCCTTCACGGATCATCCGCCCCACGAGGTGATCGAGTACGTGTACGCCAACGCCCATCCCATTATGAAGGCAGTGGACTCCTTCTCCATCGACGAGGAACCTTATCAGTTTGAGATGGACAACCTTGCCCGGGTGAACGTGATCATGGAGTACGTGTATCAGGGGCAAAGATACCCCGCCGCCTGGGTGCGGGGCTACGGCAAGGGCAGGGTGTGTTACCTGTCCATGGGGCATAACCCGGCGTCCTTTGCCAACGCGGGGTTTGCCAACCTGCTCAGGCGCAGCGCCCTGTGGTGCGTTGGGGAACTTGAAGGGGTGATTTGATGGAAACCAGGTTTTATGTCGGAACCTACACAGGCAAGGGCAGCAAGGGCATCTATCATGGGATTTGGCAGGATGGGGCGATGCGCATCACCGGCAGCGCCAAGGCGGTGAATCCCTCCTATCTCACCGTCCACAAAGACAGGCTGTACGCTGCCAGCGAAACGGGCGACGGCGTCGTGGCGGCCTACCGAATCGCGCCCGACGGCGCGCTGACGCTGATCAACAAGCAGTCGGCGGGCGGGGATTCGCCCTGCCATGTGAGTGTGCAAGGCGGGCGGCTCTTTGTGTCGAATTACTCCTCGGGCGCCTTGGGCGTGATAGAATTGGACGCCGACGGGGGGCTCGCCTCGCCGCCCAAGGTGATCGCCCACGCAGGCAGCGGCCCCAATGCCGACCGGCAGGAGGCCCCCCACGTCCACCAGGCGTTGCCTACGACGGAAGGCGATTTCCTGGCCGTGTGCGATCTGGGCATCGACGCGGTGTGCTTTTACCCCTTGGATGGGCAGGGCCTGCAGCCCCCGGCGCAAACCGTAGAAACGTCCAGTGGGGCGGGGCCGCGTCACGCTGCTTTCGGTACGGACAAATGCTGGTACGTGCTGTGCGAACTGAGCTGCCAGGTGCTGGCGTATCGAGGCTACGGCAACGACGCTAAGCTGATGCAAACATGCGGCGCGCTCCGGGACGGTGATCCCACAGAAAGCAGCGGGGCCGCGCTGAAGCTCTCAACCGACGGTAAGCTGCTGCTGGCCAGCATCCGGGGCGCGAACACGCTGGCGCTGTGGGATGTGGGGGCTGACGGAACCCTGTCCGGCCTGCGATGGTTTGACACCCAGGGCGACTGCCCCCGGGACGCCGCCTTTACCCCCGATGGCAGCCATGTGTTCTGCGCATGCGAAGGGGACGGCCGGATGACGGTATTTGCTGTGCGCGACGGCCAATTGGCCTTTGTGCATGCTGAACCGATTCCGACGCCTACTTGCGTTTGTTTTGCATAGAGACAAACTTTAATAAACTGAAAGCCGTCCATCACGGGCGGTTTTCATTTTAATACTACTCCCTGATCCAAAACGTCGCATCTCGCTTGTCTTTTGCGTTTTCGCGTTGCCTTCTTCACTTGGCGTAGCGCCGCTACACCGCGTTCCGGTGGCTTAGCGAAAACGCAAAATCCTGCACGATTTACGCAACGTTTTCGACCAGGGAGTAGTATAAGAGGGCATTCAGAAACAAGCGGGAGTGAGTCCATTTGTATAAAATTGCAACATAAAACAGTGGAGGTTTCGTTTATGCATGCATGGGAATCAATCCAAAAGGTGCTAGACCACATTGAGGAAAACATCGCAGAGAGCCATTCCCCTGAATCACTCTCCAAGATAGCCGCCCTCTCGCCTTTTTATTTTCAACGCTTGTTTACCCGCCTTGTCAAACGCCCTGTAAACGAGTATACAAAAATGCGCAGGCTGGCGAAGGCATGTGAAACCCTTGAAGATAAGAACCGCCGTATTCTGGATGTTGCGCTGGCGTGTGGTTTCAACAGTCATGAGCAGTTCACAAAAACATTCAAAGCCGCGTTTGGGATAACACCGGAAAGATACCGCAATCATCCCGTTAGGTTAAATCAGATCATGAAGCCTGATTTGCTGCTTGGCTATGCGATGGTTGATGAAGATGTACCATTGATTACCGACAGTATCGTGCTAGAAATATCGCGTAAAACAATCGATATTCCCGAGCAATATATTGGATTGTCCGCGCCGGTTTCAATATCCGGGCAAACCCCGCTGGGGGAAACAGCAGGCATCGATGTTCCCGGCTTATTGTGGGACAAGTTCCACCAACAAAAGGATGCAATCAGGGGGCTTGCGCCGGGCGGTATAGAGTTCGCTCTCTCCTCAATGGGTGATGCGGAAGACGGCGCTTTTACCTATTTTGTAGGCGCTTCCGCGATGCCTGGCACAACCGGATATGACGATTTTGTAACCAAGAAACTCCCTGCTGCGGAGTATGTTGTGTGCACGTTTGAAGCGGAGAGTTTTATGGAGTTAACGACCTCCGCGTTAACCAAAAGCATGAACTATTTGTTTGGAATGTGGCTTCCCAAACATCAATTAGCGGCGCAGCCTTTTTCTGCTGAAAAATACGTGCACGCGGGTTCAGAAACGTGCAAAATGGAAATATGGGTGATGCCTATAACACCCGCGCCAAAAACTCCCGTGTGCGCTCCATAGCGGGCCGGGTAAAGATCACCTCGGGGGTATCGTCTTCCACGATCACCCCGCCGTCCATAAACACCACCCGGTGGGCTACATCCCGGGCAAAAGCCATCTCGTGGGTTACTACCAGCATGGTCAGCCCGCCTCCCGCCAAATCGCGCATCACGGCCAGCACCTCGCCCACCGTTTCCGGATCCAGGGCGGAGGTGGGTTCGTCAAACAGCAGCACCTCCGGGTCCATAGCCAGGGCGCGGGCAATGGCCACGCGTTGCTTTTGCCCGCCGGAAAGCTGCTTGGGTTTGGCGTGGATGTAGGGGCTCATGCCCACCTTGTCCAGGTAATGCAGGGCGTTTTCTTCGCTTTGGGCCCGGCTGCGGCGCAACACCTTCATTTGGCCGATCACGCAATTGGCCATGGCCGTCATGTTGTTAAACAAATTAAACTGTTGGAACACCATGCCCACCCGGGCGTGGTATTGGGCCAGGGGCACAGCCCCGTCCTGTATGTCCTTGCCGTGGAACAGCACTTGGCCGCCGGTGGGGGTCTCCAGCATGTTGATGCAGCGCAGCAGCGTGCTCTTGCCCGAACCCGACGCGCCGATGATGCAGGTGACCTCGCCCTTCATGGCGGAAAAATGGATGTCCCGCAGCACTTGGTTGCTTCCAAACTGCTTTCCTAAGGCGAGTATCTCGATGACCGGCTCTCGCATAACTTCAGGCATCAGCCGCCCTCCTTTGCCACATCGCTCTGGGAGCCGTGGATGGTGTAGCTGGCCGGGCCGTCCATGCGCCGCTCCAGCATCCGCAGCAGGCGGGATACGGTGAAGGTGAGCGTTAGGTAGATGCAGCCGATGATGAAAAACACCTCAAAGTAGCGGTAGGTGGCGCCGGCGGCGGCGCGGGCCTGGAAAAAGAGTTCCGTGACGGAAATAACGTTCAGTACGCAGGAGTCTTTAATATTGACGATAAACTCGTTGCCCAAGGCGGGCATGATGTTGCGGATAGCTTGGGGGAGGACCACATGGGTCATCGTTTGCCAGTGGCTCATGCCGATGGAGTGGGCGGCTTCGGTTTGGCCTACATCCACCGATAGGATGCCGCCGCGCACGATCTCAGCCATGTACGCGCCCGTGTTGATGGACACCACAAATACGCCTGCGGTGAGCGCTTCCAGCTTTATACCAAAAAACATCTGCAGGCCATAGTAGATCACCATGGCCTGCACCAGCATGGGCGTGCCACGGAATACCTCAATGTAGATGTTGAGCAAACTTTTGAGCACCGCCAGCAGTGCACGGGAAAGGAACCGGGCCCGTGGCGCGGGTTTGATACCCCGCGCCACAGCCACGAGCAATCCCAGCCCAAAGCCCAGCACTGTGCCGCTGATGGCGATGAGCATGGTATTGCCGGTTCCGGTTAGGAATAGCGTGCCATACCTCTCCAGTATGACGCCTACCCATTCAAAAAACGATCTGGACATACACTTACTCGCTCAGAGGTTGGCGCGAAACCGCCCCTTCCATCATCCGTTCGCGGGCTTCTTCGTCCAGAGTGGCCAGCGCGGCGTTGATGGGTTCCAG
>Ga0123353_10009627_pt1 | contig 13375 bp, 13 predicted proteins | sample TergutLab28metaG_3_FD_92763 | JGI IMG/M metagenome (GOLD analysis project Ga0123353, IMG submission 92763) | Labiotermes labralis P3 segment gut microbial communities from Petit-Saut dam, French Guiana - Lab288 P3 | ecosystem: Host-associated > Arthropoda: Insects > Digestive system > Gut ... | reverse complement strand
CGGCAGCGTCACCTCGAAGCTTTTCCTCAACGTCCGCGAGAGGCTGTCGCTCTGCTACTACGCAAGTTCCATGATCGAAAAGCACAAAGGCCTCATGATCGTGTCTTCCGGAGTAGAGTTTTCTAATTTCGACACTGCGCTTGACGAGATATTCGCCCAGCTCGGGCATGTAAAAAGCGGGAACATCAGCGACTGGGAGTTCACATCGGCAAAACGCTACGTCATAACATCCATCAAAGCAGCTATGGACAGCCCCGGCGGCCTTGAGGAACTGTATTTCGACAGCGCGGTCGCCCCGGTCCCATACGATCCCGCCGGATTATGCGGTGAAATCGAGGCTGTGACGCTCGACCGCGTCGTTGAAGCCGCCTCGGAGATCGCCCCGGATTCCATATACTTCTTAAAAAACCAGGAATCAACTTGAAATAATAACTGTTCAGCACCCCCGTTCAGTCGCTGCATTTGCATTCTGCAAGCGTAGCCAAGGATGGCGGAGCGCGCGAATTGGCGCAAGGATGCGCCACTGAGCGGTAAGGAATGCGAATGCAGCGGCTGAAGCAAGAGGGGTGCTGGACAGTTAATCAAAAAGGACTGAACAAACTTGAACGTTAAGGACTACCCATCAATAGGCGAACAAATATGGACCGGCAGGCTGCCGAACGGGCTGTCCGTTTTTGTAGTCCCAAAGCGCAGCTTCAGCAAAAGCTACGCCTTTTTCGCGACGGATTACGGAGGCGCCGACAGGCGGTTCAAGCTCTCCGGAAACTGGATAGACACGCCCGAGGGGGTCGCCCACTTCCTCGAGCATAAGATGTTCGACACCGAAAACGGCAACGCATTGACGGAATTGTCGGCAAACGGCGCCTCCCCGAACGCGTTTACCTCTACCGACATTACGGCATACCATTTCGAATGCATCGAAAAATTTCCCGAAAACCTCAGGATCCTGCTCAGCTTCGTCTCCATACCCTGGTTCACGCCCGAAAGCGTAGAGAAGGAGCAGGGCATAATCGCGCAGGAAATCTGCATGGTCGAGGACGACCCCGAATACTGCCTGTACTACGGCTTGATGAAAGCGCTGTACCGCCACAACCCGATACGCGACTCCGTCGCCGGGACGGTGGAGAGCATCTCTGAAATCACCGCGGACACCCTCTATGCCTGCCACAAGGTTTTCTACAACCCTTCGAACATGGCGCTGTGCGTCGCGGGTGACGTCGAACCCTCCGCCGTCTTGGAAATAGCGCGGGAAATACTGCCGGGCGAAGCCGGCGAAGTCCCGCTACGGGACTACGGCCCGCAGGAATCGCCGTTGCCGGAATCGCCTTTTTTCTCCAAAGCTATGGACGTCAGCCTGCCGATATTCCTCGCGGGGTGCAAGATAAAGCCGGCCGCGCGGGGGCTGGACAGCCTGAGGCTCGAACTGGTCAGCGCCCTTGCGCTCGAACTGCTCGCCGGGCATTCATCGCCGCTGTACTTCAGGCTGTACGGCGCGGGCCTTGTAAACAGCGACTTCTCGGCGTCGTTTGAAACCGCAGCCGACGCCGCTTATGTGATGTTCGGCGGCGAAGCACGCGAGCCGGAGCGAGTCTATGAAGAGGTTAAAAAAGAGCTGGCAAAGCTGGCGGGCGGAGCACTGGACAAGGAACTTTTCAGGCGGCTGAAAAAGGTCATGGTCGGAAGCCACATTCGCTCATTCAACTCATTTGAAGCCATTTGCGGGAACGTCGTCATCGGGCATTTTCGCGGATACGACGCATTTGAGACGCCCGAGGTCCTGATGTCGATCACAGAGGGCGACGTCACGACATTCTTCCGCGACAGCCTTGACCCGGGCAACATGTCTATATCGGTCATCACACCAAGATAAGGAGGTATTGCGTTTGAACACAGCCACTATTTCATTCCCGATATTCGGTGAAAGGTTCGTCATCGACCCTCCGGCATTTATCACGATTTTTGGCTTCGATATTTACCTGTACGGGTTATTTATCACCGCGGGGTTTGCAGCCGCCGCCATATACCTGCTCAAGCGCCGCGACATTATCGGCTTGACGAAGGACAACATACTTGACCTGGTCATCATCGCCGTCCCGTGCGGGCTTGTCGGCGCGAGGCTTTATTACATGTTGTTCAATTTCGAATACTACTTCGGGCCGGGCAGGTGGCAGAACATCATCCAGTTCCGCGAGGGAGGGCTGGCGGTCTACGGCGGAGTCATAGGCGGGGCGATAGCGTTCATAATCTACGCCCGCGTCAAAAAAATCCATATCGGCAAGCTTCTGGACGCGGGGGGGTTCGGCCTCTTTATCGGTCAGGCGCTGGGCAGGTGGGGCAACTTTTTTAACCGCGAGGCATACGGCATTGAAACCGACGTGCCATGGAGGATGGGCCTGAACTTCAGACGTGCCGAATACATCCCTTCCCTGCAACAAACGATACCGCCCGGAGAGACGCACTATTTCCACCCCGCTTTTCTGTATGAATCGCTCTGGAACACAGCCGGCCTGGTGCTGATGCATATCTTTTCAAAAAAAGGGAAGGCTAAATACCCCGGCCAGTATTTTCTGTTCTATGTCGCATGGTACGGCCTCGGGCGATTCATGATCGAGGGCATTAGGATTGACAGCCTTTACATATCGGGGACCGACATCCGCGTATCGCAGGCTTTAGCCGCAGCCTCGTTTATTGTCGCGGTCGCGATACTTGTCCGCAACCATATACGCAAAACAACTGTCTGCGAAGGCCCGGCGGAGGGCGATGATGATCCGGAACCTGCAAGCAATGAAACCACTGCCCGTGAAGGCCAGTCGGGAGGCTATGAACGTCCGGATCCCGAAAGCAATGAAGCCGTGCCGGACGCGGACACAGCAGACGACGCATTGATCGGCGAGGCATCGGAAGGACCATTGGAAGAACCATCGGAAGACGCATCGGATAAGCCATCTGAAGAACCATCTGAAGAACCATCGGAAGAACCATCGGAAGAACCATTGGAGAAGTCATTGGAAGAAAACGAAGAAAAAAACGAAGAAAAAAAATGAAGAAAACCCGGAAATTAAAATAAAAGGAGGAAAAAAAATGGCACACTATGACGATTTAAGGAAAAAAGCAAAGGATGCGCTGGACACTCTGGCTGACGTTTCAGTGGAGGCGTATAAGATCGCCGAGGAAAAAGCAAGGGTGTTGGCAAAAAGGGCGAAGCTCACGGCAGCGATCGCAAACGACAGGGCGTCTGTGAGACGCCTGAAGGTCGAGATCGGCGGGACTTATTATATGCTGCACAAAGACGCCCCCGAAGAAGCGTTGAGACAACTGTGCGACGAGGTCACCCTCGCGCTCGACAGCATCGCCGTGAAGCAAAGGGAACTGGAAGAACTGCGGAACTGCCGTTCCTGCGATGAGGAAACCGGGGAATGCTGCGACACGGACGAGGAACCCAAAGCCGAGGAATGCTGCGGCACGGACGAGGAGCCCAAAGCTGAGGAATGCTGCTGCGGCGCCGACGAGGAGCCCAAAGCTGAGGAATGCTGCGGCACTGACACGGAAGAGGAAGCGAAAAACGAAGAGGAAACACCGGAATAGCCAACAAGGCAGTATCAGACAGTTGCGTGGGAGGGGGGCGAAAACGCCCCCCTCATTACTTTTTTAGCATTTTCATGTTTACTTCAACGCGCCCAGATGTTAGAATCGTCAATATCGCGAAGCAGTTACCGGATTGTTTTAAAGGAGCGCAATATGAAATACATCGACAAAACTTGTACTGATTTTATCGAAATCCTATCCACAAAGGCCGCCGTACCGGGCGGCGGAGCCGCTTCCGCGCTGGTCGGCGGAGTCGGCACGGCCCTCGGCTCGATGGTGGGCAACCTGACCGTCGGGAAAAAGAAATACGCCGACGTAGAGACCGACGTCATCGCTCTGATAGCGGAAGCCACGTTGCTTCAGAACAAGCTGCTGAAACTCGTCGACGATGACATCGCCGCGTTCGAGCCGCTGTCCAAAGCTTACGGCATCCCAAAGGACGACCCCGACAGGGCGCAAATAATGGAAGAAGCGCTCAGGATAGCGACCTCTACCCCGCTGGATATCATGCGGGCATGCGCGAATGCCATTGAACTGCAGGATGGTTTTGCGAAAAAAGGGAACGTGTTCGCCATCAGCGACGCCGGAGTCGGTGTCTTGTGCTGCAAAGCCGCCCTGCAGGGCGCAAGCCTGAATGTTTTCATCAACACAAAATCAATGACCGACAGGGAGTACGCGGACGGCGTCGATGCCGAAGCGGACGCCCTGCTTAAAAAGTACTGCGCACTGGCGGACGAGATCTACGCTTCCATCGCAATGCGGCTCAGAGGGGGCTCGTAGTATGGCGGAGCTCCTCAGGGGCGCGAACGTCGTCAGCGCCCTGAACGAAAAAATGGCCCGCGAGGTCGAAGCCCTGAAAGGCAGGGGCGTAACGCCTGCGTTGGCGATAATACGCGTCGGCGAGAGGCCGGACGATATTTCTTATGAGAAAGGCGCCACGAAGCGCTGCGAGGCAGTCGGCGTAGCTGTCAGAAATCTCGTCCTTCCTTCCGACGTCACGCAAGGCGAGCTCATGAGCAGCCTGGAAGCCCTGAACAACGACCGGAGCGTCCACGGAATACTCATATTCCGCCCCCTGCCCGGGCATCTCGACGAATCGGCGACCTGCGCCGCCCTAAAGCCTGAAAAGGACGTCGACGGCATCACTGAAAGCTCGCTGGCAGGGGTTTTCACAGGCAGCGGCAGGGGTTTCCCCCCTTGTACGGCCCAGGCCTGCATGGAGATCCTCGACCACTACGGAATAGACTGCAAAGGCAAGACCGCAGTTGTGATAGGCAGGAGCCTCGTCGTCGGAAAACCTGCGGCGATCATGCTAATGGGCAGGCACGCAACAGTCACGGTCTGCCACACCCGCACTGTCGGCACACCCGCAATAGCGCGCGGCGCGGAGATACTCATAGTTGCCGCCGGGCGGATGGAAAGCCTTACAAAGGAATATTTCAGCCCAGGTCAGACAGTCATCGACGTCGGGATCAACTGGAACGATGAAAAAGGGAATTTGTGCGGCGATGTCAAGTTTGAAGACGCGGAACCTATAGTCGCGGCGATAACCCCCGTACCCGGCGGGGTCGGAACCGTAACGACCTCGGTGCTGGTCTCCCACGTCGTAGAAGCGGCGAAGAAACAGGAGTGATTCACAGTAGAAGCGGCTAAGAAACAGGAGTGATTACCATGATAATAATCGCTGAAAAGCTTAACGGCTCCATACCACCATGCGCCCGGGCTATTGCCGCGCGCGACGAAGTGTACATCAAGGATATGGCAAAACGCCAGGCCGACGCCGGCGCCGATTTCCTCGACATTCACGCGGGGGTAAATGAAGGCGAACTTGACACCCTGAAATGGATGATCGAAACGGCGCAGGGTGCGACAGACTGCCCTATCGCCGTCGACTCGCCCGACGTCCGCGCAATAATCGGCGCCATGCCCTATTGCAACCGCCCGGGTGTTTTCAACTCAGTATCCCTGGAAGGCGGCAAAGCGGATATCGCGTTCCCGATCCTTGCGAAACCCGAAAATAGCAAATGGGGCGTCATGGCGCTGTTAAACGGCGAAACCTCCATCCCGAAAACCGTCGCGGAGCGCATGGAGGTTTTCCGCAAAATCATGGCTAAAGCAAATGAGCACGGCATCGGAGAAGAACGCATATATATAGACCCTTTGGTGGAAATGCTCTGTACGGCCGATGACGGCAAGGGCATCCTGATGGTCCTCGAAGTCATGCGCCGGATAAGGTCGGAAAACCCTAAAGTGCACATCTGCGGGGCTATATCGAATGTCTCGTACAACCTGCCGGCCCGAAGGCTCGTCAACCAGGCATTCGCGGTGCTCGCGGTCGGCGCGGGCATGGACTGCGCCATTTTGGACCCGCTGAGCAGGGACTTGCGCGGGATGATATATGCCGTGGAGGCGATGATGGGCCTGGACGACTACTGCGCGGAATACACATCCGCCTTCCGCGGCGGTTTATTCGGCAGCACTTGAAATAGGCAAGGAATTCATGGATCAGGAGGATAACTGCCATGTCCATAATGCATGAAATAGGGACAACGATAGAAAACGGCAAGGTAAAACATATAGAGGGGCTCGTTCAGGACGCGCTCGACAAAGGCGAGGACCCCGGCGCGATCCTCGACCTGATGATAGCGTCAATGGGCGAGGTCGGCGCGAAGTTCCAGCGCAATGAAGTATTCGTGCCGGAAATGCTCATCTCAGCCAAAACAATGAAAAAGGGCGTCGAAGTCCTCCGCCCGCGCCTCACCGGGGGGTGCATCGGGAAATACGGCAAGTACATCATCGGTACGGTTTCCGGCGATCTGCACGACATCGGCAAGAACCTCGTCGCGCTCATGATAGAATCGGCGGGTTTCGAAGTCATCGACCTCGGCGTCGACGTCCCGCCCGAAAAATTCGTCGAAGCCGTCAAGGCGAACCCCGATTGCAGAATAATCGGCGCCTCGGCGCTCCTCACTACTACGATGGACTCTCTGAAAAACACTGTCCGGGCAATCGAAGACAGCGGCTGCCGCTCGCAGGTTAAAATTATGGTCGGGGGCGCCCCGGTCACCCAGGAATACGCGGACAGGATAGGCGCGGACGCGTACACCGCGGACGCCGGTTCCGCCGCGCTCAAGGCGGTCGAGCTTGCCAACAATTATCTTGACAAATAGGTATTTTCAGAGTCTAATAATAATGGTTTAAGTCATCACACGAAACCGGAGAAGCCAAGCATGAAAAACAGCCTCATTCGCAAGATGTTCATCATCCTGTTCATCACTGTCATTGCGGTTTCAGCAGGCGTATTCGGAATCGTGTATGCATTGTCTTACAACACAACAATGAACGATATCCGACAAAGGGCAAACGGGGTAAGCAGCGTCATCGCCGACGAACTGACCGTCGAGGACATCGAAGCGATCGCCGACGATGGAGAAGCAGGAGCGGTCGCGCGCCGGCGTATAAACGAGATGCTCGGCAAGCTCAGGGGGGTAGGCAACCTCAAGCACCTCTACATCGTCCAGGTGGACGAGAAAGGCAATCTTTTCACCAGCATGAACGGCACGGACGAAAACGGGGAGGCATACGTTCCCAGCGGGGAGATGGCCGGGGACCTTTACAGAAGCCTCAGGGAACAGGTCCAGATCACAAGCAGGGGTATTTACAACACCGAGCATGGCAACGTGTTTACGATATTCTGGCCTGTAATGAACATCAATTACGAAATAATCGGCGTAGTCGGCATGGAGTTCGATGTCGACAATGTCTATGACTCATACCAGAGGATGGCGGTATACAGCCTTGCTCTGTCAGGCGCGCTGATCGTCCTGTTTTCGATAATCGCCTTTCTTTCGATGAGCAGGGCTACGGAGCCTTTCTACAAGAAACTTGCGTACATGGATCTTCTGACCGGTTACGAAAACCGCATGGCGTTTGAGCAGCGCCTGCGCGAAGCCGGCGCCCAGCGCGACCGGGGCAAGAGCGTGACAATGATCATTTTCGACGTAAACAACCTTAAAACCGTGAACGACACGTTGGGCCACAAGCAGGGCGACGCCTATCTCAAGAACATCGCCGACGTACTGTCGCAGCACATCGGCCCGGCAGGTTCCCTCTTCAGGATCGGCGGAGACGAATTCGCGACCATTTTCATTGACACAGAGGAGCCCGATGTCCAGAAGATCCTCTACAACATCCGCAACGAAAGAAAGCAGGTCCTGAAAAACTATCAGTTCAGTTGCGCGTGCGGAGCCGCGACTTTTGACAAGGACATAGACAAAACTATGCGCGACCTGTTCGCGCGCGCGGACAAAGAGATGTACGAGGACAAAAAAAGGCAAAAAAGCATGATGGGAATGCCGGAAAGATAAAAATGCAAGATTGTACCTTGAGTGATACGAAAGGAATGGTCATTTAAAATGGTTAAGAAGCAATTGAGGAACTATACGGAAGGCGCTGTTAAGCTGTATCTGGAAAGATGGTTCAAGGATGCTGACGTTTGCCAATGCGAAAATTGCCGGCTCGACGTGATGGCACTGATGCTAAACGAGCTTAAGCCTAAATACGTCGTGACGGATAAAGGCGCGTTGTGGGCACAAATGGACGATTTCAACCCGCAGTACAGGACAGATTTCATGACTGTCATGACACAGGCGGCTAAAATCGTCAATGACAGCCCCCGGCACTGACGCGTCGCAGCCCACGCTATGCGCTCTGCATTACGTACCCCGCATTACGTACCTCGCATTACGTATCACGCGCCACGCACCCCGCATCACGCACCCCGCATCACGCACCCCGCACCAGTACTCTAAGCGCCTCCCTATAGCCCTCGAAACCCTTGCCGCAGATCGTCTTTATACACGCGTCCGAGGTGTACGAAAAACGACGGTACTGTTCCTGCGCGTTTATGTCGGTCAAATGGACCTCGACTGCCGGGATTCCAACAGCTTTCAGCGCGTCAGCTATGGCGATGCTCGTGTGTGCGTACGCGGCGGGGTTTATTACAATACCGTCAAACACCCCAAGCGCATCCTGAATGGCGTCGATTATGGCGCCTTCGCTATTTGAATGAAAAAAAACGGGCTCGGCCCCCAACTCCGCTGCCGCGCCGCTTATGCAGTCAAGAAGGTCGCCGTAACTCTGCGCGCCGTATACTTCCGGCTCGCGGACTCCCAGCATGTTCATGTTCGGCCCGTTGATTATAAGTATTTTCAAAATCTGCGCCTCCCTCCCGAACGCCTTTTCAGCATAAGTGCCCTCTCGCCGGCTACTCCTGTTTTCCCGTTCCCCGGTACTTGCCCTTGCTCTTACCCTTGTCCGTTCCCGCGCCATCAAACCCCCAGTATCTCCCTGACGGCAAGCGCGGTACGCTCCATATCGCATCGAGCCGCTATTCTATGCTCGCACCAGGCCCGGTAAATCCCCTGGCGCTCTGTGTACAGGCTTTCGACGCCGTGCTTTATCGAGAGCGGCCTTCCGTCGGCCGGCAGCATCTCCGCCGGCCTGTCGATGAAGACTATAGTACTGTTCTGCAGCAATAGCCTTCTGTTAGCCGACCTTTTCACTATACCGCCGCCCGTAGCGATAACGTACCCCGATTTCTTTGAGACATCCCCGAGAATAGCCTCTTCCATATCCCGAAAAGCATCCTCGCCGTCTTCAGCGAATATGCGCCCGATGTCCTTACCCGCCCTCGCTGCGACAAGCTCGTCGGTGTCGCAGAATTCGCGGCCCGTAAGTTCCGCAAGGCGCCGCCCCACGCTTGTCTTGCCGCAACCCGGCATGCCGATCAGCGCTATGTTTCTTACCTTGCGCCGCAATGTTCCTGTGATACGTTCGATGATTGCTACTTGCTCACCCGGCACGTAAGGGAGCACCATATCGGGGGCATACGCGGCAGCAGGGGCATAATCAGCAGCAGGGGCATAATCAGCAGCAGGGGCATAGTCAGCAGCAGGGGCATACGCGGCGGCATGATTGCTAAACTGGCATTGCGCTCCAACGCCATCTGCCCCCCGGCGGCCGGCAAACAACTCGCTCGCCCGTACGGCTTGGGCGACAAGCATGCGCAACCCGCCGGCGCACGGTATCCCCCTGTCTTCCGCCTGAAGGATCAGCTCCGTTTTCAAGGGGTTGTAGACCAGATCCAAAACAGCTTCGCAACGGGGGAACACCTCCAGGCTGACCGGCGAAGCGCCGTTTCCGGGGTGCATCCCCACCGGCGTTGTGTTGACGACTATTTGCGCATCAGAGTGACTGTCGATATTTCCGTAATTATCGGGACCGCGGCGCGAAACCGTGACGATTTCCCCTGCCCCGCTGTCGCACAGCACGGCGCGGGCTGTCGCCGCCGACCCGCCGTCTCCGAGTATGACCGCCTTTTTCCCTTTTACCCTAACGCTCAACCTGCCCAGCATGTATGCAAAGCCGTAATAGTCGGTGTTGTCGCCATGCAGCGCCCCATCCCCGCGCCTGATTATTGTGTTGACGCTGCCCGTACGCCCGGCTGCTTCGGAGAGGGAATCGCACAGCGGCAGCACAGCCTTTTTGTATGGCATTGTGACGTTGAGCCCGTCAAAACCGCGCGCGCGAATAAAGCCTTCCATTTCGCCGGGCGGTATTTCGTACAATCTGTACTCATAGTCCGCAAGCATGGCGTGGATGAGCTGCGAAAAACTGTACCCCAGCCTCTCGCCCAGCACCCCGAACCTCTTGCCGCCTGCGCGTCCCCCGTCCCCCGGCGCCGGACCCCGGGTCCCGTTTTGCGCTTTATTCTGAAATTCCCGGCTCGTCTCAAAAATCCGCGAATAGATCGCTTCCATATACCCGCGCAGATCATCGTCCGTTTTGCCCAATACGTCAGCCAGCTTGCGCCCTTCCCTCTCAGGGTCAAACACAGCCAGCCCGTTTTCCGCCTTGTACATCGCAATATCGGCGCAGACACGCATCCGCGCGCAAAGCAGCCTGACGATCTCATCGTCCAGTTCGTCGATTTTTCCTCTCAGTTCGCCTATTTCCATATCACATCATGTCCAATATCGCTATTGCGCCTCTATCAATGCCTGCCCGCCCAGCGCCGCAAAATCCCTGAAAAAGTCCGGGTACGACTTTGCTACCGCTTCCGCGACGTCGATGGTCACCGGTTTCTTGCAAACGACCGAAGCGGCGGCGGCCATCATCACTATCCTGTGGTCGCTGAAAGATGTGACCTTTCCGCCCCGCAGGGCCTTGACTCCCCTGATTATGAGTCCGTCCTGCGTCTCCCTGATATCCGCACCGAGCGCCAGTAACGCCTCGGTCACAGAGCGCAAACGGTCGCTTTCCTTTATACGCAGCCGCCCGGCGTTGCTTATGGTCGTCTCGCCCTCGGCAACCGACGCGACGGCTGACAACACAGGGACAAGGTCCGGCGTATCTGTGGCGTCGATATGTATGCCGCTCAATTTTGCGGGTGCGACGGTCACGCTCCCGCCCTCATACGCCACGTTCGCCCCGAAACGCGCCAGCAGCCTCATGATTGCCATATCCCCCTGGCTTGAGCCAAGGTTCAGGCCCGTACATGTCACGCCATCGCCGCCTATCGCCCCGGCGCCCAGCCATACCGCCGCGTTTGACCAGTCTCCCTCGACCCTGACCTTACCCGGAGTCCGGTAGCGCTGCGAGCCCTCGATCAAATACACAGCCCCCCTGCCTGCCCGCGAGCCCCTGGGCTTGACCTTGATGCCGAAAGTTTTCAGCGCTTCCAGCGTCATAGCTACGTACGGCGACGACTCTACCAAACCCTCGACGTTTATGACGCTGTCGCCTTTAAGGAGCGGGAGCGAAAGCAATAACCCGCTTATGAACTGGGACGAAACGTTCCCCTGCAGGTAATATTCGCCGCTGCACAGTTCCCCCGTGCACTGTATGCTGCTTTTTTGTATGTGGATGCTGCAACCATTGGCGGCAAGCTGTTCCAATAGCGGCGAGGTCGGCCTGTCGCGGAGCTGCCCTACCAGTACGAAGTCGGCCGGGACGCCCAGCGCGCAGCAGACCGGCAGCATGAACCGGAGCGTCGAGCCGCTCTCCCCGCACACCTGCGTCACCGACTCTTTCGCGGCCGGGAATCTGATTGGAACGACTGTAAAGCCTTCCCCGTCGTGACTGATACCCGCGCCGAGGCTGACAAGGCAACCGACTGTCGCATCGATATCTTCGGACCTTTCTGCGCATTCGATATATGTCTCTTTCTCTGATAGCGCCGAACAAATAAGCAGCCTGTGCGCCTGCGATTTAGAAGCGATCGCCTTGACTTTTCCGCCGCTTATGGGTTTTTCGATCTTTATTCTCACTGTATCCCCCCCAATCATTAACGCCAATCACGGACCGAGTTCCTTACTTCCATTACTCTTGCGGCAACCTCGCGAAACTCCTCAGGGGTCAGGGATTGGGCGCCGTCGCACAGGGCATTTCCCGGGTCGTTGTGGACTTCCACCATGATACCGTCAGCCCCTGCCGCAGTGGCGGCCATAGCCATAGGCCCCACATACCGGGCCAGTCCCAGCGCATGGCTGGGGTCGACGATCACAGGGAGACCTGCCATTTCCTTTAGTACCGGGACAGCCGACAGATCCAGCGTACTACGGGTACATTTTTCGAATGTCCTGATGCCGCGTTCGCACAGTATGACGTTCGCGTTCCCGCCCGCCAGTATGTATTCCGCGCTGCTCAACAGCTCCTCAAGTGTGTTTCCCATCCCGCGCTTGAGCAGGATCGGTTTTCTCGTCCTGCCGAGTTCCGTCAGCAGTTCGTAGTTTTGCATGTTTCGCGCCCCGACCTGTATAACGTCGACTTTTTCGAACATCGGCAGGTGGTTTGCGCTCATTATCTCGGTCACGATGGGCATGCCCGTTATCGCCTTCGCTTCGAGCAGTAGCTCGATACCTTCCGCGCGCAAGCCCTGGAAGTCACGAGGCGAGGTCCTCGGCTTGAAGGCCCCGCCGCGCAGCAGCGTTGCGCCTGATGCCTGTACGCTGAGCGCAATAGCAATGATTTGCTCTTTCGACTCGACCGAGCACGGCCCCGCGATAATCCGGAAACTTCCTCCCCCGAGCTTCACCCCGCCAATGTCAACGGCCATTCGTCTGTCCCTCATTTGCTTAAGCATAAGTGCCCTATACGAACCCATACTCCTCTCGCAGGCTGCCTATCCTTTTACGAACCTCTCCAGGCGCTCCATACCTTTCGCGATGGTATCCAGCGAAGCGGCGTAGGTGAGGCGCAGGAAGTTCTCGCACCCGAACCCCGTGCATGACACAAGCGCGACGAGCTCTTTTTCCAGGAACGCGAGCGAGAAATCGTCGCTGCTGTTTATGACCCTGCCGCCAAGAGTCCTTCCGATCAGTTTTTCGATATTCATCATCACATAGAAAGCGCCGTCCGGCAGCCGGCAGCTCACGCCCTCTATCGCGTTAATGCGCTCGTAGATAAAATCGCGCCGACGCTCGAACTCGACGCGCATCGCTTCGATGCTGTCTTGCGGGCCTTTTAACGCCTCCAGCGCCGCAAACTGCGATATCGTACTCGGCGCGCTTGTCGAATGGCTGAGGTAGTTGCCCATGACCTCGGCGAGCCGCGCGTTCGACGCGGAATAGCCTATGCGCCAGCCGGTCATGGCGTAAGTCTTGGAAACGCCGTGTATTATGATCGCCCGCTCCTTGATTTCCTCGCCAAGCGCCGCGACGCTGGTGTGCTTTTTCCCGCTATATACGAGCTTGTAGTATATCTCATCCGCCATAATATACAGGTCGTG
>Ga0123353_10009626_pt1 | contig 13375 bp, 11 predicted proteins | sample TergutLab28metaG_3_FD_92763 | JGI IMG/M metagenome (GOLD analysis project Ga0123353, IMG submission 92763) | Labiotermes labralis P3 segment gut microbial communities from Petit-Saut dam, French Guiana - Lab288 P3 | ecosystem: Host-associated > Arthropoda: Insects > Digestive system > Gut ... | reverse complement strand
GGGATCGGGGCGTTCTACGGCGAGTGGGTGCTGGGGTAGTGGACCTGGACCGCGCCCGGGTCCTGGTCGCCGGGCTGGGAACCTCAGGGCGTGCTGCCGCCAGGGCCGCACGCAACGCCGGCGCAGCCGTGAGCACCTACGACGACCGCGCCGACGACGCGGACCACCACGACCTCGCCAGTGTCGACCTGGCCGGCTACGACCTGGTCGTCACCTCACCTGGGTTGCCCCCGCACCACAGGCTGCTGACCGCGGCGGCCGGCGCAGGGCTCGCCGTCGTCTCCGAGGTCGAGCTCGCGTGGTGGTTGCGGGCCGAACGCCCGGGGCGGGGTCTGGCGCCGTGGCTGGCCCTGACCGGGACCAACGGCAAGACGACAACAGTGGGGATGCTCGCCAGCGTCCTTGCTGCGGCTGGTGAACGCGTCGCCGAGGTCGGCAACGTCGGTACTCCGGTCGTGCAGGTCGTCACCGACCCCGACGTCGACGTGCTCGCCGTGGAGCTGTCGAGCTTCCAGCTGCACTTCACCTCTTCGGTCGCCGCACGTGCCGGGGCGGTGCTCAACATCGCTGCCGACCACCTGGACTGGCACGGCTCCCTGGAGGCCTACGCCGCCGACAAGGCCAAGGTCTGGCACGAGGCGGGCACCGTGGTCTACAACGCCGACGACCCGGCGACGGCACGGCTGGTGTGCGACCACACCGGACACGACCGCGGGCAGGTCGGTTTCACCCTCGGCCCTCCGGGCCCAGGCCAGTACGGGGTGGTTGACGCCACGCTCGTCGACCGTGCGACCGGCGACGACCTCGTCGAGCTCGCGGCAGTCGCAGACCTCGCGGCCCTGGCAGGTCCCGACGGCACCGTGGCCTCGCACGTCGTGGCTGACGCCCTCGCCGCTGCGGCGCTGGCCCGTGCCCACGGCGTGGCCCCGGCGCACGTCGGCGAGGGTCTGGCCGCGTTCACCCCAGGTGCGCACCGGATCGTCACCGTCGCCCAGGTCGGCGACGTGAGCTTCGTCGACGACTCCAAGGCGACCAACGCCCACGCGGCTGCTGCCTCGCTCGCCGGGTTCGCTCCGCGCTCGGTCGTGTGGATCGCCGGGGGTCTGGCCAAAGGGGCCGTCTTCGACGACCTCGTCGCCACACGCGCCGACCGGTTGCGCGCAGCGGTGCTCATCGGCACCGACCGGGGCCCGTGGCGTGAGGCTCTGGCCCGACACGCGCCGCAGGTCCCTGTGATCGAGGTCGACGACGGCGAGACTGGGACTGTGATGTCCCGTGCCGTCGCCGCTGCCCACCGGCTGGCCACCGACCCCACCGCGGGGCCGGGGCCGGTGGTCGTGCTGCTCGCACCAGCCTCCGCGTCGATGGACCAGTTCACGTCCTACGCCGACCGCGGAGACCGGTTCGCCTACGCAGCACGTGCGCTGGCACCTGCCACGTGAGCGGCCCGCGGCCGGGGGCCGTCGTCGTCGTCCCACCGCCGTCACCAGGTGAGCGTGGGCGCCCGGCCCCCACAGCGCGGACGGCGGCCGGGCGTTGGGTCCAGCAGGTCATGGCCCGTCCGCTGACCACGTACTACCTGCTCGTCGGGTCCACGTCGGTGCTCGTCGTCCTGGGCCTGGTCATGGTGCTGTCGTCATCGTCGGTGGACTCCATCGTCAAAGGAGGCTCGCCGTACGCGGCGTTCGCCAAGCAGACCAAGTACGCCCTGTTCGGGTTGCCGCTCATGCTCCTCGCCACACGGATGACGACTGCCTGGCAGACCCGCCTGGCCTGGTTCGTCCTCGTCGCAGCGCTGGGGTTCCAGGCGTTGGTGTTCGTCCCGGGGATCGGCTGCGGGTCAGGGGGCAACCAGAACTGGGTGTGCACCCCAGGGTTCTCAGCCCAGCCTTCTGAGGCGGTCAAGCTCGCCCTGGCGCTGTGGCTCGGGGTTGTGCTCGTGCGCAAACAAGCCTTGCTCGGCCAGGTGCGCCATGTGCTCGTCCCTGGTCTGCTCGGGGCCGCCGCTGCGGTCGGGGCGGTCCTGGCAGGCAAGGACCTCGGCACGGCGCTGGTCATCGCGCTGCTCGTCGCTGGGGCGTTGTTCGTCGCCGGGGTGCCGGTGTGGATGTTCGCCACCGGCGGGGTGCTCGCCGCCATCGGTGTCGCGGGGCTCATCGTCTCCCAGCCCAGCTCAAACCGCGCCCAGCGCATCGGCAGCTGGTTGGGCGAGTGCACCGACTCGGCAGGGTTGTGCTTCCAGACCGACCACGGCACATGGGCTCTGGCCAGTGGGGGGCTCTTCGGGCTGGGGCTGGGTGAGTCGCGCCAGAAATGGTCGTACCTGCCTGCGGCGCACAACGACTTCATCTTCGCGATCATCGGCGAAGAGCTCGGCCTGCTCGGCACGCTCATGGTCCTGGGGCTGTTCGTCCTGCTCGCCGTGGCGATGCTGCGGATCGTGCGCCACCACCCCGAGCCGTCCGCGCGGATCACGACCGGGGCGATCTTCGCCTGGGTCATCGGCCAGGCCCTGGTCAACATCGGCGTCGTGCTGCGGTTGGTGCCGGTCGTCGGGGTGCCGCTGCCGTTGGTCTCCGCCGGGGGGTCGGCGCTGACGATGACGATGGCCGCCCTCGGTGTGGTCATCTCCTACGCCCGGTCCGACCCGCAGGCCGCCGCAGCGCTGGCTGCCCGCCCTGGGGTCGTGCGCCGGTCCATCGCTGTGCTGGGACGCTCCGGCACGCACAGATCCCGGAGGTCTCGTGGCTGAACCGCTCCGCGTCCTGCTCGCCGGTGGTGGCACCGCCGGGCACGTCAACCCCCTGCTCGCCCTCGCAGCCGAGCTGCGCGCGCGCGACGCAGACGCGCAGGTCCTCGTCCTGGGCACCGCCGAGGGCCTGGAGGCTGACCTCGTGCCCGCCGCCGGGTTCGAGCTTGCGGTCGTGCCGCGGGTGCCTTTGCCACGCCGTCCGTCCCCGGCCCTGTTCGCGGTCCCGGCGCGGCTGCGCCGGGCGGTCGCCGCGGCACGTGCGGCCATCGACCAGGTCGGTGCGCAGGTCGTCGTCGGGTTCGGCGGGTATGTCGCGACACCGGCGTACCTCGCGGCCAGGCGCGCCTGCGTCCCGGTCGTCGTCCACGAGCAGAACGCCCGCCCGGGCCTTGCCAACCGTCTGGGCGCCCGGTGGGCCGCAGGTGTCGCGGTGACCTTCGCCGGGACGACGCTGCCGGGGGCGACGGTGACGGGCCTGCCCCTGCGCGCGGCCATGGCTCAGCTCGTCGCGGAGACCGCCGCGGACCCCGACGCGACCCGCCGCGAAGCCGCCGACGCGCTCGGGTTGGCACAGGGCACCACGACGCTGCTGGTCACCGGCGGTTCGTTGGGCGCGTTGTCGCTCAACGAGAAAGTCGTCGCCGCCGCCGAGCAGATCGCTGCGACCGGTGTGCAGGTGCTGCACCTGACCGGCAAGGGCAAGGCCGACGCGGTCCGCGAGGCGCTCGCAGGGGCAAGCTTCGCCGACCGGTGGCATGTGCGTGAGTACCTCGACGACATGCACCACGCCCTGGCCGTGGCTGACCTCGTCGTGTGCCGCGCCGGGGCCGGGACGGTCTGCGAGATGGCGGCCCTCGGGGTCCCTGCGGTGTACGTGCCGCTACCGGTCGGCAATGGTGAGCAGCGCCGCAACGCCCGCGGTGTCCTCGAGGCCGGCGGCGGCCTGGTCGTCGACGACAAGGACCTGTCACCAGCGTGGTTGCGCGAGCACCTCGTGCCGTTGCTCGAACCGGCTGGTGCTGCCCGGCGCGAGCAGATGGCCGCTGCTGCGGCGATCGTCGGGGTCCGCGACGGTGCGGCCCGCCTGGCGGACCTCGTCGCGACGCACGCCCAGGAAGGGACGGCACCATGACCGGACTGGCAGACCTGGGCCGGGTGCACCTGGTCGGCATCGGCGGTGTGGGTATGTCCGCCGTCGCGCTCTTGCTCGCTGCCCGCGGTGTGCCGGTCTCCGGTTCGGACGCCCACGACGGTCCTGGCCTTGACGCGTTGCGGGCTGCCGGTGTCGACGTGCGCGTCGGGCACGACGCGTCAGCGGTCGACGGGGCAGACACGGTCGTCGTCTCCTCAGCGGTCCGCGAGACCAACCCCGAGCTCGCGGCAGCCCGCGCCCAGGGGTTGGCGGTGCTGCACCGTTCGCAGGCCTTGGCCGCGCTCATGGCTGGCCGCACGACCATCGCCGTCGCCGGTGCCCACGGCAAGACGACGACCTCGGCGATGGTCGCTGTCGGTCTGGTGCACGCCGGTGCCGACCCGTCGTTCGCCATCGGGGGAGTGGTCGTGGACGACACCGGCCGGCTCGGCGGTGCCCGCGACGGGTGCGGGCCGTTCGTCGCCGAGGCTGACGAGTCCGACGGGTCGTTCCTCGCCTACGCCCCGCAGGTCGCGGTGGTCACCAACGTCGAACCAGACCACCTGGACCACTACGGCACCACCGAGGCGTTCGAGCAGGCGTTCGTCGAGTTCGCCCAGCGCGTCACCGGGCCGGTGCCCGCCTTGCCTGGTGGCCTGCTCGTCGTGTGCGCCGACGACCCCGGCGCAGCGCGGCTCGCCGCGGCCGCGGCCCGCCCAGGGCTGACCATCGTCACCTACGGTGCCAGCAGCCCCGACGCGCAGGTGAGGGTCGGACCTGTCGAACCTGACCAGGACGCCTGGTCGGTCGCCGTGACCTGGTCAGGTGCCGCGGCCCGGGTGCGTCTTGCCGCCCCTGGTGCGCACAACGCCCTCAACGCCGCAGCGGCGTGGACGGTCCTGTGCGCCCTGGGGACCGACCCGGACGACGCCGCGCAGGCCCTGGGGCACTTCCGCGGGACGGGCAGGCGGTTCGAGGACCGTGGCACCGTCGACGGTGTCCGCGTCGTCGACGACTACGCCCACCACCCCACCGAGGTCGCCGCCTTGCTGCGCGCGGCCCGGACGGTCGCCGGTGCCGGGCGGGTGCTCGTGCTGTTCCAGCCGCACCTGTTCTCGCGGACCAAGCAGTTCGCCACGCAGTTCGGCCAGGCGCTGGACCTGGCTGACACGGTCGTGGTCACCGCGGTGTACGCCGCACGCGAAGACCCCGACCCGCAGGTGACCAGCCAGCTGCTCGTCGACGCTGTGCCGACCACCGCCAAGGCGGTCTATGTCGCTGACCGGTATGACGCGGCGCACGCGGTCGCCGCGGCGGCCCGCAGCGGGGACCTCGTCCTCACTGTTGGTGCTGGGGACGTCACCGACCTGGGTCCTGTGGTGCTCGCAGACCTCGCAGCGCGAGGTGATCGCCACGAGTGAGGCCGTGAGTCGTCGTGGACCGGGGGTGCGCCGGTGACCCCCGCACGTCCACCATCACCGCGACGTCTCGTGGCTCGCGAAGGCCCCACGTCCACGCCCGCCAAGCCCAAGCCCCAGGCGGCACCCAAGGCCAACGCCGCAGTGAAGCCGGCCACGGCGAAACCCAAGACCACGGCGAAGCCGAAAGCCACGGCGAAGCCCAGGGCCACGGCCAAGCCCAAGGCTGCCGCCAAGCCCACAGCTTCGCCCAAGCCCAAGGCCAAGACCCAGCCGGAACCCAAGGCGGCGCAGCCCAAGGCCCGGCCCAGAGCCAAGGGCCCTGGTCCAGCCAAACCGAAGAACAAGGTCCGGGCGACGACCAGACCGGCGACGCCGGGAAGGGGTTCTCGGCCCTCTGCCCTGGCTGCGGGCTCTGGTGGTGTCGCGGCGCCTGTCGCGCGCCGGGACCGGGTGGTTGTCGAGCAGGCCGCGCAGCGGTTCGCCGAACGTGCCCGGGCACGCCGGCGTGCCATCCGGCGCAAGGTCGCGGCGCTGGTCGCCGGGGTCGCCGCTGTCGCCGGGCTTGGGTGGGTCGCGTTCTTCTCGCCGGTGCTCGGCCTGGACCCGCAGCAGGTCGTCGTCGTCGGTGACGTGCCGGTCGCCCAGGTGCACGCTGTTGTCGCCCGGCACGCCGGTGAGCCCCTGCCCCGGCTGGACACCGCCGCGCTGCGCTCGGAGATCCTCGCGGTCCACGGTGTCAAGGACGCGCGGGTGGTCCGCGACTGGCCACGTGGGCTGACGGTCACTGTGACGCCCCGGGTCGCGGCCGCCGCGGTCGTGGCTGGTGACCATGTCCTGCTCGTCGACCTCGACGGTGTCCAGCTGGGCACCGGCACGGCAGCGCCTGCCGGGTTGCCGCTCGTCGAGGTCGGCGACGACCCCCGGGCGTTGGCCGCGGCGCTGGCGGTCGTCGGTGCGTTGCCTGCGGACCTCGTGGCCCAGGTCGCGACCATCAGCGCACCCACCCAGGACACGGTGAGCCTGGCCCTGGTCGACGGGGTCGAGGTGGTGTGGGGCAGCGCCGAGGACTCCGCGCTCAAGGTCCAGGTCGTGGCAACCCTGCGCGCCGAGCAGACCCTCACCGACGTCACGACGATCGACGTGTCTGCCCCCCGGCGCCCGGTCGTGCGGTGACCGGGCGGGGGGTCTTTGTGGGGTTGGTCGCGACACGCGCGGCGAGGTCGTTGCCCATGGCCGGGTGCGGACCTAGCGTCATCGACGAAGGGCACCTGACATAACTATAACCCTCAACATGAAGGTGAGGGTTTTCGACCACACGCAACGAGAGGCACCCACCGTGGCAGCTCCCCAGAACTACCTGGCGGTCATCAAGGTCGTCGGCATCGGTGGGGGCGGCGTCAACGCCGTCAACCGGATGATCGAAGTTGGGCTCAAAGGCGTGGAGTTCATCGCCATCAACACCGACGCCCAGGCGCTGCTCATGTCTGACGCCGACGTCAAGCTCGACGTGGGCCGTGAGCTGACCCGGGGCCTGGGGGCAGGGGCCGACCCCGAGGTCGGCCGCAAAGCCGCAGACGACCACGCCGAAGAGGTCGAAGACGTCCTGCGCGGTGCAGACATGGTCTTCGTCACCGCAGGAGAGGGCGGCGGCACCGGCACCGGTGGGGCACCGGTCGTCGCGCGGATCGCCCGGTCGCTCGGTGCCCTGACCATCGGTGTGGTCACCCGGCCGTTCACCTTCGAGGGCCGCCGCCGCTCGGTCCAGGCCGACGCGGGGATCGAAGCGCTGCGTGCCGAGGTCGACACCCTCATCGTCATCCCCAACGACCGGCTGCTGTCGATCTCCGACCGCGGGGTCAGCGTCCTGGACGCGTTCCGCTCTGCTGACCAGGTGCTGCTGTCCGGCGTCCAGGGCATCACCGACCTCATCACGACCCCTGGGCTGATCAACCTCGACTTCGCCGACGTCAAGTCCGTCATGCAGGGCGCGGGGTCTGCGCTCATGGGCATCGGTTTTGCCCGCGGTGACGACCGCGCCGTCCAAGCAGCAGAGATGGCCATCAGCTCGCCGCTGCTCGAAGCGAGCATCGACGGGGCCCACGGGGTGCTGCTGTCGATCCAGGGCGGGTCTGACCTGGGCCTGTTCGAGATCAACGAGGCTGCCCGCCTCGTCCAGGAGGCCGCCCACACCGAGGCGAACATCATCTTCGGCGCGGTCATCGACGACGCCCTCGGCGACGAGGTCCGCGTCACCGTCATCGCCGCAGGGTTCGACGGTGGCTCACCGCAGGTGCGCCGCGACTCGCGCGCGCTCGGCCAGGTGTCCGGTTCGGCTGGCCGTCCGATGCAGCGGCCGGTCGTCGACCCCGAACCGTCAGGCCCCACCCCGTTCACCCCCAGGCACGCAGCAGCGGTCGCCCAGCTCGACCCGCAGGTCCCGGCGTTCTTGTCACCAGACCCCGACCCTGCCGCCCTCGCGTCGATGGAGGTCCCGCGTGTGTTCACCGACGAGGTCGGCCTCGTACGTGAAGAGCTCGACGTCCCCGACTTCCTCAAGTGAGCCTGTGAGCCTGTGACCGCCGGCCTCGTCACGGTCGGGCTGGGCCCAGGGGTCCGCGCTGGGTTCACCACACGCGCTGGCGGTGTCTCGGCGCCTCCGTGGGACAGCCTCAACCTCGGGGCGAACGTCGGCGACGACCCCGCGGCTGTGGCCGCCAACAGGGCTGTGGTCGCCTCGTGGCTCGGTGTCCCGGTCGCCTACGCGACACAGGTCCACGGTGCGCACGTGCTGAGGGTCGACGGGCCCCCACCCCCAGGTGCGGTGTCGGTCGGTGAGGCTGACGCGCTGGTGACGGCGAACCCGCAGGTCGGACTGGGGGTGCTCGTCGCGGACTGCGCGCCGGTGCTCCTGGCCGACGCCGGCGCCCGGGTCGTGGCTGTGGCCCACGCTGGGCGCGGGGGCCTGGTCGCCGGGGTCGTGCAGGCGGCGCTCGCGGCGATGGTCGACGCCGGAGCCCGGCCCGACCAGGTCGTCGCTGCTGTCGGCCCGTGTGTGGCAGGGGTCTGCTACGAGGTTCCTGCGGCTCTGCGCGACGAGGTTGACGCCGTCGTGCCAGGCACAGCCACGTGGACCGACCGCGGAACACCTGCGCTCGACATCGCCGCGGGGGTGCGCAACGTCCTGGTGGGCCTGGGCGTGGTGCGAATTCACCTTGTGGGCACCAGCACCTCCCAGGACCGCTCGGTGTTCTCCTACCGCCGTGACGGTCCCGTGACCGGGCGGTTTGCTGGTCTTGTCCGGTTGTTGGGCCCGTCGTGACCTGGCGCTGCCCAACGCCGTAGTTCAACTTGCCGGGGCAAGGCTCCCCCATCGACGCCGTCTGCATGGCACAATCAGGTCTAGTCCACGCAGTTGCGACAAATCACCCAAGACGAGGACGTATCCGGTATGGTGCACCCCGACCCGGCCGCGGACCGGTCGCGGGACGGCTGCGCTGGCCTTGCTGGTCAGGCGGTGGCCGCTGGATGAGTGTGCAGACCGACCAGGCCCCAGTCGTCGCCGTGCGCCGCTTTGTCGACGGGACGCTCGTCTCCGGGCTCTTCGAACAGCTGCTGCGCACCGACACCTCCCTGCGGACGTTCCTGTCGTCCCAGCGCGCCCCGTCGACGATCGGCGGACCGTTGCTGCGTTACCTGCGCGAGCTTGACTGGTTGCAGCCCAAGGACGTGTTCGAAGCCCAGCGTGTGCTCGTCGGGTTGCTCGTCGCCGCCGGTGAGGATGTCTCGCCGACCGACCGCTACGAACGTCGTGCCCGCCTGTTCGACCAGCAGCTCGCCTTGTGGGCCAGGGTCCAGCCGACCTGGCTGAACATCTCGCCGACATACTTCTCCACACTGCTCGAACAGTGCGAGGGGATGGCCGAGGACTCCCTCGAGAAGGCGATGAAGGCCAAGGTCAGGACGCTGTTCCGGTACCGGGGCAGGCCACCGGTGTGGTTGCACGACGAGAACTGGCCGGTGAACGCCAACGGCCCTTTGACGTTCGTCGAGCAGATCGACATCTCCGGCCCCTACGACACCTCCTACCGCTACGTGTTCCGCGACGAGACGAGCCGGGAGAAGCACGAGCTGGTCCAGTCCACCGCCCGGTTCGAGCCGAAGAGCCCGCTGCCACCGAGCAGCGTCGTCGGTTCGACTGGCGAGCTGGACATCATGCGGGGCCTGGACTTCGCCCTGGTCCCGCCCGGCGACGAGAACTCGATGACCGTGCCGATGCCGGTGCTCCAGGCACTTGCTGAGGCCCTGGAAGCCCTCGACGACGGCCTGGACGACGACGACCCCGTCATCGACGACGTCCCTGTCTGGGTCGCACCGCAACCGCCCCAACCCGAGCAGACGTACCACCAGCCACCCGACCCGCGCCCGTACCAGCCCCAGGCGGTGCTGCCCTCACCGGTCAACCGCCTGCCCGACCATGACGCGACGCTTCCGATCGTCCGTCCCACGTCGCGCTGGGCGGTGGAGGTCGACGAGGGTGGGCAGGTCGAGCTGTGGTCGACCTCGGTCGTCATCGGCCGCAGCCCGCAGGTCTCCACCTCTGACGTCCAGCGCCTCATCGTCGCCTGGGACCCGTCGTTGCTGGACACCCACGCCCGGCTCGACCTCATCTACGGGTCGTGGTGGGTGACGAACTTCGGGGTCGACAACGGTGTCACGGTCATCGGTGCCCGCGGTGGCCGGGTGTCGGTCCCCACAGGCCGGTCGGCCCCGGTGCGCACACGGCTGTGGCTCGGCTCAGCCACCGTCGACCTCATCGCCCTGCCCGACCCGCCGCAAGGCACGCACACCCTCGACAGCGTCCCGACCCGCCTCGTGCGCCGGCCGGTGGTCTTGGGCCCAGCCGTGGCCCCAGCCCCTGGCCTTGGTGTGCCACCACCAGCCGCCGCACCGCCGCCGCAGGCCGTGCCTGCCACTGTGCTGCTGCCCGCACCGGCCGTCCTCGCCGCTGGTGCCCCGTCGACGCCGGTACCAGCCCTGCCTGCCCCCTCGGTGCCCGTCCCGGCCGTCGGGGGAGTGCCGTCGATGCCGATCGCCGCAGTCCCGGTCGCCGCCGTCCTCGCGGCGGTCGGCACACCCCTGGGCGTCCCGGCTGTCGCACCACCGTCTCCGCCTGCCGGGGTGCCAGCGCCGGGTGCGACGACGACCGACGCCCCGATGGTCCCTGTGATGCCGCAGGACCTGTGGGCGGTGTCGAGCCCTGTGCCAGGTCCCGGTCCCTACGACATGGACATCACCGTCCAGGTCGGCCCACCCCTGGCCGAGCCGTGGACCTTGGCCCTGGACGACGGACGGTCCTTCCTCGTGCGCGAACGTACGGCGGTCGTCGGACGGCGTCCGACATCGGCACCTGGGGTCCAGGCTGTGATGATCGCCGACACGACCCGCACGTTGTCGCGCACGCACGCCCGGCTCGACTTCGGCGACGACGGCTGGGTCGTCACCGACCTGGGTTCGACCAACGGTGTTCTGGTCACTGATGTCGACGGAGCCCAGAGACAGGTCGAACCAGGCCACCCGACCCCCGTGTGCGGGTACGTCGCGTTCGGTTCGGTCGAGGCCAGGCTCCTGGCTCCCGACCAGTACTGAGCTTGCCGGGCGTGTCGCCCCGGGCCTGGATGCGGCGGTTGCTAGCGTAACGTGCAAGGACGAGAAGGCGGCGTTACCACGTCGTCACAGGCCAGGCCCGGGACCACCGGGGGGACAGGAGTGATGCGATGGCCAGCGCTCTGCGCAAGGCGGTGCTGTTCCTCGGGCTGGCCGACGCGCGGCCCGAGGACGAGGAGTACCTCGACGACGAGGAGTACCTGATGGAAGAGCCTGAGGCTCAGGTGACGCCGCTGCACCGTCCCGTCCGGGTCGCTCCGGACCCAGACGACGCACTGGGTGAGATTCGTCGGATCACCACGATTCACCCGCGGTCGTACAACGACGCCCGCCGGATCGGCGAGGCCTTCCGTGACGGCACCCCGGTGATCATCAACCTCACCGACATGGACGACGGGGACGCCAAGCGCCTCGTCGACTTCTCCGCCGGTCTGATCTTCGGGCTGCGCGGGGCGATCGAGCGTGTGACCTCGAAGGTCTTCTTGCTCTCACCTGCCAACGTCGAGATCAACTCTGGCCCGCGGACCGACGAGGTTGCCGTCCGGGCTGGCTTCTTCAACCAGAGCTGACGTGGCCATCGTCTTCACGGCGCTGTACGTCGTCGCACTCGTCTACGTGCTGGTCTTGCTCGGCCGGCTGATCTTCGACTGGGTCCAGGTCTTCGCCCGCCAGTGGCGCCCGACCGGTCCGCTGCTCGTCATCGCCGAGCTCGTCTACACCGCGACCGACCCGCCCCTGAAGGCGCTGCGCAAGGTCATCCCACCGATAGGGTTCGGCAACATCCGCTTTGACCTGGCGTTTCTCGTCCTCATGTTCGGCTGTATCATCGCGATGAACGTCTTTGCGTGGCTTGCTCAACCCTGAGCGTGCGACCACCGCCGTTCTCAACCAGTGGACTAGATGCCCTTGTCAGAGGCACGATCGTCCGTCCGACGTTCCGATGTGGCGATTGTCCGCTACGGTGGCAGTCGGACATCCGGTGGAGGGCCCGCCGGAGGCACCAGCACAAGGCGAGGAAGGTGAGTCACCATGGCTCTGCTGACCGCAGACGACGTCCTGAACAAGAAGTTCCAGTCGACGAAGTTCCGCGAGGGCTATGACCAGGACGAGGTTGACGACTTCCTCGACGAGGTCGTCGCCACCCTGCGCGAGGTGCACGTCGGTGGCGGCGGGGGAGACTCCGGTGCAGCCGTGCACGCGTTGCAGGTCGAGAACGACGACCTCACAGCCCGGTTGGCCAGCGCTGAGCGCCGGATCAACGAGCTGGAGGCCGTCATGGAGTCCGGAGGCGGCTACAGCCCGCCGCTGCCGGTGATGGACCGCGAGGAGAGCTCTCCAGAGTCCGCCCAGGGCCTGCTGGCCATGGCCCAGAAGGTCCACGACGACTACGTCTCGTCGGGCAAGCAGGAAGGCGACCGTCTGGTCTCCGAAGCCCGTATGCGTGCCGACCAGATCGTCTCTGAGGCCGAGGAGAGCTCGAAGCGGACGTTGGGCGCCCTGGAGCAGGAACGGTCGCTGCTGGAGCGCAAGATCGACGAGCTGCGTGTCTTCGAACGCGACTACCGCACCCGCCTGAAGAGCTACCTGGAGAACCTCCTGGGCGACCTGGACTCTCGTGGCAGCGCGCTGCCGGCAGGTTCGGAGAGCCGCAGCCTGTAACCATCACGACCAGTCCCGCTGCGTGGGTCCGCCCACCAGCGGGACTTTTCGTGTGACCACCCGGCCCGCGTGTCGGGTTGTCCCGCGCGATCTGGGCTAATACAGTCGCGGGACTTCGAGCTAGGGAGCCCCCACCATGTCAGACGCGCCCGGGACCGCCGCCGCCTTCCCCGTCCGCGACGGTGAAGACCCCTGGAGCCCGGCGGAGGTGGACGCGTTGACCTGCCACCTGCACGCCGAGGTCGCACGTCTGACCGCCGAGCTGCACAGCGCCGACGCCGACCTCACCGAGCTGCTGCGTCACTCTGGTGACGGCGCCGGGGACGACCAGGCCGACTCGGGGTCCTCGGCGGTCGAGCGCGAACAAGAGCTCACCTTGGTCAACAACACCCGCGACCTGCTCGAGCAGAGCGAACGTGCCCTCGAACGTATCGCCGCAGGTACCTACGGGGTGTGCGACGCGTGCGCCAGCGCCATCGGCAAAGCCCGCCTCCAGGCCTTCCCCCGGGCACTGGCGTGCGTGGAGTGCAAACAGCGCGAAGAACGCCGCTGAGCCCCACCCCTGCGTAGAATCCTCGCCGTGCCCGACGATCCCAAGGTTCGCCCAGCCCAGCCGTGGCGCCGTGTGGTGTTCGTCGTCGGCGTCGCTGTGGTCGTCGGCGTCGGCGACCAGCTGACGAAGGTCTGGGCCCTGTCGACGCTGGACGACGGTGTGCGTCGCCCGCTGCTCGGTGACCTGCTCGGCCT
>Ga0123353_10009625_pt1 | contig 13376 bp, 5 predicted proteins | sample TergutLab28metaG_3_FD_92763 | JGI IMG/M metagenome (GOLD analysis project Ga0123353, IMG submission 92763) | Labiotermes labralis P3 segment gut microbial communities from Petit-Saut dam, French Guiana - Lab288 P3 | ecosystem: Host-associated > Arthropoda: Insects > Digestive system > Gut ... | reverse complement strand
TAATAGCCCCACATATTTGGAGAGTCTTGCAATTCTTTCAGAAAAAGTTCAAAAAAGCGTTCAATATTCATCGTCGAAAAAAACGGAGAGAAGGTGTAAATATTGTATTTTTAATTTAATACACTTACCTTATATGAAAAGTTCTATTTTTGCCGAAAAAATCTATCTTAATGTTGAAGTATTTATGATACAAAGAAAAATAATCAGGGTTTTGCTGTACAGTATTTTGCTAGTATTTGTTTTACTCTCTTTGGCAAGAAGTTTCGGGCAGTATCGTGCTATGAGATTAGATGGAGATATTGCAGAGTCGGTTTTACCATACCCCGATATTCAAAAAACATTTGACGACCCTACGGGAATAAAAACAATTATAAATAACGATAAACATTTGGGGGCAAATCGTTTTTTTTCTCACTATTTTTTGCATATAACGTTCAGAAAAATACCGCTTTTTTTACAAAATTTCACCAATCCTATTGAGAGTGTATATCTTACCTCCGCCATTTCAAAAACTGCTATGCAAATTATGATTCTATTATTGTTGGTTGTTATTCTTAATGGAAAAACAGATATTTTTTCTTTGAGGTTTATTAGTACGGCTGCATTATTGATCCCATTTTTTCAAACAAACGGAAGATACTTAGCATTTCAAATAGGTATGATAGACAAGGCGGTTAGTTATAGTTTTTTCTACGCCCTGCCATTAGTTTTCCTGTTGCTATATTATATCCCGATATTTCTTGAACTTTTACACCACAAAAGGGTCAAAATGAATGGATTTAAGATCACTTTATGGTCAATTTTTGCCATAATCTCTTGTTTTAGCGGTCCTTTAAACTCGCCTGTTATTCTAATTACAAATCTCTTGCTGTTTTTATATCTTTTTTTTAGAAGTTGGAAAGACGCGCCTGTTGAATCTTTTTATAAACGAATTAAAACCAGTATCCAAAACATTGATAAAAGATTTTATCTTTTCTTATTTCCTATTACCTTTTTAGCGCTTTATTCTACTTTTTTAGGCACTTACATTGATGCCTATGCAAAACTTCAATTATCTTTGAAAGAGCTGTATCTGATTTTACCTCAAGGCGTTTTAAACTCATTTACCAGCTGTTCCTATTTAATATTCATGTTTCTACTTATATCCAATTATTTAATTGTGCTTTTTAAATATAAGAACGATGAGCAATCCAGAAGAATATTTGGTTTATATAAATTTTTGATTGCTTTTTCAATTATCTATCTCCTATTGCTTCCATTTGGAGGGTATCGCCCCTACCGACCTCTTATTTTAAGATACGACACGATTATCCCTATTACTGTACTTTCAATAATTACAATCTGTTACACTTCATTATTTATATTCAAACAACTTAAAACAGAAAAATGGAAATATTACTTAAAGACACTTTATCCTTCAATATATATACTCATTCTTTTATTCTTTCTAATTAAAAATCAGACATATATTTTTAACAAATATGAAAAAACATCGCTTTACCTCATCTCACAATCGGAAGAGGAAATAATTGCATTACAAGATGATTATTGTGTTATTAGTTGGGGTCCACTCACAGCGCCTTCACAGTCAAGAACCTATGGAAAGCTATTGTATTTATGGAGAATAACCGATGAGCCAAAATTATACTATAATGCGCCACCCCAGGAACCATAGCAGAACTAAAATAACTTCTGAAAAAAAGCATATTTTTGCCCCAAAATTAAAGTAAAAGCCTCACCCGATATTACCGTTTATGGAACTTACCTCAAGAAATCCAGATTGTTCAATTGTCGCTTCCGTGTTTAATGAAGAAGAAGGTTTGATGATGTTCTACCAATCTTTATCAAAAACACTCGTCTCACTGCCAATTACTTATGAAATTATTTTTGTAAACGACGGAAGTACCGACAATAGTTTGTCAGTTCTTAAAGATATTGTTGCCACAGACAGGAAAGTAAAAGTTATTGGTTTTTCAAGAAATTTCGGGCATGAGGCTGCTATGATTGCCGGTATTGACCACGCCTGTGGAGAAGTAGTTATTTGTATGGATAGCGATTTGCAGCATCCGCCGGCAATGATTCCGGAAATGCTAAAAAAAAACGCAGAAGGCTTTGAAGTAGTGAATATGGTGAGAACTGTTAGAAAAGATGCCGGTTTTTTGCAAAATATGAATTCAAAACTGTTTTATAAATTTTTAAACAGCATTTCTGCTGTAAAACTTGTAGAAAATGCTTCCGATTTCTTTCTCATTTCTCAAAAAGTTTGTAAAATATTGAGAAACGATTATAGAGAACGTACCCGTTTTCTGCGCGGAATTATACAATTGGTAGGATTTAGAAAAACTACTATCGAATTTGAGGCACCCAAACGCTTGGCAGGCAAAAGCAAATATTCATTTTTTAAACTACTGAAACTCTCTCTTGCGGCAATATCCTCTTTTTCCAAACTTCCTTTACAATTAGGCATTATCACAGGATTATTTTTTAGTGCTATTAGCCTGTTTCTCATTATTTTCTCTTTCATAATGTGGATACTTGGAAAAACTATACCCGGCTACACTACTTTAATTATTTTCATGAGCGCTTTTGCAGGCATCCAACTGTTTGTAACAGGCTTAATAGGACAATATATCAGCTATGTTTTTGATGAGGTAAAAGGACGCCCTTCGTATATTGTAGAGGAGATTTATGGTGGTGAAAATAAAATGGAAGGCTAATTGATTGCAAATGAAAAATTTATTTCTCCTATTGAAGAAACAAAAATATCTGATACTTCTTTTCTTTACAGGTATTACGTATTTATGGCTCGTATATGGCCATGCTTTGAAAGAGCCAAATAATCTCTTATCAACGATTGATGGTGACGGAATAAAAAACTACTACGCCTACATTACAGCAGTAAGGCATGGAGAGGTTAATCAACTTTCTTTTAATTACCCTTATGGCGAAAACTATCTATTTACCGATAGCCACCCTTTTCTTTCAAAGACACTGCATCATGTAAATAAAATATTCCCTGCTATTGAATATCATAGCATTGGAATCTTAAACATTTTAATGATTTTCAATATATTACTTACCTGTTTGGTGCTGTTTCTACTTCTTCGACGTTTCATTAAACAAGAGTGGTATGCCTTGCTTTGGGCATTTGCTATCCTGTTGATACAACCTCAAATATACGGATTAGCAAAAGGACATTTGGCATTGTCATACAGTTTGGCTATCCCTTTATGTTTCTATTGGTTAGTTCTTTATTATCAAACCAACCATAGGATATTATATGGTATCCTGCTATCGGTTTCCAATTTTATATGGTTAGGAACTCATACCTATTTGGGCATAATGACCTGTGGGTTTGTTTTTCTTTTCGATATTTATCTATATCTCTTTCACAAAGAATACCGAAATGTAAAAGATGTTGGTTTGGGAGTTTTGAAATCTATTGTGCCGCTTGCTATGTTCTTTATATATATGTCAATAGTAGATACACACACAGGGCGAACTACGAATCCGGGTGGGTTCTTTTTCTATTGCAGTAATCTATGCTCTGTTTTCATGCCTTATTATGGAGAAATAGCGCGTTTGTTTGAAAATTTACCTGCACATACCCGAACATGGGAAGGGAGAGGCTATATCGGAATAGTCTCAACCATCTGTTTCTTTACGGCTGTGTTCTTTTTTATAAAACATTTACTGATTCGCAGCCGGAAAACAAAAAACCTGCAAAAAACAACTTTTGAAATGGGATTATTTGCCCCCGCTTTTTTTGCAGCTATAATCTTTTTATTGTTTTCAATGGGCTACCCTTTCAAGTTTGGATTAGAGTTTTTGTTAGACTATATGAGTTTTATAAAAAACTTCAGAACTACCGGACGTTTTACATGGCCATTTTTCTTTGTTGCCACTACTTTTTCAGCTTACGCAATCTATCAGTATGTGCAAATCAAGTGGAAAGATAAGAAGAAATTCTTTCTATATCTCATATTAATAGTTGCTCCTGTTTTAACAATCATAGAAGGGATACCCTATCAAAAAAGAGCCTATAACAACCTGTTTAATATCAAAAATCCTTTTTTACTGCAAAATTTAGATTTAGAATATCAAGAGGCATTGATAAACATTAACCCTTGCGAGTACCAGGCAATTATACCCTTGCCTTTTTATCAAGGGTCGGGAAATTTTACCAAACTTGCATCTTCTCTTGACGGTGCAAACGGAGTATATGATATTTATGATATTTCAAATATTTTTGCTTTCATCCTTGACCTCCCTCTTATGGCATCTTATCTTTCAAGAACAAGTATATGGGAAAGTAAAAACCTTATGCAGATGTTCGCACCCGAATATTACGAAAAACTAATCAAAGAAGATATTCCATCCAACAAGAAATTTTTGATTCTCTATTTAACGAGAAATGCTTTAACAGAATATGAGCAAAATTTCTTACAAAAATCATCATTCCTTTTCAAAGCAAACGAAGTAGAGTTTTGGGAAATAACTTCTGAGAACATGACAGAAGTGGTAACCGCTCCATATATTTCAGATTTCATTCAAAAAAAAGAGTCTTTAATTTCTTATGGCGACTATTTTTTGTCGAAACCCGACTCTACCCTATTTCTGTTCTCATTCGACACAAATAATTCTCAATATCAGTTTCTTGGCGGTGGCGCTTACGAGCAACCGAAAAAAGAGAAGCAGAGCATCTTTGCAAAAATTGAACCTCCTAATTTTGAAGAAAACAGAATCTATGAAGCCTCTTTTTGGTATTATGTAGGAGGAAAAAACCATGGGCAGGATAAATTAAGTTGGAAATTCTACATCTCTCAAAAAGATGAACAATCGGGAGAGGTTTTTCTATTACACGAGAAATGGAGTATGAGTACTCCTGTTGTTTTAGAAGATTGGGCTTTTGCTACTTACCGATTTACCATTCCAAACAAAAATTTTTCAACTCTGTTTGCCATCTCCAACACCGATTGCAAGGGATACCAAACCACCATAGACGAGTTTTTAGTACGACCTTTGGATGTAGATGTATATCGTATTCTGGAACAAGACACATCCGGGATTCTAAAGTTGTATAAAAATGGACATATAATAAGTGCCCATTAAGTCTGTATTAAATAAAAAATTATTAAAATCAATAAATTATGAGAGAAAAACTACTTTTACCCGCTGTAATTCTTATACTTCTCTTTATGTCGTCTTGCAAAAAGCAGATAACTTATCCTTTTAGGGTGATGTGCAATTTCGATTTCATTTCCGACACCATGCTTCTGAATATGGATTTGCAAGATGTTGTTTATAAAGGAATTGAACTTCCATCGCAAGCACAAAATCCAAATGGATTTGAGTTTCAATTTGAATTTCCTGATTATCAAAAAGGAAACTATTTTTATAAAATTTATTACCAAAATGAATCTTATAAATTCAATGAATCGGACCCGCTGGCGTATGAAAATTTTTATGGAAGTTGGGAAGATACCGACATTGAATTTAAGCCCATTACCTCTAAAAAAACGATAGATTTTATTCGTATTGTGGGCAATCCGCGCAACGAAGAGATCTATTTTGGAGCACCGATAGAAGATTTTGAAGTTACAGACGAGAAAATATACGCTTTGGAAAGAGCTATGCGTGGCACCCCCGAATGGTTTGCCGCTATTGAAGAAAAAGCAGAACGCCACAAACGCTCTATAGAAACACAATTGTTTTTAGATGCACTTTGGATGATTGACAGCAGACGAAACGAAGGCAATGAGAATCACCGCTGGAAAAGAAATCCGCGTACCGGTTGTTATAGTTTTTTGTTAGTGATTTGCGACGAAGCCGCACTCGCAACAATACCGGATTATATCAAGGATATAGCCAAAAAAAATCCTGCAACTAATCAGTTTGTTAATCCATACACCTACTTTTCCTCTAAAACGAAAGGTAATGTAATTGTGAAAAAAAGTGGTCAGGTGCTACGCACACGAGCCGTGCTATCTCCCGAACACGGTGTTTATGTAGACCCTATTTCCTTATTCGACAAAATTGAAATTTCAAAGGATAATCCGCTGTGTAACAGCACACATGATCTGTTTGAACGCGCCTTGTTCCAGCAGTTTTTTCATTACATTAACAAAGACTTCACACTTCCAAACATCCCTGTAACCGCCGATGTTTATGGAGATAATTATACGCAGGAAGAGTATGATTTGAACGCAGAAAAATATGACGACCAAAGAATAAACGACCACCCCTATATTAGCGAAAACCCGTGCAAAACAGTGAGTGCACATGGTAAATATATTCAACTTGTAAATCCGGGTAACGACGGAAAAGAGAACCCGCGCAAAGAAAGCGTGGGCGTAAAAACAAGAGTAGGGTTTACCTACGGAAAATATATCGGAAAGATTAAGTTTCCAAGAATATTAAACAACCATAATGTTTCCAATGGATTGACCAATGCGTTTTGGTTGATTTACGAGAGCGACAAACCATGGAATGAACGGCGAACCTCTAAAAGCGGATATGTGCACAAAAGTTACAATTACGAATGTGGCGTAGAACCCGAAAAAACAGTTACCACTAATTACTCCGAAATTGATATTGAAATTGTAAAAACCGCCCGCACATGGCCCCACCAAAAATCTAAGATAGATGAAAGAAACAGCAGCGATGTAATGTTTTGTTGTACCAACTGGGATATGTCGAACGCAGACCCCAAAAACTATGGCAAAGAAAATAATGTACAGTACGGCAACCAAAAATTTTACTCTTATCGCTGGCACAAATACTACAACGCCACCACCATTAGAAACCCCATTCCGAACAGTGAACTTTTCGATCCGGAATATTACTACTATGAGATTGAATGGAAACCTGATGAGATTATTTGGCGCGTGGGTACATCGTTAGACAACATGAAAGTAATGGGCTATATGAACAGTAGCTTTACCTCGATACCGAACAATCAAATGCGAGCAATCGTTACCCAGGAATACCATTACGGCGAATGGTGGCCACCCATTGTTTGGGACCAAAAAAATATCCCCTATCCAAAAAATGATATTGTGGGAAGAGTATATGAAATTATTGTAGAATAATGCGTAGATTTAGAGATTTTTTCACCACTTACGGGTCTGTTACAGGGGCATTAATTGTGGTATTAATGGCTCTGTTGTTTTGGTTTGCATTTCTTTCAGAGCATGAACTAAGTTACTTTTTTTCTTCAGATGCTTTATATTTGCCTGCACTCTACAAAGATTTTTTTGAAGACGGATATACGCTGAACGGGTGGAGGCTAAATCAAGCAACCAATTTTTTCCCGGATATGATACTCTTCTTTATACTGAATGCCATATCCGGAAATTTTGTTGCGGCAGCATTTTTCTACTCTATCATACAGTACTTGGCTATAATTTTTATTTTCTATCTGATTTTCAAACAAATTAAGCCCGAATTACACTCCTCAACTTTTACTCCGGCTATTTTACTTTCCTCCGCATTTTTGTTTATCTTTTTTATAGACCAAAAATTTTGGTTTTCCACACTTTTAAACCACAATTCTTACCATAACAGCGCCTTTATTATGGCAATGATTTGTGTATGGCTGTTTTGCAAATATATTAATACAAAATCACTGAAACTGCTCATTTCAATTTTAGTTTTATCAATACTTAGCGGGGCTTGTGATAAACTGTTTTTTGTCTGCTTTACCATACCTGTTTCTTTAACAGTAGTTGTGTTGTATTTTTTAAATAGAGATGGGAAAACAGCAGTAAGATTTTTATCTACTTTTGCTATAGGTACGATTGGCGCTGTGGCTTTATGGCTATTTTTTGAAAACAATCCCTATTTTTCCTTAACCAAAGCTTATGGAAAATTTACTTCAAAATATATCCTATGGGCATGGGCGGCGTTTTCGAAACAGATGTATGCATATTTAACTACCCCTTCTTTTCTTTTGGTTCTCACTTATTTAATGCTCATTTTCTACCTCATAACGGTAATTTATGTTGCCAAAAAGAGTTATAAACTAATTAAAGAAAAGAAAAATGCCGACACCCTGTATGCGTTTCAATTATTTGCATTGCTTTTTACGCCCATAGTACTTTTTACACCCATAGTATCAGGCAGTTACGACAATATAGCCTCCATTCGTTATAGTTTTTTTCCCTATATTTTATTACCCTTCAATTTCATAATTTTGGCAAGTAGTTGGTTGGATAAAAATAGATTGTTTAAGATAGTTTTAAATACAACACTTTCATTTCTTATAGTGGGGTACTTACTGGTACACTTCCCTGTTCAGGAATTTGGCAAAGGGTTGAAACATTTTTTTAATTTCTATCCGGAAAAAGTACAGATTATTGATGATTGTTTTTCAGATGAGGAGTCGTTAAGATATGGAATTACTGACGACTACTGGACAGCAAGGCAGGTACTCATGTTTTCCAAAAAAGGAGTTAGATTGTATTGCGCTCTCGACCATGGGATCCCTTGGTTGCATGTATCAAACAAACATTGGTTTACAGACAATAATAAGGGAAAACATGCCCATTGCGAGTTTACATTTCTATTGTGGAGCCGCAATAAAGAACTCCCCGCATTTTTTAAAACTACAAATATTGACCTTCAGTCGATAGAACTAAGTGATTGGCATTTATATCATGTTGCTCCATACAGATTCATTATGTCAGGAGCCCATAACATAGAACCTGTTCTCATTGATTCTACCAACAAAAACATAATTAAGCAATGAAATTATTAAGGCCCTACCTTTTTTTAGTAATACTATTTCTTCTTTCCGGTTTATTCTTTAATACCGTTGAAACAATCTCGTTTTGTAAAACTCAGGATGTTGCTTTTTTTACAATTCTGCAATCATTTTTTAATATCATCGCTGTTTTTTGCCTTTATTCTCTTTTTATTTTACCATTTTATTTGCTCTTATCTTTACTCAAACAAAAAACTGCTCAGATTTTTGTTTCTATCTTATTTACACTGTTAACCGCTTTGGAAATAGGATTGTATATGTACTACAAACAAACGGGTGTGTTAATGGGAGCTGAATTGGTAGTAAGACCCATTTCCGAAATTTTAACTACCATAAGAAATTCATCAAATATTACCCTAAATATTATCTCCATACTCTCTCTATCAGCGTTTTTTATCTTTATTCCTTTCCTGTTCGGAAAAGTTAAAATTTTCAATAAACCTCTTTCTATAGTCATCAGTTTCGTTGTTATCGGGATATTTTCTGCTTGCACTTTCTTTTATCAAAGATACGAGAAGCAGACAACTAACAATTATTTGGAGTCTAAATCATTTTATTTCTTCACTGTTTTAGGGAATGCTATAAATGAAGAGTTTGAAACAGATTATTCAATTATAGATAAAAAAATCAGTGTGGAGAAGAATGAAGAACTCTTAAGAGAATTTGTCAAATATTATAGTCATAAGAGCGCTTCGGATATAGATTATCCGATGGAGCGCCCTGCCTCCGAGTTTCCGGATGTTCTTTCGCCCTATTTTAAAAAATCTGAGAAACAGCCCAATATCGTTATCATTATTGTTGAGGGGTTGGGAAATATCTACATGGGAGACAAGGGGAATAATGTTAGTTTTACGCCCTATTTAGATTCGTTGGCAAATGCCGGATTATTTTGGAAAAACTGCCTGAGTACCGCTACCAGAACTTATGCGGTGGTTCCTTCTGTAATAGGCTCTGTTCCGCATGGAATCAAAGGATTTCAATTCGGAATAATGCCCCATCATCATTCTCTGTTCTCTATATTAAACCAAAATAATTATTCAACCAACTTTTATTATGGCGGAGACCTGAGTTTTGACAGTATGTTTGATTTCATATCTGCACAAGAACCCGACCATATTGATAACTTCCTTCCCAATATGAGAAACTATAAAAAGAAAGAACAGGCAAACTGGTGGGGACTCTACGACCATGTTTTGTTTGAAGAAAGTATAAACCACTTAAAACTATCAAAAAAGAGACCAACTGCAAATGTATATTTAACACTTTCTACACATGAACCATTTAGCAAAAATCATAAAAATTTAGCCACCTATTACGAAACTAAAGCAGATAAACTATATTCAAAGTTGAATACAGAACAACAAAAACGTTTTTTGCCTGCTAAAGATTTGATAGCAGTTTATTTGTATATAGATGATTGTATAAAAAAGTATATCAACGAATATCTAAAACATATTGATTCTGAAAATACTATATTCATTATCACAGGAGATCATTCGGTAAAGGTTTTCAAAAATATTTTATCTAATTATCCTACTCCCTTGATTATTTGGTCGCCATTATTGAAAAAAACTCAAAGTTTTCCCAATATTGTTTCCCATCTGTCTGTTACACCATCTCTTATCTCCTACCTGCAACACAACCACAACTTAAAAGTTCCCGATAAACTTGCATGGAACAGCTTGGGATTGGATACATCTTCCATGTTTAATCCATCTGAAAAAATTCTGTTCTTAAGCTACAATAGAAAAGTAGATGAAATGGTGTATAATCAATATTACTTTATAGAAAGGGCTGATAATAAACAATTGTATGAGATAAATGAAGAGTTAGATTTACAAGCAATAGATGACAAACTGCTTATTGAAAAGCTCCATTCAAAATTCAAATTATTAAAATATGTTAATAATTATGTTTACCATAACGACAAACTTATTAAAACAGATAGCCATACCGATACAAAATACAAATTAATTAGAACTCATCAAAATAACGACACTATTATTTGTAAAACGCCGGATACAATTCCATCTATAGCAGGAATTAACTATTATGACATTATGCCTGAGAAAACAATTAGAGGTAAATACAGTAAGATTAAGATAAAATTGATGGCAAATATTATCATCAATGATTATGTTTTTCAAGATAAACAAATGATGTTAAATATTACTTGTTCGGGCAATGATTTCAATTATGTTTTTAGTGACCACATTACAAAATATATTGCAGTGGATAATGTTTTATGCAATAAAGAATATAGCTTATGGGTTGAAAGAGAAATTAATGTAAAAAATGTGAATGATATTGCTGTTCGTATTTACGTTAGCTCCAATGAGTATAGCAAATACTGGGAACCTGATAAAAAAATCACCCTGTCGAATATGGAGGTGCTAATTTGGGGAAAATAAACTTTTATTATATTATGATTTTATGAAAGAAAAAAGCATTAGATTTTTATCAAAAACTGTTACATTCTGCAAATCTTACATAGAGCTATCTATCTGGTTAATACCATTTTCAATTGCAATGCGTATATTTGAAGCTGTTTTATTCAGTAAAATAAATCATGATTTTGGGTTAAGTATTTTATGGAATACAACAGGATTATGCTACGACATATTTCTGTTTTTACGCATAGGTATTTGGATTTTAATTCCTTTCGTTGCTGCTTGTTTTCTAAATGAGAAAATAACAAGAATTATTGTAAGAATAATCCTAAGTTTAATGTTGCTTGTATCGTTGATACTGATAGTGTTTTTTACCGCCACGGGATTTCTTTTAGACAAAGTGCTTTTTACGTATTCAATTTCGGAGATATGGGGTATTGTCCGGTCAAGCAGCACCAATCCGGTTTGGGTTTATATAGTGATGGGTATCTTGCCGATATGCTACTTTTATCTATCGGGAAAAAGAATAAAAATCAATAACCTGTTACTTGCCCTGTTTGCAGGCGTTACTCTTTTGTCGTTTTTTATACTTAAAGATATGCAACCGCATATAAATCAATATAATGTAAAAACAAACAAAGCCTATTTTTTAGGGAAAAGTATAGTAGGAAAACAAACATTTGCCTTTACTGAATGTAACGAAGAGATTCTAAAAGCGGTGCATGGATTTCGCCATTATTTTCCGGAATTGCAATTTAAAGAGACTGAGTTCCCTTTTCTTCACGAGGCTACATATAAAGATGTATTGAGTCCATTCTTTAACTTAAAAAACACTCCTCCAAACTTGGTTTTTATTATTGTTGAAGGGCTTGGGAACGATGTTGTTTGTAGCGATTACCAAATCATGCCATTTTTAGATTCGCTTTCAAAAGAGAGTTTGAGTTGGGAGTATTGTTTAAGTGTTGCGCCCCGAACATTTGGGGTACTTCCGTCGTTGTTCGGTTCTGCACCATTAGGTGAAGCCGGATTTATGAGTTTATGCCCCGCCTGCCCCGAACACCACGCATTACCGAAAATTTTGAAAAAGAATGGGTATGTCAACCATTTTTTCTATGGCGGATGGATTGGATTTGACAATATGGCAAACTATTTGGAAATAAATAATATAAACTACTTTAAAAATAATGATTGGGACCAGGATATTAAAAATGAAACTATAGGTGCTGAATGGGGATTTGAAGATCATTTGACTTACTTGCAGGCACATAGAAAATTAGAGCGCATAAAGTCATCGCCCCGTATGGATCTGTATTTGTCTCTCACCACCCATCAACCATGGGTGTGTCCAAACAGTTCTTATTTTCAAGATATTATAAAAGAGAAAGTGAGTCAAAATGATGATTTATCCGAGCAACAAAAGAAGAGGTTGCTAAATTCATCTTCAATTTACGGATGTTTTGCCTACGCCGATTGGGCAATACAACAATTATTTGAAGGTTATAAAAAAAGAAACGATTTCGACAACACTATTTTTATCATTACCGGCGACCATTCTTTTAGTGCTTCGCAATTTGAGGGATACTCAAACTACCATGTGCCGTTAATTATCTATTCTCCCATGTTGAAATCGGGCAGAAAGATGAAGGGTGTAGTATCGCACCGAGATATACCCCCTACACTTATTTCGCTGTTAAAAAACAACTTCAATATTGAAACCCCCTCTGAGGTGGCGTGGCTCAATACAGCATTAGATACCTCTTTAACATTTCATGCCAACACTTTTTCACCTTTACAAACTATTAATCATTCCATTGGTGGTATTTTGTATAAAAATTATATGCTTTGCGAAGGAATTCTTGAAGAACTTACAGATGGTGCACCCCGCAGGGTGAGCAATCCTGATACCTTTCAACAAATGAATCGCCTATTATCTCTATATCGCTTTCTGGATCAATATATTCTTAATAATGATGCACTGATAAAAAGTAAGTATGCGCATAAAAACAAATCAAAAGATTATATTATCAATATTGAAGATGATATATCTTCTGAAAGTTATTTTGCTAAAAATTCAAAATTGCAAGTAGTTAACGGTCCGAAGGGGCGAAAAACCACACTTTATTTCGACCATTCTAATGAATATCCTGTAAACTTTCTTCATCTTAACATCCCTGATGGTATGGAAGATATTGAGATTGAAATAGAATTTATGATTTATTTGG
>Ga0123353_10009621_pt1 | contig 13378 bp, 13 predicted proteins | sample TergutLab28metaG_3_FD_92763 | JGI IMG/M metagenome (GOLD analysis project Ga0123353, IMG submission 92763) | Labiotermes labralis P3 segment gut microbial communities from Petit-Saut dam, French Guiana - Lab288 P3 | ecosystem: Host-associated > Arthropoda: Insects > Digestive system > Gut ... | reverse complement strand
TTACTGACCGAGTGGGAGGGCGCCGCCAGTGCGTCATATTCCCAGCAGTTCAATGATCTCAAACCGTCGTTCGACAATATGAAACAACTGCTCGACGACATGGCCACCCAGCTTAATAAGACCGCCGAAGCGGTGAAGGCGCTTGATGAGGAAATCGCCAGCAAATTCGGAGTTCAGTAAAAAATCTCCTTCAGCGGCAACTGACAAAGTTTGTGCCTGTAAGAAGCTACTGATAACAGTCGGCAGAGTCTTACGGGCACATATTTTGTAAAAATATTTAAAAAACAAAGTGTTTGATATGCAGCGAAAGCATCAGATTCATTATCACACGTCAGTATGCAAATAAGGCTGCATATGTCGGTGGGGTTAGACACCCCGAATCGGCGAAACAGAACCTTGCTCGGTTTCAGTCAGACCTCCCAAGCATGGTAAGCCATTGGGTCAGGATAGTTGATTTACTTCCTGATCCTACGAATTCGCTTTGAGCATAATTTATTTCTTGAATTGCCTCGCCAAATCTTAGGTAATCGGTTTCTCCGAGGATGTTATATCCACCGTTTATCAGTTTTTCGCAGTCTTTGTATACACCGCTGTTAGTGCCATGTTTTTCAGCGATAACACGCAGTCTTCTATCCCATTCTGCATCATCAATGTTTGACCATCCTTTTATACCCTTATTCTCCCATAAATTTATATTCTCAATAATATAAGGATCATCAATTCCGTTGTATCCTTTATCATGATATTCGCACCATACTTTTTCCAAATTATTAATTAAATCATAATCATCGACTTTTCCAAAATAGTCCATTTTCATTTTAAAATTTGCCAACTTATTGTCTCTTGTCGTTCTGACACCATGTAAGACACCAATTGCTATTACACCTATAACTGTGGTGATAATTATAATAATCAGTAATATTTTTTTATTCATTATTAATTTTCTCCAATTAGACTATTCCATTGCGTTTGTATAGTTGACGAGTTTCCGGATCCCGAATAATTACTTCGGGCGTTGTCTATTATTTTAATCAATTCGCCAAATTCTGCGTAATCAGTTATTCCAAAGATATCATAGCCGCCTTCTATCAGTTTTTTACAGTCTTCATAAATTGCACCGCCATAATTTTCAGCGATAACCTGTAGTCTACTTTCCCATTCTGCATCATCAATATCTGACCATCCTTTTATACCGTTATTCTGCCATTCTACCATTTGCCGAATTATATCGGGGTTATTAATTCCCGCAAAGCTGACACCTGATAATCCTCCATATAGCTCTAGTATACCTCCGCTTGTTTTATATGACCCTCCTGAACCAAACCAGCCCATCATTAGTTTATAATTCTCTGTGTCAAGAGCATCACGGGCCTTTTGCCATGCAATCAGACCATTTATTATATCTTTGACTAATCCATCACTGATTCTGATTTTGAGCTGTAAGGCTTTGTCGCTAACCATTTCGTCTATACCGGTAATACTATCTGCGGAGCCGTTAATCAGCATAAACATAACACTTGCCATTATTGCCAATGCAGGGTTTAGCGCTCCCAATAATAGCGCTGTGACCCCACCAACTATATTTAATAGAACGTTGCCCAAAACAGCGTCTTTTGCCGCCTGCAACTGTTTAAGCATTTCCAGATCCCACTCCATTCTTAAGTGATCACCAGCTCTCAGTAACTCAGTCCCTACATGCTCACTTTCATACCCGCCTCTATGATTAAGTATATAATCTACTTCTCCATCAACGAACTTTAAATCGGATATTTCTGGTAAATAGACATCTCCGGTTCCTCCGCTCCAACCGTCATGGTACTTAAGCTTATTGATCACAATATTCTGCGTCAGCCAAAAACTCGTCATAGAACACTGTGCTCTATATTCATTATATAACAACTCGTATTCAGGCGTACCTTTGTCCATCATTGCAAGTGTAAACGCACTGCTTTCCATAAGCAGTGCTGTTCCGGCATATAGTCTTTGAAGGTAGATGTCTCGATATTTCATACCCGAGTCGGATTCCGAACCATCCTCTGCTCTATACATATAGTTAATATCTGCTCTGAGCATCGCGTTAGTGAAAATTTCAATCTGCTCGCAATCATCATTTGTCGCATTGCCGCATTCATCAAGCTTTAGTAATTTGGTGGCATACATAGCTAAAACCAACGTCATATTATCCGTAAGCTCTTTAGGGTCGGTTTCGAACGCCTTGGTGTATCCTTCTTTTGTGCCGTCAAGCCTTTTAAAAAACTCCCTGTCGGCATCTGACATCAGCTCCCACATAACCGCTATTTCTTCTTCTGTGAATCCAAGTTCTTTCAGGTGTTCGTAGTTAGGTAACTCTTTCTCCAGGTATTCGGGCAACCATCCTTGTATAAATATTCCTAATTCTTCCGCAGCTGGATCTAACCCAACGGGTAGTCTGTACGTTCCTGTCTCTGAATCGAATTCTACTCCTTTAAGTTCTTTCTCAACAGCTTCAATTCTACCGAACATCTCATTAGCACACTCATACAGATTGCTAGAAGCGGTTTTAAAGGTATATAAAGCTTCTAATGTCTCAGCGCATCTTTTTGCTACCTCTCTGGCGTAGCGAGCCCCGTTGCGTAGTGTGGCAGCTTGCATTCTATTAATCAAAGGATTCCTCATCTGTTGCGATAATTTGTCGGCTTCGTTTTCATATTCAATTGCCCTTTTCATGCTTTCATCCCTTAGGTTTCTTGTCTTCTCCTCGTCGATTTCATAATAACCATCCAGAATTCCAAGACAATTGTCCAGCCTGTTGTTAGCGCTTTTCATTTCCTCACAAGCGTATACAAGACCATTATAAAGCGGCGTATAGTAAGTTCTCATATGTTCTTTCGAATTGGAGTAGGCATGTCCTTTTAACTCCGTGTCTGCAATATAACCGGTCGCAGCATTTCTTAGATTGCTCAAGTCCTCGATGCGTTGATTAAGGCAGCTATTGTGGATGGCAATCTCGTCCTTTACTTCTTTTGGTCTTATTACTGAATCACCCAACATTTATATCATCTTCCTCTCCTGTTCCCGATTCCCCTACTTTCACTTTATCATTGCCTTCACGATTGATTCTGCTTAATTCATCTTGAATATCCTCACGGTGACGGTTCAAGCGGTCTATCTCTGACTTCAGATCACTACGTATTTCATCAGCCATATTGCTCACATGGACCATAGACATTTGACAGGCATCGATGCTTTCAAAAACAGCGTGATCCGCCCGAGGACCGGTCCAGCAGTAATATATTCGCTCAATATCTTTTTTGCTCTGTAATAAATCGCGCACTGAGTCTTCTTCTGTGCGATCTAACAGTGAAAACGTACTTTGAAACTCGTCCAATTCGCGGTCGATAGCGGCAATTCTGCGACTTATGTCATCTGCCAATAGCTCGTTGGGTTCTTTGTACATTTTTTTGCCTCCGTGATTTACATTTAGCAACACTTAACAAGTGTTCTGGGTGTCCTGTTTGCAGAAATGGTCGTGTATAGCCTGAATGCGGCCACTTTCGATTTCTGTCGCATTAACGACTGTTAGAGCTGGATTTTTTGCGCGTTGAGATTCAACAGAAACATCATTGATGAAGCAGAATCCTCTGGTAACCTTTATATTGCTGACTTTACTGTTTCGTGAGTTTTCATTTACTCTAAAGGTGACACAGGCGGAATTGATAGGCTCTCTCAATGATGCAACAACGCCAACTGAAGTGCTAATAACATAGCTCATTCCTGTAATCCTCCATGTTCTTTATTTATGATTCTATAATTGGAAAATATGGTCGGATTGTTACCCAATCATGTTAAAAGGCGCTTAATTAAGCCGCAGACTGCTAATTATCGCTGTACTGCTTTATTTGTAACTTATATGCGTGCAACACATATTAGCGCCACATTGTTGGGTTGTTGGCAGCGTTTACATTTGTGTAATATATACCACACGCTATATTCTATTATTTATCTTAAAAAAGTCAACAAAAAAAAGTCAAATAAAGTTATAAATATCACTATGATTTATTGCGATTCAATACACAATTGGTTTTATTTTCAATAGTAGCAATTTTTCTCTGGAAGGGTTAAGACGATACAGTGCCATGTCTCCCTTAACCATAATCAAGAAAAGATGTTTATCATGAAATGACAACAATGACATCTAAAAAACAATGACAACAAAAAACATCTAAAAAACTTGACCCGGTATTTGCGATAAAGTATATTAAACGTGAGGCTTCGCCCCACAACCCATCGGGCTTTTTCCCGGTCTTGTACGCCATGTCGGGCGATATGAATCCGCCCTCCGCGCAAGGCGAAAAAGCCCTCCGCCGCTTCGCGGCGCACTGCGCTGCAGCGCAGTGATTAGAGACTTAGCGACTGATAATAACTCGTTTTTTGTTCGTGCTAATAATCGCTAAGTCTCTAAAATCGTTGGGAAGACTTCCAGGCTCTGATGAAATACGATCAAGGTGCATAGTTGCACGTTGTAACAGCGCCATCCATTTTTGAATTGAAACGCGTCTCTCTGATGGAGCCTCTTTCAAAATATATAATAAGGAGCGATAAGAAATGGCAGGACAAATTCGTATGACCCCGGAACAAATGAACGCACGCGCGTCAGAGGTGCGTGGGCAGCGCGACGCTTTCTAAGAAGTCATAAACAAAATGCAAAACATCATCAACGAGTTACTGACCGAGTGGGAGGGCGCCGCCAGTGCGTCATATTCCCAGCAGTTCAATGATCTCAAACCGTCGTTCGACAATATGAAACAACTGCTCGACGACATGGCCACCCAGCTGGACAAAACTGCAGAGGCAGTAAAAGCGCTGGACGAGGAAATCGCCAGCAAATTCGGTGTACAATAATAAGCCTCCAGCATCGGAAAATGACAAAGTCTGTGCCTGCGAGTAACTCCCGACAACAGGCGGCGGAGTTTTGCAGGCACAGACTTTGCAAATACACTCTACCTTGAAAGCATGACCTTAATGTTACTGCGGCAAGACTCAATATAATGCCTATTGCGAGTTCGTTTTGGTTAATTGACTTGCTTCACGCATTATTCTCTGCAATTCTTGTTCTTCTTCGTCCTGATATCCAATGTGAAAAACCTGTTTGATCTGCTCGTGGTTGAAAAGATACATGTATTGTTCGTTGAGGTTGCCTTCCGGATATAGACACCCAATATAATCCCACATCGTTCCGTTTGCAACTTGTTTTTGCAAACGGCTATATATCATCACGCGCTTTTCACCATCATGCAGCAGCACTACCGAACCTACAGGCAAATACTTTTCGCCGGCTTCAATAGTATCCATCTCTCTACCTCCCCTCAAAGTTCAGGATTTGCCTTAATAAATTCTCGCTTGAAAAGCTCTCGAATACCTCCAGGTTGCCCTCGGGAGATGCTATAAACCGAAACATCTCCTGTCTCCCCGGCAAAAGTTTGGCTTTAATTGCGCCCGGCTTTATGCGTTCAGATCGACCTGCTTCAATGAGTATGGCGTCGTCATTGTCAGATAAGTTCTTCAATATATCAGCCAATCTTATCGGATCTATATTATTATGATTGGCGTAATCCTCCAGCTTTTCAATATTCCCGCTGTGACCATAACTTAAAAGGGCGTCCATCTCTGCTGCCTCTCCGCACAGTTTAAAGGGTTGGCCTCTGTATGGGCCAATATCATCAAGAGATAGCCCCTTGAGAAAATTGGTATTGCAGAGGTCTGGATCAGGATACCACATCACCCTGTAGGTATTTTTATCCTCCCGCTGCACTAAGGAGACCCCGAACTTTTCAGAAATGTATATTGCGGCGTCGTATTCAGCTATTTTTTCCCTGGAAAGGTCAAGATGATACAGCGCCATGTCTCCTTCAAATATAGGAAACAACGCCCTTGCAAGGCTTTCGCTGAGATTAACGTTTTCTCCGGTCACATCCAGGACACCGCGTAATTGCTGCCGCATGTAGAATTCATGCTGCATTTTCTCAACTTTCTTCGGAGGGAACCGGCTTATCGGATCGGGTACCAATTCCGGAAGCGCCGATTCGTACATAAGCGCAAAGAAAGCAATATCAAGGTCTGATAATAGATAATTAATCATTAATATCCCTCCCCATTTTTTGCAGCAAACCAACGTGAGGCTCCGCCCCACAACCCATCGGGCTTTTTCCCGTCTTGTACGCCATGTCGGGCGGAATGTAGCCGCCCTGCGTACAAGGCGAAAAAACCCTCCGCCGCTTCGCGGCGCACTGCGCTGCAGTGCAGTATTAGCCGTCGCCAAATAATTCTTTATACCGGCGGTTGCGATCCCTTTCCGCTATTGAATTTCTGAAGAGGTTACCGCCTATCCCGACCAATAATCCCACCGCAGCGCCGGCAATAGCTAACCCAACTGTACCGATTCCCGGAAAAAGTTAGGTTTTTACAAAGGCAGTATCTGTAAGCAAATTCAGCCCCTGGCTTTTATAGTAGATAATATCGCTTGATCCATAGGCGTATACTAACGTGAGGCTTCGCCGCCTATTGCTCCAAAGATGCCTCTGCCCAGAATGTTATCCATTTCAATAAACTTGTAGTATGAGGCTTGCAGTTCATCAGCCAGTCTGCCCAAACCTTTTTCCAGCATTGCAAAATCCGCCTCCATCTTCTGTGCTACCGCAGCAAAGGAGTTTCCACTGCGCCCCTCCCATTTGTCAGACAAGTTAGCGTTCGCTTCCTTGAGTTCACCGGAAAGAGTTCCTAAGCACTCCACTGCAGACATCATTTTTGAGTATGCCTTGCCAAACTCGGATTCATTCACGAGAATTACATACTGGCTCATAAAACCTTCTCCTATATTACCATTAATAGCCGAAAAACTGCCGCAATCAGTAACTAACAAAGCAAAACGCCCGGTGGTGTTACCTACCGAGGAGTCAATAATGAAGTATCTGAAACATCGCTTCATCCTTTATGCAGTACAGTAACTACTGTGTCAAGCACATTATGAAGAACATGTTGCATTTTGAAGAACATACGGAGTTACTATTCAGGGGCTGCCGAAAAATGGGGATCAGCCGGAGTCCTGCACACAATTTTTGACCAATATTTAAAGTTCACACCGCAGTACCCGTGCATTGACGCAGGCTGAGCCACATTTGGCGGTGGCCCCTGAACAGTAACCATACGGACGAAGTGTATTGAAGTGTATAATGTACAATGAAACATAATCTTGATAAAATTGGTTGACAAAACATACCCCGCCATATATATTGAACTTAAGAATAATCTATGAAAATGAGCCCGGGCGTTCAGGATGCCCATCGCGTTGCGCCTTGTTCTCTATATTCTTTAGCGATTGACAAATACGGTTAATACAGCACTTACCAGCCCAGCATCGGGTGCATTCACTGACCTGATAGAAGCCTAAATGGAACGGGTAAGAAAACAATGAACAGATTTTTTATAACTCTTCTTCTTATCAGCATGGCAATTACCATAGGTTCATGTAAAAAAATAAACCAAAAGAACGAACTTCCTATGGGATTACTCACAGAGAACGAATTGCTGCAATATGTCAAAGACAATGACACCGGGGTGACCGAAGCCGACCTGGAGGTCCTGGACATCAATGATTTTATTAATTACTCAAATATTACTGGCGAACGCCTTGGATTGTACGGCCTAAAACAGCTTTTAGCTGAATACAGCACGAGTCTCTAAAGAAGACCTATTGCGATATATGAAGGAAAATGATACGGGACTAACAGAAGAGGATTTTGCCGGTATCGACATTGATGGCTTTATTAGACACTGGAGCCTCACAAGCGAGACATTCACGCGATCTAACTTGAAAAAATTTCTTGAGAATTACCGGGAGTACATTTTTCGCGAGGGAAGAGCTGAAATCATGGCAAAGGAAATAAAAAGCGTTGGCAGCACAAACGGAGAGTATGAAGCATTCGTCGAAGCCTTTTTAAATGCAGTCGATGGGGATATCCATAGTTCAGGGGCAGCTGACGGGCTGGATGTGTATAACATTGACAAGGCAGACGAGCGATATCAGATCAGAATAGGCAGAACAGAGAAAATCGACCAGTATGATATCAGAAATACTGGGTTTTACGAAACTTATGAAATATACCTTCCCTCAGGGGACATGCAAATGCGAGCGGCATTTTGTTACAGCAGCGACGGAAAATTCTTTTTAGTAGTTATACCATATGGCAGCGGGGACGATTTTGAGCATGAGCTTTACGAACTTTTCACACAATTAAAGCCTGAATAACTATATTAAAGCGCATTACTAAACAAGTCGTATGAAGTTTGCAGTTCATCGGCTGGTTTGTCTGTGCCTGCTTGTTAGAGTCAGGAGGAATACTCATGGAAGAATTCACAGCAAACGCAAAAAAAGAAAAAGAAATTGTCAGGAAAGTCCGAAAAAAGTTTAAACGCTGGAAAATCGGTCGTTGGATTGTTCTGCTCTTTGTTGCAATCATTGCGCTCATGATGCCGGGGATGCTTTCGGCTTGCGGCGGTGGATGGCGAACAACATCCATGCCCACACCTGCGCCAACGCAGATACGAGAGCGGGTCAAAACGGTCATCGCAGGCGCATCTGATTCATTTGTTATCATGGAAGATGGCAGTTTATGGGTTTGGGGCAAAGAAACTCTGGTTTCGGGCGAAGGCGGCACAGTCTGGGATGTTGAAGTCCGCCATCGCCATATAGAAACGCTGAATGATGTAGTAGCCGTAACCTCAGGTCAAAGCAATACGATGGCGCTCACGTCCGATGGTATACTTTGGGCATGGGGCAGTGACGTTTACGCCCTGCCCGGTATTCACAGCATAAGTGGCATCTCTGTATCTGATGCAAGCGTCTCCATCCCTGTGAGAATCATGGATGACGTAATTGCAATGTCTGCCAATAAACTACGTGCAGCGGCGCTCAAATCCGACAATACTCTTTGGGCATGGGAGCACCCCTTCAGAGTCGACATCGACGACGATACTGAAAACCGCAGCAACCCCAAAATCGTCATGGGCGACGTCGCTGCCGTGTTTATGGGTGCGGATCGGCTTGATATTATGATGATCACGTCAGACAATACACTTTGGGCTTGGGACGGACTCTTTCACTCCGATGTTGACGATTTTGGCAATGCCATCAGGACAATTCTCCCCTCGAGGATTGATAGGGTGATGGATGATGTGCGCTCCGTATCTGTCGGGCATCAGGATAGTACTATGATCCTCGGATCCGATGGTACGCTTTGGGATTGGGCTGGAGACTTCGACCTATCTCCCAATGAAGATTATACGATTTGGAATCAGTACCCTATCCTTGATAGAGTTCTGGATGATGTAGTGACCGTATCTTCAAACAATGACCGTACTATGGCAATCACATCAGATGGCGTCCTTTGGGCTTGGGGCAGTAACAGCCAGGGGCAACTTGGAGACGGCACAAAAAATGACCGCGACAATCCTGTAAAAATCATGAATGACGTAATTGATGTGTCTATCGGTGCGCATCATACAATGGCCATCACGGCGGATGGCGCGCTTTGGGCCTGGGGCAGCAATCAATCCGGACTGCAGGCTGGTTGGCTGGGTGATGGCACCATGACAAGCCGCCGCAGCCCTACAAGGATAATTGATAACATCATCTGCGTTTCCGCCGGCAGCTACCATTCAATGGCCATAGCGGCGGATGGCAGCCTATGGGCGTGGGGCGACAACACTTATGGACAGTTGGGCACGGGTACTAACCGCGGCGAACGCGAGCAGAGACCATACCGCGGGCTCCTGCCGTCAACATGGCTCAGACCCATAATTATACTGGAATATACATCGGAATAGCTCAGATGACCAGCTGCTGACCAGCTGCGAAAAAAGACTGTAACGGGGCAGTTGGGGATAGTCCCCAACTGCCCGAAGCAATGGTAGGTATTGATTGGATCCAAGAGAATCTATATAGGTGGCTTACCTCGAGAACATGACCTTTTCACTGTTGAACATTTTTGTCAGCGCAAAGCTGCCGGCGCAGGCGAATACGATACTGCTCAGGCATGATATTATGATATTAGTTGCCGAGTAATCAAGTGAAAATATACCGCTCATGCTCTGCACGCTGCTGTAGAGCGGGATAGTATAGTATATAGGCTCCGCTTGGGCGCCGCTCCCCAGCATCCCTGTGACTCCTACCAGCAACACAATAATCATCAGCGGCATCACGGCGGTATTCGCTTCCTTGACACTCTTTGCAAACGCAGAAATTATCGAAATCAGAGTGACAAGCAGCAGTATCGTCGATAGTATCACAAGGGCGAGGAAAAAGTAATCCGGCACACCATAAATACCGGCGTTAATCATGCCTTCGGCGCCGCTCATTAGGTTTGGCAGGGACATTATGGTCGCAAGCGCCATGATCAATCCCGACAGGAATGAAAGCGTCGCAAGGCTCAATATCTTGCCGATTGCCAGTTCGCTGCGTTTCATCGGTGTTACCAGCAGCGTCGCGAGCGTTCCCCGTTCTTTTTCGCCGGCGATAGATTCCGGCGCAAGTCCCATGCATCCCGAATTCATGAACACAAGCAGCAGCATCGGCAGTAATGACGATAAAATACTGGCTGATATGTCCTCTACTGTTGCAAGATCAGCGTCTGCGATTTCTCTGTTCACATCGAACTTGTTTATGAGCGAGGTTTCATAGGCATCAAGAATACCAATGATACTTATGTAGACGCCTGAAGAGTTGGGGACGGTTGAATTGTAATAAATCCTGACATTCGGAGCCGGAGCAGCAGACGTCTGCACGTCGTATGACGCAACCTGCACGTCAAAATTATCCGGAAAAATGACGCAAAGCTCCGTTTCCTTCTGTGATATCATTTCCTTAATGCCCTCGACCCCATATTCTTCAATATCAGAAACGCCTATCCCGGCATTCTGTACGAGCGGCGCTATCGAATCCGGCATATTAACGGCGTATATCTGCGGGGAATAGTCCTCGTCCGGCGTGAACATACTCTCCATCGCCGTGCCCATAAACGAATAAACCACATAGATAAGAACTGCCGGCAATACAATCATAATGATCATACGCCTGTCTTTAAAAAACCGCGCAAATTCCTTTTTCATCACAGTCAGAACATTTTTCATTCCGCACCTCCCACTGTCGAAGCGTAGAGATCAAAAAACACGTCTTCAAGCGGTTTTTCAGCCGTCATATTTTCAAGCGTGTCGCAAGCGATCATCTTCCCGTCGATGATTATACCCGCTCTGTCGCATATCTTTTCTACAAGGCTGAAGATATGCGTTGAAACGATGACTGTCTTGCCCTGCGCCTTGAGTTCAAGCAGGAAATCCGTGACTACTTTGGCCGTCAGGACGTCAAGCCCGTTCGTCGGTTCGTCGAATATAATGATATTCGGAGCGTGGACCATAGATATAACAAGCGAGGCTTTCTGCTTCATGCCGGTAGAAAGATTTGCGACCTTTACTTCGGCAAACTTGTCTATGCCAAATTTGGCAAACAACTCGCGCTTGCGCTGTCCGCTCACTTCCGGGTCGATGTGGTGGAGTCTTGCGAAAAAGTCGAATAAATAATTTGGGGTGAAAAAATCTTCCAGTTTTAGTTCGCTTGTCAAAAATCCGATTTTTGCACGTACGGCTTCCGGTTGCGTTCTAATGCTTGCGCCGTCGACATATGCGTCTCCTTCGTCCGCTTTGATAAGCGTCGCTATCATCCTCAGCGTTGTGGTTTTACCTGCGCCGTTCGGCCCGAGAAGGCCGAAAACTTCGCCTTCGTAAGCCTCGAACGATAAGTCGTCCACGGCTTTTACTACTTTTTCCCTGGTATTTTTCAGTTTTTGCTGCTTTGCCGATAATCGGAATGTTTTCTTCAGTCCTTCTGCTTTTAGTATTACACTCATTATACGAACCAATCCTTTCATTTTTACTCTTAGTTTAATCATAAGGGCGGTTCTGTGTCCTGCCGGATACAGAACCGCCCCCTATTTTATGTGAGCTTATTTCCGCCGAGATCAACGACCCCGCTGTCCCAGTATTTGTCAAAATTCCCTTTTTCTATCTCACAGTTGCGCAAACGCAGGTTCTGCCCGTTTAACACAGCCCCTGAACTGTCATATACGTTTAAATGCGCATTATCCCGGAACAGGCAACGCTCGAACAGCGCGTTGCTGAAGGCCACTACGCCGCCATATTCCAGGCTCTTGTTTCCGGTAATCACGCAATCAATGAACTCAGCCGATGATTCGTGTCCGATGATAACTCCGTCGTAGGCGCGATTGTCGATAAATCTACAGCTATCGAAAACTATATCATCACTATAAATGATTTCAACGGCGCAGCGTGAACAGTCTGTCATCGTCGTATTGCTAATCTGTGCCGAAATGCAATTTTCGATTACTATGCCGATAGTGCCGCTGCCGTAGAACAGGCAGTTTTCAACGGATATATTGTAACTATCCCTGAAGCCAACCACACCCTCGTCACATTCGTAGTCGCCCGTAACTGTGTGTCCCGCCTTAATGCCGGACAGTTTGACGCCATTGCAATATAAAAACTCGAGTACCTTGGCAAAACGCCAGGGAGTTACTATCTCCACGTCGGCGCCCGGCGCGGCTTGCAGCGTTAACCCGACCACCCCTTCGATCACCAGTGTTTTCTCATTTTGCCCATAGTAGTCGTCCCTCCAGTAGATATACTCATTTCCCACGCCGGTGACTTTGGAAACGTCATATTTTCCGGCCTTTAATGTAATGCAGGTATCGGGCGCTATGGCTTTTACCAATTCCTCCGCAGTCGAAACCTCGACTGTTTTGCTCGGTTCAGGCGGTTTCTGGGGATAATACGGCGCTTCCAGGTCGGAGATATGAATGGTTGCAGTGTCGCTATCCCAGCTGACGTCCAGACCAAATGCTTCGCCTATTGCCCTGAGCGGTACATATGTAGTTCCGTCAACAATAAACGGCTCGACTGCTTTGCCGTTAACGTCCGTTGGTGTGATTTGCTCCCCAAACAGGAAGATTTTAATGTCACGATACAGCGCGTCAAGTTTCTGAGTCCTCCATTCCGCTGCGCCTGCTGGTATGATTGATGATAAACACAATGCAAACAAGATAAGCGCGACTAGTATTTTCTCTTTTTTCATTTTGATTTCCCTCTCATTCATGTTTTTTCATGTATACAAATGTTCAGCAGGATTCCGGAACTGTCCGGAAATATCCCAAACAGTCCCTTAGTCCCTGACTTTCATTGCTTACTCTACTATTATACTACATTTTAGTAACTTGCGAACCATTAATATCAATAAATATAAGTTTTTTTTACCGCACCTGTAACTGTTCAGGGG
>Ga0123353_10009620_pt1 | contig 13378 bp, 5 predicted proteins | sample TergutLab28metaG_3_FD_92763 | JGI IMG/M metagenome (GOLD analysis project Ga0123353, IMG submission 92763) | Labiotermes labralis P3 segment gut microbial communities from Petit-Saut dam, French Guiana - Lab288 P3 | ecosystem: Host-associated > Arthropoda: Insects > Digestive system > Gut ... | reverse complement strand
GATGGTTCTAATTGTACTGAAGATATGGGATTCCGACCTGCTAAATGGGAATATTATGAAGGAATTAATGCTTATCGAATGGACAATGATGTCTTTATGATTCGCTATACTGACGTATTGATGATGAAAGCAGAATGTCTATTACGTACAGGACGCGCTGATGAAGCAGCAACAATTGTGAGCCAGGTGCGCAGACGCGCATTCAATTCTACCGCTCCTGAAAAGCAATACGTTACAGGAGAAATGCTTATGCAAGGTAGTTGTTATGATTATGGAAAACGTGATTATAAATGGGACGCTGCACAAAGGATTTGGGTTGAAAATGATAATAATACCTACGAAGGTGGAGCTGACATAGTATTTGGACGTTTTCTCGATGAATTGTCATGGGAGTTTGATCAGGAAGGTCATCGCAGGCAGGATTTGATTCGTTTCAAAACAACTTCCGGTGAATCGGTATGGATTGCAAAAGGCTGGTTCTCACATTTTGCCACACATGACAAAAATAAACAGCTATATCCTATTCCGAGACCACAAATACTGAATAATCCTAAATTAAAACAAAATCCGGGTTATTAAATTCATTTTAATTATTTAAATCATACCCGAACCCACCTTTTCTAAGACTCAACCGTACTATATATAAAAGTGCAGGAAATAGAATCATTTTATATAAAGACAAGAATTATTAATTAATTTAATACCACAAATGCCTATGAAACACAACTTTTGATTTTTTTTTAAAAAAGGACGGTCATCTGAATAGAAAATCGCCCTGTATTTTTCTGCATTTATCCTCCATATTGGACCACGGATCGATAAAAACAGAAGAAGTTCTAACAATCATTTTTTTCACAATCATTAAAAACATTGTTAATATATGGATCTAAAACATTATAAACAAATTATTATGCACATTATGTTATCTTTGGCTATATGTTGCGTCGCCGTTAGTATGGTTGCAGCTGAAGAAGTAATGTCGCAGACAGAAAAAGAAAACGGAATTAATCTAATACTTACGAACGAAAAGGTAGAAGATACCTATGTCGCTGTTGCTTCAAAGGAGCAGGAAAAAACTGAAGCAGTGATTCAGCAAGACATTCGCGTTACCGGAACAGTCTCCGACAACTTCGGAGAGCCCTTACTTGGTGTATCCGTCGTTATTAAAGGTACTACGGTAGGTGTGCATACCAATGCGAACGGAGAGTTTTCAATTACAGTTCCTTCTGAAACATCGGTTTTGCAATTCTCGTATATTGGCTTCCAACTACACGAATTAGTGGTAGGCAATCGTCGTATCATTACTGTTATCATGAAAGAAGCCGTTACCGAACTTGATCAAGTGACAATCGTAGCCTTCGGTACGCAAAAAAAAGGAAGTGTGGTAGCTTCCATTGAATCGGTAAATACCAAGGATTTAAAAATTGCATCATCAAACCTCACTGCTGCCTTTGCCGGTAGGATACCGGGGGTCATCTCATACCAAACCACAGGCGAGCCCGGTGCGGATAACGCACAGTTCTTCGTGAGAGGAGTCACTACCTTTGGTTATCAAACCTCACCTCTTATACTTATCGACGGTTTTGAAGCTACCAGCACAGACCTGGCACGGATGCAACCCGACGATATAGAAAGTTTTTCTGTGTTGAAAGACGCATCTGCTTCGGCGCTCTATGGGGCGCGGGGAGCTAATGGCATTATCTTGGTCAATACAAAGGGCGGAAGAGAAGGAATTGCAAAAATCAGCGCCCGCGTAGATGCGAATGTGTCTATGCCAACGCGTATGAATAAATTAGTGGATGGCGTTACTTATATGAACCTCTACAATGAGGCGATTTACACACGTCGTGGCACTTCTACCACCACAGGCGATTTTTACGACATGCAAAAAATCATGGCTACTGAAAGAGGTGAATACCCGATGCTCTACCCCAATATAGACTGGTACGAGGAACTGTTCAACAAATACACATGGAATGCAAAGGCAAATCTTAACGTTTCAGGAGGAGGAGGTGCGGCTACTTATTACGTGGCCGGTGGTTTCGATAACGAAACCGGTCTGCTGAGAGTAGATAAGCGCAATAATTTCAATAATAATATTGACATCAAACGTTTCCATATCCGCTCCAACGTTATTTTCAAAATCACAAAAAATACTTCATTAGACACCCGTATCAGTGGGCGGTTTGAGCGATTTAATGGTCCCTATACATCAGCAAGCGACATCTTCAGGATGGTGATGAATGCCAACCCTGTTGCCTATCCTGCTGTATGGGATCCTGATCCGGCACATGCCTATACAACTCACACCCTTTTTGGTTTTGCGCCGGGCTCTCCGGCAAATCCTTATGCTGAAATGGTGCGTGGTTATCAAAGTCGCGATGATACAAACATTACAGCACAGGCTACTTTGATGCAGAACTTGAGTATGATTACTGAAGGATTGAAATTTCAATTGAAAGGATCGGCGAATGTCTGGAATGAATATACGGCAAAACGGCGATACAATCCTTATTTTTATAGTTTATTGTCGTCAAATCCTATAACCGGCGACTATACGCTATGGTGTACCAATTCCACAAATCCCAACGCATTATTAGGAAATGTTGAACCGGGGCGCAATAGTAGCGGACATTATTATTTTGAAGCTCGACTAAATTGGGATAGGAAATTCGGAAAGCACAGCATTGGTGCGATGACCGTTGCTATAGCAGAAGAATATGTCCTCACTGCAGGCAGCAGTACCAATATTTTTGAAACACTTCCGGAACGTAACCTTGGTAATTCGGGACGTATAGCTTACGATTATGATTCCCGTTTTTTCTTAGAGTTCAACTATGGTTACAACGGTTCGGAAAAGTTTGCTAAAAGTTATCGTTTCGGATTTTTCCCCTCTGTTGGCGCAGGATGGCTTGTTTCAAATGAATCGTACTGGTCGGAACAAATAAAAAGTATTCTTCCCACGTTTAAACTGAAGGCTACGTATGGTTTAGTTGGAAACGACGCCATTGCCGGACGATCAGGCAGGTTCTTTTTCTTATCAAATATAAATCTGACAAGTAGCCGATCAGCAGCTTGGGGATTGGATTGGAGCGCAAATCCATACGCAGGTTATACCACCACACGGAATGCCAACCCGGCAGTGCAATGGGAAGTATCCCGAAAGTTGAATCTCGGAATCGAACTTGGACTGTTCAAGAAAGAGTCTGTAAAAATACAAGCAGACTTTTTCCGCGATGTTCGCGACAATATATATATGACTTTAAACAGCCTGCCGTATTCAGCCGGTTATGAGGCACCTGTAGCAGGCAATATAGGTAAAGCGAAATCGCAAGGTTTTGATGCATCAGTTGATTTGAAACATTATTTCAGTAATGATCTCTGGATTACGGGACGAGCGAATTTTACGTATGCCACGAGTGAATATCTCAAATTGAATGAACCTAACTACGTAGATAGATACCGGAGCAAAGTAGGGCATAGCATTAGTCAACAATGGGGCTATGTGGGTGAACGGCTTTTTGTGGATGATGTTGAAGTAAATATATCACCCTCACAATTTGGTTTGACCAACTCGAGGGGCGGAGACATCAAATATACTGATATAAATAGAGACGGCAAGATAGATGAAGGCGATCAGATACCCATCGGATTCCCAACAGTGCCGGAAATACAGTATGGTTTTGGTTTGTCTACCGGATACAAAAAATGTGATATTTCTTTCTTTTTTCAGGGTAATGCCCGCGTATCTTTCTTCATAGACCCGGGAAGTATAGCCCCATTTACAGGTCAAAGAAATGCACTCAAAATAGTCGCCGATGACTACTGGACAGAAACTAATCCAAACGTACATGCGTTCTGGCCCCGTTTATCCATATCTCCACCGGAAAACAATACGGTTCAGTCAACATGGTGGCTTCGCGACGGGAAGTTTCTACGTATGAAAACAATAGAATTTGGCTATTTATTACCTGACTTAAAAAAAGCAGGGCTATATGGAATCCGTTTCTACCTGAACGCCGAGAATCTGTTTGTGATCTCTCCCTTTAAAATGTGGGATCCCGAAATGGGTGGTAATGGGTTAGCTTATCCAATCAATAGAAGATTTAACATGGGTTTACAATTTTCTTTTTAACATATTAATACATCAAATATGAAAGTAATAATAAAAATCAAAAATCAAAAATTAAAAGTTTTTGCTTTTTTTGCTATAGTTTTTGTAGCACTTTGCTCACCATCTTGCAGTAATTTTTTAGATGTTGTGCCTGATAATGTTTTTCAGTACCAAGATTTATTCAGTTCACAACAACAGGCGTATAATGCGTTGGCAACCCTTTATTATGGCATTCCGAATGAAAACAGGGATTATGGACCATGGACGCTGGGAGATGAGTATGCTAATGTTGTACCTTCACAAGACCTTGTTCGCCACTGGATGCAAGGCGCATCCATCATGAGAGGTAACCAGAGTGCTACCAGCACTCTTATCAGTGTTTGGACAGGCGGCAATTGGGGGTATGGTTGTTTTTGGATGTATCTTCGCGAATGCAATAAATTCATTCAACATGTTGACAATATTCCTGACATGCCTGCAGAAGGAAAAGCCGATTGGAAAGCGCAGGCAAATTTTTTAAAAGCGTATTACCTTTTCTGGATGGTAAAAATGTATGGTCCTATACTCCTTCCCGGAGATGAAGTCGATGAGAGCTTGGGCGACAATCTGTTTCTGTCTCGTTGCAAGGTAGAAGACTGTTTTGATGAAATCCTCCGGCTGATTGACGAAGCCATACCTTATCTGAAAGGAAGACGAGACGTTCAGTTTCTGGGTCAGGTCGATCAAGTGACAGCAAAAGCTATCAAGGCAAGGGTTTTGCTGTATCGCGCAAGTCCATTTTTCAACGGAAACTCCGATTATTACAGTAATTTTTTAGACCACAACGGAGAACATTTCTTCTCACAAACACCGGATCAGGAAAAATGGAAAGCTGCAGCAGAAGCAGCTCAGGAAGCGCTCCTTGCCTGTGAACAATATGGATTCCGGTTGTATCGTTTTATAGGCCGTCCCTACGAATACGATGTATCGGACTGGCAAAGCAATCCCGGACGAATGCAAACACTATATGATTTGCGGCACAGAATGGTAGAGCGATGGAACGATGAAATCATCTGGGGAGTGATAAGAGGCACCACCTCATCAATTCCGGATGCTTGTTGCATTCGTAAACCATCAACTTATGGCGGACCCGCTCCTGCTAATGAAGGACGATCATGGTTACAGGCATCATATCAGATGATGGAACGGTATTATACAGAAAATGGTTTGCCATTAAGCGAAGATCGTAACGTGAGTGCTAACACACTGCATAATATTGTATTGACGCCATCCGAAAATTCGCCTGAGTATGCGCCGATGAGGGGATACATACAGCCGGGTGTAACAACCATCAACATGTATCTGAATCGCGAACCGCGTTTTTATACAGACATTGGAATTACAAGCAGTTACTATCGTTCGCATCAGGTGCGTATCCGACTCACTAATTTTGCAGGCACTGACGGTGGTTATACAGCAGCTCTTCATGGAACAGACGTACTTTGTTCAGGAATCTCTGTTCAGAAAACTGTGCATCCACAATCATATATGACTAATTTGCAAACCATGATGCTTTATCCATGGCCTCACATGCGCATGGCTGACATTTATCTGATGAAAGCCGAAGCATTAAATGAATATTACGGCCCTTCGCAAGAGGTTTACGACGCCATAAATGCAGTACGCCTGCGAGCCGGTATTCCAACTGTGGAAGAATCGTACACCAATACTGAATGGGTGACTGACGCAGCCCTTAACAAACATCTTACCAAGGAAGGGTTGCGAGAAATCATACTTCACGAACGTTCCAATGAACTTGCTTTCGAGTTTGCACACAGGTTTTGGGATATGCAGCGGTGGAAACGTTCCGTAAATGAATTCTCCCGTCCGTTGTATGGCTGGAATTATTTGGGAGCGAGCGCTGAAGCCTTTTTTGTCCAAAAAAACATTCAGGGTCGGAAATGGAGCATTACCCAATGTCTGTGGCCAATAGACAATACGGAAATGATACGAAATGCGCAATTGATACAGAATCCGGGATGGTAATATCAATTAATAATTAAGAAATTAAAATATTGAAAATATGAACAACGTAATAAAAAATAGGATTAATAGTGGATTGACGATCTTTAAAATCCTGGCAGTAAGCCTGGTGATTTTTTTAGTCGGATGCGAGGAAGCCGAGCGTTTTAAAATTAGCGGTAAAGACAATACCCCTCCAGGAAAACCGACATTTGTTGAATCCAAACCACTACCCGGTGGGGCAAGGATTTTTTTCGTGCCTCCAACCGACCAGGATGTATTGTACATTGAAGCCTCCTACAAGAATGTAGCCGGTATAACTATACGATTTGCAGCATCATTCGCTGCCGGTTCGGTGGATGTTTACGGCTTTAACAAAGAGGGTGAACATACGGTTGATTTATGTGCAGTTGATCGAGCAGGAAATCGTTCGGAAAGCATTCAACAAAAAGTCACAGCTCTTGAACCAATTGTAGTTTCGGTGGCAAAAACAATTACTGTACTTCCGTCCTTTTCGTCTATATTGTTAAAATGGAAAACTACATCAAGTGAACCTCTTTATGTGGGGGTTGATATTTCTTATACTCAGAACAACGTCAGACAAGATTATTCTGCGGTGTTTAACACTAATCAGACAGAAACACGCTCCTTAGATAGTTTGAAACTATTCGCAGGAGAGCCGGTTTCTGTAAAAGTTAGTTTATGGGACAAGTATGACAATGTAGTTCAAGCAAAGGATACCACAATTGTTTTACTCACCGACGACATAATTCCAAAAAACGGATGGTCGTTACCTAACGCAGGAACTATTTTAGGAGGTATTACACAAGTCGGTGGATTAAGGGTAGATATGGTCATAGACGGAGTAATTGATATAGATATTGAAAACTTTTTTGTCACTACTCAAGCCAACCCATGGAATATGATCATAGACTTAGGTAAAGAATACGAAATCTCACGAATCGTTACCCATCAACGCTGGTCAGGATACAGTACAAGCTTTGGAAGTGTTAACGTTCGAGGCAATCTATATAGAGGCGACAACGTGTTGTCGTCCAACTTATATGGATGGGACAATACCAGCCAATCATGGTACCTCTGGTCGGGACGTATAATTCCTCAGCCTTCGGTTCTTTCTGACGGTGAATATACGATTATGGGAAAAACAGGTGATATGGCTTTTATCTTCCCTGATGAACCGCAATTCAGCTCGCCAACACGTTATGTCAGGTTCGAAGCCGTCAATGGAAAATATATTTCGGAAATTACCCTGTATGGACGTGAAGCAAAGTAGAGGCAGACCTGCTTATTTGCATAACGATAGGAATAAATATGTAAAAAAACATAAAATTATAATGTAAAATGAAAAGATTAATTATTAGAAGAATCAAAATAAGCTTCAGGTTATTACTTACAACGATTGCAGTGTTAACAGCTTCGTGTGACCAAATATACGATAATATAGAAGAATATGTAGACGGTGAAATCGTTTATATTGACAAATTTGACGGCATTATCAAGGTGCAGGTTGGTTACGAACGAGCAGAAATAGACTTGCTGAATGCAGGTCGTATACCTGCGTCGCAGATAAGAATGGCAAAAGCAACGAAGACTGTCATCGAATGTGAAGACTTCACCGAGCCGGGCAACAGAAGGGTCATCGATAGTATATGCTCATGGGTAAATATTACTGGACTGAAAAAATTGAAAAACTACGAATTCACCATCTATACGGAAGACGAATATGGAAATCGGTCGATCCCACTGAAAACGGAAGTAAAACCATTTACTGAAGAAAACTTAAATTCTCTGGAATTTACGCCCCCGATGATCATTGCATCTCCTACAGCAGCTGTAATGGAATGGGTAGACGGTATATCGGTGAATCTGTTCCGTGTATACCGTCACGTATGGCAATATACAGACAAAGATGGCATTTTGCGTTCTAAAGAAGAAGTAGGCGACAAACCGGTTATCTTTGTAGAAAATGTTCTATCTGAAGTTGATATACCGATTACGATGAAGTGTCGCGTCGTCCCGACACTATCCAATTTCGATGGAACATACACGCCTATAATAGATACTGTTGATTTTCAGAAGTCATTCAGTATTCGATTAGTGTCAAATGCTGAAGAAGTAATCTTCCTTAAAACACCCACACCAAGTATCAATACAGACTTGACTGATACCGGTACTTTGCCTCTTACTTTCTCTTGGATACAATCAGATGCTGCTAAAGAATATACCTTGAAGTTTTCTCTTTCACCTAATTTTCCTGCAGAAACAACATATTCAGTTGACGTAGGTAGTGTTAGTGAATACGAGATGTATGAAGAAGATTTGTTCAATCTTGCCAATTCTTTGCCCACGGAGGCATATATGATAAATGTGTATTGGTCTGTGGCTCCAACTGAGTCAACAGTTCCCGTAAAAACACAGTTCCGCTTGTTAACATTATGGAAGTTAGGTATATTTTATCAAGTAGACAGAAGTGTTTGGACTATTGCCGATGTGTCGGACTATGCTTCAGATTCTCCCCCCAGAAATGTCTATGATGGTCGTATGGGTACTATTTGGCATACTGCATGGAACCCGGTTGCGCCGCCCTTTCCACACTGGATTATTATTGACATGCAGAATCCAACAAATGTTTTCAAATATGATGTTGTTCGTCGAACTGACCCGAATTATGGTGACACAAAAACAGTAGAATTATTCTTGGGTAATAGCGTGGATTATGAAAACGGAACATGGACACTAATTGGAAGTGTAGAATTCTACACACCTAATGGAGGGTTACAATCTCGTATAGAAGCATTAGCAACTGATAATGTTACTAAAGGACGTTATCTTTTAGTAAATTGTCCCGATGGTTACCGGAATACAATTAATATTGATGAGATTGTTATATATTCAAAAGAATAGTAAACTTTTGGCAAAATTATCTTATACCTCAAAGGGATTTTTATCGGTTCTTCTTCTGATGCAATTTGTGGGTGGTTGCGTATCTTCCTATACGAAACACAATGAGACGTTTTCTGCAGCGTACGCAAAAGGTGAATCATTTTATTCAGATAATCTTATTACTTACAGCGTACCGAACGAATATCCGCAGGAAGGAGAACCGTTGTTCAACATAGAAATAAATGGGAAATATACCGGCGTTTATTCCGATTTCAACGCATGGAAAAATTGGGTCAGCTTCGGTTATTTTGATTTTAATCCGGAAAAGGAAGTGGAAATTGTTATTACAGTGGCTCAACCTTTTAAGGAATATAAATTATTGCCCGAATCGAACGGTATCGTTTCAACACGAAAAGGAAATACGATCTGTTTTAAGCTTAAACAAGCCGGACAGTTTATATCCTTAGTTTTAGACGATCAGTATAAAGGAAATACCCTGCATTTGTTTGCAAACCCAATCGACTTTCATGCACCAACAGCATCGAATGACAGTTTGTTATATTTTGGCCCGGGATACCACGATTTGGAGAAAATATATGGCATCGAATCGTTGGTTTTAAAGGATAAAAATTTATATATAGCCGGAGGTGCGGTAGTGAACGGAACTATCAGGATTGATAGAAGCGATGGAATAACTGTTTCCGGACATGGCGTCCTGATGAAGCGCAAACCTAATAATTTAGTGTTGACAGCAAACCGCTCGAATAATATTAATATCGAAGGTATAATTATTTGCAGCCAACGTAATCCCGGTTGGACGGTAGGTTTTTCCGAGTCGTCTGATATTAGGGTAAGTCACGCTAAAGTTGTCAGTACACGCTATGCCAGTACCGATGGTTTCGATTTTATTAATTCCGGAAATATCCATTTATCAAATGTATTTATTCGGGCCTGCGACGACGCCATTGCGATAAAAGGTTTGTTTAGGGGAAATCCTGAGGACGGTTTGCCGAATGAAAACATGCTCTTTGAACATTTGCAGCTTTGGAACGATTGTAATAGCACCATTTGTTTGGGCGCTGAAACAAGGGCAAAATACTATAAAAATATTCATTTTCGTGACATAGATGTGCTTTTTTCTTACGATGATCGGGATCATCACGGAAAATTAGATGAACGGTCAGTGATGACGATTTGCAGTCTTGATGCAACTTTTTTCAGCAATATTACATTTGAGAATATTAGAGTTAACCGTTGTGAAAGATTAATTTGTCTTACTTTCAAAGATAATTTTTGGTTTGGATCGATTAAAGGAAATCAATCGGTCGAAGGAGGAATCGATCATGTGACCTTCCGGAATATAAGCGTCGCCTCTTGTGGCGAAAGCTTATTGGCTAACGAAATATTGTTGAATGGATGGAGTAAAGACGGTACCCCTGTAAAAATAATCAACAATATAACTTTTAATAATGTTTTGAGGGAGGGGATTCTACTTACAAGTGAAAATGATGCGAAATTCAAAACAAACAATACACAGGAAGAGACCCTTGTTAAAAATCTCATTTTTATTCCGGGGTCTTCTACAAATCCACTACAATAATGATGACAAAAAAGTAGAATCCCCCATACCTGTATAATAACATAATGCTTTCTAAAAGAATTAAGAATAATAAATTTTAAAGATATAAAATGAAAAATAAAAAGGTTCAATCATCAACTTTCATCATGCAGATTATTAATCCCGCATGGAGAAGTTTTTTACTATACAAAGTTCGCAGTGGCGTTATTCTTGGGGCTCTTGCCATAGGATTGTTTTTTTGCGCCTATATGGAGGACACAAAGGCTTCCGTTAATTACGAATTTGTGCGCGACGGTAGCGGGTATAAGGTGCGATTTTCAAACGGAAAACAAACCTGGAAAACTGTGGCCGGAACATTGGGCGTGCGTTTAGGATATGACAAAATCAGCGAAGTTTCGGATCTCGAATATGTCGATTATATGGAGTATTCCAGCACTGAGGGTGGTCACAAGGCTACTGCGACAATCCAAACCAAGGATGGAAGCCACATTAAAGTGACCGATTATTTCACAGCAAGAAAATCCGGCGTGGAAATTGTGCGCGAAATGGAAGTATTGGAGGCAGGATCAGCGCTTGGCTTTATGACTATTTATCCTATTCGGTGTGAGATGACAGGAAAAGCAGAAGACCGGTTTTGGTTTGCACCAAGCGCATTTTATGGAAAAGAAACATTCTCGTTTTCAGGCAGAGGAGTAAAGAACTATTTCGATGGAACGGAATCTGTTAGTCCTATTGATGCTATCGGTGTTCCCGTCATCATGAATTACCATGATGGAAATGCTTTTTCGCTTTTAGACATAACGGAAGGGCACAGAGAGACTGTTGTCGATGATATGTATGCCAACCGGAACATTGTTTTAATTAGCAAAGACATCAATTTGCCCGGTATAGGAATAAAAAACATACAATCAGACGATTTAACAAATATTGAGATGTACCACGCTTATCCCTCAAATACTGTTAGATTCAGCAGGAATAACAATACAACAATGTGGAGGATGATGCCCATAGAGAAAGGATTTAAAAGAAGTTGCGCTTTTATCGTGAGTATGGATTCTTACGACAATTTTGACGCAGCTGTGACCGGAACATGGGAACAATCTTTTTATGCTTATTCGGTCATAGACAAGCGATACGCTAAAAACGACGTCTATTTAGCGCTTATCGATAATATTCAGCGAACATTCGGATATCAGACCTTTCGAACTTATAAAGATGCGCCACAATACATGGCAAAATCCGACCATCCGCATCTAACGAGCGGATTTTTGTATCGTAATACCGATTTAGCTGCTCTAATGATAGCTGCTGGATTCAGGCTCGGCAGACAGGATTATATTGATACGGCAGTAGAGGTCATGGAATATCAGGTTAAGTATGATGTAATTGACGGCAATGCTCCATTCATGCATGAGCGTGCTCAGATCGAGGGTGTTATGGGAGTGATAGAGGGATATATTTACGCAAAGGAGAACGGTCTTGACAAACCGCATTGGCGTGATTATTTTCTGGCAAGAGGAGAGACGAAGCTTGCAATCAATGACGATATGGTGGTACCCTTGCTATTGAAAATTTATGATTTTACGAAAGATAAAAGATATTTAGACAGGTCCATCGAATTGATGGCATTGAATGAAGACCTTCATTCAAAATACGGCTACCAGAGCGGTGCACTTTCCCAATCTTCTCCAACGAATAGAAATATCGGTTCGACAAACCGCGAGGCTGCTTCTGTATTTCTTAACTGCTATGCCGATCTTTACAGGCATACCGGCGATAAAAAATATCTCGAACAAGCCAAACGTGCTGCAACCTACTTTGAAAGTACGCACATAGCTCAACCTATCAATTTTTTAGCGGTAGGAACAACAGGATACGAGTACCGTGACGACGACCCTTCCGTGTCAACGGGTAAGCGGTTCAAGGAAATGGGATATATCGGAAATGCCAAGATTATGCCTTATGGTTTAAGTTATATCGTAAGCGGATCTGTGGGCGTTGATATGTTTGGCGCATACTCAATACCCGACTATTATAAGATGTCCAAGTTTTTGGAAAGGTCACACTATGATTATTTCTTAGATTATTTGCAGTATAATACCGCACTTTATATCAACATGGGAGATAAACATTGGTTGATGGACGACTTTCGCTTTTCATCTGGTATGGGTTTTATGAACGAATATATTGGTGCAGCAGCAAGCACTGACCCTGTTAGCGCAGGGCGCGGTACAATGCACATCAGCAACTTAGCTTGGAATATGTACGTTCTTTTACATTCTTTTGAGGAAATGATTAGAGTCAATCCTAATTATCTCACTGATGACACTAACAGGAATTTTGACATAGCCAAATTCAAGTATGTTGATGTTTCAAGTGAACTGAATGGTATTTATCGCGGCTATAACGCTGTTGATAAGGATGAGAGTTCGGCATGGGCGACAAAAGCAAATGATTCCGAAAAAACAATCACTGTGAAACTCGGAGAATTCTGTCGTATTGATAATGTGACAATTAAAGGTTTTAATTCAGGCAAAATAAAAGGATTGGATATTAGTATCTCTAAAGATGGTGTAACATATACGGATGTTGGGAAAAACACAAAATTGAATTCCCAAGGAATGGCTATTGTTCCGGTAAATGGACTCACTGCGATGTTTGTCAAAGTCAAACTTCATGCGGATACAAATAATTCAGTCGGCATAAGCGAACTTTCAGTCAATGGGCTACCACTTACTCTGAAACCACTGCAAGTTGGTAAATCCTGTACATCGAGCCCG
>Ga0123353_10009618_pt1 | contig 13379 bp, 12 predicted proteins | sample TergutLab28metaG_3_FD_92763 | JGI IMG/M metagenome (GOLD analysis project Ga0123353, IMG submission 92763) | Labiotermes labralis P3 segment gut microbial communities from Petit-Saut dam, French Guiana - Lab288 P3 | ecosystem: Host-associated > Arthropoda: Insects > Digestive system > Gut ... | reverse complement strand
TGTATATTTTCAGTTTTTCACCGTGCATATTGTCCATATTCTCAATAATCACCAACACATGCACACTTTTTCGTTTGACACTATAAAACTTTAATTTGTTAAAATAGTTAAAAAAAGAAGACTACAGGCAGAGTCTACCTTTGAAACCCTACGTTCAGTAACTACTCGCAGCATCTCGTTACTCGTCCCTGTCCTCGATGAGACAAATAACCCCACATTCTCATGCCTATCCACACGATTCATAACCACTCCCGCTGCTATCAACAAGTAGTCACTTCCCGTCAGGTTTCTGTCTGTAACGGCGTACGCACTTCTCACGCTGCAAGTGCTGGTCATGATCCTCGTTATGCACTATTCTTCGTTCCTGTTACTTCCTCTCCCGAAACTTCACCTATTAACTGATGATACTTTCATAATGGCCACAATTTTGAACAATACTGTCATGGAGTGTATGGAGCCATTACTTTCGACCATGAACTCTCGAAACGGTCACATGCAAGGGTCTCTGTACGCGGCTCTCACTGCAGATCTCTAACCACCGAAGGACATTAGTGGAACAAAATTCTGATACGAATTTCACAATCTCTTCCATCACCATCGAAGTACAGTGAGGTTTTCTTGGTACTGCTAACGCTACTACGTATGTAACTGACGTCAGGCTGTCAATGTCCATCACTTAATGAACCGCTTTAGGCCCCACCTGGGTGGTGTTCAGCAACCCTATTAATACCAGTATCACAACATAAATAAATACAAGCTTCTTGTTTTAAAACGCACATACATCGGTGAAAATCTCGTTAATTTTGTAACTGTAATTCTGCTGCATTTAAGAATATACAGTGGTCTACATTACCGTCTATAAAACACGCGAAGGTTCTAAATAAACCGTTTCCTATACCGTCTAGCCCCAAGGTATTACGTGAACTACTATGAATTCGTTCCCAATGCACGCAAAATATTCAAACGTTCACCCACTTGAGTGACATGGTTTCCAACGCTCTCCCATTCTTCATTTTTTATACATTTTCCTGCAGCACGTTCTATACTTGAGCACCCAGTTGTGTACGAAGAAAGGAGAAAAGGTATTCAGCACCTACACAGTGGACTGATGCAAGTGGTCCGATGTACATTGGCAGCATTTAACGAGTTAGTTTTTCTTTCTTTACACAAAACCGTGCCTGTGTAACACGAGGCTCCTGCGGGGCACAGACTGCTTAAACACGCTGCCACTTACACTGGTGTAGTCTCTCATTTCACCACTGGCGGACTGCACTAATAGCATTACTGTACCACAACAATCCTCCTCTTCTCTCTACCAGTTTTCTTAGTCTCTCGTTCTATTTCTCGCTAGCCATCAACAGGAGCTGCGTCTTGCTGCCTTTATTTTCCCCACTTGCAACTCACTTTAAATACGCATTTTCCAGTCCCTTCCCTCCCCCCAAAATTTCCGTTATACTGGGCTACACTGCCATTCATGCTTACTCACACAGGCAACCAGACGCAAGTTCTTTGCGTTTTTATTTCTGAACATTTTAATAATATGTCTGACATCCTCCACCCACAAACCGGTACCATTTCATGGGAGGATCAGTCGCCTCTGGTGGCAGAATGAATGTCTCCCTTCTGCGAATTGTACCCGGACTTTTGCCCCTATCCGCACAAACAAGTATTCTGACAAATGACACGCACATATAGACTAGCCGCTTTCTACCTTCACGTTTCGAGCAGTCGTCGTATTCAAGAAAGGCGCACAGTGATGGTTGCGTGTCAGATCCCAGTGTTTATGCAAATGGGCGATGGATGATGATTAAGAACCGCCTTTGTGGCTGAGCAGGAGGACAGAACGTGTGTGGGGCTTCAAATCGGTTTCACAGGGAGTGACTTTAGCAAAGGAAATACGCTACAAAGCCGACATTCTGGGCCAGATTCTAGTTCAACACAATAACGTAACACCAACGCACTCCCATGTCCCTTGCGCTTTGTATTCCACAGTTCTTCAAGGAAAGCAGATACAGAACTCGAGGCAATACTGTCTAATGAATTATTGAACAAGCTGCGATTTACGCACTGGCGGCTAGCGTCACCTTTCACGTTACCCCGAGGGCTACCGTGTTAACAAATATAGCGGTTTCACGAAACTGCTTCAACAGGGAATCAGGAAGTCTAACTAGGCCTGTTTCAGACTTCGTGGGTGACCGTGTTACGACAGGCATACATCGACAGATTTTTTGCCTTCGGTTCAAACAGTCCTGGACTCAAGGACCGATACTAACCCATAACAAAAGGCCTTCCTTACGTGGAATTCAACAAGCAAACAAAATCTGTTTCTACTTTGGGTCTTCAAAGCAATACTCGTATTTCCATTACCCAATATTCCGCATATCCCTACATTTATTTCTCCTACACCCGTGCCACCGGCCACGCCCTTATCATCTGCGCTGAGTGAATCACAATTACGAACCCAATACCAAAAAATTCATATGGGAGAGGGGATACTTTACCTCGGGAATTGCAGGGTAAAGGTAAAGCAGTCCTGTTACAGGCCTGGAGTGGCCCAGAGGGTTCCAGGAAGTTAAGGTTCCCGGATTTCATGACAACGGCACAGGATGGTGGTAATGTTGTCAGGCTTACGCACCGGCCGCCTTTACCCCCTGGAAATGCTTCTCGGGAACCGTAGGATACGAATACATTCGAACGTGAAGCTTTTACGTAAATGTCACCCTGTTACCTCTACTTTCCTAGTTTCGTAACTTCTCTTCAACGTATTAACGGCAAACGCTCGCACGGTTTGTTCTTCCACAGTGCCTACGTATTCGAACATTCACCGCCATGTCTACGTCCTTTTTTAAGCACCAGGCCAAACATTTACTGTCTGTAGTAAGGAGTTTCTCTGTCTGTACTTCCAGGCCACTCATTTGCTTGTCATTCGCACCTTTACTGTTCCCTCCCCCCGTGTCGCTGCAAAATTATTGTTTTTTCGTTAACACAAATTATTTTCTGTACTAAGAGTTGAGTAACATTCAGACTGCAACTGCGGCGCGTTTCTTCCATCGCTGTCCTGACCACCTCAGCTGCCACGTTATGTCGCTAGCGATGCAGCCTTTCTATGCAAAGGAAGTGCCATGCTCTGCAGCTCTAAGAGAAAATACTGTAGCAAGGAAATAACGTAACTATAATTCCTCCTTTATTATCGACTCCTTAAAAATATTCAAAATGGCAGTCACGTACAAGACGGTTGCGTAACGTAAAATAGAGATTTCAGTAATAGCTACATTTCTATTTTAAATATCATTCGGTATAGAGAAATGTACCTAAATACACTACAATGAGATTAATTTGTGACTAAACACGGTGTGGTATATGTAGGTCTAATGATACTGTGTTTAGCTTTGCAGCAGCGTGTTTATATACACTACGCGAGCCAAGGCGGTATGCAAACCGGAGAACAAAGCATGTCTACTGAAGGCCACATATGTAGGCACTTATTTATTGGGCAACATTGAGGCCAATCTCTCAAATGCGCGACTGTATAACATGAATTTCACCAACATGTATTTCGAAATTCATTTCTTTAAATTTATTTTAATATAACATCTACAAAACTGTGCGCAAGATATATAATTTCTACATTTGAAACAAATCGATTCAAGAGTTTTTAAACACTGAGTTTCCGCCGACACGTCCCTAATTTTCACAAATTCGTCATGGTGGTTTACCCAGAGGTCTACAGTGCACACCGACGACCATCGAAGGTTGTGACACTCTGTTAAAGAAATTTACAGCGAAGGACACATTAAATCGCGCCCAACCGAGGGCAGACAGAAATGTAACTTTCCTGTCGAGTTTCTTTGACATTCGTCTCTCCCACGGCGGACATAATTTAGGACGTTCACAGATGCTGTAACACTCCGTACTTCTGTCAACAAACTTAAACCAAACACCGCAGGCCTACGGCAAACGATACTACTAAAGTGATCCATAGGTATACCGGTTAAGTATGTGACTCCGATTCATGCTTCAATTTTGTAATATGGGTGAGCGCTAGTACATTCCTCTTCTAAAAGAGGAGCTACTTAAGTCAGACAAGATAAGCACACTGACAAGGAAACGTGAAATACCCACGGCGAGGTGGTAACCTATTTCTGCACTATATTAACCAAGCTTATCAGTGACGTCATTGAAGACAAACTGTTCCGATGGTTCGGATGCCACGAAACAGTCTGCCAAGGAACATCCCTGAATGGGAGCCAGAGACAACACTAAGGAAGGGAAGACCCAGAGGAGGATTCAAGGATGGGTGGGTATACGGAGTATGACAAAGTATAATCAACCATGGATAGACAAGAATGTACTAGAGACAGAGACATGCGGAGAAAGTTTGGGGTGAAGGACAACCAGTGCACAGTGGGAAAATCCTTGGATGAATGTGTGTGTGTGTATAAGCGCACTGATTTCCCATGCATGGACAGACTAGCGAATCTGTAACAGATCTGGCGCCCTTGCAATAAACACAGTGAACAGCTACCTAAACAATAAAGGAAGAGTGACTAAACATGGACGAAGAAAGGAAGAAACGGAAAACGCAAGAAATTTGACAATTTTTCTTGTTTACGCCAGTGAGTCATCCAATTTGGGGTGAGTCAGAATTGTAATATATTGATTTCAGTGCTAACGCCGTCCTGTTCCAGTCTGTAATGCTGCTGGGTTCGAAACGCTGTGCAGTCAATGCGCTGGGCGTTGTTTTGCTGTACTCGTAAATGCTACCGCCGTCGTCAGCAACCAGCCCACACACATGCGTGGAATTCCGAATTATATATTATTATTCTAACAGCAGCTAATGAACATTGCAGAACCGCTGGAACTTCGAAGGCTTCCTGCATTGGCCTAGGCCCATAATATATTGTGTACACGTGGGGAACTGTTCAGTCTTGCTACTGGTAACACGTAGTAACAACCGTCGCGGTGTAGCTTTACGCCTACCACTTCCCGACGGCGGTCACAACGACAAAATTTCCCTGCAACATAATGTACGTTTCAGCCGATTTTAAGCCGCTACTATTATTACTAGTGCTATTGTTACACTTGATCCTGCGTCTGTCGCTGTACTTGCTGCTGTCGTACAGCTTGAAAACTTTCAACTCAAGACGTTTCGGCAATTCCTTGCTACATTTTGTCGTTATTCTATAAAATGTACAAAACCCAAAATGGATGTTAAACTCATCATCATAAAGTGTTACGGCAGTTCCACAGCCCCTTCCGAGGCGATTTCTCCAAAAAGGGTTATCTAGTGCTTCCTCTTTTAATTACCAGTACCTTCTTGTTTCCTTAAGATCAACCAGCAGCTGCTTACGACTTCTTCCTCGTCTTCTCGTCGCTTCTATCTTCCCTGCAATAACGTGTTTCAGAAGGCATGATAAGAACCCAGCAATTTAAATATTAGTACATGACGGTTTAACACAAAGTGGTGACTTTTCTACACTGATGATCAAAGGGCTCAGATTAAACTTTACAGAAAGTTCGTTATTAAAGATTATTCCGTCTGCGTCATGTAATCTCAACCCCACCCCACCAACGGAAAAGTTACACATCCATAGGTTCTTCTGACGCCAACAACCCACACGAGGTGGTCTGTCCTGCGCAAACGTGCGAACATTTTCCAAAAATCTACGAGACACCTCAAATATTCTTGGCGCCTGAAAAACGACGAAGTTCCTCCATACTGATGACCCCACAGACATTTGGCGCTTCAGTACAAACATTTAATCGCCCCGGATTTGTGCACCCCTGGTGTAACGTAATCCGCTCAGTTTTCCATAAGCATTAAAATAAGACTACTTACAGAGAATAATAGCAACATACGTTATCTTTATAAGCCTGAAGAATTCCAACTAATTAGGTTTTGAAACGCAAGGTTCGTTACCGCGTTCCGCAGCTCGACATTGGACTCAACATGTAATGCTGGTTACTGAGTAGCAGTAGTACAAACCCGACCCTGGCATTTGGGGCGGGGAGGGGGGGCAGATGGCTAAATGTGTATGACCAGTACCCGACGCATTCCAGCGACTGCGAGGTAATTCTCTTGGTTTCAATTGCGTTCGTCGGGTTACAACCGTAAATAAATCTAACTCTGTTACTGTTACAAACGGCAGCTAATGCAATTGACAGACACTCGCCTTCTGGACACAATTTTATTCGTCTTCCCTGCAACGGTCGCCCGAAGAGACCCCCCCCCCCCCACCCAACCCATCCCGGTCAAAAGCTTTACTCCTCAGAAAACACCATCATCCACACACGTTGCCACCCGATATATCGTTAGTATACTAGCGTTTTATGGTGAGACATGTGAAGTCTGCCGCCACACGTCCAGCCCCAAGACCAATCGTGAATAATAATAATAATAATGACGATAATAATAAAAACCAAAACCATGACTGGCTATATAGAACTTTCAAGGACAATTCGATCGGGGAGTGGCGCTAACCATTCACCTCGTGCAACGTGAAGATAGAAGACGAATGATGCACTGCCTCCATTTTTCACATCAACATGACTACATCCACAACGCACAGGAATAACTTTAGTCCACCGTTCATGTTTGTATCCGATTGCCGCCAAATATTACGTAATTCTTGCCAATGCAAATACAAAGTGTAGTTATACTAAACTAAAAAACAGACTGGGCGTTACAGAAAAGCAAGTAATGGTGGGTATAAAAACTCGTCATGCGGTGCTTCACAACATGTAAAGTTCACCCTACAACATGCCATGAAGGCCCAGAGGGGGAGCAGAGGTATAGCTCTACTCTTTCTTTCACCTCGGCGCAAGATGGGGGTGGGTGATAAACGCCAAACTCCTGCCGCTTTACCTCCGGGAGACCCGGTACCCATTGTAGGTGGCTGGGTGGGCCCCAGGGCCGGTCTGGACGGGTGCGGAAAATCCCCCCACCAGGATTCGATCCCCGGGCCGTCCAGTCCGTAGCGAGTCGCTATACCGACTACGCTATGCCGGTCCACGTTTCACAACTTCTACATATAAAAAATCTGGGTGATCATATCACTGGGGAGCGGAGATGGGTAGGACTTGTATCAAGAAGCGAGAAATGTTTGCAAAACATTCAACAAAACACTGAATAGGGCAGGGAATCTTGAACATAAAAGGCAGTGCTCGCGGCACACTTCGTAAATTACTTCCTTCCCCGCCACACAATAATAATAATAATAATAATAATAATAATACAATAATGGGAGGCTGGGCTGGCCCCAGAACCAATATGAACGTTGTAGAAAACAGAAAAATGTTGTGCCCTGCAGGGATTCGAACACCGAATCGCCTAGCCCGCATTTTAGTCTCTAGAGCAAACAGCCACAAGGCTGTTACCGGTTCCGTTTACGGCATATACACTTGTCAACTTTTAAGTTCAAACACCTTTTTTATATCTCCGCACTACAAAGTTTCATGATCACCAACCACACTGTGATTAAACGTTTGCCAATTAAAAACACCGAATATTTCAGTATGAATAATGTCATGGCAGCTGTCACAAAAAGTACTGGTTGACATTTCAATGCCGCCACGTGCCATGCGTGGCACGCGTGCCACTTGTTGATGCCGCCAGTGATCTATCGGCTGCACATGCTACAGCTGAAGACGCCAATTGTTCAAATATGGCCGCCGCCCGACATTTGCAAACGACCACGACTGGCTGAAAATTTCGTGGTCACAGGCAAGCACCTACCACACCGAAACCTCGAAAAAAGGAACAAACTATCACCAAAGCATTAGGAATTACCATTACACAACACGAATTACAGTCTGCTCTCATTTTCCAGTTCGTTTTCAATGTGACATTTATTAGCAAGCGCTCAAGATTTCTGCTGGGCGTCAGCTTCAGAAGACGCAAATGTCAACAGCAGCATCAAATCAGTAGCCTGTACGTTACAACAGCGCACTAAGAGTTACGTAACAGATACTCCCCTCCAACCGTCCCCACCGGGCAGTAGAGTATAACAGGAGGAGACCACTAATAAATTAATGATACAGAAATCTGGGGTTCACTAGTGATATGTATTGGTAACTTCGTACCTACCACCGTTTCGAATGAATTCAAATCCTGCAAATACGTAGCCAGCAGCTTTTTCTGAAACGTCTGTAATTACTAGACAACAAGGCGTCATACCCACGACAATAACCGTCAAATACGACACTCTTCACTCATTATGTTATACGTGACTCATCATACAAAATTTACCCAAGCATTTTTTCGTTAACATCCTCACCGGCTCTGCCTTTACTGAAGGCATCGAGGACCTTTCTCTGGCTCTTGAGCAGCAAGAACGTTAAGCCATACGCACTCACCTGTATTTAAAACGTCACACAGCGTGAACACACTTGGAATTCTTTTCTGTTATCAACCCTTCCCAACAGATCTATACAGACTTGGTGACGTGCACACAAGGTCAATGCCCGGTGTTTAAATATCAAAGGGCTTCCGAGGGGCGGGCGGCAGATATTTAAACTCGGTAAAGAAATTCCTTGCTCCCTCTCCCTCTCTCATTCACATATCTTCGGAAGGAAAGAAATAATATATGTATACACACACACACACAATTCTCTGTTTTCACTGTGCACATAAAATTTCAGAGGTAAACTTCGTTCTCATGACAGCAGCAAACCACAAATTCCTCATACAAAATTATGTATGTCGACAAACCCGGGGTACCTATTGAGGCACAATCAAATGATCCCACACACCGAAGACCTCATTAAACAACGACAGTCGCTCAGCTGGTCAAGAAATTTGATCCTTTATGAAACCAGAAGAAACATTACCGTGAAATTTTAAGTTCTTCACCACAGTGAATATTACGATTATGATATACTGGAATGTAACGCCGTATAACCTGGAGCATTTCGGAGGAGCCTGCCGTCGCTCTGTACTCCCAACAGTAGGTACGTAACTACCAGACAACAGTGTCACATAACTATTTTTATAGCCATAAAAGTATCCACAAACACCCGCCAATGGACCCTATACTGAGCCACTTCAACTGCGCCCGTCCACATGCACACTGCTTTATTATCCATCACACCCCGGGGCTAGGGCACACTAACATGTAAACGTTACGCACTGTCTCCCAAAAAGTCTTCGGAAATTCAAATTGCACCACGGCTGCTTCCTTCCCCATTCTTTCGTCACAATTTTCGACGCTACGTAGCATAATCACCTGACACGGCTTCATTACATAAACATACGTCAGTGTCATGTGAGACCGCCGACTACCTACTTTCCGTATGAGAAATAACTGTATCAAAAACTGAGATGAAAATATCAAACACGAATTATACTCTTTGAAAAACTGCATGGCCTGACGCAACGTTAGCCACGGCTGCCGCAACGTATTTCGGGTGAACAGATGACGCCGCAGTGCCACGGGAGCCGGTGGGAGTTATCGACGCCATGCCAACCATATTGCGTCGCAATTAAAAGTCGTGCGCCCTTCATTTTGAACACACTTTCCCATCCAACAAAAACTGCAACGTATTTATCCATACTGTCATATTACACTAACTTACTAATTTAAAGCAAATACGTGACACAAAATGCTACCGGCACATTCACAAACGTAACAACAATTCGCGTGCCCTTCACTGCTGACCTTGACGATGTACAGCGTAACAACAAAAGAATGGGTCACTTACCAGTACACATACGTTGACAGCAGCATTGTTCTTCATACGACGACGGGTTTTATGCGGCTGTCCTGATTACCCGTGCACAAAACTAAAACAAAAACATGTCAGCAAGCACTGCATACAGTAACGCAGCGACATGAGCGGCAGTCCGACATATACTGCACTACCGCTGCGCAATCGTCCAACTCCGCCACCCGGAGAATCGGGGGGACCCCTCAGCTTCTCCCGCCCGGGCCGCAGTGGAAACGTACAGAAACGACTCCGGGTGTAGCCCCCACCCCCCTCCCCCGACTTAGTGCCCGGAAATCGATCACCGCGAAATTTCTCGAATCTGCACGATTCCTGACTCCCACTTTCCTTTCGGTGACGCGGTGCGCAGTCATATGACAGATAATCATACTTATAATACCGCATAGATTCTTCAGTGACGTAAACGCTAATTTAATCCACATCTTGATGATGGTGATTATGATGATAATGCCAATATAGTTGCGGCCAATGTTATTTTGCTTTCAACTATCTTCTTGTCGTACATTACTGACAGTAATGTGTATCCACAGGATGAAGTTTGGGATAAGAAATGCGTTCGCAGTTGACGGAACTAGCAAGATGCGTATACTAACCCTGTACTGAATACCTGCGCATCTAGTTTTACAAGGTGTACCCCCTACGCGCATAATCTTTTGGTGCTGGTACTGGAAGGGTCTCTCTCGCCTTTTCTTGCCTAACTCAAATACCAGCATTTCAGCCAGATGGAAGAGGTGAAGCGCATTCAACCATCTGGTCGCAAAAATTACAGGGAAGCTATCACTAGAAGGCCTAAGCGTAGATAAGAAGATATTTAATTAGATCTAAACTAAGACGCGCGGGTGTGAACTGGATTCATCTAGCTGAGGAAAGAAACAGTGACTTTGTCACACACACATATATTCAGACTTAGCGGTGTAGGTACAGATGGGTGCTGTAGTGTTTTAGTGCTTAAAACCAGCGTGTTTCTGTTGATATAACTTTGCATCACGGCGATCGGTTACAGAGGCTGTCTAAAAACCTCTGGTAATGCTTAATTCATTACACCAGCCTCTCTCAACGGCACTTCTCCGTCTACAAATCAAAGGTCCTTACTGTCGAGAAAAACCCTTCGTATTTTAGGGAACCCGTACGTTCACTGCCATATTCACAACAGCCTGCCACCTGTCCCTATCCCAAGTCAGATCAATCCAGTCTATGCCCCCATCCCACTTCTTGAAGATCAATTTTAATATTTCCCCCTCTACGCCTAGGTCTTCCAAGTGGTCTCTTTCCCTCAGGTGTCCCCACTAAAATCCCGTATACACCTTTCCTCTCCTCCATAAGCGCCACATGCTTGGCCCATCTTATGCTTCTTGATCACCCGAATAATATTTTGTGAGGAAAAGAGATCATACAGCTTCTCGTTAAGTAGTCTTCTCCGATATCCTGCTACCTCGTCCCTCTTAGGTAGAAATGTCTTCCTCAGCTCCTAATCTTGAAAACCCTCACCTTATGTTCCTACGTCAAAGTGAGAGGAAAAAAATGGTTTATACCTAGCACACAAGTGGGCCGGGTAGCTCAGTCGGTATAGCTATTGAACTACGGCCTGGATGGTCCGGGATCGAATCGCGGTGGGGACGAGATTTTCCGCCCGTCCAGACCGGCCCTGGGGCCCACCCAGCCTCCTGTTGAATGGGTACTGGGTCTTTCCCGGGGGTAAAGTGCGGCCGGGGCATGCTGCTGACCACTCACCCCCTTCTAGTGCCGCGGTCATGGAAGAGTAGAGCTATACCTCTACCCACCCTCTGGGCCACACCGGGCCTGTAACGGGATCACTTTACCTTTACCTAGCACACAAACCCGGTATCATACATAACAAAATCTACAATTTCGAATATTATTTCAAGTAATTTTCGGTATAGTGGCCTATCCTGGCAAAATGGGTTTTTACGGGCAAGAAGATCTGTATCTTATTTACGCTGCACAATATGGCGGTTCATGCAAGTAGTTAGATAAACTGTAATAAACGTATGCAAAATTACCAACAGCTTCTTCTTGTGACTCTTTACTAATGACACAGCCCAAAGAGCAAAAGCAACTGCACCAGCAATAACGCTTTTGATTAACTTCACTGTAGTTCGTAGCTTCTTCGCGCATTTGTCAACGTCGTTCATTCGTAGCCTAACAGGCTGGCAAAAATGCTTAATACGTCTCGTTTACAATTTCAACATTTACTGAGCGCTCTCAGTATTTCAGCTGGTGGTGTAGCAATACGAAGGCACGTCAGGACACAATTCACAGCTTCTGAGCACGACTTTGGAAAGTGGTCGCTGTAAAACAGTGACTAAACTGTACGGGTTTCATTGCGTTTCGTGTTTCAGTCGCTCGCCTTCATAAGCAGATGCCGGATCAGAGGGCACAAAAGGGTTTCGACTATCCAATAACAGAATTCAATAATGCGGTTTATCTAACCTGCCTTATCAACTGATTATCCGAGCAGCTTGTCAACGAAATAAACGTTACGATATGACGCAATCGTACCGTCGTACGAAGATCAAGATAATGAAAGTGAAGTAAGACTGAAGAATCAGACAGAAATGTGTCCTGGGGCGGGGGCGAAGGGAGAGGCGAACCACAGCACCAGCCACAAGTGGCTGGAGAGGACAAGAGATCAAGTGACGCAAGCATGACGTCAAACATGTAATGTACAACGGCACAGCGATCTATAGCAACCTAGCTGTTGCAACAAGGTGCGTACAAAATATCAAGACTTCTGGGAGTGACCTACCTAGGCGATGCATAAAAAAGTGTCATGTTCGGACTGGTCAGCTGCTACGTCAGCGATTTCAAGCAAAAATCTGCTGAGGCCGCAATCATAAACCAAACAAAATTTACGGAGCAAAAACGCGCCTTTTGCGACTAGCCTTGGTGCCGATGAAATGCAGATTTAAATCGCAACGGTAATCACACTGCACGTACCAAAAAGTGTAGAGCAAAAATGTCACCCACCCTAGTAAGTAAAACCCAGAATAATATTTCAAGAGATGTTAAGTTTTAGTATAATGACCATATAGCAATTGTTGGTACGTTACAGTGTCTGGAGAGAATGAAAACAGATATGAATTTCATAACAAAAAAGTAATGTACTGGAGAGACAAAGCAGGAGTTGTCCCTAGGGTTCATTACGTTTCCAGCCATGATGAGATATGGGGAAGTGGAATCCATTTCCGGACGTTTTTTCCCCTCCGGGAAGAGCAGCGAATAGCCTACCCACTGAACAGGAGACTAGGTTGGGCCCAGAGTCTGTCTTGTAGCTTTGTAGAAGAGAAAAATCTCTTGACCCCGCCGAGAAACGAAGTCCAGTTCATCGGTAGACCAGTCCGTAACCTATTCACTGCAGCTACTGAGGTATCCACGCTCTTAATTGGGCTGACAGAAACAAGTGAATTTGCCTCACAAACTGAAACGTTAACAATGCGAATTTCAATCAGACTAGCTGACAAATATAGGAGACTAAACTGAAATCGGAACGGTGAAGGTGGGAGGGGGCGCCCAACACGATTTCACGTCACGAACACGAAAGATCACATACAAGGTGACCGCGATGAATTCCAGTTCAGATGACATTTTAACACGAAGTTCCAAAATCATCGAACGGAACGGAAATTAACTGCACT
>Ga0123353_10009616_pt1 | contig 13379 bp, 10 predicted proteins | sample TergutLab28metaG_3_FD_92763 | JGI IMG/M metagenome (GOLD analysis project Ga0123353, IMG submission 92763) | Labiotermes labralis P3 segment gut microbial communities from Petit-Saut dam, French Guiana - Lab288 P3 | ecosystem: Host-associated > Arthropoda: Insects > Digestive system > Gut ... | reverse complement strand
GGGGAGGGGTGGGTTAGAATTATATATACATTGTAATCAGCAAGTGAAATGAAGCTTTGTATGACTTGGAAATCTGGTAAGTGGTATGTTGATGGTTTGAAAGGTAGTTTATGATACTGTCAGGAAATGTTTTGTAATTCCATTAATAAAGTCAAAGCAGGTACCATTGCTCCATGTAAAATTATGGAAACCTTGCTTAAGAAGAAGAAGAAGCCTTTTGAAGATGGTAATATGATTTAAGAATGGCAAGTGATTCATTATTTAGTGAATTTAAAAATAAAACAAATATGTTATGCAATTAATAAGGTTGATTGACCTTGAGGTACTGTCAGTATAAAAGCAGAATGTATGTCCGATGACATGAACAATAACTGGATCAGAATCTGAAAATCTGTGAATCTTTTGCCTTCAGCTTGATTAGTTGACTGATGTCTGCAAATCCTTTTTCCATTCAGATGTTCTTCATTGATGGAAGTAGCAAGGAGCAGCTGCTGATAACAATACCATTGTATGTGAAGATATATTTAAAAATTTCTATGCAAACAATTATATATATATATCAAAGCTTCACGACTCTTGGCAAACTTTCTAGATATGAATATTCCCACTCATAAACCTGTGTCAGTCACCACAGATGGTGCTCTAGCTATGACCAGTGAACACCTAGGCTTAATTGGCCTTACAAAGAACAGTCCACTCTCCCATTTAACGTTGTTTCATTCATAAGCAAGATCTGCATACAAAAGTGATCAATTTTAAACACATGATTAGTGTTGTGCAAAAACCTTCCTACCACCGAGATTTTCACACTGAATTGCCCGAAGGAGGCTGGTAGCAGGCTGTTTGCTGCAATCCAGTAGGGCAGTGCATTCCCTAGCAGAGTTTCAAGAATATTTAATGCATCAACAACTGGAAGATGTGTACCCTGAAACCTACAACTTTACCGGACTCAGCCTCACAACACCAGCTACACCTGTAACGCCACAGTGGTCATTATTTTCCCAGTACCCGACCCCCTCCCCATTCCATCACGCCGTTACGGCTGGACATCGAAATTCGTCTTTTGGATTCGTTTTTATCTTCGATGACGTCATCGACGTATTTGCTACGCCAGCAAGGAAGATCTAACCCCACAACTTACAAGGTAAAGTCTGGAGCTTTAAACAAACACTGCCTATGTATTGTTCATGTCCAATTTCCTTCAATTTCCCCCCCCCCCACACACACACACACACACTCCCGTAATTGAATCCTGTATTTACGCTTCCTCTCACGGCAAAATAATGCTACGCGACCGATCAGGCACGACTTTTGTGAAAATCTGTGCAGTGGGCCATACTTTACTTACGGGCATAAAAGAAACATTGCCATATTTTTCGTCAGTTTTGGCCACAATCTGGCAAGGGCCACGAAAAATCATCGAGTGATGGGACTTTGATCGAATTCGATGCACATAATACTGTCGAGCATTTGTGATTTTCGGCGCAAGAATGGCCGTACTTTTTACCGGTATCAATCGAATTACATTTTCGCCCTACCGACACCCCCCCCCCACCTCATTCCATCTCTGGCGAGGGCGGGGCGACAGCTGTAATGGTAATCACAAACATGGCATACCACCGTTACCGCACGTTCCAAAAATATCGCGTTACTATTGATAATTTTAAATCATAAACACTCATTCCAGGTATACTATGGCTCAGGTGAAAAATTCTACACCACCGAAGCAGTAACTAACACTTCGAGGAACGATAAATCAGCCTTATTTATTACACGTCTTATTTGCGTCATTTTAAGCGACCGGAAGAAATGCGCGAATAGACGCCTGCTGGAACGATGAATGGTGAGTGTACCGTGTTTAACCCCTTTGGCCCTGGAGCTGGACATTTACAATTTAGCACACCATTTATGTAAAATGTGAATATTTTATGAACCAAGAAGGGTAACATTTGGAAATAAGCGACATTTTGTGGAGGAATAAACGGAGATGGTGTGAGAAAGTCTAAAAAATAATGAAATATATTTGTTGACTAAATATACAAAAAGCGTAGTCTGGGGAGTAGCGATACGGCTGTCCTAAATGTAGGCTGCATGGTGTCGAAAGGTTAATAGAATAGTGTAGATTATAATATTAACTTCACTTACGGAATATACCGTACACGACAAACGACGGAGTAGAAAGAGTACTGGTAACAACCACATTTGATTTCACGAATCAAAGTAAATTCAGTCGAACTCAACAGTTCATTATTACCTAAACATTATTCGGCTCAATGAGCCGTCATCAAGTTGGCAAGAAAGGTGATGGTCCAATGGGCCGAAACATGTTGTTGCGGTAATACTGAATAAATGAATTGTTGTGTTCGACTGAATTTACTGTAGTTCTTGTTATCTGAAACACAACGGGAATGAATCGTCTTTAAAAACTATTGGACTTGATTAATACTTGCTCTGCAGCAAGAGCGTAAGTGGCGGGAGGGAAGGAGGGGTTTGGGTGGTGCTGCCGCCCAGTACTGTGGAGTCCAAGGGGCGGCAAAATCAATGTTTGAAGGGGGCAAATAATTGATTTTATGCACTCAAAAAATTTTAAATTATGCAGCTAACTAAAATTAAATTCAGTAAGTTTGCTGTGTTCTATATTCCTAGTATTAATTAAATGCATAAATTGTATGAAGGACCAACAAATGCACTTTAAGTTTAGTGATGTACTTTTGTTGTATTATGGCCAGCAGCACGTTTCAGCCACTCATGTGGCCATCTTCAGGGTGACTGCTTTGAGAACGAGAATACAATTATTATTAAAATGTGTCTGAATCACAACACAGGATTAAAAAACCATACAATTTCTGGTTAAAATTCACTATTGACCGAGTGTACAGTGCAGGCGGGAAGGGATACAAGCTGTTGTCTGATCCCTCTGAACACATAACATAAAACCATGAACCATCACAGGCACTATCAACATAAACGATGCAGATGTGATTTCTAACAAACAGGTGCAACAATGGAGCCTAGACTTTGCAAATTGTTGGGCAAGTTTCACAGGGAATGACAAAAGTGGCTGCCTGTCGACATCAAACATTTGGTAATAACGTATGTAAAATGGTGCGGGCCAACGGACACCTAACACTGAAGCAGTTAGGGTTGGTATTCAGCCTGTCACACTTCACTGTTTGGGACATGGCTCACAAATGTCTCGGCTGTTGTAAGCTGTGCAACAAATGGGTGCCAAAATACTATGTGAATGTCTGACAAAGAATCTTGACAGAAAGGCCATGTCACTGACCAACCTGCCATTTTCCAAAGCTGAAGGTGATAACACACATTGTGTTGCACATTGTCACCTACAAAGACACATGAACACATGACTAATCTGGTGGTGACAATGTAATCTATGGTATAGAAGCATTCACCATCACCTGGGAAGTTCAAGAGAACTGTGAAAGCAGGGAAGGTTATGGGAACAAACTTGTTGATTTTATGCTGCATGGAGGGACAATTACTGCAGTTACGTATTGCGTGAGGTTATGCTTTAAGGTAGCAATCTGACACAGGAGGCTTAGCCTGCTTATGCAGGTTGTTCTGTTACTGAATGATAATCATAGTAATCCTGAGCCACATACTACAGCACACCTGCAATTTGGATCATGTTCACGACTCTCCATACTGACCCAACTTGGCCCCCTCACAATTTCACACTTCGTAAACTGAAAAGATCTCCGAGGTTGGCAATTTCTATCTAATGACAGCAACATTTCTGGACAGGCAAATTGTATTTGAGACGAAGATGTCTCCTTCTACTGCTAGGGCTTTGAAAATGTCAACATATGCTGTGACATGTGCCTGAACAAGTTGGTGACCAAGTGAAAAGAAAATAAGGCCACATGTCAAAAAACATCAGTGTGCTTTTTCTATCTCTGTTTGCCCATAAATAATGGGAAAAGTTGTTTCTGACTTTCCCTCATATAAATAACAATCCATCATACACTACACCAAAGAACATGATTAGCTTTCACTTAATCCCCTGTTTATTTATTTATTTTACACACACCATGCACAATTCCATCTTTGTCATTGTCCTCCTCTTTCTCACCACCACATCTTTTGTCACAGGCTTTTCCTACCTGCTACTTCTCTTGAACCAACGGTGATCCCCACCTCTCAGGCTTCAAGTTTCAGACTGCAGCACTTTCTGTATTATGTGTAATGTTCCTAGCATAGCTCTATTTTGTAGTGAATCTACTGAATGCTTTCCTAATATGGCTCCCAAATTTTTCTTTAAACCTTTTGTTACTATTCCAGTGGCTCCAATGATTACCTGGATAATCATACATTTCATGTTCCACATTCATCATATATCTGTACATAAACCCGTATTTTAGTCCTTTTTTGCTGCATTTTGTGTGACATTTCCCTGTGCTGGTATTGCTATATCTATCAGTATGTGTGATTTCTTCCCTTTTTGGTTTTTAATTATTAAATCTGGCCTCTATGCCGTAACTACTCTGTCTCTGTGTATCCGCTTGATCCCATAGCACTGTCACATCTTCATGTTCAAATACTGGTTTGTGTGTGTGTGTGTGTGTATATACTGTTATCATCACCATCATCATCAAACCAAAGCAATGCAGATAATCTAAGCAATGTAAGACATGAAGCAAGTAAACACTTCAGGAACAAATAGATGGAATATATGAAAGCTAAAATTGTTGAACTTAAAATTAACAGCAAGATAAAAAATTTCATAGACTTGTATATGGGCATCATTGTCTTTAAGAAGGGTTACCAGTCGAGAACTAATATAGCAAAGGATGAGAAGAGTGATTTGGTTACAGGCTCCCACAGTATTTTGGCTAGTTGGAGGAACCATTTCTCTCAGCTTTTGAATGTACATGGGGTTAACAATATTAGGCAGACAGAAATACATACAGCAGAGCCAGTAGTGCCTAGCGGAGGTTGAGGTGGGTACCGATAAGCTAAAAGACACAAATCACCAGGTATTGATCAAACCCCAGCAGTACTGATTAAAGCAGGCATAGAAAAATTTGCTCTGAGATTCATAAACTTATAATTCTACTTGGCATAAGAAGGAATTGCCTGTGGAGTGGAAGTAGTAAATCATTGTACCTATCTAGAACAAGGGTGAAAACAGATGCTAATAATTATACAGGCCTATCACTTTTGTCAAATATGTACAAAATTTTATCCAACATCTAGCTGTCAAGGTTATCTCCATTATTGGGTATCATCAGTGTGGATTTTGATGCAACAGGTCAGCTAATGATCACATATTCTTCATTCATCAAATACTTGAGAAAGAATGGGAATACAATGAAACAGTGCATCAGCTCTTTATAGACTTCAAGAAAGTCTATGATTCAGTTACTAAGTTTGGTACCCCCATGAAACTGGAAGGCTAATAAAAATGTGTTTGCATTAAACTTATAGCAGTCCAGGTAGGCAAGCATCTGTCTGACACATTTCCTGTTAGGAATGGTTTGAAGCAAGGAAATGCTTTACTGCCATTGCTGTCAACTTTGCTTTAGAGTAGGCCATTCGGAGGGTTTAGGTAAGCCAGGATGGCTTGAAATTAAATGGTACACATCAGGTTCTGGTTTATGCTGATGATGTTAATATATTGGGAGGAAGCATACATACTATTAAGAAAAATGCAGAAGCTTTAGTAGTTGCTAGTAAGGAGATTGGACTAGAAGTAAATGCTGGTATGACTAAGTACATGGTCTTGTCTTGATATCAGGATGCAGGATGAAGTCACAGTATAAAGATTGAAACAGTTCCTTTGAAAGGGTGGAAGAGTTAAAATACTTGGGAACAACTTGAACATATCAAAATTCTATTCATTAAGAAATTAAGAGCAGATTTAAGTCAGGGAATGCTTAATGCCATTTGGTGCAGAATCTTTTGACATCCAGCTTGCTATCCAAAAACATAAAGATTAATATGTACAGAATTATAATTTTGCCTGTTGTTTTGTATGGGTGTGAAACTTGGTCGCTCATATTGAGGGAGGAATATAGGCTGAGGGTGTTTGAGATAGGGTGCCAAGGAGAATATTTGGGCCTAATAGAGATGAGGTAACAGGGGAGTGGAAAAATTATTTAATGAGGAGCTTAATGACCTGTACTCCTCGCCAAATATCATTTGAGTGTTCAAATCGAGAAGAATGAGATGGGTAGGGCATGTAGCATGTTTGGGAGAGGAGAGGTGCATACAGGGTTTTGATGGGGAAACCTGAGGGAAAGAGACCATTTGAAAGACCCAGGTGTAGGTGGAAGGACAACATTAAGATGGATCTTCATGAAGTAGGATGGGGGGAATGGACTGGACTGATCTGGATCACGAAAGGGACAGGTGGCAGGCAGTTGTAAACGTGGTACTGAACCTTTGGGTTCCATAAAATGTGGGGAATTTCTTGAATAGTTGAGAACCAGTCAGCTTCTCCAGAAGGACTCTGCTACATGCAGATTATCATCATCATCATCAGTTATCACCTTTATGCAGGGTATTTACAATTACACACCTGAAACAAACCATGTTTCTAGGGTATATAGCATTGTAGCTATTCTGCAGTTACAATTCTTGGTACATGTAATGTTATCTCCCATGATAAAACGATTCATACTTTTACATTAGTACTTTCCAAAATGTGTGTGCAGTGCCCAGTAATTTCTGCAGATCCTTAATTTCGTGCTTTACCTGCATGTTGCTCGGGTATTCTTCTGAATGATTTTGAAATGGTTCCAGTTGCCCCTTACATTACTGGTATCACTTTTGTTTTCACAATCAATATGACCTCTATTTATATTGCAAGGTATTTATATATTTTTTTAATCTTACCAGCTTCTTTCTTGATCGCACTTCTGGTTCCTGAAATTCCAACATCCCTTTTCATTATCATGGATTATGATGTCTGGTTTATTGTCTGGAATGGTTTTGTCATTTTGCACTAGTTGGTTCCAAAATGCAGTTAGTTTACCTTCATAACTTGTTTCTTCTGATTTTGGTACATGCTTATACAATTGTTTACTGTCTAATTTTACCCCTGTTTCCTTGGAAATGTTATTGCCACTGTAGTTTGGTGACTGACTTTTCATGTGAATTATAGATCTAATTTAGTTAGGTTTCCTATAATTAAATTGATTAAACAAGTGTTTCATTTCTTTTGTATTAATGTTTTATGTTACTTACTAATTTAACAATACTGTTTAAATACATAATTAAGGTGCTAAAACAATTATGTAACAAAAGAGTATAATAACTTAGTATCCTGTGCTTACCTTTACAAGTATGAATTGGGGTGGATGGATAGTAAATATCTTGTAACTTGTTAGTAATCCTGTTTTGTTGTATATTTGTAAAAGCTGAATATTAGTAGCTGTAGTTAAATATAAGTTGTGTTAAACTAATAATTTATTGCTCAAGGGAAATATTTATAAAAAAAAAAAATACACTTCACCACCAAGTCTAGCGTGTCCCTTGGAAGTGTGTCATCCCCGTTGTGTGTGTGAAAACTGGAAAGGGTGTGCACTCAAACACAACTATGTCAATTAAGATGTTTTAATGACTATACTAGACAACTACATGTTTCGGCCCCTACTGGCCATCTTCAGGTTGTATTCAAGAGAACTTAAGGTCCTACTATATATATTGTGTGCGCACGTGATGGAGAGATCTCTACATCCGGGCTTTGTTGTGTAATAAGTAACTTCTATGTTGAATGCGGTGGTATGCTCTGGCTAGAGGCACGATAGGGTCTGGTGGCTAGTGTCGAGTTTGAAATTTCTTGGTGCGCTGGTATATGTTGTGGGGAGGTCCGAAAGTGACCTTGGAGGTACAATCCTTTTGCCTGTGGGGACAGAGATGTGTGTGAGAAGGGTGGTGAATAAATCCGGCCTAACTATGCATTGGAAGTTTTTGCTGTATTGGAGGAAAACAGAAATTGCTTAGTACTTATTCATACTTCGGGTCTTTGTGTGTTTCCAGCCCGCTCCACTTTTACCCCTGGGTGGGTGTATGTTCATGTGGGTGGTGGCGCCACATGTCTCAGCAGTCCTATATTGGGCAGTTGTATTGTTAGAGTTTGTTGTGTGTTGCACCGTACTTGCAGACCTCACAGTCAGAACACTATGTCACTGTGTTGGGAATGTAATTTGCTATTGTATGTACCGCTATTTATTCACTGGAGAAACTAAGGTATATTATTGTCAAATTTTCACTGGTATTATGGCTGCGTACTGTCTTCCTAATCTGGTGTGTATTTATCTTACTGATGGTCCCCGGATGCACCCTGTGGTTTTCTGGCACTACACTGTTGCTGTGTACTGTTTCTCAGCAGTGCGTAGCTGTTTTCTTCTATGCACTGTTATTGTTCACTGTAAGACATTTGTCACACTATTCATCGTGTTTCTTGTTTATTTGTCACTCCTATTCGATAAGCATACTGTAGTATTTACGCTATGTGCACATGGTGGCTTTTTTACACATTCTGTGTTGTTGTCACAGATGTATATTACTACTGTTTGTGTCAGTTCCTGCCTTGCTGGAAAGGGTGCGGTGATCCTGAGTTGGGGTGGGTCAGTGTTTGCCGCTCGGTTGGTCAGGTATTGGTTGGGGCTGGGTGGGATGGGCTCTGGAACATTTACACTCGTTTGGTCCCATTCATGAAACAATGCAGATTTTGCAATACCAAGTTAAGGGAGCCCACCTCAACACCATACAAGGGTACTTTATTTACAAAGAATTTTCCAAAACAACCACCTAAATGACGAATTTAACATAACTCCCAACAAAATCTTTGATGCCTTACTAAAACCCCACTAGCCATAAAAATTTTGGATGTTTTGCATAAAATCTGAAGGGAACAACAGTGACCAATAACAAATGTAAGCTTTAAAAGGAGACCCTTGCTGTTCAGAGGCCTTATATGAGGGTTGATCCAAAATTTTCTGGACTGATGCTGTAAAAATCATAAAACTCACCATAAGGCCTATTGGCCGCCGTCACCCTCAAAGTAGTTCCCTCCCGCATGTAGACACCGGTCCCACTGTCTCCTTCATTTGTGGAACGCTTCTTGGAAGTCCTTTCCTGTCAGAGTGTCAGGCACTGTCTGCAATTCAGCCTGGATCTCCTCAATGGTATTGAACCGGCGCCCTTTTAGCTTCAATTTCATTTTTTGAAATAGGAAGAAGTCACAGGGTGCCAAATCAGGGGAGTAATGTGGGTGGGGGATAACAGCAATTTTGTTTTTCACCAGAAACTGGTAGGCGAGGACGGAAGTGTGAGACGGGGCACTGTCATGGTGAAGCAGCCAGGTCTGTTCTCACCAAAGTTGGGAGTGGTCTTCGCAGTTTACATGCAGTCTCCGCAAAACTTCACAGTAGAACCCGGAATTCACAGTTTGGCCTGTTGGGACAAATTCTTTGTGTACAATCCCTTTGATGTCAAAGAAAGTGATGATCATGCTCTTGAGATTGCTTTTCACCTGTCTGGCCTTTTTTGCCCTTGGTGACGTGGAACTTTTCCACTGGGAAGATTGTCGCTTTGTCTCAGGGTTGTAACTGTAAACCCAGCTCTCATCACCAGTGATGACCCTAGACAAGAATGTTTCATCGTCGGAGGTGAGCTGATGAAGTTCAGTGCAGACGTTGACGTGCTGCTCCTTCTGGTCAGCTGTCAGGATCCTGGGCACAAATTTGGCTGCGACACAGTGCATGCTCAATTCTTTTGTCAGAACCCACTGGCATGTCCCATAATCAACTTCCACCTCCTCAGCAATGTTGTGAATGGTCCGACGTCGATCCTGCCGGATGAGCTCATGAATTCGTGCAACAGTTTCACTAGTTGTGCAAATTGTGGGTCTCCCTGTGTGTTCATTGTTGTCAACTGATGTGTGACCGGTCTTGAACTGGGTATGCCATTGAAACACCTGTGTACGACTCAAGCTTTGGTCCCCGAAGCCTTGTTGAATCATTTTGAGGGTTTCTGTAGCACTTTTCCCATGTTTGTTACAAAATTTGATGCACACTCGCTGTGCCTTTATCTGATCCATCGTAAAAATCGCCACGGGTCACGTACATGATTCCAAACAAACACGTGTAAAAACTGCCCATGTCATCCCACCTATGTGAAACTTGGCATGCTGACTCGCTAAACATGGTAGTCGTACCGTCTACCGGTGCATCACGCTACCACAACTGCTGTATAGATGGCGGCACCAGTATGGAAAATTTTGGATCAACCCATGTACCCTTGAAAAATCCTGCAAATGGTAAACTGTGATGTGCAAAGCTATGTCCTTGTAGGCAGCATGGAGTTTAGGGAACCTAAGACATGAAAAATTCTGTAAACCATTTTGGAATTTACTGGAATGATGTTGGAGTTCCTGGTTGCAAGTTGTCATGGTTATCACATGACAAAGAATGCATGTTGAGGGGAGACGAAGACTCTGTGAGGAATAAGGTGATATTCAATTGCTATTCCTTATGCTGCATGTCCTTATACACCTCCTTGTGTCATGCCATCACAGAATCCAACTTGTGCTTAAATGTCATGCCTATCTGACTGAAGCTAAAGATTTGCTGTGGTAAGCAGTCCTCAATTACCTTCTGGAACTGCTTTTGGTAGTCAGCACCAGCAACACCATCACCAGGTGCTGATTTTTCCCATTCTCTTCACAATGTGTAAGCTCAGCTGCTCCTAAGAGTTTTCATACCAAACATTAATGTCATGAGTGCTGCCCTTCACCTCAACCCCAGCCTCTGTGCAGCATCTGTATCTTGCCACCAACCCATCCCCACTGACTGCCTCATCTTCCACCCACACACACACAGGGCCCTCTCCAGCTTCTCTACAAAGGGCTCATGAAGACTTTCACGTAAAATTTTTTAATTGAATGCAGCACTGGACTAAATCCTCCCATAATCTTGCCCTATTTTTTAAATGATGAAAGTAGTGACAATTCATTCACACCATAATGATGTCTGAGTGCAGCAATTCTCATTCCCTCTCACTCTCCGTAACACAGACATCACTTCCTTCTTCAGTTTACCCTGAGCAGCTTCATCAGCATGTACACCATCCTCCCCTGACATAATTAAAACACAGAGGCAACAGTTAAAGACTGTGAGTACAGATGAAGCACATTCTTTGCCATAGGTACAGACCAAGACATGCAGGAACACATGCCCCCTTGTGTACGTACACCAAGATGCAATAAAGTTACCACACACTTTTGTCCCCACACAAGTGTGGGCGTGATGTGGAAGCCTGCACATGAGGTGGGTATGCTGCATCCTAGTATCAACTGAGTCTGGAAACTTCTGGAGATGCCCACAATGACAAGTATTCTTCATTCTTTTATATGACTGTAGTTCCAAAGCCATAATTTGTATAGACATTTTGCACACATTTTACAAATATATTACTAATTTATGTAAGAACAATATAGGCAGCAGCAATGTTAGAATACCCAAATTTCCTGCTTATGCTCCTTAATATAATACTGTTTAAATGTTTTACAGACTGGCGTGTGGTATACAGAAACTGTGAAATCAAAACAAATCTCTCTCCAGCTGACCAGCTATTTAGAAGTCTTCCTACCAATTTTTTTTTTCCAGTGGGCTTATATTCTGTAATTCATGACAGCTCATTATTTTCAAACATTCTTCACATCACTGTATGTCCACTGTGATTAAAGGGGTGCAAATGTCAGTCCGTCCCATGAAACAATGGCACTGTCCTCTCAATGGTCCTTGGAGAGAGAACTCACAGAGAAGCCATCTGCAAGATGGTTGCACAGCACTGTTGGATCCAGATGGGTATACGAGAATAGTCCGTGAAACTGAAAATCTTTGCTCAAAACACAAAATGCACGTTCATTCCATCTGGCTACTGTTTAACTAAACCTCTCTAGAGATGTCCATTTGCACACTGAGTAAAAGGACATAAGAACAATAAAAACCATGTGCTATCAAAGCAATGGCCCCTGCACCGGAAACATGAGGAGCTTGGCCTGCAGGAATGAGAGGTCAGGAAGCTCATCCAACACCCTCACTGCCTCTGGGCTCAATCCCTGCCTACTGCAAGTGACAGGCGTACACTGGTTGTACAGTAGAACCTGCTGTATTAGTGAATCACTTGTGGATGCCTTAGGTGCTGCAAGAAAATGTGGAAACACATTATTACATATGACACTCCTGCTAGAGGGAGAACCTACTGAGCCAGTTCAATCCTCAAAGCTTCTTTCTCCAACATCCATGTTGATATTTCCACAGATGTTTGCCCACCCAATTCTTTGAGATAACAGGTTGTCACAGAGAGAGTATTAAGACAGTATCTTCTGTGGCGTGATACTGTGCAGTCCCGTAGAAGGTAACCAATGTTATGGAAGAATATGACTGCACCTGCAGGGTTGAAGTTTATACCTGAAGATGGAGGCAGCAGGTTCCAGTCAAGCACTGGTATCCTTCTGAAATATGGCAAGGTGTCACCACTGCGTGTTAGTGTTCTTCCACTTTTCTGAGTTACATCTGCAGTCTATAAGAAATGCATGGATATTAAAACCCCAACAGGTCTAAGTTCGCTGGGAAAAAAGTCAAGTACTTCTTGACTGAGTGCTGAAGATGAATGACAACAAACAGTGGAGTAACAGAACTGTAAACAGCCTACACCTTGGCAGGTATAGTGGGGAAAGTCAGCACCTGTTTTCAGTACTCTGTCACACTGTCCTTCCATATGCTATACTGTCCATTCCCCACACATTTTCCAGTAAGAAGTTTTGTTTTTGAACAAGCACAGTTATGTTCTTCCCTAGAAGTAAACAAGCACTTTTTCTACTACACAGAATATTCACACTGCCCTATTTGCTAGTCTCTCCTGATCATCATAACAAACACCACATTTATCTCAACAGGGAGTACATAAGTTCACTTACTGGCAGAGATGCTGTTCCAGGTGCTGGCAGCCACATTGGAAGCAGAGGTGGAAGGAGAGGTTAAGTTATCAAATGTGTTGATATAGTCAAGGTCCAGAAGTGCCAAGTTGGCACCTTCCACAAAGGAAGGATGAGGGTGCGGTGGAGAAAGAACAAACATTGTGCCATTAGTTACTTACTGCACTAACAGAAGGTATGCATATGGATACACTTGTTAACACAGAATATGCTTCCATGGAAACTCAAAGTCAGCTATGCAACTTTTTGAAAATTAAATATTGCTATGACTAAAAGACAGATCAAGACAATATATATATATATATATACAGGGTGTCCCAGGAGGAAAGGACCTAACTTCGGGAGAGTGTTCCTTAGGTCAAACTATAACGATATAACCCAAAACACCTATATCCAAAGTTCAATGGTT
>Ga0123353_10009615_pt1 | contig 13380 bp, 8 predicted proteins | sample TergutLab28metaG_3_FD_92763 | JGI IMG/M metagenome (GOLD analysis project Ga0123353, IMG submission 92763) | Labiotermes labralis P3 segment gut microbial communities from Petit-Saut dam, French Guiana - Lab288 P3 | ecosystem: Host-associated > Arthropoda: Insects > Digestive system > Gut ... | reverse complement strand
TTGCAACAAATCCTGATACAGTTCTACAGCCGGTCCCTGCATCATTCCGTCGCGTCCGATGTCGGTGCAAATTACCTGAGTAATGCCTTTTTCGCGATATCCGGAAATGAACGCCGTCAATTCAACCGCAGCGGTTTCCGTCCATCCGCTCACGGCAATCATTCCATTTTTGGCGTCGGCGCCGAGGATAATTCTGTCCGGTCCATAATCCGTAAGCCAACGGATGAATGTTTCAGGGTCTTTAACAGCAATGCTTCCTCCGGTAATCATGGAGGCGCCATTGTCGAAAGCAATACGCAGGTCGGCACCGGTTTTGAGACCGCCTCCGAAATCAACCACCAGCGATGTGTTGGCAGTGATGTCGCGCAACACACGGTGATTGACAATATGTTGTGCCTTTGCTCCGTCGAGGTCAACCAAGTGCAGGCGGCGAATACCCGCCGCTTCGAAACGTTTGGCTACTTCAAGCGGGTTTTGATTGTAGACTTTCTTTTGCGCATAGTCGCCCTGCATCAGACGAACACACTTACCGTCGATTAAATCAATTGCAGGGATAATGTCCATTTTTGATTTTTGATTTTGTCCCCGGTTTTCACGAATAAAAATACTTTGAACCTGAACCTTTAAACTTTACATTCCTCCTCCACTACCACCGCTATTAGCGCCGCCACCGCTGCCACCGCCCATCACGTCGTCATTGGTAATACCGCGTTGCGCCTTCCTGATACTTTCTTTCATGTTGCCAAAACGATATGAAACGCTGATACTTCCCTGTCTATAAGGCATGGCTTGTTTGTTATTTGTTGTAAAATACTCAGTCGTCGTTGAATATATAAAATTTAAATACTTGCTGTATGGGCTGGTACATGAAAGCGATACGGTCATTTTCTTTTGCAGGAAGTCTTTGTTAACGCTTAAACCCGCGATATATAATGGGGATTGACTTCCTTGCAGCATTACAGACTTACCCATATATTGTCCATAAGTATTGATACGGAAATCCTTCGGAAGGGTAATCTGTGCATTGATATAACAGTTGCCGGAAAGCCCGCTGCTGGAAATATTCAATTCGGCGCTTTTCATGTCCCTGTAGTATAGCCCGCCGTTAAGATTGATGCGAAATGTACGGTTGGGCGTCCAGCCTGCGGTTACATATACGCTGGTAATATGGTTACGGCCTATGTTGCCATACGTTTGTCGTTTCACGTCGGGGTCGGCAGGATCAATAAATGAATAATTTGAAATAGCATTATTGGTATATGAATAACTCGCACTGGCATTCAATGTATATTTTGCCGAAAAGAAACTGTAATTCAGGTTGAAACTATGGCTTTTCTGAGGTTCGAGATTTGGATTGCCATACGAAATATTGTATGGGTTGGTATCGTCTACATACGGATTAAGATACCAGATGCTCGGACGGAAAATACGCAGGTTGTAGCCCACGCGCAATTGTTGTGTCGGCTTGAGTTGATAGGAGAATGTGGCGGAGGGAACTAAATTGTAATAGTCGACGTCAAAATTTCTGCTTTTGTCAAGACGGAACTTTACATCCTGTTTGGTTCCTTCGGCGCGAAGACCGGTACGCACACCATATTTCGCCGATTTAAAGGCATATCCCCCATATCCTGCATAAATATGGCTATTGTGTTCGAAATCACTATTAACACTGGGTGGAGACTCTACCCAATCACCGTTTGAGAGTTCGTACTGGGTAACATTACTGAAGTTCTGTCTGAAAATGTATTTCAATCCCGTTTCAAAACTGTGTTTTTGGTTGATGGGATTCACATAGTCTATTTGTCCGGAATGTTCCACCGTGCGGGCTTCGTTGTCGAACCACTGGTCTAATCTGGCATACAAAGGTATTGTGCCTGTTATATCTCTTGCATTTGAGTGGACTTCGCTGCCATCGGGCGAATCATTGAAACGATACGATATTGTTATGAACTCGTCTTTCTTGCGCGTCGAACGCTGGTAATCCAGGTTAATACCGGTTGAACCGAAGTTGTTTTTGGTTTCCCCGTCTGTTTTGTAACTGTATTCCTGAACGCCATCTATATTAAACATTTCAATTGATCTTTCGTTTTTGCTTTTGAAGACATAATTAAAGAGGTCAACACCGAGGCTCAAAAGACGTAAAGTATCAAATTCATAACTTGCCTCTAAGCGTCCGAACATGTAATCTCCTTGATTTCTGACACTCGTGCTGCCAATTTCCTTATGATACATGTCGTTGATAAAATTTTCACTTACGCTTGTCGATTCTCCCCCCGGACGACGGATATTATTGTAGCTGAAGTTACCGGTAAGTCCAAGTTTTCCCGTCTTTGCCGTCAGGTAGGTATTGCCGCCGAAAGCTCCGAATGTATTGACATTGGCAGATACAGAACCCTGATAACCCTGGAACAGATTCCGCGAGGTAACAATATTGATGATACCGCTAATTCCTTCGGCATCGTATCTGGCGCTGGGGTCGGTTATCACTTCGATATTTTTGATGGTATTGGCAGGCATACTTTTCAGCACGTCCGACACATTTTGCCCTTTGAGCAGATTAGACGGCTTACCGTTAAGATAAATCACGAAATTGGAAGAACCTTTCAACTGAATTTTATCATCGCCATCAACGGAGATCAAAGGTACCTTGCGGAGCATTTCCAGTGTATTGTTAACTTTGGCTTCGGGGTCTTCTTCCATGTTGTAAATGAGTTTATCAATTTCAACCCTAACTAATGGTCTTTGCGCTTCAACAGTTATTTCGCTGATTTGTTGCGTTTTTTCCTGTACGTACACTGTACCGAAATCTAATTTTCTGCCGGTTTCGGTCAGGTTAAAAGGCTTGACGAGAGTGCTTATCCCAACGGATTGAATAGTCATCAGATAGTTTCCGGGAACTTTCAACTGCACTTCGAACTTCCCGTTGCCATCGCAGGCTGCTGCATTGACAAACTGGGTTGGCGCCTGTACAAGAGCAATGCCCACCGTAGCATAAGGTACCGGTTCGTTGGACAGCGAATCAACCACCTGACCGCTAATAGAATACGAATCACTTGTGCGTACCTGCGCCTCAACGGTGGCAGCACACAAAACCGCCCCGAGTAACAGACTGAAAAATTTGTTCATTTGGTATGGATTTAATTGATTGGTTTCAGAGTTTAGTTTAAAAAACGCAAAAGTAAATGAAATATTATTTTGAGGTGCTGATTTTTTTAAATTCCTTCAAATAAACATTTTCTATTAATTTTTGATTGTTTGATTTTTAATGTTATATATTGACCACGTCAGGATTTTTGAGTTTAAGGTTTCAAGTTGATCGTTCTGAAACTTCAGCCTTTTATCGCTTTTACAGTCAATCCTGTTCCCGTTTGATGTTGTGCGCTTATATCCAACCAGTTGAGAAAAAGGCAAAACGGAAATGTTACTAAGTAGTAAAATAGTAAAAGGATGAAAAAGAATTTCGATATTCCAAGCATCAGCATCGGGTATTTAATGGACAGAAGCCATGAGATATGTCCGGGGCGTCCGTAAGTATATTGCATGTCAACTTTCGAAAAGCCTGCCTCAGTCAGTTTGTTGCGTATCTCATCTGCATTGTAACCATCACGGACATGCTCGTCGATGAATGAGTCGTGGTGGTCGCCGACATCAGAACCTCCCTTATCCGAAGGAGTGGAAATCAGCAATATGCCACCTGGTTTAAGCGAAGCATAGATATTCCGGAATACCATCACATCATCCGGGATATGTTCCATCACATCAATCGAAATTGCCAGATGATATTGGTCAGACTCGCAAAATGTGGTCAGGTCGGCAGTTTCAAAACGAACACGGTCGCTTCGGCCTGTTTGCGCAAAAAAACGGTTACAATCATCCACCTGTTCAGCCTTCACATCCACAGCCCTGATTTGCCACTGACATCCCAGTTTGGACATGTAGTATGTGTATTGTCCGAAACCGGCGCCGGCGTCCAATACCGAAGCATCAGCAGGCAAGGATTTTCTGAGTCTGCGCAATTCTTTTTTGATGTGCCACGCCCGTAGCAACAGCAAGTCGAGCATCCCGTAAAAACATTTCCGTAAAAACGGATTATGGTTAAAAAAGTTACCCAACGTACGTTTGAGGTTATCGTACTGCATCGGGCTATTTTAACAGTTCGTCGATATGTTCGGCATAATCCAGACTGTCGTCAATAAAGAAGGCTAATTCGGGGACAATGCGTAACTGATGCCGTACCTTTTTACCGAGTTCCAACCTGATGTGTTTTACATAATGGTGCAAATTATCAAGGAATTTGGCGGCGTTGTCCGACGGAAATATGCTGAGGTATACCTTGGCAAGACTCAAATCGGGACTCATTCGCACCACAGTTATGGTAATCATTTTGCTTTGGGTGATTTCACGTGTTGCACCCGTGAATATATCACTTAAATCCTTCTGTATCTGTCGTGCAACTTTTTGTTGTCGTGTGGTTTCCATATTGTTCTTATTATTATAATTTGAACCTGCAAAATTACGAAATTCTCAATAAGCCGGAAAACGTAAATCAAGGCAATATCAGGCTGAATGTCCCCCTTTTTTCAATTATCCGTCCCATCGCGGTTTCGAATCTCAGGACATACATATATACTCCTTCGCCGGCAGGTTTTCCGTTCATAAATTGCCCGTTCCATGCGTCTTCGGGATTTCTGGTTTCGAAAACTTTAGCCCCGTTCCGGTCGTACAAAATGAGCAGGTAATCCTGCGGGGGGTAGGAAAAGAACACCTTCCATTCGTCATTAAATCCGTCGCCGTTGGGCGTGAAAGCGTTGGGTATATAGATGTCGCTTTCGGGTTTGATACAAACAGTGTTAGAAATGGCTATCTGACCAGACGAAGTGGACGATACGGGGCTTGCCGTAAGCCAGTAACATACATCGCCGCTGATTTCGATACCCGACAGGTTGTCACGGTGAGTGGCGGGGTATATGATTTCTTCAGGTTCGTCGCCTATTTGCCGGTGCATTTCGTAGCGAACATCGCCGCCCCATTCTAAGTAAGGATCCCATTGCAACAGATTCACCTGAGCCTCCTGTTTCAGCGTCAGCCACAGGGCGGTTGCCGTATTCGACATGGCGGTATATTTGTTCCTGCACACATGCCAGGCTTCCAGCCTGTAGTAATGGGTATGTCCACGCACTTGTATATCGGTTATCGTTGTATCGCCGTGAATATTGAACTCGCCAAGAGAAATGAACGTATAACCATTATTTGAACCTGAAAATTCATAACTGTACGTTTCTGCACCGGGGTCTATTTTGAAACTGATTTCAGCCAATCCTTCGCTATTGTATTGCGTACCCTCAGCAACAACATACTTTGGATGAACGGGCATAATGGTTTCTATTGTTGTTTTATAACTGGTTGACGTCATCCCGTCGCTTCGTCTGGCTTTGATGTAAAACGTATATTTATCGTTTTCGTTGATGCGGGGTTCAATGTAAAAGGTATCTTTGTCCGACAATAATTTTATTTCCTCGTCGGGACCGCCGCCTTCAGGGATACGCATCACCTGATAATTGAGGAGAGGTCTGTAGGGCGGCGTATTTTCCAACCATCCCCTGTAGGGATGCCAGTCGAGGCGGATTTCGGCTCTGCACGAATCGTATTTGCTGTTTACCTGTATATTGTAATCCTCGTATGCACGCAAACTTTTTAAGCCTTCTGTCCGGTTCTCGGCGCCAACACTGAAAGCAACCGAAGTTTTACGGGGGTCGGGCATATTAGGATACTTCAGCACCATCGTATCGTAACCAAACGTGTAACTACGTTCGGCTGGATTCGGGATGGTGTCGAAAGGATGGTTGGTTAACGATGGGTATGTTTCGTGCCAAAAGAGCACAAACTCTTCTATGTCATAAGGCGATTTCGGCGGCGTTTCCATATCCCATTCAATAGTTATGGCGCCTGTTTGCGGGTCAACAGTCACTCTTTCGAGTATCGGACGGTCGAGAAGCACTTGCTGCGCATACACAGGATAACCAAAACAGAGGCAAGCCAGTAAACCAATTTTTAAGAAGCGACTATTTTTCATTTGAAACATATTTATTCAAACAATTTAATATACTATACGAAGAATAAGCCTATATTGTTGTGAAACTTTTGATTTTCTTAAAAAAACCTGCCAGATACCATTCCGACAGGTTAAATCTCTTCATTGTTAAAACAAGCCGGGATGTGAACCTGTATTGAGTAAAATTAAAATAAGTTCGTCATCTGATTGTTGCCATGTCTTCCTATTTATTAAATTTACCCCGCAAAAATACATCTTTTTCCCTACAAAACAAAAAAACTCCGGATTCTCCTCCAACGACAGTTTTTAAGAAGCCCCCTTATTTCCCCCGAAGGGGGAAAACTCCCTCCCTTTGGGGGAGAGCTGGGGTGGGGTTAAAAAAAACCTGCCGGATTTCTCTTCCCGGCAGGTTAATTCGTAATTCTTATTTTTAAATTCGTAATTATTACAAGTGCGCCGGCATCGCCGGATAATTACTTGCATCCTGCCAATTCAGCACCGGCAGCAGATAAGCGCCGCCTGTCCATTTCCATACGGGGGTGCCGCCGTTAAACGGCCAGCCCAATTCGTTGGCATCTGTGCCGGTGTATGTGGTCTGCGTGGTGGTGGCGGCCTTATCAATAAGTGTGCCGTCGAAGTCTGTGATCGTGCCAATCGGTACCGTCATCTCATCGAACGCTACATTATTGGTTCCGGTTCCAACGCCACCATAACCTGTCATGCGCCCAAAGGTTACAAGTCCAGTGGTGCTCGTGCGCGTTATGCTTGGATTAAGCGCGGCGCAGTTGGTTATGCTGCCACCATCACGTCTGCCCGCAAAGCCGCCGGCGCTTGAAGCGCCGCTGACTGCGCCCGTAGCGTAGCAATTGCTGATTGCGGGGGTAAAACCAGAACCGCCGACCTGGCCAACAAAACCGCCGGCATTTAGTTGGGTGCCGACACTGACATTGCCCGTTGCATAGCAGTTGGTTACATTGCTGTATATCTGACCCGCAAAACCGCCGGCAGCTCCTCCAGAACTACTGACATTACCCGCAGCGAAGCAGCTGGTTACTCCGCTGCCTTGAACAATACCTGCAAGACCGCCAACAAATTCTCTGCCGCTGACATTGCCCGTAGCGTAACAGTTGGTCATGCTGCCATCAAGACTGCCCACAAGACCGCCCACAACATCTCTGTTGCTGGTAATTGTTACCGCAGCATAGCAATTGGTTATGGTGCCGGTGACAGATCCCGCCAGGCCACCTATATAACCACCGCCTGTAACGTTAATCGTGCCCACAACGCCCAGATCTCGTACCGAGCCGTTGTTGTTAATATTGCCAAAGAATCCTGTGTAGCTGCCAGTGATAGAGCCGGTAATCGAAAGCCCGCTCACTTTCTTGCCGTTTCCGTCAAAATGGCCTCTGAAGTAATTAACTCCTGATCCTATGGGTGTCCAATTACCGGATAGGGTAATATTATCGGCCAGTATGTAGTATTTGTCTCTGTAATCAATAGAGCCTGCATTCACCAATCGAGCTAACCGCGCCAGGTCATTTGCCATGCTGATATTGAAAGGGTTGCTGCTTGATCCGGGGTCGCCGCTTCCGCCGGAGCCTTCAAAAGCCGGCAATATCTGTAGTGTGAATGGATCCGAGGTAGTGGTGTGTATGGTCATTTGCAAATTAGTGAAATCACCATGGTTGGCGTTGAGAGAGACCGCAAGGGTCAATGTGCCTTCATCGTTGTTGATATCCAAAACAGTGCTCGGTAAGGTAACGCCTGCAGGCAGGTTGCTTACTGATACGATGTATGTGCTGTTGGCGAAATATTTCGTCGTTACCGGGAAAGTAATCGTGCCCGGATCGCCCTCCTTCAGTTCTCTGTTCTGTGTTTCTACAGTAATTGTCTTTGGCTCCAAAATTTCCAGCGTGAATGGTGCAGAGGTAACAGAGGCAACGCCGTTAATAGTCAGCGTCAGTGTGGATATAGTGGCTTCCGTTATGGATTCGTCACCTATAAGGGTCAATCTGAAAGTACCGTTGTTGATATAAGCAGTTGCTAAATTTTGTGTTACTCCCGGGGGTAGATTGTTAACTGTTATGGGATAAGTGTCGGTGATAATATTTTCGGTGGTTACGGTAAAGGCAGCCACTCCACCCGACCCTTCATTAAGTATTCCTTCCTGTATGCCTACTGAAACAGTCTTGATTCCCGAAACATTCAGCGTGAATGATGCAGAGGTAACGCCGTCAATGGTCATCGTCAGCGTAGTGGCGCCTACGACGGTGGATGCGTTGCCCGCAAGGGTCAATTCGCCATAGCGGTTAGTTATGGTAACTTTGCCCTGTACGCTCACGCCCGTAGGAAGAGTAGCCACCGTGGCTTCGTATGTGCCGTCGGCGATGTTTATCGTTGAAAAGGGAAACTTTACCGTTCCTGCCTCTCCTGTGGTCAGTTGTCCGACTTGTAAGCCCACCGTTATTGTTCGGGGCGCTATGGACAGCGAGAACGACGTAGAGTTAACGCCGTCGAGGGTAAGCATCAGCGCGGTTGGCGTATCGGATCCAACAGTTGTTTCGTCGCCCGCAAGGGTTAATGTGCCGGCGTTGTTGCTGATTTCAACGTCGCCCTGCACGCTTACGCCCTCAGGCAGGTCGGCAACCGTTACGGAGTATGTGCCGTTGGCGATGTTTTCCGTTGTTACCTGAAATGTAACTGTACCTGCCTTTCCCGCCAACATCGTTCCGGACTGCACGCCTACCTCAACGGTTTTGGTTTTGGGCACCGCTATGGTCAGCGTAAATGCCGGAGAGGTAATGCCGTCAATGATTAACGTCAGCGTGGAGGCGGAGCCTGCTGCAGTTGTTTCGTCGCCCGCAAGGGTCAGTGTTCCGGCGTTGTTGCTGATGTCAACACTGCCCTGCACGGTCACTCCCTCAGGCAAGGTAGCCACCGTAGCGGTGTATGTACCGTTGGCGACGCCTGCCGTGGTTACGGGAAAGGTAACTGAACCTTCCGTCCCGGCAATAAGCGTTCCGGCTTGTGCGCCTACCGATACCGATCGGGGGGTGACCGTTACCGTTACCGTTGTCGTTACCGTTTTACCTTCGTAGGAATAGGTAATGGTAACGGTTTTTGACCCCGGCGTCGATAAGTCAGCCTGAATCATGGCGTCGGTGACGGTTATCGTTGCTGTGGACTTGTCGCTGAACGTAGCGGTGACCACCATCCCCGAAATGCTGAACGACTCGCCGACGATGTACGTTGTCTTGGTCGGCTGCGTGGTTACTGCAATGGATACAAGGGTCTTTTCCTTCTCGTCATCCTTGCACGAAAACATGGCAATGCTCATGATTGCCATCAGGATACTGATTTTAAATACATGTTTCATTTTTGATTAAATTTAAAAAATGGATACTAATTTAGTTTAATAATGATTTTTTATTGATTATTAATTATTTGAACTTGAAACTTGAGTTGACCGGCGAGAAATCCCTGAGAGACTTGGCAATCATGGTAATCACAGTAAAAAAACGCCGCACCTCGAAAAAAATCGGTATGCGGCGGTATATGGTATTAAAAAAAGTTATTTCTTTGCCCTTTTCAGAGAGGCGGGGTGGGAGTACGGGAAGGTGTGTGTGTGTGTGTGTGTGTGTGTGTGTGTGTGTGTGTGTGTTTAAAAGAAAAAACGACACTGCCAAATTTTTAGCCATGTTTTTTCGGGAAAAGTTATCAACACTACAAAACGCATTCATCTGAATGAATTATTAGAGCGACAAAAGTAGGAAAAAGTTTTATTTGTTGTTGCAAAAAAAGAAAAAAAATAACAGCACAGAAGCAACATCTTACCCTGCATAACTATGTTTCCCTCCAAGTATATAATTCACACCGAAATACGTCATCAAAACGGATAGAAAAATAATCAATACAAAGATATGGTAAAATATGGGTTTGCGGAACCATGTCAGCGTTCGGTCGTGGAAGGTGAACCCCATCAGCAGGAAGGTGATGAGCGCCCATACTTCTTTGGGGTCCCAACCCCAGTAGCGCCCCCACGATTGATTTGCCCAGATGGCGCCAATGAAGATACCTGCGCCCATCAGGAATGCCGCCGGGTACATGAACAGTTCGCTGGTTTCCTTCATCCGTTGGATATACGTCGTTCTGTCCGTTTTTTTACCGCCGATGCCCCACACAATAAGCGCTGTAATGCTGTTGAGCGCCATAAATCCACATAAACCGTATGCAACCATAATCATAAGCACATGAACACTCAGTAAAGGCGATTGCAGCACAGGAACAAGCGGCGTAATCTGCGGGTTCATCGAACTGATATGCGCCACCAGCAACGTAAAACCCGCCAGCAGAAAACTGAACACCACGAGCAGGAACGAATAACGGCGCGCAAGAATACCTGTCAGCAGACTGAGCCACGCCAGCAGAAGCATCGTTTCATAACTGTTGCTCACCGGCAAACGTCCGCCAATATAAGTCCGCAAACCCAATCCGATTGTAGTTGCCGCGAAAACACTCCAAAGCGTAATAATAAAAAATTTTTGAACTGAAGTTGCGTTAAACGGGTTGGGTGGCGGCATTGCAAAAGCCGCCGAATGCGCTGATTCATCGCGAATAATGCAAAAAACAAAAAACAAAAGGCTCAGAGTTCCAATCAAGAGACATACCTTAAACAACAACGAAAAAATATGCACCCGATTGTATATTTGTTCTACTTTCAGATGAGCAGGCGATGGCAGCGTATCTCCTGCTTTTTTTTGCTGGAACGCCAGCAACTCGTCTGCATACATGTCTGCTGTTGCCGCATCGTCCTGAAGGAGCGCTTCGTAATATAGCGCAAAGAAATACTTTGCAAAGACGTTTTCCATGCTGTCGGTTTGAGCGGGGATTTCCATATTGGGCGCATACCACTGCAACTTGCCGTTCTCATCCTGCATGGGGAATATTTTCAACAGGCTGCCATACTGCAACATATCGATAAGGTGGAACTTGTCGTTGAGTTTTACCGCCTCCTTCAGCCATCCCTCCGGTTTGGTTGAGCCATACATTAGGCGGTAGTAAGGTTCTAATTTGTTGTTACCATCGGCATCAAAAAAGTCGGCAAGGCAGGCGTAACCTTCTTCCGTGCCGGCGATTTGTTTTAACTCCTCGCTTTTCAGTTGGAACATAGGTACGTGCTGCCAGTTTTCGAAAAAGAAGAGCCATCCGAAAAAGAATTGCTCGCCCGAAAGAGATTGGTAACGGTTTTTTCCGGTAAGTTTCATCGTAAAATCGTTTGCCAGCGTTTGCACAGGGCTGATACGTCCCTGATACCCGACCCACAAACTTCCCAATTGTGCCGCCTGCTCCCGGGACAACCCGTCAGGCTGCGAAACCGCTGACAGGGTTGAAAAAATCAACAACATTACAACTAATGTACCCTTTTGCGCTAATTTTCCAAGCAGAAACCGGAAACGTTCCCGCTTGTTGAACAAAATCAACAACATGGAAAAGAACATCAGAAAATAGCCCGAATAGGTAAGCAGGATGCCCCACGTATCGTGGTTGACGCTAAGTACCGAACCCTGCCAATCCTCGTCGAACGACGACTGGTAAAACCGGTAACCCTTGTATCGCAGGATGTTGTTCATTGAAATTCCGCGTTCGAAATGTTCGCCGCTTTTGCTGTCGGTCACCTCTACGACACTCACATAGTTGGCGGGCGAATTGGTTCCGGGATAATACTCTATTTCAAATGATTGTAACGAAATCGAAAAGGGGAGGTTCACTTTGCGATGCGTCCACTCGTCGAAGAATGATGCCACCTGTTGGTTTTCACGCAGATGCACCTGTCCGGTCTTTCCTGTGAGGTGTGTCGTCAGCGCTCCGGAAAGAATCAACAGGAAAGCGGCGTGCAGCAGAAAAACCGGTAGCCGCTTATGCAGCGAACGTGTCGCCACAAAGTAGCAACCAAACGTAGCCGCGATTATCCACAGCAGGGTAAACCATACGCTGTTATAGAACACGCCGTAGGCATGTGCGCTTCCCCGAACGTGTTCATCCCACGTCGCCCAAGCCATCACCACTACCAACAAGGCAGTGAAAGCAAAAGCATATAATCCTGATTTTTTTTCCATCCGGCAAACTATTTTTACAGTCTCACGGTCTTACAATCTTACTATCTTACTATCTTACAATCCTACTATCTTATTCAAAAAGTTTCCTCAAATATTCCGTCAAATTCACCCTAATAGGCATCAGGTAAAGGTTAAAACTGTTTTTTCGGCAAAAATTCATCACCGCCTGCCCGAACCGGACATTCCATTCGAGGGTGGGTACGAAAGATTTCGGAAAGATAGCCCTGTTACGGGTTTCCCAGTAGAGTTTCGACCGTTCGCCGGTTACAGGGCTGACACCCCAATAAACATCCTGTCCTTCCAGATATTCGGAATAAATCTCAAGCAGGCGCAAATCGAAGAAAGGTTGAGAGAAGAAACCCGTTGCCCCTGCTTCGATTTTTTGTCTCAGATATTCAAGTTCGTAGCGTATGTTGTTGCGGTAAGGGTCGAATGCCGCATAAATCGTCATCTCCCCGGCTTCTTTTTTCAATTTGCGTATCAAATCAACACTTGAAGTCGGATATATCACGTGTTTCATATCCTGCGGTTTGTCGCCTTCGATGACTAACACTTTTCTGATGTTGTTCTCTTTCAGAAAAGAGGTCAACGGAAAGGGCTGGTGTATATCAAAATCAATTGCCCTCAAGTGTACCATCCTGTCCAATGACGAATGTGCTATCATCCGGCAGGCATCCCACGAACGGACGTCAAACCGCAACAAATCAGGGAAATTGATGGCTGAAATTTGTGGGATCGTCTGTTCCACAAAAGCCACCTGCTCACAAATATACTGTTCACTTCGGGGAACTAATTCTAAGGAAATTTTCATTTTCAAAATACAAACAACTTCAAATAAAAAAACACCATCGGCGCCGCCAACAACACAGAATCAAAACGGTCGAGTATTCCGCCATGTCCGGGAAGAAAATGCCCCGAATCCTTGATGTTCAGGTTTCGTTTCAACAGCGATTCAATCAGGTCGCCATATACGCCAAAAACCACGATGATGGCAGCAACCGCCATCCAATGAAAGAAGGGCAGGATGGTCAGCCATTGAGCTATCAGCAGGGATAACGCTACTGTACAAACCAATCCGCCAATGAATCCTTCCCACGATTTTTTGGGCGAAATACGCTCGAAGAGACGATGTCGTCCAAACATGATTCCCGTCAGATAGGCAAAGGTATCGTTTGTCCATAATAAAATGAAGAATCCAAGCAGTATGTCGGG
>Ga0123353_10009613_pt1 | contig 13380 bp, 11 predicted proteins | sample TergutLab28metaG_3_FD_92763 | JGI IMG/M metagenome (GOLD analysis project Ga0123353, IMG submission 92763) | Labiotermes labralis P3 segment gut microbial communities from Petit-Saut dam, French Guiana - Lab288 P3 | ecosystem: Host-associated > Arthropoda: Insects > Digestive system > Gut ... | reverse complement strand
TGTGCGCATAAAACACTTCGAACCAGTTTTGGAACACCTGCTCGAGCGCTTCCTCAAGGGGCAAGTCGTCGAGCCCTTCGGCGCCGCTCCGCAGCAGCGCCCTGATTTCGCCGATTTTCTCCTCCACCAGGACCAGCAGTATCTCCTTTTTCCCATCCGGAAAATAATGATACAGCAACCCGTCCGCCATGCCGGCCATGCGGTTGATGTCGCGGACCGTTGTCGCGCTGTACCCGTTTTCCGCAAACAGCGTCCGCGCGGCGTCCAGCAAATTGCGTTTTGTTTCCGCGGCCTGCTCCTGCCGCATGGTCATTTTTTCCTTGCCCTGCATTCCCCCGCCCCCTCATTGAACGATCACTGAACATAGTATAGCACACAATAATCTCTTTTTCAAGCCCCTTTGAAAAGATTTTTCAGGGTCTTTCGGAAAGCAGCCGCCAAGCAGCGCGCACGATTGTAGCACATATCCAATGGGAACACAATTTTTTTATCGTCCCAGGATATTCTCGTTTTGATTCTTTAGAATCACGGTGAATATGCTGCCCTGCGCCGGTGCGCTTTGTACTTCCACGGCGCCGCCGTGCAGTTCAAGCATCCGCTTGACGATTGCCAAACCTAACCCATTGCCGGGTTTGGTTTGGGATTCGTCCGCCTGGTAAAATTTATCGAAGCAGTGCGCTTTCGCCTGCTCGTCCATGCCGATGCCCTCATCCTGTATCGTGAAGCGAATGGCGTCGCTTTGCCACTGCAGCCGTATATGAATATTGCCGCCCTGCGGAGAAAACTTGATCGCGTTGTCCAATAAATTCATCCAGATTTGCTGCATGAAATCTTCATTGCCGGTGAAGGTGATCTTTTCTAACTCCACATGAACATCCAGGCGCTTTGCCATCCATTGCTGCTCGACAAATGTGATGGCGCGGCGGATTTGCTCATCCAGCCGGAAGGGGGCCTTGTCCGCCAAAATCTCAATGTTTTCGTATTTCGAAAGCGTCAAGGTTTTGGTTGCCAGAGCGGCCAGCCGCTGCGATTCCGCGATGATGATGCCCAAATAATCCTTCTGTTCCTCAGGGCTTAAGCCGCCTTCCTCCAGCAGCTCCGCAAAGCCCTGGATCGACACAAGAGGCGTTTTGAATTCATGCGAAAAATGGTTGACAAAATCGCTTCGCAGGGTTTCTATGGTGGAAAGCTCCCGCGTCATTTTGTTAAAGCTTTGGGACAATTCCTCCAATTCCTCAATGCCCTTTAGCCGCACCTGTACGCTGAAATCCCCGGCGGCCACCTTGCGGGTGGCGTCGATGACTTTTCGCAGCGGGTTGAGAGCGAGCTTGCTGAAAAACCAGGTCAGGGCGAGAGCGATCAAGCCGCTTAAAAACATCATTTGGAGCAGAAACCTGGCAAACGGGATTCTGCTGAAAAGGCCCGGTTTCAGGTCCAATAAAAATGTGATTTTCCCCGCCGCGTGCAGCAAAAAAATGATGGCCCCCGCCGCGAATATCGCCAGTATAATCACGCCAAACACGAACAGCATCAGCAAAAGCGTGAGATTCCAGCGTCTTGGTTTTTGTTGCTTCTGATTCATGCTTTTTTCACCGCCCTATAACCCAATCCGCGCACGGTGACAATCTCGAATTCCGGCCAATCCCGGAAACGGTCCCGCAGCCGATAAATGTGCTCGTTGATGGTGCGGTCTCCCGCCTCGGATTCCATGCCCCATATTTCGTCCATTAGCTGCAGCCGCGTGAACGTCGCCCCCGGATAGGACAGCAATTTGAACAGCAGTTGAAATTCTTTCGGAGGCAATCGGACGATCTCCTGCCCATGCATGACGGTAAGGGCGTCGTAATCCAATACCGTATCGCCGACATAGAGCTTGCGGTCGCTTGCGATCTGCGCGCGCCGCAGCAGCGCCTTAATGCGCAGCACCATCTCCTGTTTATCCATGGGCTTTGTCATATAGTCGTCCGTGCCGGCGATGAACCCATCGCGCTTATCCTTTGGCTCCTGTTTGGCGGTCAGCATGAGAATCGGCAGCGCCGGCCACGCCGCGCGCAGCTGGCGGGTGAGCGTATAGCCGTCCATGCGGGGCATCATCAAATCCACCACGACCAAATCGATGTGTTCATTGTCCATTACTTCCAGGGCGGCGATGCCATCCTTGGCCTGCAAGGTATCAAAGCCATTCTGCTTGAGTACCGCGCAAATCAGCTTGCGGATATTCGCTTCGTCATCTGCAACCAAGATACGGATCATATATCAAACCTCTTTCCCTCGCATGATCGCACGAATAGTATAACACGAAAAGATCAACAGAGGAACAACAAATTAAGTTTTTTTGTTGTTCTTTTGTTGTTCTTCGTGTGGTATCCTTATGGCATACGGAATGAAGGAGTTATCTCGCTATGAAAAACGCACGCGGTAAATTAGGTAAAAGAGGCAAGCTCGCAATTATTATCGGAGTGATCGCGGTTGTTTTGCTGGGCGGCGGGCTTATTGTGCGCGGAACGGCCGCGCGCAAGGCGCTGGCCGCTTCCGCAGGCGCAGCTGAAACTGTCACGCTGAAAAAATCGGACTTGACGCAGTCCATCCATGTTTCAGGCGTGGTGCAAAGCGCGCAGACGGCCAATATTTACTCAATGCTCAATTCTCCTGTACAGGAAATCCTTGCCGCGGTGGGCGATACCGTCGAAGCGGGCGATGTGCTCGCCGTGCTGGACACCGCCGCGCTGGAAAATAATATTTCCCAGGCGGAGATTACTTACGGCGGGGCACAGGACACCGCCGCCGAGGAAAAGCGCGCTTTGAAGGACGCCGCCGCCAACGCCCAAAATGCCCTCCGAGCCGCGCAAATTACGGCGGAGCGGCAGGCGCTTGCCACCGCCAACGCGGAAAAAGACCTTGCGGCCGCCAGGGCGGACGCGAGAAAACCCTTCGACAGCACGCTCACGGACCGCGCAATCAACGAGGCCGGAATCGCATTGGAGCGCGCGCGGAAAAACACACATACCGCGCAGGCGGAATATGACAAAGCCCGGTACAGCTTTGACGAGTATAGGTACCAGAACGCGATCACGGATGCCGCGATCCTACTTGAGCGAAGGCAGGCGGATTTGGCCGGCGCCAGTGACGAAAAAAGCTATTCTATCGCGCAGAACGCCGTCGACGACGCCCAGCGTACCCTTGACCGGGCACAAGCCGACCTGACCCGCGCGCAGGACGACGCCATAAAGCTTGCGAAAGACAAACTCGACGCGGCAAAAAGGGCGCAGGCCGATGCCCAGCGGGCATACGAAAAAGCCTTTCAGGACAAGCAGCGCGCCGCCAAGGACTACAAAGAGGCCAACGAAAAGAAGGTGGAAAGCGCGGAAAAACTCCTGGCTGACGCGAAGAAGCAGCTGGAAGCGGCGCAAAACAGCAGGATGAATGCGGAAAACGCCTTAAAGCAAGCCCAGGCGAAGCCAGGCAGCGCAGGCATAAACGTTGAATTGCAGGAGCTATCCCTGGAAGAACTTAATCGCCAGCTGGCAAACGGGCAAATTGTCGCCGAGGCCAGCGGGGTGATCACGGCAATGACCGCAAAGGTGGGAGCCATTCCCCAGGGCGCGCTCTTTGTGATCGACAATAAGGACGAATTCTATGTCTCCGCCCGCGTGAAGGAGCATAACCTGAACTCCATTTGGATTGGGCAGGAAGCGCTGATCACGACCGAAGCCACCGGCAGCCAGAAATTCAGCGCCGCGATTTCCTATATTTCACCAAAAGCCGTCACAGAGGCTGGTTCTACCAGCGTGGAATTCGAGGTGCGGGCCACCATCTCCGATCCGGACGACGCCATCAAAATCGGCATGAACGCGTTCCTTGATATCATCCTGGAAACAAAAGAAAATATATACGCGGCGCCGATTTCGGCCGTGGTGACGAATGAGAGGGGAAGCTTCGTTTATGCTGGTCCTGAACGCCTGGAAATTCCTGTCACGCCAGGCCTAAAAACCTCCAACAACGTGGAAATCACCGGCGCGGGGATAAAAGACGGCCTTCAGATACTCACGGACCCGGAGGGTAAGCTGTCCGAGGCGCAGCCGCGGGCCTTCGGCTTTATGTCGCGATTTGGAGGAGGCCGATAAGCATGGTAATTGAGCTTCGGGACATCGTGAAGAAATATTTCATCGGCGCGCCCAATGAGCTTACGGTGCTCAAGGGGATGAGCCTGGACATCGAAGAAGGCTCCTTTGTGGCTGTCGTGGGGCAGTCCGGCTCCGGCAAAAGCACCTTGATGAATATCCTAGGGGCGCTCGACCGCCCCACCACGGGAGAATACCAACTGGATGGCGTAAACGTGAGTGAGCTGCCGGACAGCGAGCTATCGCGTATTCGCAATCAAAAAATCGGCTTCGTATTCCAGACGTTTAATTTAATCCCCCGCATCAGCGCGCTTGCCAACGTGGAGCTGCCCATGTTTTATAAAGGCATCGGCAAGCGCGAACGGCGGGAGCGGGCGAAAGAGCTGCTGCGATTGGTGGAAATGGAAGACCGTATGGCTCACTTACCCAACGAGCTTTCCGGCGGTCAAAAACAGCGGGTGGCCATTGCCCGCTCTCTGGCCAACGATCCTGCCATGATCCTGGCCGACGAGCCCACCGGCGCATTGGATACCCAAACCGGAAATCTTGTGATGGATATTTTCCTGCGCATCAACCGGGAAGAGAAAAAGACGGTGATTCTGATCACCCACAACGAGGCCCTGGCGAAGAAAACCGACCGCGTTGTCACGATACAGGATGGAATGATCATCAGCGATACCGGAACGGGGGTGCTTGCATGATTTGGGAAAACATAGGCCTGGCGGTCTCGTCGCTGAAATCCAATAAGATGCGGACATTGCTGACCATGCTTGGTATCATCATCGGCATCATGTCCATCATTGGTATTATGGTGATTGGCGACGCCATGACTTCCTCGGTTTCCGGACAGCTTTCCTCTCTGGGCACGAACAATATCACGCTCAGCGTGCAGGAGCGGGGGAGGCAAGCGGATATACGCGCCAGCGTTCCTGGAGTCATGGATCGTCTCGGAAATATCGCGGGGAAAAGGCCGGAATCGGACGACCTGATTACGGATCAGATGATTGCCGATATGACAGAAGCCTTCGGAGATCAAATCGCGGGGGTATCCATCAGTTTCTCGGCAGGCAGTGCCAAAGCGCAGGACGGCGACCTTTACGCCAACATTTCCATTTCAGGCGTGAACGCGAATTTTGGAATGGCAAACAACGTAACGCAGCTTTCCGGCAGATTCATCTCGGAAAGCGACGTGGAAAACATCAGCCAATCCGCGGTAGTTTCGGACAAATTCGTCAAGAACATGTTCCCCGATGACGAAAACCCCATCGGGCAAACGGTGAAAATCTATAAGCCAACCGCGATTGAGCTTTATACCATCATCGGGGTATATCAATATGAGCAAATGGGTTTTGTGGGCAGCACCGCTTCCGAAAAAGACACGCCCACCACGTGTTATATCCCTGTGACAACCGCCAAGCAAGACCTGCTGGAAAAAAATTATAACTACATCACGGTCATCGGCGCGGTTGGCACCGACGTCAACGAGCTGACCGGCAAGCTGCAAAGCTATTTCAACCAGATATACCTTGGCAATGAGGAGTGGCAGGTTTCGGCATCCAATATGTCCTCCATGCTGGATACCGTTCAAAGCATGATGACCACCATGTCCGTCGCCATTGCCTTCATCGCGGGGATTTCCTTGCTGGTGGGCGGCATAGGGGTCATGAACATTATGCTTGTTTCCGTTACGGAACGGACAAAAGAGATCGGCACGCGCAAGGCCCTCGGCGCGCAGAATTTCCATATACAGCTCCAGTTCGTGACGGAGGCAATGATTGTCGCGCTGATTGGCGGGATCATCGGCCTGGTGCTTGGAATCGTCGTTGGCGCTTTTGCAACCAGGATATTTGAAGTGCCGCTTGTGATATCACCGGTGACCACCATTGGCAGCGTGCTGTTTTCCATGGCCATTGGCATCGTTTTCGGCCTGTATCCCGCAAACAAAGCGGCAAAGCTTGATCCGATTGACGCGCTGCGATATGAATGAATTTTTTGACGGAGGAGGATAGCGGATGAACAACAGAATTATCTGCATGGCTTTGGCACTATTTGCGCTTAGCGCCTGCGGGCCTTCTGCCAAAGAGGCCAGCGCGCCCACAGAAGTTGAGATTACACTTCCTGGCATAACTTTGGATCATATGGAGCGGGAAGGCACGACAGAGAAATCAACTTCCGCGGAAGAAGTAACGCAGGTCGAAATCAATGCCCCTGTTGGCGGCAGCATCGCGCAGATTTTGGACTTCTATAATACAAAGGCCAACGCGTTAAAGGCCGCTGATCAAATCACTGTAAAAAAACATGAGGAGCGCGAGGGTACGGTGAACATCCCGGCGATCGTCCGGGTTTTTGTGAAAAATCTTGGCGGCGATGGCGACAGAACTTTTGACCCCAATGTAGATAAAACCATTTCAGAGACCTTCATTAACGGAAAGGGGACAGGGGACTCTTCTCTCTCCCTCAATGATTTCCTTCCCGTGAACGGCGAGAGATTTGTGAGCCAATTAAAACTTGCCTATATCAAAAGCGCAGCTTGCATCAAGCAGGAAGATGGCTGGCGGCTCGAAATTACCCTGAAGGATGAAACAGCCAGTTTCAGCAGAGAAACAAGAGAAGCTGCGATTGAAATTTTGCCAATGTACCGCTCATGCATGGAATTGAGCATAGGCAACCGCCCAAACGCGGATGACCCTATTCTGCCGGATGGCAGTTCGGTCCCCAATATCAATATAAAAATGAAAGGTATGATTGAAAATGGCATGATCGTCGCTTTGATAAATGAAACTGGTAAGATCACGTATATGGCGCATTCTTATGCGTTTCACATGAAAGTGACGGCATTGAGAATGAATATTACAACAGATCAGGCGGTAAGGTATAGCTATCATTTTGCTTAACAATGTTTTCTCCCCCATGCCCGCCCCCCGATCTTCATGGCCGGCTCGTGACCGATGGAGCCGCGGGATTCGTCGAAGAGGGATTGGCCCTGCGTTCCTTCAGCTCCTCCAGCACCTGCTCCTGGAATTCTCCCTCAAACTTATAAAACAGCATGGGGATCGCTTGCAGTAAAAACGCGACCGTCAGGGACAGCGTGCTCAGCATAAAAATCATGTTGAGCACCTGGGGGTAGGTCTGCGAGATGCTGCCGCCCGCCGCCTGCGTGGCCTGCATGGCCTCGGAATTGTAATTGACAAAGCCCAGCATGAACATTGTGAGCGCCGAGATCGCGGCGGCGCTGATTTTCCCGATGAGCTTGGTGATGGAGAAGGTGACGCCCTCGGTACGCTCGCCGGTTTTCCATTCGGCGTATTCGATGCTGTCGGAGATCATCAGGTTCGTCAGCGTGGCGATGATGCCCCCGGGGAAGTTCGAGAAAAACTTGATGATAAGGACCAGCCAAATTTTCTCGTAGCCGATGAAATAAAACCCGGCGTTGATCGCGGCCCCTGCGATGCACGCGGCGATAAACAGCTTTTTCTTGCTGAAACGCCCCAGCAAATAGGGTACGCAGAGCATCGAGAGCATCCAGGAGGCGCCGGAGGTCACCTGCAGCAGCGGGAACAGCAGCGCGGTGCCGAGGCCCGTGTCGGCGAAGTTCCAGGTACAGAAATAAACCGTGCTGTTGCCGGCCAGGTTGGTTACGCCGTTGAACAGGCTGACGACCAAGATAATCAGCAAGGGTTTATTCTGAAACAGCGGCTTGATGGTCTGAAAAAAAGACTTTCTCGTTGAGGGAATCGTGATTTTTTCTTTCAGGTGCCGGGACGAAAGCATGATGCATACGCAGCCGGCGCCGATGATCGACGTGGCGACGATGAAGTTGCCCATGGGGCTTTTTTCGGAGCCGCCCACCAGCAGCACCAGCGCGAAATAAAGGCCGCCCGGCAAAATCGTGCCGGTGGAGCCCAGCGTGGAGCTGACGGAAACGGCCTTGCTGCGCTCCCGCTGATCGATGAACAGCAGGGGCTGCAAGCCATTGATCGGGATGTCCACCGCGGTATTTGCCGCATAGAACAAGATGTAAAACACGCCGGCCAATATGGTCTTCGTTCCCTGGGGCAGGTTCACGATGGGCAGGAACATGAGCAAGCTGATCAAAAAAAGCGGGATCGGCACATAGCGCAGGTAGGGGATGCATTTGCCCCGCTTACTATGCGTCCTGTCCACGATGACGCCCATCATCGGGTCATTGACCGCGTCCCAGACTCTCGCTATCAGGAAGATTGTCCCCACTGCCGCCGTGGACAGGAACAGCACTTCCGTATAGAAGAACGACAGCGCCGAGCCCATCAGGGCGCTGACCATGCTGGAGCCAAAAATCGCGAAGCTGTAGGCGAGGACTTCTTTCCCGCCGATGAGGTTCATTGCCTTGTCTCTTAATTTTTGCATGCGCTTCTCCCAACATTTATGAAAAATTAATAAACCGCCAGGCGTTTCAATACCGGTTCGGCTTTCGCCCGCGTTATCTCCAAAACGACTTCTTTTGTCCCTGGCGGCAGCGCGAGGATTCTCTTGTGCCCGACGCATTTTCCCTTGATCGTTTTGCCGCCCGCCATGACCCTGTAGCCCTGCACGCGCTCGCCGAAAGCGATATCCTCTTCCATAACGAGATAGCGCGGCGAAGCGTTTTCCGGCAGCGCCAGGCGATACTTGTGCGCATCGGGCGCAGAGCGCAGGTCGTCGGGCTCCAGGGACGCGACCGGCGCGCCGAAGGTGTTCGCCATCCTGTCGCCGAACCGCGCGAATACGGCCGCGTCGGCATCGGGAACCAGGCCCCGGTTGTCGATCACCATGCCGATGAGCATATTGGTATTGCGGCCGGCGGATGTCAGGTAAGTTTTGAATAAGGCTTCCGGGGATCGCAGGGCGCGGTCCTCGCCGGCGCGCCAAAACCAGCCGCCCTGGAACGCTTTGAGCGCGTAACGGTTCGGGAAATCGGATTCCGCCGGTACCCATTGATCGCCAACAGCGGCGAAGCAATCCTTGGGGGCGACGCCCCGTTCGTTGCCCACCCAGCGCAGCAGGGATTTCGTGCCCGGCGGGCCCTGAAACACAACGGCATTCGGCTGTAATTGGTGCAGCAGCGGCGCGATATCCGGCCCGCCCCGTTCCACCGGCAGGCAGCCGCCGTCGAACCATATCTCGAACACGTCCCCGTATCGCGTCCACAGCTCCGTCAACTGCGCGAGCACCATCCTGTTATATCTTTCCTGCGCCTCGGGGCCGCCGTCCCGCACGGTGCCGGGGTTATCAACGTTATAGAAGGCGTTGCACGAAGCGCTGTAATACAGGCCCGGCTTGAGCCCATATTTCTCGCACGAGGCGAAAAAGTCCCCCACGATATCGCCTGCGCCGTTTTTCCAGGGGGATTGCTTGATGGAATAATCATGCGCGTCCGTCGGCCAAAGGCTGAAGCCGCTGCAATGCTTGGCGACAAGCACGGCGTATTTGGCCCCCGCCGCCTTCGCGCTGTGGATCCATTGGTCCGTGTCGAGCTCCATGGGCGCGAACACCTCCGCCGGCGGCGAATAACCCCACTGCCTGCGGAACTTGTATTCCGGGACGAAGGTCTGTACATCCAGGTGAATAATCACGCCGATCTCCAGATCCGCCCAGATTCTCTGCGCCTTTGTCGGAAGCGGGATACCCATATGTAGCCCTCCAAACCTAGCTTTTGATGTGTATAGTTTATCACAAATGAATCCTTTTCGCAACCCCCATTTTCAGCCCGCCCGCACATTTGCCTGCGCCGACTCGTTTGAAGGGCAGGAAATAGGCCGACAGCCGATAGTAGTTGATCCGTGAAAGCGCCGCCTCATAAGGATGGGGTGTTAGCCGCTTGTGCCTTCTTCCGTGTCCCGGACATATACTGAACTGAGCCGTACTGCGCACAGTGATTACGGTAACATTTTGCGCGCAAAATCAACAAAGTATAAATACGAGGAGAATGCAATCTATGAACCAACCAAATAGCTTCAATAGCAAGCCTCTCAGGCCTACGTCATATAAACCCGCGACACCCGCACCCATGGAGCGGCCTGTTCCTCTGCCCGCGCCCCTTGCTCGCCGCGCGAACATTTACGACGTCACCCGCGACATCGACAGCCATCCCGTCGGCGACTACGCCACGCTGCAAGAAGCCGTGGACGCGGTGCCTGACGCCACGCCCCACACCATCACGGTTCTTGACGACGACACCAGCGTCACTGCCAGCGCGGTTCCTGTGTACGTCGAGGGCAAAAGCATCACCTTGAAGTCCGACAACGGGCCCTATACCCTTACTCAGGATAACTATGATAGGCATTTCGAGGTGACTAACGGCGCCAGCCTGACGTTGGAGAATATTATACTGGAAGGCCTTGGTGAGACCACCGGCAGCTTCATTAACGGCGGTGTTCAAGTGGGCAGCGGCTGTTATTTTACTATGAGCGAAGGCGCTGTCATCCAAAAGTGTTATTCCAACAGCGGCGGCGGCGTATACAGTTCCGGTACGTTCAATATGAGTGGCAGCGCTAAACTCCAAGATAACACAGCAGGCTCCTACGGCGGCGGCGTGAGGAGCGACCGCACATTCACCATGAGCAACGGCAACCCCATGATACGCGGCAACACAGCCGGCCTCTATGGCGGCGGCGTATATAACGCAACCTATGAAACCTTCACTATGGAGGCCGGCATAATCGGCGGCCCAAATCCTGCGGATGCCAACACAGCGACCAACGGCGGCGGTGTTTACAATGGCGGCACGTTCGACATGAGCGGCGATGCTGTGATTGAAGGCAACAGCGCTTCCAGGGGCGGCGGTGCGTATAACAACACCGGCGGCACGCTCGACATGGGTGGTGACGCTGCAATCCAAGGCAATCTCGCTTCTGGGGAGGGCGGCGGCGTGTTCACTCTTAATACGTTCACTATGGGCGGCAACGCTGTGCTTCAAAACAACACCGCCAACGACTTCGGCGGAGGCGTGTATGTCTACGCCCCGGGCACGGCTGACATCGACGGCGACGCGCAAATCATCGACAACACGGCGGCAAGCGACGGCGGGGGCGTCGGAATTGCTTACGCTGACCTGGCCAACCTCACCGTGGGCGAGGATGTGGTGTTTTCCGGCAACAGCGCCGCCACAGCGTTCACCCGCGACCCTGCCGACGACACACTCTATGAAACGAATATTTTGGCGACGCAGTGGACATGGCCCTTCACGCAAGGCTACAACAACTTCGACATCGCCTACACCAACGGCGGCCTGCTCGGCCTGCTCGACCTCACGGCGGAAAAGTCCGTCTCCGAAGGTGAGCTGGAGGCCGGGATGTTCGAGTTCGGCGTTTTCGATGACGAGGAAAACCTGCTCGTCTCCGCCTGGAATGACGCGGAAGGCCTGGTGACCTTCCCGCCGATTATTTTCTTCGAGGATGGCGTGTTCGATTTCACCGTCCGCGAAATATCGGGGGCAAGCATTGAGTGGGTTCCGGACAGAAGTGTATTCCCGGTCGTCGTCACCGTTACCGAAAATGGAGGAGACCTGGAGGCGCAAGTGGAGTATCCGGAGGGCGAGCCCTCATTCACCAACACGCCGCCGGAGGAATGCAGCGTGATCGAATTCCCCGGGCTGGTGTTCGCCGAACCGGGCGTATACGAGTATATCCTCAGGGAGACCTCGGCCGACGGCGGCGGCTGGGAAACGGACACCGCGCAGTTCCGCGTGACCATCACCGTGACCGACAACGGCGAGGGTGTGTTGGAGTACACGATCGAATACCCGGACGGCTTCCCGGAATTCACCAACACCTACACGATGCTGCCCGCCCGTGTGGTCATCAACGCGCTGAAGTTCGCGGTCGGCGCGCCGCTGCCCTGCGGGCGCTTCAACTTCGGCCTGTTCGACCTGGAGGATAACCTGATTGCCGAAGCGAGCAACGGCACGCAGCCCAATGGCGACATCACGGTTCTCCCGCCCACGCCAACCCCATAAAATAAGATTTCCCTTGTGCGGAGCAGGGCCGTGGAGAACCGCCCTCCTCCGCAGCAGAAAGAAGATAATTTACATGCCAAATCAAAATATCAACCGGGATAACCCGGCGGCTGCCCGGAGCGCAATGCGCCCGGCGCAGAACGGAATGCGTCCGGCCAGTGACAACGGCAATGGGGAAATAGAGCCTTGCAGCGTGGTCGAATTCCCCGAGCTGACGTTTACCGCGCCCGGCGTATACGAATATATCCTGAAAGAGACATCCATCGCAGGCGGCGGCTGGACGCCTGACGGCGCGGAATTCCGGGTCATCATTACGGTCATCGACGACGGTAACGAGCAATTGGTGGCTTCGGTGGAGTACCCGGACGGCTCCCCGGAGTTTACGAACACCTTCACGCTGATCCCCGCGCGTGTCGTGATCGGCGCGCTCAAATTCGCGGTGGGCGCGCCCCTGCAATGCGGGCAGTTCCAATTCGGGCTGTTCGATGAGGACGGCAACCTGGTCGCCGCCACAAGCAACGGCACCGAACCCGGGGCGCCGGTAGAAGTGCCGCCGCGCCCATCCCCATAATTGAAGTAGGTGGAGCATGAATTGCTCAGAAATCATATTCCCCGAGTTAATATTCAAATCTCCGGGGATCTACCATTTTACGATACGGGAACTGAACCCTTCGGGCAACGGCTGGGCCTGCGACGGGCGGGTATACCGCGTCACTGTGACGGTTACTGATATCGGTGACGGCGTGCTTGCGGCGCAGATTGTTTACTTCGACGGTGTGCCCATATTTGTCAACCAATTTTGCCCGCCGTTACAGCCGCCCAATTGCGAAGATACCTGCGACTGCTACAATCCGTTCCGCTGCGAATGGATCTGCAAGCGGTGTTGCTGTGCGCCCTGCTGTAGCGGGCAGTACTGCCGTAAATCGTGCTGCCGGTGCCAACCGCGCTGCCGTGCGCCCTGCTGTTGCAGGCAGTGTTATTGTAAGCGATGCAGAAACGGCAACGCAATCAATAAAACGAAAGGCGGCTGCCCCCTGCCCGGCAGCCTCCTTTTTTTCGCGCTCCAGCACATGCGCCAACCGCTCTTCAGGCAAGTCCTCGGTAAGCGGTGAATATCGCCTGCACCTCCCAGGCCGGCCTTACGAGTGGTACAATAGGTATCAACGAGTAAGGAAGCAGTCGAAAAAGTAAGGCTAACTTTTTCGACTGGAGGGAGAGACGGTAGCAATGGATACGAAAAAAGTGACGATGGAGGTCCGGCTGGCGCAATGGGCGCAGGTGATGCAG
>Ga0123353_10009610_pt1 | contig 13381 bp, 17 predicted proteins | sample TergutLab28metaG_3_FD_92763 | JGI IMG/M metagenome (GOLD analysis project Ga0123353, IMG submission 92763) | Labiotermes labralis P3 segment gut microbial communities from Petit-Saut dam, French Guiana - Lab288 P3 | ecosystem: Host-associated > Arthropoda: Insects > Digestive system > Gut ... | reverse complement strand
CACCGGCAGCACCACCGACCTGGCTTTACCCGCTATCGATCTCAGCACCTCTGCAGCCATCGATACCAACTGGAAAGCCTTTATGGATGGTCTGCGGCGCCTAGCAGCACGTCTGGATGGTTCCACAACCTTTATTCTGGTGAACCGGGAAATGTATAGTGTATTTCAGAGCATCGCCGACAGAGCTACCTCCTTCACCATGGTGAAGAGCGAGTTCGGCATGGAAACTCTGGCTTGGAACAGTATCCCCATTGTGCGGCTTGGTGATAAGCCAGGCAGCAGTTCACCCATCATTACAACCGACGAGACTACCGGAACGACCTGCCTGTATCTGGTACGCATTGGACTGGATGGCGTACATGCGGTATCTCCACTTGGAGGCAGGATTATCCGTACCTGGTTGCCAGACTACACCAATGTGGACGCAGTGCAGCTGGGTGGCACCGAGATGGTGGCAGCTATGGCGCTGAAGGCGACTCGGTCTGCCGGTAAGCTAAGTGGCATCAAGATCAATCCTGCTCCGCCTACTGACCCTGACGAAGACCCTACTGGGAGCTAGGTAATGAAAGTCTACGCACCAAACCTTACATATAACGGTACCAGTGCCGGCATCACCTTCACACAGGGGGTGGGGGAGTGCCACGACCCCCGCCTTCTGGTATGGTTTCGGCAACGTGGCTATCGTTTAGAGGAGGATGGCGATGACAGCGCTGGAGATAGCTCTGCTAAAGCTGGGGCTGGAAACGGCATCACCAGGACTAATGCTCGCCCTGGCAGAGGCAAAGCAAGGAATTCTTAACTATTGTAACTATGGTGACGATGAGGAGCTCCCGGCTGCCTTGAACTTCGTCTGGGCCGATATGGCTATGGCCTTAATGGCCACTTCTCACAGTGAAGCTACAGGGGCTGATATAGCCCCTGTGGGCGCTCTGACCTCCCTGACAATGGGTGACACCTCCTACAGCTTTGCAACGCCTCAGAAGACGAAACAGGATCATCTGGATGCAGTCTTGGGAAACTATACCGTACAGCTGAACAAGTTCCGGAGGTTGATCTGGCCATGATGAACGTTATATCAGGAATCAACCTCAGGCTGTTCTATCGCTCCAGAGCTTCGGTTTTGCGTTCGGTTAATACTAAGGCGTCTGCAGGCGCAACGAAACAAGAGCTGCAGCTGGTTGAGGAGCTGGTGGTAGTACCTTGCAGGATCTCGGTAAACCAGCTCGACAATAACCTATCGCAGCAGGTTGACCAAAACCCGGTGCAGGTAGTGGCAACTCTCTTCTGTGATGTGAAGTATCTCCTCAGGGAAGGGGATGTCTACGACGTCACGGCTGCAGATGGCGAAACCAGCCGTTGGATCGGCGGTGCTCCTGTGCGCCATGAGGTGCATCAGGAGGTCAGAGTTGTCCAAAGGAGCAGAGCATGAGCGCAGGTTTGGAAGCGCTGGCTGAGAGGTATCTCAAGCTTTCTAATGGCTCTGACGAGTTGCTGCGTAGCTTCATGTTGGAGATGGGGCTGAGGGTCCTGGCGAAGACGAAGAGACTCACACCTGTGGATACCGGCTATCTGCGTAACAGCTGGACACTGGGTCAGGTAGAGCGTGTCGGTGATACGCTTCAGATTACCATATCCAACCCGGCAGAGTATGCCTCTTTTGTAGAGTATGGCCACAAACGCAGTCGCTGGAAATCAGGAGACACAGCAATAGCTCCCGGTGACTGGGTGGACGGGAAGTTTATGGCAACCTTATCCATCATGGAGGTGGAGCGAGAGATGCCATCTCACCTGCATAGGTACCTGAGTGCATGGCTCGCTAAGAATGGGGGTTGATGTCCTTGCCTATGCTCATCGAAGCGATCTGCCAGGAGCTGGTCTCTTTCTACCCCGAAGTCACGATCTATACCGAACGAGTGTTGCAGGGGATGGTGAAGCCCTGTTTCTCTGTAATTCTGGTCGAAGCTGCCCAGAACCAGATAATAGGCAATCGCTATCGAGCCGACTGGCTGGTGGTGGTACGCTATTTCCCTGAAGAAGATGGCACCAGAAGCTCCTATCAGGAACTTAGAGACATCGCCCAGAAGCTCTTTGCGGTTCTGGATGTTGTCTCTTACGTTGAAGAAGGTAAAGAAACGGATATCTATGCTGGGATGAGGATGAACTATATCATCGAGGACAATGTACTACAGTTTATGGTTACATATCCGTTTATGTTGAAGAAGGACCTGTTGCCCGTAGAGAAGATGAGGCAACTGGAAGCAGATGTGAAAGCAGGTGTACGAACATGATTCAAGACATGGTTCGTCCGGGGTCCAGAATCGAATTTGAATCTGTACCCGAACCGGCGATGACCGTGGGAGGCAGAGGTGTGGCATCGTTAGCCCTGCCTATGAACTGGGGCGCCGAGGATGAGCTGATAACCATAACTTCCACCGACCTGGCTACGGGAGCAACCAGAGCCAGAATCGGTTATAGCGCCTCCGAGCCCGGGAGTTTACTCTTCAGGGAGTGCTTGCGCTACTGTTATAAACTGCTGGTATGGCGTTCGGATCGGGGAGGCAAGACAGCCTCTGCAGAATTAGCACCCTTATCTGTAACAGCCCGATATGGAGGATCCAGGGGCAACGATCTGAAGATAGTTGTCAAGGAAACCGAGATTGAAGACGTCTATCTGGTCGAGACCTACCTGGATGAGACCCTGGTGGATGAGCAAAGGGTCAGCAACATCGAAGAGTTGGTTGGTAACGATTGGGTTAAGTTTAGCGGCCAAGGCAGTCTGGAAGATGTTCTTACTGCTGGTCTGCCACTGAGCGAAGGTACCAGCGGAGCCATTACTCCGGCTACCTATGGAGCTTACCATGCAGCACTGAGTCTGGAGAGCTGGCAGACGATGGGTATCATCGATGAGGCCAGTAATGTCCCCGCCCTGGTGCAGGCATTCATCGAGAACCAGAGAGAGGTTCAGCGTCGCAAGGTTCAAGGCGTAGTTTATAACAGCGTTGCAGCCAACTATGATGGCATCATCGCTGTCAAGCAGGGCTATGTCCTGGAGAGTGGCGAGGAGATCAGTAAGTCGGCGGCCATCGCCATGGTAGCTGGTATGAGTGCCGGAGCTGCCATCAACGAGAGTAATACCAATCGCCTGATTAACGGCGCCGTTAGGATCATCGGTGAACTGAGCCATGATGAGATAATCAAGGCTTTACAGGACGGTTGGTTCGTCATTTCCAAGCGGGTCAACGGAGCGATCAAGATCGAGCAAGATATCAACACTTTCAGAGAGTTCAGACCTAAAAAGGGCAAGGAGTACCGTAAGAACAGGGTCATTCGCACCTTAGATGAGATGCATAATACCATCTCCCTCACCTGGGAGAACTTCTATGAGGGTCATGCCGATAATGACCGCGCAGGCCGTAACTCCTTTAAGGCTGACCTGATCAGTTACTTTCGTTCGGTTGAAGCACTCAGAGCTATCGATAACTTTGCTTCCGAAGATATCATCGTTGCCAGGGGCACAGAGATCGATGCGGTGATTGCCGAAGCATATGTGCAACCGGTGGACAGCATGGAGAAGCTCTATATGACTGTCTATACCAGAGTGGGAGGTGCTTAGCATGGCTACAATCTTTTTGAAAGCAGACGAACTGGTAAATGGCAGGAAAGGCTCAGTCTACTTCACCAGGAAAGGGCGTCGCAAGGAGATCGCTGGCGTGCAGTCTATTACCGCTAATCGCAACCTCTCCACCACCACCTTCGTTACCGTGGGAACCATTCGCAAGCAGAACCGCATCACCGGTGTGGAGGGAAATGGCACCATGTCCCTCAACTACTGGCTGGTGAAGGAGATCAATGAGATGGTTGATGAGTACGAGACCACCGGAGTGTTTCCCGAATGGGATATCATGGTGGTCAATGAACAAGCTGGAGCTACTCTGGGCAATCAGACGGTACAACTATTCGGTTGTCAGTTGTCTGGCACCGTGCCTTTGGCCATGCTTAATGCCGCCAGCGACGACGGCATGACCTTCGATATTAACTTCTCCTTCGACAATAGCGAAAATCTGGAAAGCTTTAATGACCCTCAAAGAGTAGGAAGGGAAGGATAGCATGAGTAAGGTTCTCGGCTTCTTACGCCTGCATAAGGAAGACTTAAGCAGTAGAAACGAAGTCGACCTGGGTGGTAGGCTGACAGGGCAGACCTTTACGGTACGCCCACTTTCTTATGCGGAATGGAACACTATACAGAAGCAATCCACCGTCATCGACCGCAGTGGCGCTACCCAGGTGGATACCGGAGCGATGTTCGAACGCATCGTACTGGCCTGTTGTCAGGAGCCGGACTTCTCTCGGAAAGAAGATATCGAAGAGGAAGGCTGCCTGACTCCCAAGGAGTTTCTACATGCTCTGCTGCTCCCTGGGGAGATTGTGGATCTAGGTAAGCAAATCAGTAGAATGAGCGGGTTCGATAAGTCTGGTACGGAGCTGGTGGAAGAGGCAAAAAACTGATCGAGGAGGGCGGAGATGCCGCTTTGGCATGTTACGCCCTCCTGGAACTCCATATCCGGCCGTTAGCGTTTGCAATGATGGACACCAGGGAAAAGATTTTCATTCAGGCCTGTCTGGAAAAGCAACAGGAAGCCATCGAGAAACGTAAGCAGGAGCTGAAGCTTCCGTCTCGGACGACTATACGCAGGAGGTGACATCGTGGCGACATTTCAGGATACAATAAGGCTGGTCGATCAAATGACTCCTGTTCTGCAGCGTATCCACGGCCATACCGTGGCTGCGTCTGAGGCGACCAAGTCCTTTCAGCAGGCTGCTTCCAATCCGATAGCAGCAAAAGGCTTCGCAGCAGCAAACCATGTCTTACGAGGTACCGAGGAGTTCCTGCGTGGGATAATCGAAGGGATGAATGAAGTTAAAGACAAGCAACCACCCGTCGAAAAAGGATTTGGTGGATGGCAGCAGGCAGTTATGGGGGTCAACCAGGCACTGCAACTGGTGCGTGCTGCTTCTAGTGCCGTACACAGTGCTTATCAGGGTGCTGTGGATGCAGCTAACGAGCAGATCACAACGCAGACGCGACTAGCTACCATCTTGGGGAGCAACAGCGATATAACCGCAGAGCAGTATAGCAATTTGAAAAATGCAACTGCAGAATACTCCAGGATGACCACCTTCAGCGAGAGTGCTCTCACCGCAGGGCTTTCCGAACTGGCGACTTATCGCCTCTCGGCCGAGGCCTTGGAAGAGATGGTAGGCACCCTAGGAGACTTTGCCGCCGGTCAGAGTGGGATCAATGTCGGCACCCACGAAATGATCCAGCTGGCTAACCAGCTGGGGAAAGCACTGGATGGAAACTATGGCGGACTAACCAAGATAGGGTTCCAGCTCACCGAGGATCAGAAGGCGATCATAGCCACCGGTGACGAGATGGAAAGGGTAGCTGTAATCACCGAAGTTATTGGCCAAAGCTATGGTGGCTTAGCTGAAGCACTGGCAGGTACCCCCTTAGGTCAAGTAACCGCTTTGCAAAACGCCTGGGGGAACGTCTACCAGGAAATTGGGCAGCGCCTACTACCTGCTATTGCCATGGTGAACGCTGAGCAAGCCAGTTTGGTAGAGATGCTGCAGTCTGACACAGCGCAGGGTTTCTACGATACTATCTATACTGGGGCACAGTTAGCCGGAGCTGCTATTGGTGGTATTGTCCGTGGCGTCAACGAAATGATTGTCTGGTTCAATAGTGGCAGCGGAGTTGCTAACTTCGTCCTGAGGACGGTTATCATCGGTGGTGCGATAGCTGCTGGGTTCGCTCTCGTCCTGGCAGCGAAGAGCGCTATAGTGGCATGGGCACCGGTACTCGCTCCATTTCTGGCTGTAGGTGCAGCTGTTGCCTTGGTGATGGGTCTGCTGGATAGCTTGGGGGTCACAGGGGAGGACGTCGCCGGGCTGATCGGTGGAGCATTTTTCGTCATGGGAGCACTTATCCACAACATCTTCGCCGGGATAGCCAATGCCTTCATCTGGCTGGCTAATAAAGCGGCTGAGGTGATGGCTTTCTTTACCAAATCTGAAGCTCAGGTATTTGATTATATCGAATACAAGGATCTTGACGAAGCCTTCCAGGCAGGGCAAGGCGCAGGAAGCGAACTCGTCCGCAACCTGGAAGACATGTTCACCTTCAAGCCCTTCGAGATCGAGCCACTACCGGATGGCAGCACTTTCGATATCGGGACCGTTGACGAGGTCACACGTATTCGCGATCCTATCAATCTCGCCGAAGAGGATCTACGTTATCTGTTGGATGAACGGGAGCGGCGCTTCATTGCCAACGTCAATCTGGAAAGCCCTGCCCCAAGGTTGGAGATAATAATCGAAAATGTCAATAATGTAGAAGACTTAGATGAGTTTCTTAACCGCGCCGGTGATAAGCTGCGGGAGTTATCCGAAGCAGCCGTGGCGATAGTACCAGGCTTATAGGAGGGGGTGAACCGTGGCATATCAGGTCGCTTTCTTCACCGCCGAGGGAAGCTTTATCTTACCGATCAACCCACCGAAGTTTCCGGTGAAGAACGGCGCGGATCATACTACTGTCAATATCCTCGGTGGCGGAGAAGCCGTACACCCGGGGCAGCGAAAGCTCAGGAGTTACGAACTGGAGAGTTTCTTTCCTGCTGCTGAAGCCAGCGCCGGTGTGGCCTTCTTCCTAAACCACCTGGACAGCAAACTTCCCCTCAGGATGATATTTACGCGAGGTGATCGTGAGCCGGATAATGTAGCGGTGGTTATCATGAATTTCGACTATGAGGAGCGTGGTGGCTATGCGCCTGGTGAGATCGATTATAAGCTTACGCTCAGGGAATTTCGTCCGATCCAGGCTAAGGTGATCTGATGGTATATCACCTGGAGATTCATGGCCGCACCATCGGGAAGATATTCGAGGTTTCAGAGATTATCAGGGGAGAAGCTAAACTCTTCCAGCAACGTATCGGAGCACCGAGCCGTCTGGAGTTCACTCTGCTGAAAGACTTCACAGCAGCCTATCATGAAGGCGATCCGGTTCTACTCTCGGTGGATGGTCTAGTGGTCTTCACCGGTTTTGTCTTTCGCAAACGCAAAAACGACAAAGGCGAGATTGCAACTGTTTGTTACGACCAGTTACGCTATCTGAAGGCGCACCAAACCTATAACTGGGAGAACTACAGCCTTGCTGACGCTGTTGAGCAGATAATGACAGATTTCCAGCTGAACTCTGGCGATCTGCCTGACACAGGATATCGACTACCCTACGGGCACTATCAGGACATGTCGCTGCTGGATATCATCGCCGACTACCAAGCAAAGACTACAATCGCTACCGGTGTCATCTGGAACTTCTTCGACGAAGCAGGGTTATTGGTCCTGCGACGTGCTGATGAAATGCAAAGCCGTATTGTCATCGGCGAGAACAGCCTGGGGACGGGATACGACTATGAGACCTCGATAGACAAGGATACCTATAACCAGATCAAGCTGGTGCGTCCTAACGAAGAGACGGGCAGAGCGGATATCTACATGGCGATCTCCGACGAAACCATCGCCAAATGGGGTTTATTACAGCTCTATGAGATCGTGGATGAGAACCTCAATGCCGCTCAGATTGAAGAGATGGCCCGTAACAGGCTGACCTATCATAACCGGGTCTTTCGTAACCTTACCCTCAAGAGCGTAGGAGTGGCTAGTATACGTGCCGGTTCTATGGTCATGATTGACCTGCCTGAACTGGGGGACATCTCCCTGCAGGCTAAACTGTTGATAGACAAAGCTACGCATACCTTTGGCAGCAGTAAACACGACATGGCGTTGGAAATGCAGGTGATCCTCTGATGCTGGAGTCGATACAGCGGGTGATCCAGAACACCCTGACTGCCTGGGGGTTGACTGAACTGGAAATCGGCACAGTCGTCAGCATCGACCCCTTAAGCATCCAAATAGCCGAGAACGACATCCTGCCTGCAGCAGCGTTACTGTTATCCGATGCAGTACTGCCAAAGGAGATCGATCTAAGGCACCGTCATACACTTGATCCCCACGGCCATGATCTGATGCTTGCGACGCAGATGGATGCGGCGGAGACCCATCAGCATGGCATTAGTGGCAGAACAGAGCCTGAGGGTCCGTTGGGATATGAAGGCAGCGCTGCGACCATCAGCGAAGAGCTCGGCGACCGTCGCTTCAGGGAATGCTATCGGGACGGCGGAGATACCTGGCTGCCAAATGAGGATGGGGTTATCCTCGTGCAAAGGGCGCTGATAGCAGGGGATAAAGTCGCCTTGTTGGCTGTTCGACGCCGTCAGCAGTATGTAGTGCTGTTTCGTTTAAGGGAGGTTACGCCATGAGTACACTGTTGCCAGCAATGGGCGATCTTGCTCCTCTGACGACTGTTCCGGAGAGGATGCCATCCTTGACCTACAGACTCGACCTGGAAAGAAAGCGCATTGTGGGCATGGTGGATGATCAGGAGGCGGTACTGCAGAGTATAGGTAAGGCGCTGATCACCGAGCAGAACGCTCATACGATTTATGGCAACAGCGGCTATGGCATCGCCATCGATGACCTGAAGGGGTTAGACCGCTTCATCGTCGAGGCGGAGCTGAGGAGACGCATCGGCGAATGTTTACTCAGTGACGACCGTATTCTTAAGGTCTATGACTTCCTCTTCCACGGTGGTCTGGACGACCTGAGCATATACTTCACTGTCGACACCATTTATGGCGCCGTTCGCCAGGAGAGGAGGTTCTCCCTGCTATGATACCTGAACACCTGGTCAGGACGAAGGAACAAATCCTGGCAGAGATGCTGGAGAGGGTTCCCCGCACAGTTGATAAGCGTATAGCCTCGATTATCTACGACACCCTGGCACCGGCAGCTGAACAACTTGCCAGTGCCTATATTTCGCTGCGAGATGTATATAGAGATACCTATGCCAAGACTGCTCGAAATGAGTATCTGGAGCTGCGGGTTGGAGAGATCGGAATATTCAGGGAAGATGCTACTCCCGCCATCAGGGAAGGTCGTTTCACCGGCGCAGATGGCTTGCCCTTCGCCATACCCTTAGCCAGCAGATTCTCCGCAATAGGCGAGGTACAGACATTTGCAACAGTCGCTCAGATCGCTGCCGGTGTTTACAGGATGCAAGCCGAACAGCCGGGAGCTGCTGGTAACGATTATCTAGGACAGTTATTGCCTATCACTCATATCCCAGGTCTGCAGACAGCGGAACTGGGTGACATCCTGATCGCCGGCTCCGATGCTGAGAGTGACGATCATCTTCTGGCTCGCTATATCGAGAGGCTTAGGGTGCAGCCCTTCGCCGGGAACATCACCGCTTACCGGGAGTTCGTTGGCAGCCTGCCAGGTGTTGGCGGCGTCCAGGTATATCCCGTGTGGGATGGTGGTGGAACTGTCAAGTGCTCTATCATCGGCAGCGATCTGTTGCCTGCTTCCGAGTATCTCGTAGCAGAAATGCAGGATGCGGTGGATCCCGAACCCCAGGGCTCGGGGACTGGTCTGGCACCAATCGATCATGTGGTCACCATCCAGGCGGCTCAGGCTTTGCCGGTTATTGTAAAGGCCACGGTGACCATCGCCGCAGGATACGAGCTGGAACAGCTGTATCCTCTCATCGTGACAGCCCTGGAAGACTATTTCGTGGAAATACGCCGCACATGGGATAAACCACCGCCCCGGGGATCGCTGGAATATATCTCCTGGATATTCCGCTCGCGAGTCAACAGCCAGTTCTTCTCTGTGCCAGGTATACTTAATGTGGAAGAGCTGACCCTAAACGACGATGAGCTGGATATCCGTCTGCAGCAAAACGCTATCATTCAGGAGATACCTCTGCTGGAAGAAGTGATCCTCGATGAACGACTCTAGGGAGACATATCTCGAGAGCTTACCACCCTTTTATGAGGGAGTTCTGGAGGTAGAGATTATCGCCGATGCCTTCGGCTATAGCCAGGAAGCACTGCGCTATGAAGTCCGCAGAATCCACAACAACCAGTTCATCATGCGCTCAGACAGCATCGGTTTGCAGGAGAAAGAGGAGCTGTATGGGATCATCGCTTCTCCGACAGAGACCCTGGAGTTTCGTCGCAAGAGACTGATCGACCGTAAATCCCGCATGCCACCTTTCACCTGGTTGTGGCTGCTGGAGAGACTGGACATCATTCTCGATGGCGAATATATCGCATCCCGTGATGTGGGGCAGCGAACTCTGACGATCTTCATCCTGCTGACCCAGGCTGAGCATCATGAGTTCATCAGAGCCTATGTCCTGGACGTCATTCCCTCTAACATGGTAGTTAATGTGGTGCTGAAGTATAACACCCACGCCGATCTGGCTACGGTAAGCCACGAGTTCCTTGGAGAGATCACTCATAGAAAGATTCCTATCACACCCCTTTAGGAGGTGCTTCATTGCCCAAAAAGATGACGCCTAAACTCAATCTCATACAGCCAGCCGAGGAGGATCTCTACAGCATACATGACTTCAATGCCAATGCTCAGAGGATAGACGATGCCCTGGGAGCACCACTGGGAATCGCTGGTTTGGACAAAGATGGTTTGTTGTATCCAGAGCAGATTCCGGATACTATCAGCGATAGCATATCCCTGGAATCTCTGCGTGGGGTGGCTATAGTCAACGGCAAGATACCCTTCTGGCCAGAGATCGATGAGCCGGAGGAACCCGATCCCGAGGGACCAGAGCCACGATCCGCAGATGACCCTCTACCAGGTGAGGTTATTATTGAGGCCGAGGACATTCTCGAAAAGTCGGGAGAAACCATCGAGAGAGCTCAGCGAAGACAGGATGAGATGCTGCAGATGCTGGCGGATACGCTGCTGCCCAAGAATGTGACCTTCACGGCGACGCAGATTGGCGGCGTCTCGCTGAAGGAAGATACCAAGTCTATCGAGATCGTCTTCGACACTGATGTGACCGGCTTCGGGGTTGGACATGTGACCTTGACTAACGGAACCGGCAATGTGGTGAAGGGGCAGTTGAACCAGGTCGATGAGCGCACCTACCGCCTGGATGTGATCGCTACCCTGGAGGGCATGATCTCAGTCAGTGTGGACAGCTTTATGAACTTCGTGGTGACGACTACGCCTGTTTCGCTGATGGTCTACTCCAGATACAGGGTGACTTGGACCGCCTCGGCGAACGGACAGAGCAATGTAACGACGAGCACAGCGATTTCGATTACTTTCAGCCGGGTGGTTACGGGTTTGACGGCGGGGCATATTACCCTGACCAACGGCACAGGCGCAGCGACGAGGGGCAGCTTATCCGGCAGCGGTGCGAGCTATAGCTTGGGCATTACGGTGACGACGCAGGGGAATATTACGATGCGGATCGCCGACTTTGGAGACTTTGTGGTCAGCACGGCACAGCAGACGGTGGCTGTGTATAGGTATTCCGCTCCACCCCCGCCTGCGGGTGTGGAACTGTATCCAAGCACGACAGTCTCGGGTGGATGGACAAATAATATCCCATTGTATGCACATGCTGGTTCCAACGTAAGCACATCAAGTGGCTCATATAGTAGTCTAACTAAAAACACTGTTGACCTATCGCAATACTCGATTCTTAGAGCTACTTTTAGTAGTACGTCATATACAGGATTCCCAACGAAAAATGATAGCTATGTAAGCGTAGGTCTAAATGGAGGAGTTACTGGAACTAGGTATGACCCTCCTTCCTCTTCATTCACTTTAGATGCAAACATCTCTTCGGTTTCATCTGGAATAGTGGTTCTGAGAGCAGTCGTCACCAAAGACTATGAAAACGAACCAGCTACACTAACAGCCAACGTGAGCAAGGTGGAACTGATAAAGTAGGGTGGGCGACTGACCGATTTACAGCTATGGTCTAAGTTCTACCCTTGTAAGCACAACATTCACATAAGAAGAGTCCGAACTGTCATTATTACCAGCAAAACACGAAATTCTGATACTGGACGAAGCTATATCGGAGATTGACCCACCAAGTGTAAACGATGACGCTGAAGCAGTGCTTCTACTCCATGTTCTATTTCCAACAACAAGAGTAACCCATGGATAAGTAATAGTTCCTGATATAGATAGGGAACTGAATGTAGCAAAAATTGATGTGAATCCAGCCAGATTCAGAACATTTGCCGTCTGGATAGTAGCAGAACCCTCATAAATATCTTCTGGGGTCTTCCGATTTGGATAGGCTCTCATCGATATATTGGACGTATTCTTAGTCACAGAAGACCCTGCAGTCGCATTTTGTGTCCACCCGCCAGTCAGCGAAGTGTACTCATTTCCTGCATTATATATGTCCACCGCCGCAGGCGGGGGTGGACTGAAATTCCCCTGTCACAGCCGCGCTTTGAGCGATTACCTATATACTCACTATCCTATCCACGAGGGAGGATGATCCCATGCGATTCGCTACTAACAACCTCCACCAGATTGTCGCTATCCTCGGCGACGACGATCATGCACCTGATTATCTCACCGTCCATGAGGTGGACCGCCAGCGCCTCTTCGCCTTCCACAACGAGGATGGCTCTGTGTCTGCCTGGAGCAATGATATGATCCTTGGCTACTGCTATGAGATCGCCTATCATACGGAGCCTGTGTTAGACGATGAAGGCGAGCAGGTCTACGACGAGGATGGTCTGCCGATGTTTGTGGTGGATGAGAGCCAGGTTGTCGGGTATAGTCTCTATCCGTACAAGAATATCGACGCTCTGCTGTTGCATGAACAGCAGTCGGCACGTCTCGATGCGATGCAGGCGCAGATACGTAGGCTGCAGGAGGTGATACAGTGACGTTGCCAATCAAGAAGGGTCTGCAGAGGCGGTCGGAGAAGCTAGCTGATGGTGGCTGAACATAGCAAAAGCAACAAGATTTGTTGCTTTTTAGCACATTTCACGCTATAATACAGGCAGAAGAGCAGTCTGCATGGCAGAAGGCTAATGGTTAAGGCTAACCACCGACCTGAGCCGGAGGGTGGTTAGTCTTTCTCTTTACGCTGAGGGCTACCCCAACATCCTGTTCCTGCAACCAGGGAGGAAGCTATGGTAACATCAAAGCAAACCGAGGACTGTTTTGGAAAGGTCAGATTTGGAACAAAGCAGCAAGCCCAGTGGGCATTTAGGCACTATAAAGCCAACATGCATCGCAACCGGGGACGCGTGGTTGACCGCATGCGCAAGGATCAGAGGCCGTATAAGTGTCCTGTGTGTGGTGGCTGGCACCTGACTTCCCGGGACAGATAACGCATAACTGAATGTTTTTACCGCTAAAACAGCGCCTCTTAGGGGGCGCTTAGTTATTTGGAAGAGGTAATACTAACTCT
>Ga0123353_10009609_pt1 | contig 13381 bp, 12 predicted proteins | sample TergutLab28metaG_3_FD_92763 | JGI IMG/M metagenome (GOLD analysis project Ga0123353, IMG submission 92763) | Labiotermes labralis P3 segment gut microbial communities from Petit-Saut dam, French Guiana - Lab288 P3 | ecosystem: Host-associated > Arthropoda: Insects > Digestive system > Gut ... | reverse complement strand
GTAACCGTCCAGCCAGTCGCCGTCGGCTCGGTCGCCAGCCTGTGGATCGGGAATCGGCATGATGGGCATGAGGACGACTCGGATGCGATACCCCGCTACGGCGCAGCGGCGGATGGCGGCGAGACGTTCGGTGGGCGGGGGTGTGCCTGGTTCAAATTGTCGCCACGTCGCTTTACTGGTCAGGCTCCAGGAAAGAATGACGTTGTCTTTCGGAGCCAGCCCCATCAGGTTGTCTACGTCAGCGGATTTGGTCAGTACGATCAGCCGGGCGTACGGGTGCTGGGCAAAAAACTCCACCAGCCGTCGCGAGTAGCCTGTCAACGGGTCCAGCGCCAAACCGTCCTGAAGTTTGCCTAGATAAAACCCGGTCGGCTGACCCGCCTGCCGGGCGATCTGGTCGATTCGCGTCAGCATTTCGTCAAGGTTCACGAAAATTTTGACGGTCGGCGAAAACCACACTCCCCGCGTGCCGGCGAGATAACAATACGCACAGCCGTACGGGCAAAATCCATACGGCGAAAAATGCCAGTAGTTAGGACAGCAGTTCGCGTCCTCTTGGCTGAACCGCACGGCACTCCTGTGCTCGCCAATCACCAACGTCTGCTTACCCGCCAAATGTCGGATCAATGGACCAGCCGTGTATGAGCCAGCCCCGCACAGGCTGTCTTCGTGCGAAACAATCTCGCCCAGATCGACATCCACATGCGACCGATCCGTTCGTTCAATCACCGCCGCCTCAGGATACGCCTCATAAATCGCCCGCGTCAGCCGCTCCGCACCGGCGTCCAGACTGCCTTTGGCCAGAATAATGCGCTTCGGCGAAAACAATCTGACGGTTTTGGGGGTATACACATCCACATGTGCCTTCGCCGATTGGTCGAACGGCAGTGAGAATTCCGTAATCTTTTCACCCCGTTGTTTCATGCTGACGCTTGCCTTGTCTCATGCCGTTAAAGGCGGAAAATGTGACAAAAAATCAAGTTGGTATCCGTAGCCAATGTGATTCGGTGCCGACCCGGCTAGCGGCATGATACGACCTGCCCACATCCCCAATCAAAATCCGCGGCTCCAACTTCGGCCGATTCTCCTTGCCGATCCAGGTCAATTCCAATTTCGTTTGCTTCTGCGCCATATCTGTCTATTCCTATTGCAGCTGGTCAACCAACTGGAAGCCCTTCTGGGTCATTTCAAACACCTCGCCTTTATATCCGACTGCCTTGATGAGGGCGAACCTGAGCAATTCGTCCAAAGCGCCTTCCCAGCGTGCGATCTCACGGGGCGAGTCGTCTTTGCACATGTTCTGGTCACCTGCCTGGACAACCGTTCCGCTCAAGCTACGGATACGCAAGATATGACCATCGCCTCCAGCCGCAGCAAGAATAAGGTGCTGGGCATCCTGCGAGATACCCGTTCGTATGGACAGTTGTTTTTCAATCACATCTGACGCTGGGATTTGTGGTAGTAACGCATCCTGTACCTTTTGCGCAAGCTGACGTGTAAAGGCTGCTTTGAACTCCTCTGACGATCCATACTCTTGATAAAGACTTTTGCCCTTATAGCTGTTCTTGAAATCCGTTAAGGCTGTGTACTGAGCCTGGTCGATGCTACTGGGCACGACAGGAGTGTTGGAAAAATAGAGCATCGCGGGTTTGCCTGCATTGACGTGTTCGTTGATCTCTTCAACGGTCCCACTCTCGGCCTTGCCTGTATCGGTTCCAAGCCTCGTCCAGAACACAGCCACGAGAAGGTCGCATCCCCGAACCATTTGCTTGTTCAACGCCTCCTGTGGCCGTTCGCCAATGGTCGGCACGCTATGCGTTTCCCACCCAACCGGGAGCAGGACCGCCCGCCGCTCTTTCGAATGCACGACGTTCCACTCGTGGATAACCTCACGAATAATGTTCCGCTCGGCCAGCACATCACTCGGCGTGGCAATCATAACCCGAAATACCATCGCGGGATAACTCATCGTAACACCTCGCTTACCCAGCCGAGAACCCGGCACAGCCTGCAGGCCTCCGCCAGACTCCAAGGCTCCAGTTTCGGCCGATTCTCCTTGCTGATCCAGGTCAGTTCCAGACGTGTATTGCTTTTTGCCATACTATTCGTCGCCCTTTCCGTCCAAAGCAATCTCTGCCAGTTTTTCGGCGATTTCTTGTGTGCTACAGAGAGAGGATTGCAGAGCTACTTTATCCGCAAGTATAGGGCTATATTTCAGGACTTCATCTTTGGTCACTCGGTGCCATATTGGCAGTATGACCTTTCTGCCATTCACTTCGAGGGCAAACATCCCATCCAGTTCTTGCTGCGGCCAATCTTTTGCGAAAAACATACTCGATAAAACGACCACGCCATATCGCGAATTGCTCAGTCCCTTATCAATGGACCGGCGTAAGCTATCTCCTACCTTGAGCTGAAATTCGTCATACCATACGGTGACCCCAAGGCGTTGCAGGGCTTCTACAAGTGGTCGAACAAATTCGTCCTTATCTTCGCTGGCGTGAGAGATAAAGAAATCATTTGGCTTGACCGCCTCTGTTGGCACGGCATCGACAGGGCCTGGCAGCCGCGTTGTCAGGCGATAGGCCGCAAGCTGGCTGTCGAGCGACCTGTTGTATGTCACCAGTTCCTGTTGTCGCCTTCGGTCACTCTCGATCAGCTTCTTTCGTTCCCGTTCTTCCTCTCTGGATAATTCGCCTTGATACCTATGCAGATCGCGCGTCTTGTCGGCGATCTTTTTATTCAGATCAGATTGTTCGTGTCTCGCTTTGGCGACATCATCTTGTACTCGCGACAGTTCACGTAACTTACTCTGGTATTGGCTAGGGAATAGTCGTCCTGACATGCTGGACTGTATCCGCGCTATTTTTCCAGTAGCATCCGACTCCTTCTTCGTCGCCCTGCTGAGCTTCGCCTGGAGATCGCTGATGTCTCGTTGTAACCGTTCGATATTTCCTTGTATGCTGGTAAGCGACATATCTGTTTTGAACCTCAAAAAGGACGTAATCAAACGGAGTCAAAACGGTTCGGCGAATTTCTCACCGCCAACAAGCCAACGCTCCGCATCTCGCATCATTTACTTGCACAAAAATGGAAAGATCGTAAAAACTTTTTGCTGTTCACATCACTCTCCATCGAATCAAAAATAGAGTATGAATATTTTTCGCGAACGTCAATTGTTTCTCGTTTTTGCCGATCAGTTCGTCGTCGTTGCCTGTGACGGCGATGTTTGGCCTACTTCTATGCCAGTGCGGCGGCGTATGCGTTGAATGTATGGTCATCGAAGAGGACGAATCGCACATGGCGGACAGCCTTGGTTGTGGCGAGGGACTGGGCGACGGTTTCTATCGCTACTCTCGCGGCCTGTTCGACGGGGTAGCCGTAGACGCCGGTGGAGATGCTGGGGAAGGCGATGGTGGTCAGGCCTTCACGGTCGGCGAGGACGAGGGATTCGCGGTAGCAGGAGGCCAGTTGGGCGGGTTCGTTGTGGTCGCCACCTCGCCAGACTGGGCCTACGGCGTGCAGGACGCGTTTGGCGTGCAGGCGGCCAGCGGTGGTGGCGACGACCTGGCCGGTCGGGCAGCCTCCGATTCGGCGACATTCTTCCAAGATCGCCGGGCCACCAGCGCGGTGGATCGCGCCGTCCACGCCGCCGCCACCGGCCAATCGCGAGTTGGCGGCGTTGACGATGGCGTCAACGTGCTCCTGCGTAATGTCGCCACGGACGAGTTCCAGCGTGGCTTCACCGAACCGGGCCTGTGTAATGCGATGCTCCATGTCGCGTTCCCCGTTGTGTGGTTTTCGTCTTCGCCGTCACGGCTGGCCACGGTTTTACGTCTCAACTTCAGGTTTGATGCTGACCTGCGTTTCGATTGCGGTGTAGAGGTCGATGTCCGTTCGTTCTGTTTCCAGGGAGACGATCAGGCTGTAGCGGGCGGCGCGGTCCCAGCGGTTTAGATGAGGGCGTTCCCGCCACCAGCCTGTTACCGGGTAAATGCCGATGCAGCCGCATGCGGCCAGATCGCTCGCCGTTCCTTCCCAATAGTCAGAATGAATCGAACCGCGGGAGCGGAGGTTTTTTCCGAGTATCCAAGGCTGTTTTTTCGCTTGTGATGTCGGGGCTACCGTTTCGAGTTGTTCACCGTCTTCGTCTTCTTCCTGGGCTTCTCTGGTCAGTCGATTGCGGAAGTCTTCATCCGATTCCGTTGGGCGTTTCACGTCGAATCGAAGGCCGTGAGATGCGTAACGGTGCTTTTGGGTCCAGCCTTGCCTGCCCGGGCTTGGCTCAATGAAGTACGAAAGTGTCACGCGCATTCGCACGGATTCACTCGGGAACTGATTGAGCACATCCGCCGGCCAAGGGAGCGTGTGGATGTGCATGTCCTTCGTCTTGATTCTCGTCTCGCCCTTACAATAGGGCTGGAGCTGCCCCTCAAAGATCAGCGTCACGGCGTTCTCGGCGCTCCAGATCGCCTTTTCCTCATGTGGCACTCCCCAGCCGTAGCACCTGAGCCGGTCTTTCCGCCTGGGGGGCGGGAATTCGGTCAGCATTTCTTGTGTCCAGTCAGCGGAATGCACCATGAGGCCGCGGATGGTTTCAGGCCAGTAGTCTGGATACTTGCTCTGTATCCGAGCTCCCATGCGTGCGGCGAGCGCCGTGGCGGCACTTGTGTCACCGAAGGTCGTGAGCAAACGATGATCGGACGTCGATCTTCTCAGTGTCGTCAGCAGTGACAGGTCGTTTACGGGCTCGACCCGGCCCTTGTCGTCCGCTGCCCAGTTCCCCGCCTCCATCACAATGTCGGGTTTGAAAGGCCATTCAGAGTCGGGGCCCCAAAGCAGTGATGTTCTGCTCGTTGGACACAGGCATCCCTTGGGGGCAACAGGACTCCATCCTTGGCGGGTTGCATCCTGAATCATTATGCGGTCTGTATAGCCACCGACCGTGACGGCATTCCACGATTGAGCGGGGTCTTCGATGCTCTGCCCGTGATTTGTCCGTGGGTACTGGTAGCCAGAGCCAAAATCCATCAGGTCACGAACATTGCCCGCGCTGACAAACAGAAGCCGTCGGGTGTCGTCCAGTTCCCCCGAGCAGTGTTGATCAATCGCGGCCGACCAGGACGACGGGTAACCTTGGTCGCGATCATCTGCCGTGACAGCCAGGCACGCGACGCGGTTACGATTGGGAAACAAAGCCTCGGCCCGATAGACGGCCTCCTGCGTGATGAATCCGTAATTTTGGGGATCGTTCGCGCCTTGCGGCGGCAAAATTTTGACCGATTCCAACCAGTGTGACAATGTAACAGTCGTGGTGTCGGAAAACACTTTTGTCAGGCAGCCATACAGGCACAGGCCAGCCATTTCGGTGCCGTGGCCGTCATGGTCCGTCGGCCGCCAATTCGGGTCTACCGAAAGAGCCGATGCCTGATTGATACCAGCAGCCAACAGCGGATGGCCCCAGTCGACGCCGGTGTCCAGAATGCAGACCGATGGTGCGCTGGCTGGCGGAAACTCTGTCCGAGACAACAGTTCGTTGACAAGGGCAGCCTGAAACGATGAGGGCGACGAGACGTAAGGCCCGGCTGGCTCCTTCGCTTTTCGAAGCTCCGCCAGATTGTCTATCAAATCCGGAGCGTTGGCCCATGCTTCCGGCGTACACCAGGCAAGTAGTACGGCACGTTCCCGGAACCGCACGACGTGGCTATCCAGGGCAATTGTCCGATCTGCCTCGCCCATGACTTGGACATTCTGCTTGACCGCTTGCTTCGCTTGTTGCCTGAAAGCCTCGATGATCGGGTCGCCTTCATCCCCATGTGGACAACGAAGCCACACTTCCCACCAGATGGCCTGACCTGCATCGGGGAAAGGGATTGACATCTCAGTCCAAAAGGATCGTATGGCGGCCAGTTTTATCCGGGAAATGCCGCCCACCAGGTTCTTATTCTGGGGATTGCCGGATTTCGTATTCTTCGCCTCGTACTCGTCGATTCGCTTGAAGAAGAAAGACATCTTGCCGTGTGGAACTCGTACAACGGCAACTTCCGCGTCGCCTTCCTGATGAACGTTGACGACTTCGATGTTTGTCGTTCGATTGGCCAGGCTATCCACCTTCAAATCGAAACCGGGCTCACTGTGGAACTCGACGAAAGTGCCGTGCGAATCTTCTGTGCGCAACGGCTGCTGGGCGGCAACAGTTGCCTCGACGTTCTGAAGTTCTTGTCGCAGCTTCTGCGCATGGGACACTCGATCATCCCGCGGGGGGCAACGAAATTTTCCTGCGCCGCGGCTTCTTGACGTGTATGGAAGTGTACCCGCTGTCCCGTCTACTTTGATGTGCCGAAGTTTTGCCATGCCGCGTGCTTCCCTGCCCGCTTACTCTCCATGATTCCTTTGGGCCAACGCGGCCGAAAGAGTCTCGGTTGAAATCGTGTTTTTCCCAGCGAGCACGGCATCCTTGGCGGCATCGCTACAGGCGCGAGTGATTTCTGCATGGCTCAGCCCTTTGGTGGCTGGCAGTAAAGTCGGCCATTTCAACTTGCTTGTGTCAAAAGCGTTAAGGTGATTCTGAATCAGTGATTTGGCCATTTCTTCCGTGGGCAGCTCGTATCGAATCACATCGTCAAATCGACGGAAGAGCGCCTCATCCAACATCTCGAACAAATTCGTGGCCGCGATCACGATACTGTCAGAACCATCGCGTTCGAGGAACTGGAGGAAGGAGTTCAGAATTCGCCGAACCTCGCCAACGTCGTTCGAGGCTACGCGCCGCCCACCGATGGCGTCAAACTCATCGAACAGATACACACCCCTCGTGCGCGACATGGCATCGAAAACGAGGTGCAGCTTGGCGGCCGTCTCGCCCATGAACCGCGAGATCAAAACGTGAAGCTGGACAGCGAGTAGCGGAAGCCCCAATTCGCCCGCCAGTGCCGAGGCGGTCATCGTCTTGCCGGAACCAGGTGGCCCGACCAACAGCAACTTGCGACGAGGCGTCAGGCCGTGTTCCGAAAGACGGGCGGCTCCCTTGTATTCCAACACCACGCGGTCCAATCGCTCTCGCGTGGCCTGGGACAAAACCATGTCGACAAGACGGGTTTGCGGAAACGTCGCCGTCACCAGCCCTGCCAGGTCGCTATCCGGGCGAACCAGCGGAACCGAGCGGGGACGGACTTCGAGTGGCCGGCGTTTCTTCGCTTCGTCAACAATGGCCTGAAGCTCCTGCGCCAGTTTTTCTTTGCCGGTGCGGGCCGCATGCGCAGCAATCTGCATGGCCACCGCCAGAAAGCGATCATCGTCGCCTTCCGTGTGACTTCGCACCAATGCCTTGACTTGTTCTGCAGTAGCCATGATTTCACTCTCGGCGGTTATCCGCACTCTTTCCTATTCTACGTATCGTCGATGTTTACCGCAATTCTTTGCTCAATCTCTTTACGACGCAACCGGCACCAAGCGAAGGCGGCTCACGCCAGCTTGGGGCCGATTGTGTCCATGCGGTGATGTCACCACTATTTCAACCCGCCGGGGACGCGGCGAGGCCGGTGTCTTCGTCCGGTTTCGTGGGTGGTTTCTGAGGGAAACTGGCGAGGAAGTCTGGGAGGGCGTTGATGGCTCCGGCGATGTCGAGGAGGATGGGGTCGGTGTAGAGGTTCATGGTCAGTTCGATACGGCTGTGGCGCATGGCGGCCATGGTGGTTCTGGGGTGGGCACCGGAGGCGGAGAGGTGGGTGCCGAAGGTGTGGCGAAGGGCGTGGATGTCGGCGACGCGGTTGCGGTTGTCCTTTTTGGCGATGCCCGCGGCCTGGAGGTCGGCGTCGAAGATGCGGATGGTCGGCGGGCTGTCGAAGAGTTTGGCGTCGAGTTTCAGGTTGCGGTCGTTGTCGCGGCTTACGCCGCGACTGCCGCCGTGGTTGGCGCTGTCGCTCTGGTCGGTCAGTTGGCCGAAGCGGGCGGGGTTGTCGGCGAGGTATTCGCGGAGTTTTTCGACGACGTCGGGGCGGAGCGGGAGCATGGCTTCGCGGGCGTTTTTGGTGTCGGCGGAGTTGAGGGTGATGTAGGGCGTTGGTTTGGCGTCGAGGTGGAGTTGGCCGACCGTGAGGCTGGCGAGTTCGTTGTGGCGGAATGAGACTTGAACTCACGACATTCACGTTGGCAACGTGATTCAATTTCGGTCGTAACTCTTGATTCTACAAAGACTTGTAACTCACGCGCAATTCATGGTGACCGTCTCGGTGACCAACAGCGGGACATTACTTTCCTTAGCTGGCGGGCGTGTCATTACTTGTCGCAGAACGACGAAAAGGCCAGACGCTGTTGTCATTGCCTGACGCAAAACGGCGGCGAGGCGAGGGCGTGATTTCTTCGTAATCGAGGGGCGATTTCCGGTTCTCGCGAGGGCACCCACGAGGGTGGGCGCGAGGTCGGGTCGGTTTGGGCGGGCAGGGCCTGAAAAGGCATATTCTATGGCGGTGCGCCAAAATGTCGGGCTGTTGATTTTCCTCGACTTACGCGCGACGTTCGAAGCCGCACGTTCGGCGTTCGGGCTCCTGTACTCTGTATGCAGGAGCCTCAAATCATGTTTCCAAAGGGGCTGTTTCCGTTGTTTGTAGTTCTCCAAAATACACTCTCGGCCGGGCGGGCCCGGCACCTTCGGTTCCCCCGGTTCCGGGGGGAACTGCCCGAATCGTGGCGGTCGGGCAGCCGGGGCGTTTTTCGCCAGGACGGCCCGGCTGGGCGACAACGGCGTCAAATTGATGCCAATTTCGAGCATGCCGCCATTGTATCGTCATGGCCGAATGACACAACAGTCTCTACCAAACACAGTCTCTTCTTCTCTTCTCAAACACGCTTGTCTTCTCAAACATGTCTGGCCGACTTACGCGGCCTTGCGTTCGTAGTGTCGCAGTAATCCTCCGAGCCAGCTTTTACGTTTGACCAACTTGAGGTTAATCTCCGTATCCAATGGTGGCGGTGGATCGGTCTGTGCGGCCGGTGGCTGGCCACTCGTTGGTTGGCTGCTCGGTATCAGATTGCCCAGCCCTTGGTGCGGGCGGTGATTATTAAAATACGAACAATACGTCTGGGTAACATAATCCAATTGCCACAGAGAAAAACAGAAAATATGGTTCAATATCTCTCGCTTGCAATTTCCTATCCATGATTCGCAATAACAATTCGCCCGAGGGCTGAAAGGGGGCGTGACCACTGGACCGCCATCATCCCGCGCAAAATGTTCATCGAACGCCTCCGTAAATTTCGTGTCTCGATCGTGGATCAAAAAGCGAATGTCAATGCCTTCTTCCTCGGCCCACATGCTGGCGTTTCGGGCCTGCTGCTGCACCCATTCGCCCGTCGGATGGTACGTGCTGGGCGAGAGAAAAACCTTTCGGCTGCCGAGGTGAATGAATGCCAGAACGTATGCTTGAGTTTTCTTGCCCAACGGTGAAATGATGGCCTTGGTGAAAAAATCGCAAGCAACCATGACGTTCATGTGGACGGCGACGAACTTCCGCCACGGCGTATCGACGCCCTTTGGCGCATGGCGATTCGGGTCGGGGAGGAGCTTCTCGGCTTTCAATACTCGCCGGATGGTCGTGCTGCTGGCTTTGAGGGCCAGCTTCTTAAGTTCGCCCATTATTCTCAAGATGCCCCAAGTACAGTTCTCTTTTGCGAGTTTCACGATCATGTCCCGGAGCGATTGTGCAATCTTCGGCCTGCCAACCTTCTTCGCCTCCTTGTCGGCTTTCTCATCCCGTTGCCAGCGGCGATACGTCTTCACGGTAACGATGGAAAGCACGTCCTGCACGGCATGCTTGAACTCACCGCCGATGGCCATCAACCGCTGCCGCTCATCCGGGTCAAGAATCGCCCGGTTCCCCGGCAAACGCTTTTTCATGAACTCCACCTGGAGCTTGAGAAACCGCATCTGCGCATCCCGCCGAGCCGAAAACGCCCCCTGCAACATCACAAGAAACGCGATCAGCCAATTCGGCACCAACCGAGGCTCCTCCACGCGCGACTCTTCCATCCGAGACTCCTCCAGCAAAACGTCGATCCTTGGGGCCCTGAACGCAGGGCCTTCCACGCCGAAACAAATCCTCCTGCACCACCACTCACTATTTTGAACCGCCGCCGGGAGAAATGCAACACCGTGTGCCGCCATGTTGGCTAGCCCAGAAAGCATCGTCGCCGTGCCGAGGAGACCCTTGTGAAAAGTTGAAACAACATGAACAACACATCTACCGTGAAATAGTAGCCACTCTCAATGGTTTTCAATCGCGTCTATGCTGCACTCTAGTCGACAATGATCGCGATTCCCCATTTTCTGTTGAACCAAGAAATTTTCAATGCAAGCCACAAGGCCGTCTGGATCAACAACCTCTTTAAGATAGATGGGAAAGACCTTCTCTCTGCGGTCCGAACGGATCAAAATTACGCCCCATGGAACTTTCCCGGAAATGAGAATAGGAAAGGCCCAATAACGCAATGCTCTTGGGCGAATTTCTCTCACTTTCTCCTCGCTCATTCCGGTTTCTAGGGCGTATTGTTTGACGAGTTCTTCAAAATGTTCTTCGTCTGTAGTGGCTGATACAGCATTAATATTTGGTAAAGCCGTCTCCGAGCATTCAGGCTTTCTCGTCTTACGATCATTTCCGACATTTTCTTTCCAGCAACGCCCCGCGATGCCTTGACAGTCACTTCTGTTTCTAACACTGATCCGTAACATTTCCATTCCCGTAAAATCATCGGTTGCAGCCAATACTGTCAGGTGGCTTGCCCTTCGGTCGGCGCGATTCGCACCATATAGAATGACGTCGTGCCGAGGAGCTTTCCCCATTACGTCCCTTGCGGCCTCATTTATGCGATCACGAAGGCAAGAAACCAAGATATTCAACAGCGGGCAAAGCTCACCAAGATTTTTGAGTGCATTCCTTTTTCTGGCCGCCCACCGAGCCGCTTGCCAGTGGGTTATAGCCGAGGCGATCACAAGAATGACCAGAATGATTAAAAGGGCACCGAGAACGGATTGAGCTTTTTCCCAATCCCACAGCACCGCCACAGATAAAACAGCACCGATGACTGTAATAGCCACAAAAAAGAAATTACGGATTTTTTTTGCCCATCCTGAAATAAGCAGGCAGTAATATATCTTCTGTTGTTCAGTCATCGAATCCCTTTCGGAATTAGCGGCTGATATTGAGCTAATTGGCTATTTCGCGTTTATCGAAAGCATCACGATGTCCCCGGAGCGTACAAAGGAATGTTTCAAATTGGGGAATCGCCTTCTCGAAGTGGACAATCGCGTCTTCCAGACTCGCGTTCTCTGGATTCGCTACGTTGTCCCCAGCATCGAGAAGGGCGGTGAACTTTGCGAGATTGGAGTAAGACGTCTCCACGCCTTCGACACAATCCATAAAACCGGGAATGGTTTTTTTCCAAGATTCCGCAGAATACTGTTTAATTACTGCGATCATGTGTTCACGCAAAATGACGCTGCGACGGCGAGCCACACACAACCACGCTTTTTGTGCATATTCGATTGCAATACTTAGATGGTCAAGCGAGTCGGCATCTTTGTCGGGATCGTCGCAAAGCTGCGATGCTTGTGCCTGAAGAACACGATCCAGCACCTCGCACTGTAGAAAGAGCGGGTATGGATAGAACTCAAATCGAGGGTCCATTTCTTCATTGAGCAATACCCACGTTTTTGTTGCCGAGTAAATATCGCCGAGTCGCTTCCACTCTGCCGGATTGGCTTCAACAATATCGACGAGCCGTCTCCACTCTTCCGAATTGGACTCCACGGCGGAAATGTCTGGGAAATTTATGTCCTCGGTGAGTCTCTGGGGCTCCTCTATCGCTATGAAATCACCAAAGTCTGGACGCTTCGCAAGGAGCTCATTATGAATCACTGCCAGATCAAGAATAACGTTAGTATAGCGATCAATGGTGTTATTTGCTCCCCCTACATCCTTCTCATCCCGAAGGTCGGCAATATCGCGACAATGCATGTCCACCCTTTGCTCGATCTTCGTGGAGAAATCAGGAATGCGCTCCACCCAGGATTCTCGGGGGTAACAACCGACGACCCTGCGGATTCTCTCACGAAGAATAAAGCCGAGAAAATCAGCCAAATCATAAAAAGCACGGTAGACATGCCCTTTTGCTCTATCCAATTGCTTGAGGATGTAATGGTGACCATCCTCTATCTGTTTATCTTCCGTTTCCGCAGCAAGTTCGCTTTCTTTTTTTTTCGCTCGAATGATGTGGTCGAGTCCATCGCGGAATTGGATTAGCGGAGCCCAAAAAAAATCATGCTTGTGTTCGCCGGTCACTTTTTCGGCGAACAGCATCAAAAATTTTGCTCGTGAGTAAACTCTGATGATGTCGCGCCAAAGTCCTAACCGCTTCATGCGGAAATCCGGGTCGTCCATGCTTGACCTCGAAAAAAAGAAGGATGCGAGTCACGCATCCTTTCCATGCTTCGGAAAAAGAAACCGCCATTCGACAACAGCAACCGGAAAAATCACGCATCCAATAACGGACTCTGCAGAGCCTCGTTATGGCGGTCCTCTATGCTGTCAGTCGTTGGAAGCAGTCCCAGCCACATGCGGACACTGCCGCGCATCCACCGCCTCTGCCTGTCAGCAGCCTGCTGCATCTCAACGGTGACCCGGCGGATTTTAGGGAAATCCATCCCCATCACACCACGCCACCCCGATGCACACTTGTTTTTCATGTCTCATCCCTACTTTCCACATAGCAAGCAAAAACAAGCTAGCTAGTATACTGATTGTTGCCTGCTTGTCAAGCAGGATACACCGCATTTTAGGGGATATCGGGATTTTTTTTCAACAGCTCAAACAAAAAACAAAACCTCGTACAAAAAACTCGCCGCATGCAGCATGTTCGGCAGACGCTAGGCACCACTTATAGTGCTTTACTTCTTTTCTATACGCTTTATAGTGTGTGCGATGTGATGGTCAAGTGAAAAATGAAAAAATTTTAATAATTTCAGGACGTGATCTGTGCACTCAGGTAGCGAAGCCCCCGGATTTGTCCAGTTTTCACAGGCTTCGAGGGATGCCGCCCCCGCACATCTTGGCAACCAATGTGCGCATATCCGCACTACAGGCAAGAGAAAACCAGCCGAGGCAGCTCGATCCAAAGGGAATCGCCTATGAACGTCCATCTGTTTGGCTTCGTTATTGTCTGTTACAAATCCGACGTCTGTCGTCGTCAAACGGCGTGGAGGGATGAGCCGTTGGTTTGGATTCGGCCGGTGTTTTGTTCGAGGGTCAGGGCGGTGTCGATGGTGGCGGTGATGTTTGGGCCGGTGTTGTTGAAGCCCAGGGCGCGGGCGGTTTGGGTGATTAAATCC
>Ga0123353_10009608_pt1 | contig 13383 bp, 9 predicted proteins | sample TergutLab28metaG_3_FD_92763 | JGI IMG/M metagenome (GOLD analysis project Ga0123353, IMG submission 92763) | Labiotermes labralis P3 segment gut microbial communities from Petit-Saut dam, French Guiana - Lab288 P3 | ecosystem: Host-associated > Arthropoda: Insects > Digestive system > Gut ... | reverse complement strand
TTCGAGAAATTCCTCGGCACCACCTTCCGGGGCGAACTCGGCCAGTTTTTCACGCCACGTCCAATAGTGGAATTCATGGTCGATCTGCTCAATCCACAGGAAGGGCAACTGATTTGTGACCCGGCCTCGGGATCGGGTGGTTTTCTGATTCGTGCCTTCGAGCACGTTCGCGCCCAAATCGTTGCCGACATCCAGCGCCAGAAAGACGAAGAGCGCACCCGCATCGAAGCGATCAGGCTGCCTGAAGACGAGGAAGAACGCCAGATCGAGGCAGCATTTTCCCGCCTCAACACGCAGTTGCTGCCCAGCGACGATGACAACAAACCTATCGACACCCGTGTCGGGCGGTTGGCGTGGCAGTGCGTTTACGGCACTGACGCTGAACCGCGCGCCGCCCGTACTGCCAAGATGAACATGATCATGCACGGCGACGGGCACGGTGGCATCCACTATCACGATGGCCTGCTTGACATCAACGGCATTTTCAATGGTCGCTTCGATCTAGTGCTGACCAATCCGCCGTTTGGCTCAAACGTCGGCAACGACCAGAAGGTCGGTAGTAGCGACGAAACCCGTGTGCCCACCGATGCCGAATACCTGCAACGATGCCGCGAGCGTGGTTATGGTGATCCTTGGGAAGAAAGCCACCATCGCTTGGTGCAAGCGGCCACGAACAAAACACCCATCCTCGATCTATTTGAAATCGGCAAAGGCAAGAACAATCGCCCGACCGAATTGATCTTCGTCGAGCGTTGCCTGAACCTACTCAAACCCGGTGGCCGTATGGGTATCGTGCTGCCCGACGGTAACCTCAACAATCCCTCGCTCGCCTGGTTGCGCCGATGGGCCGAAGGCTGTGCGAAATTGCTGGCGGTGGTCAGCCTGCCGGAAGAAACTTTTCGCTCCAGCAATGCCACAGTCAAAGCCTCGCTGGTATTTCTATGCAAGTTTACGGATGCGGAGTCTGCGCAGTGGGAGGCGGCCTGGACGCAGACTCATGCAGAACTGGATGTACAGTTTGACGTTCAGCGCAATGAAGCTCACGCCAGTTACGCCCCGCGCATTGTCAGTGGTGACGATGCTGAGGCTGCCCGCCTGTTTGCCGAACTTGCCGCCTTGGGCCTGCAACGTTTGCTGCTGCCGTGGCAACGTGGCGAAGCGCCAGCCTATCCGCGACAAGCCAGACCGACCACCCAGAGCAAACCGACTTGGCTTGGCGAGGTCGCCAAGGAACACAAGAAGGCCGCAGCCGAACTCAAGAAGCAAGCCACCGCCGCATTGTCTATAGCGCAAAAGCACAGCGATGCGCTGTTGTCGGAACTCAAGGCTCGATACAAGACCATCGACGGAGCACATACCGCCGCACTGTGGACGAGGGTGCGCGAACTGTTCGATTTTCCGGTGTTCGTGGCTGCGCCCAAAACGGTAGGCATCACCTCCACGGGCGAAACCGGCGACGGCGTAGCAAGCGAACTGCCCGGCTTGTTGCAGGCTTACCGTGAGTTCGAGACCTGGCTTGAACATGGCGAGCAGCCGGAGGCCACGCCAAATTTTCAGGTGCCCTCCGCTGCGTGATCCGGCGGTGGAGGGAGATAGAACGCTGGATCGAAAACAGTGCATCGGTTAGCCGAACCAGCAGCTATCCGACGCTGCCGCTGAGCGAGTTACTTATCAAACGCCATGAAACGGTGCAGGTAGATGGGGCATTGGGCGACTGGCAAGCAATCACGATCAAATTTTCGGGGGAAGTCTTGCTACGCGAACGCACGGAAGCGTTCAAGGGGGCGATGTTCGCAGCCTACCCCGGAGATCTCGTATTCTCGAAAATCGATGCCCGTAACGGCGCGCTCGGCCTGATTCCCAGCGGCATCCCGAAAGCGGTCGTCACCAGCGAATACCCTGTCTTCACGCCCAAGGCGGACAGGCTGCTCGCGAGCTACCTGCATCATCTGCTGCGAGCCGATCATTTCAAGGCCGATCTGCAACGCAAGGCATCGGGCACCAGTGGTCGCAAGCGTGTCACGCCGGAAGACTTCTTGAGCGTGGAAGTGCCCACTCCCACGCTCGAAGAACAGGATGCGCTGATTGCCGCTTACACCGCTGCATTGACACGCGCTGCACAATTGGAGCAGGAAGCCGAGATCATTGAGCGCGCAGGCCGGCAGGCGTTTGAAGCCGCGCTGGGCGTCGCCCCGCCACCACCATTACCCGACAGGCCGGTGTTCGTGGCGCGGTTCAAGGATGTGGATCGGTGGAGTCACGAAGGCATTTTGCGTAGTGCTCTCGGGCGAGAAATAGCAACGTCTGATGTTTTGACAGAGCCGCTGGGGGATGCGCTTCTAGAGGTTCGGCACGGTTGTTCGAAAGGGCCATCGAAAAAAGCAACAATGCTGCAAGTTTTGAAAATCAGCGCTGTCACCAAGGGCAGCCTTGATCTTGATGAGTGTAAGTTTATCGCTGACGAGTCAACCTTACGGAAACAATTCTCGCTCAAAGCGGGTGACATCCTGATGTGCCGCACTAATGGCACACTAGCGTATGTAGGCATGTCTGCTCTAGTGGAGACGGATATTGACGGCATGATCTTTCCAGACAAAATCATTCGGGTGCGGCCTAATCTCGACAGAATAAAATCGAAGTTTCTCTGGCGTTTACTCCAGGTGCCTGCCGTGCGCTGTCAAATTGAAGCTGCGTCTCGAACGGCTGTTGGGAACTTCGCAATCGGTGGCAAAGACATCAAAGCGCTCAACGTCCCGCTTCCAAAAACGGATGAGCAAGAAGCGCTTGTTCAAGCACTGAGTGATAAGGTTGCAGATGCACAGGCCAAGCGCACCGAAGCCGCTGCTCTACGCCAATCCGCTTGGGCTGCCTTCGAGTCCGCGTTGTTCACCCCCACCGAGGAGTCCACCCCATGAGTGCCTTACCGAGAAAGCACGGTGGCGGGTAACGACCCTTCCAAGCCGCTCATTGCCAACGGCCAGACCGTAGCGCTACAATGCTATCATTGATAGCATTCTCTGAAGGTACCCCATGTCCAGTTTGATCGTTCGCGGAGTTGATGAGGCTATCGTCGCGGCGCTCAAGTCGCGCGCCATCCGGCATGGCCGCAGCGCGGAGGCCGAGCACCGTGCATTGCTGGCTGATGTACTTCTGCAACCGCGCCGCCGCTCGTTGGCCGAGGTGCTGGCAACCATGCCCAATGTCGGCGAGGATGCCGATTTCGCCCGTGTGCAGGAAGACGGGGCAGCGTGTGTATCTGATTGACACTAACGTCATTAGCGAAGCCCGCAAGGGCGGCGCGGCCAATCCGGGAGTGACCGCCTTCCTGCGGGAGTGTGCCGAGCAGGATGCGCATATCTGGCTGTCAGTGGTAACGGTGGGCGAGTTGCGGCGCGGTGTTGATCTCATCCGGCATCGTGGCGACATGCCTCAGGCGCGGCAATTGGAGGTTTGGCTGGAAACCGTGTTGCAGGATTACCACGAATACATCCTTCCCTTCGATCTGGATGCCGCGCAGGTCTGGGGCCGTCTGCGTGTACCGTGGCCCGAAAACGCGCTGGACAAGCAAATCGCCGCAACCGCGCTGATTCACGACCTGACCGTGGTGACGCGTAATACCGCCGATTTCGCACACACCAGTGTGCGTCTGCTCAACCCTTTTTCCCAGGATGATTAAATCGTGCCCCGCTCCACGGAAGGCCTGGGCGGCGCTTGCGTTCGTCCACCTCATTGCCCTTGCCGTGCTCCTGGCTTGGGTTGCTGCGCAAACCCGGCCTGTGACAATGCCCGGACTGGAACTGGCGCAGGATGAAAAACTGCGTTGCGTCTCCTACTCCCCCTTTCATCGTCCGGGACAAACGCCGTACGACGAGAAACTGACCATCCCGCGCCGACAGATCGAAGAAGACCTGCGCGCAATCTCCGCAATCACCGGCTGCGTGCGGATTTATTCGATCGACAGGGGGCTGGATCAGGTACCCGGCGTTGCCCACGGGATGGGACTCAAAGTATTGCTCGGCGTCTGGGTCGGCTATGACCGGAAGAGAAGCGCCATCGAACTCGAACGCGCCATCACGCTTGCCAACACATATCGCGACACTGTACGGGCAATCGTCGTCGGCAATGAAGTCCTGCTCCGGCGTGAGCGTACCGCCGAAGAAATGCGCGCCCTGCTCGATTCGACCCGCGCGAAAAGCCCCGTGCCCGTCACCTACGCAGACGTGTGGGAATTCTGGCTCAAAAACACCGCCCTGGCCGCGCACGTCGATTTCATCACCGTGCACATCCTGCCCTTCTGGGAAGACGACCCAGTCGACATCGGGCGCGCGCTGGCCCATGTTGACGAAGTCCGCAAGAAAATCGGCGCGGTCTTTGCTGGAAAGCCCATTTTAATTGGCGAAACCGGCTGGCCGGGTGCCGGTCGCCAGCGCGGGAAATCGCTCCCTTCAAAGGCCAACCAGGCACGCTACATCCGTGAATTCGTGCAGCGGGCACATGACTCGGGTTGGGACTACAACCTTATCGAAGCCATCGACCAACCGTGGAAACGGACACTCGAAGGCACTGTCGGTGGCAACTGGGGCATGCTCAGTGCCGATACCCTGCAAACGAAATTCCCGTTCTCCGGCCCCGTTTCCGAACGCGAAAACATCACCGCGCCGCTGATCGGAACCGGCACAGGCGCGATCCTCGCCCTACTCCTGGCTCTCGTCGGGCACACCAGGACGCCAACCCGGCAACCGATGCGCCTTGCCGCCCTTACCCTCACCGGTGCTGCGACCGGCCTGGTTGCCGTCCTGCACGCCGAACACGCCCGTCTGGCCTACGCCACCCTGACTCACTGGGCCGCCCTTGGCGCAGTCGCCCTCGCTACGCTGGCGATGTGTGCCGCCCTGACGCGCTGGCCCGGCAACCCACTCACGGCAGCCGACCTTGCCTGGCAACGGATACGAACCGCAGGGCTACAGTCCGGGGCCACCGACATATTGTGCGTATTACGCGGCTTTCTCCTTTTCGCCGCCGCCGTTGCGGCATTGCTGCTGCTCATCGACCCGCGCTACCGCGATTTTCCAAGCCTGTTATACCTGACCCCGGCAATGATTTACGGTGTTATCGGCTGGCTGCGCGGCAACGGGTTTTCCCGTGCCGAGCGCATCTGCGCCGCGCTCATTGCACTATGCGCAACCGCGCGCTGGCTATTTGAACCCGCCAACCCGCAAGCCATCGGCTGGCTGCTCGTCAGCCTTGCCCTAGCCCTGTCCGTTCTCGTGCGCCGTCGGCACAGGGGCATACGCCCGCAGCAGGCTGAAAAGCCCTAACAGCGCCCCGACGGTGGCATAGTCGGGGCTGTACAGTATCAGCCCGGCCAAACCAGCGAGCCAACCGGCCCAACTGCATAGCCGTATCCCGCCCAGGAACCCAAGGACACCGAACATCAAAGCAATAATCCCCAACCGTTGCGCATGGAAACTTTGCGTCAGCAACCAGGCCAGTCCGCAGGACAGGCCGGAACCGCTCCCCCCAGGGCCGCAACCACGCGGCAAAAGATCCTTTTCAATCACCCCGAAACGCAATGCCATGAAAACCAGGCAGAGCAGGACTGCGCTCAAGAACATGCGCCACAGTATGCGGCTCGCGGTTTCCCTGAAACCATCCTCATCCATTCATTGAACCTCCCGGAAAAATTAATTTTGTATCATTCTGAAAGCGAAAGTGATATTTATACCAAACAAGTATATGATGTAACATCGATTAGACAACTATAACCTGGCATAAAATTCTCAATGCTTTACGTAATCCAGAAGTCATGAAAAAAAACCTCGCTTTCATCCTGCGTCTTTTCACCGCCCTTGCCATTGCTACCGCAGCCGCCTCGCTCCAGTACCTGTTGTGGCAAACATACGGGCACAGCAGCGATGATCCCGGCGACGCTTCTTTCAGCATCAAGGGGTTCAGCTACAGCGGTTACCGGCGCGGGCAAAGCCCTTTCACCGGACCGCATCCGAGCGCAGCCGAGCTCGCGGAAGATCTCAAACTGCTCAGGCAGAAGACCGACAGCCTGCGTACATATGGCATCACCTATTTGTCCGCCCTGCTGCAAGAAGCCGGTAAGCGCGACTTCCAGGTAACGGCTGGCATCTGGATCGACAACGACGAAAACCAGAATGCGCGTGAAATCAATTCCCTGGTCGATGCCACCAACGAAATGCGCCACATCGAACGGGTCGTCGTCGGCAACGAGGTGCTGTGGCGTGCACATAGCGAAGGCAGGGCCGAGCAGGCCATCAAACAACTCACCGGCTACCTCGACCAGGTACGCGCCAAGGTGCGCAAACCCGTATCGACCGCCGAACAATGGCACGTCTGGGAAAAATACCCCGAACTCGCCAATCATGTCGATTTCATCACCGTACACATCTTTCCCTATCACGAAGGCGTAGGTATCGACGATGCCATCCGCAACGTATTCGAGCGTTATGACCAGATGGCCAGGCTTTTCCCTGACAAAAAGATCGTCATCGGTGAAATCGGATGGCCCAACAAAGGCCCGGTGCGCCAGGCAGCCGTGCCCTCGGATGAAAACCAGGCCCGCTTCGTGCGCGAGTTCCTCACCCATCCACGTACGCCAATGCTCGACTATTTCCTGCTGGAAGCCATCGACCAGCCCTGGAAACTCGACTCCGAACGGGGCGAAGGCTGGGCCGGCGCGTACTGGGGCATGTACGACGTCGACCGCCATCTCAAGTATCCGCTTACGGGTTCCATCGAACGCGACCGCTATTGGCTGACCAAGGCAAGCAACGCCGCGATTCTCGCTTTCCTGCCCATGTTCCTGATGGCTTTCTTCCTCCCGAGTTGGAGCATCAGCGGAAGGCTTTTCCTTGCCACGCTGATCCAGGCGTGTGTCTCGATCCTCATCATCGGCCTCAATGTGCCAGTGGAGTATTACCTCGTCCCTGAACGGCAACAACGCGAACTCATCGGGCTGGCCGTCATCATCGGCGCAACCTGCCTCACCGTCGCGGTACTGCTCTCGCACGGGTTCGAGTTTGGCGAAATCCTGTTCAAGCGGCGATGGCAACGCCGTTTCATGCCATTGCCGGCACACCCTTCCGACAAGCAGCCTTTCGTCTCCATTCATCTGGCCTGCTATAACGAACCGCCGGAAATGGTGATTGCCACCATCGACAGCCTCGCAGCGCTCGACTACGGCAATTTCGAGGTACTGGTGCTCGACAACAACACCCGTGACGAAGCCCTGTGGCGCCCGCTCGAAAAACGTTGCGCCGAGTTGGGGCCGAAGTTCCGTTTTTTCCACCTGATGGACTGGCCTGGTTTCAAGGCGGGCGCGCTCAACTACGGCCTCATGGTCACGGATCGAAAAGCCGAAGTCATCGGCGTGGTCGATGCCGACTATGTCGTTTCCCCGCAATGGCTGGCGAGCCTCATACCGCACTTCGATAAAGCCGATGTCGCGGTAGTGCAGGCCCCGCAGGCACACCGCGACTGGGAAAACCAGCCTTTCCGCCGCATGTGCAACTGGGAATTCGATGGCTTCTTCCGCATTGGCATGCATCATCGCAACGAACGCAATGCTCTTATTCAGCATGGAACCATGACACTGGTACGCCGTCAGGCGCTCGACGAAGTGGGCGGGTGGTCCGAATGGTGCATCTGCGAAGACACCGAACTGGGTTTACGGCTCATTGAAAGAGGCTATGACACCCGCTACGTCGACCACGTTCTTGGACGCGGCCTCACCCCCTCGGACTTTGCCGCAATCAAGAGCCAGCGTTTCCGCTGGGCCTTCGGCGCGATGCAAATCCTCAAAGCCCATCTGCCGAAAATGCTTGGCCGCAGCACGTTAAGCATCGCACAACGCTATCACTTCCTCACCGGCTGGTTCTCCTGGTTTGGGGACGCTCTGCAACTCGTGTTCGCATATGGCAGCCTGCTCTGGACGGCAGGCATTCTCGCCTTTCCAAAAACCTTCAGCCTGCCGGTCGTGGTATTGGCCCTGCCTGTGCTCGGCTTCATGGCTTTCAAGGCCGCGCTTGGCCCCATCCTCTATCGCCGCACCATGAACTGCCCCTGGCGCGATATTCTCGGTGCCTCAATCCTTTCAGTCGGATTGGCGCATGCCATCGCACGCGGCGTATTCACCGGGCTCATCAAGAAAAAAGGCGTCTTCGTCGTCACCCCCAAAGGCTGGAAAGCCAAGGGCGCATTTGCATTTTTCAGCCCCATCCGTGAAGAACTCGGCATGCTTATCGCGCTCATTCTGGCAATCATGTCTTTGATTTGGACACGCGGAGCTGTAGACACAGAAACACGCCTGTGGGCCAGCATCCTTGCCTTGCAATGCATTCCCTACGTAGCTTCCGTCGCCTGTCAGATCGCAGCCTATCTGCCGGAACGACGGGAGATGGAGACGCCCCTGGAAAGGATTGAACCAGAACTGAAAGCTTCGACGTGGCCCGTGTTATACCTCAACGTAACCCAAGAAAATGATAAAAAAGGACTATCTGCATTTCCTGCTTTATGCTTCCCTGACCCTGCTGGCGGTGATTTTTGTCGTGCTGATCCTCATCCCGAAGAACAACATTGAACCATCGTTTTCCGGCGAAGTCCGCATCCTGGACATAGATACAAAAAACAACATACGCAGGCAAGACAACGTAATATTACCCATTCCCAGCCTTTCACCAGATAGAACCCAATCCGGCAAGGTTTTGCTCGGTGAAAAACTGTTCAACGATCCAAGGCTTTCAGGTGATGGCACAGTTTCCTGCACAACCTGCCACGACATCTCACGTAATGGCGCCGACAGGCGAAAGATTGCGATAGGCGCGGGCAACGCGCTTGGCATTTTCAACACGCCCACTGTGTTCAATTCGATATTCAATTTCCGCCAGTTCTGGGATGGGCGCGCCAACACCTTCGTCGATCAGGTTTCCAGCCCACTGGAAAATATCGCCGAAATGGCGAGCAGTTGGAAAATTGCTGTGCTCCGGGTTTCAGAAGATAAGGAATACCGCAGAGCTTTTGATCACGAATACGACGGCGAAATCAGTAAAAGAACCATCTCCGATGCCATTGCACATTTTGAAACCTTCCTGCTTACACCCAACTCGCCATTCGACCGTTTCCTCAACGGCGACACCACGGCCATCAGCAATAAGGCCAAGGAAGGTTACAGGCTCTTCGTCGACTATGGCTGCATCAGTTGTCATCAGGGAATCAACATTGGCGGCAATTTCTTCCATCGTTTTGGGGTCATGGGAGATTATTTCGTTGACCGCGGCAACCCCACCCAAGCCGATTTAGGCCGTTACAACATCACGGGTCAAGAAGAAGACCGCTACGTCTTCAAGGTGCCAGGGCTACGCAATATCGCCGTCACCGCACCTTATTTTCACGACGGCAGCGTGGAAACGCTCGATGAGGCCATTGAGATTATGGGCCGCTACCAACTCGGGCGCGGATTGTCCAAAGAAGAGCGTCATCATATTGCTGCTTTTCTCGAAAGCCTCACTGGAGAATATCGGGGAGTGCGTTTAACGCCATGAATCCCATCGATAGCTCTCCCCACGACACAGTATCCCTCGACGACACCCTCTCTCTGCCATCCTCAGAGTCCCCTACGCCTGCGCACGAACGCGCACATTCTTTACCGTCCTTTGCCGAAATCGGACGCGGCCTGCTCATTGTAGCAATCATCGCGTCTACGCTGCTCTGGGTGTTTACCAACGCGGAAACCGCTTCGGTTTTAGAAATTCAGTCCTATTCGCGCGCAATCCGCAACTTTCGCCAGACAAACAACAGAATCGACGCCGACGTCCTGGGCATCCGCTTTGAAATCTACAAGAACTACGACACCCTCTCGCAGAACATCAACTACCTCGAATCCCTGCTCAGGCAACTTCACGCCCCCCCAAGTTTCCTGTCCGGCAACGACATCAAAGAACTCACTCTCCATGTCAACGAGCTTGACCGACTGATGCAGGCAAAGAATGACTACATCGCAGTCTTCATGCGGGAAAACTCGACATTGCGCAACTCCACCCACTATTTCTCAACCATGGTCAGGCACATCATCGACTTGCCTCACCCCTCGGTCTTACGCACCGACCTCACCGTCCTGAGCAACAATGTGATGACCTATCTGGTGTCGGACGATGAAGAACTACTGTCAGTCATATCCAGGCACAAAGAATCCATCCGGCATAAAAACGCCAGACTGCCACCCCCGTCCGTGCAGGAGTTGGATAATGTACTCGCTCACGTCAACATCATGATAAAAGGCAAGCAGGCAGTGGATTTGAAACTGCATGAAATCGCCCTGATCCCCGTAGATAACGAACTCGAAAAAATCATCCAGATTTACAGCATCGGCCAGGAAAACGCGGCAAACATATCCGACGTCTACCGCGTGCTGCTTTTCATTTCCGCACTTCTGCTCGCCCTTTACCTGACGCTACTCTTCATCCGCCTGGGCCGGGCCTCCCAGGCCCTGCAGGACTCCAACAACAGCCTTCAGCAGCGTATCGACGAACTGCATCACACCCAAGCCCATCTTAGACTTTATGCCACGCTCTTCAACAGCGCAGCTGAAGGCATGGTCATCACCGATTCCAACACCCGCGTCCTGGTCGCCAACCCGGCGTTCACCAGCATTACCGGTTACAGTGTCGAAGAAATACGGACACGTTCGCCCTCATTGCTCAGCTCCGGCAGGCATGCCAAATCCTTCTACCGCGACATGTGGAAAACCTTGGGGCAACACGGCAAATGGCAGGGTGAAATCTGGAACCGCCGCAAAAACGGCGAAATGTATCCCGAATGGTTGTCAATTAGCGCAGTATATGACGACAAAGGCGACGTTTCCCACTACATTGGCGTATTTTCAGACATCACTGAGCGCAAAAAAAACGAAGCCCATATTCAACACCTCTCGCTGTACGACCCGCTCACCAATCTGCCCAACCGGCTGTTGATGCAGGAAAGGCTCAACGAAGCCCTCTCCCAGTCGCAGCGCATCGACAGCCATACCGCCGTGCTGTTCGTCAACCTCGACCGTTTCCGCAACATCAACGACACCCTTGGCAATGAACTAGGCGATGCCCTACTCCAGCAAGTCGCCCACCGGAGCCAAGCCCTGCTGCGGGACACCGATACCGTCTCCCGCCTCGGCAGCGACGAATTCGTTTTCATCCTGCCCGACATCAACCAGCCGCAAGACGCCGCCAGCATCGCACGAAAACTCCTCACCAATATCGGTCGCCCTTACGTTCTTGGCGGGCACGACATTACTATCACCCCCAGCATCGGCATCGCCATCTCCATGACAGATGGCAGCACGGCGGCGGAACTGCTGCGCAACGCGGACGCCGCCATGAGCCGCGCCAAGGAAGACGGACGTAACAATTTCCGCTTCTACTCCACCGACATGAACACCACCTCCCTCGGCGACCTGTTGCTCGAAAATCAGTTGCGCAACGCCATCAAGCACAACGAACTCGAACTTTTCTACCAGCCCAAGATCGATGCCAACACCGGCATCATGCAAGGTGCCGAAGCGCTGCTGCGCTGGCGGCATCCTGAACATGGCATGATCCTGCCCGGGCGCTTCATTCGCCTGGCTGAAGAGTCTGGCCTCATCGTTACCATCGGCACATGGGTGCTCCGCACCGCCTGTCAGCAAATCCGCACATGGCAGCAAGCCGGGCTACCCGTTGTGCCAGTCGCGGTTAACCTGTCCGCACAGCAATTGCAGCAAAACGATTTACCGATGCTGGTTAGCGACTGCCTGAAGACAGCCGGAATAGAACCCGGACTGCTTGAGCTCGAACTCACCGAATCCATGTTGATGCGCAACGCCGACTGCACCGTCGACATCCTTTCCCGCCTGCGTCAGATGGGAGTAAGCATTTCCATCGACGATTTCGGAACCGGCTATTCCTCATTGTCATACCTCAAGCAGTTCGAGGTCAATCTCCTCAAGATTGACAAGAGTTTCGTTGCGGACATCCAGGACGCTGATACCGGCGGCACGATTGCCATTGCCATTATCAGGCTGGCCCACGCCCTTGGCCTCAAGGTCATCGCGGAAGGCGTGGAAACCGACGAACAGTACCGTTTTCTGCTCAACCACGGCTGCGACATCTTCCAAGGCTACCTTTTCAGCCACCCGGTTCCCGCCTCCGTTTTCGCAAAAAAACTGATGAATTTGAAGAAAATTACACCGAAAGATTGATTTGATTCATTTCGACTAAACATCAAACCGAAACGCAAGGGAACTTCCGACCCCATGAGTGTCAACTGCCTCGCTTCCCCTCCAACGCATGGCAGGGATCGGGGTCGACATGACCTCGCGTCGGAAAAAGAAGATCGAATACGCTACAAATACAAAAACAGATCAGCATCCTGGCAGACTACCTGTGCAAGGAATACCAAAGCCATCTGTGCAACAAACCGGTTCCGGCTGCCTCCTTCGTGCAACTGCGCCAACGTGTTGAATGATCAGCACAAGAATAAATCAAAAACACTCCATTAAAATGCCAGCGCGTCCTTCCGTGATAAAATGTAGTGTTTACACAAACATTATTTTCAGAGGGGGTAACCACCATGGAAGAACAAGATCTCAACGAAAGAATTGACACGCTCGCAGACATGCTCCTTGAAACAGAAAGATGTGTCGCAAAGCTGGCAGCGAGAGAATCCGCGATGCGGGCTGTGCTCATATCGCTCATCGTTACACACCCAAACAAGAAAGCACTCACTGCCATATTCGAAAAATCACGCGCAATCTCAAACGTAAAATCGTTCAATGTCACCACTGACGATTCTCTATACGACGACTCCGAGCGTGCGCTTGAGGTATACATGCAAGTGCTGGAGAGTGGAATGCAATTGTAGGGTCAAGTCAGAATAAGGACTTCATACGTCCGACACCTGCCTTTCATGCCTTTCGCTCGCCCTTGACCTGCTCCGTCATTGCGAGGAGCGAAGTAGTCATAGATTGGGAGATTGGGGTGCGCGAAGCAAACCCCAACGTGCAGGGGCAAGGGGATGGCGGCAGCGTTGGGGGTCGCAAGGCTTTCCTACGCGGGCTGAAACCCCTGCACCACCCCGTCGGCTTCGCCGCCACCCCTCCAAGGAGGGGAATTGATCATGCCCCTCTCCCGCAAGCGGGCGATGGGGTGGTAAAAACGTTAGTGTCTCTGGTGAGCACTATCGAGCTTTCTTAATATAATCAGCAGCTTACTTGTTTCATTGCTTCCCTGTGCGTAACGTTGGCAACCGTAGCGCGGTATTTACTACGGCAAATTTACGGCAATTTTACAAACAGGTGAATACAATGGCATCTTTTCGCAAACGCGG
>Ga0123353_10009607_pt1 | contig 13383 bp, 12 predicted proteins | sample TergutLab28metaG_3_FD_92763 | JGI IMG/M metagenome (GOLD analysis project Ga0123353, IMG submission 92763) | Labiotermes labralis P3 segment gut microbial communities from Petit-Saut dam, French Guiana - Lab288 P3 | ecosystem: Host-associated > Arthropoda: Insects > Digestive system > Gut ... | reverse complement strand
TTATCTTTCCCCCCGTTTTTCTCAGGAGTTAATCTTCCCAATGTTTTTTTTTCTTTCCCCCCCCCACCCCCCCAAACCCCACTTTCCTTTCTCGAACCCCCCCCCCCCCACCGCCCGCCCGACCAAACTTCCAATCTGAACCAAGCTATACCGCTAGTTCCATTCCTTGTTCAGTGCGATATATACTGTTAGTTAGTTAGTTAGTTCACCGCTGGTCAATTTGAAACTTGCAAGCTCTCATTTGCATTGCTCAGGTCATCGGTTCAAGTGTTGGTCAGTGCCACTGGACAGTATCTGAGTTTTTCTCACTCCCAGCAGTTGAACACAGCGATATGACACTTCAATATGACGCAATTGCTTGTCCCCTGACATCACAGTTGCAATAAATACAGAGAATAAGTACGATCTCTGTACACATCCACAGTATGTTAGCCACACACATCCTTTAATCTACACACCTGTGTGGCCATAGGAGGAAGAGTTTTATTGCTCTGAAATCAAAGTTCGTATTCGGCGTTCTTTTGGGACAATGCGGTACAGCTGGAGCACAAAGCCCACTCATCGCCACTCTATCACGCTGCTCTAACTAACACATTTATTTCTAATTTCAGTATCCATCCTCAAGGTTCAGACGCAGCCAACTGTCTGTGCGGTCTGAACCGCCTGCTGTTGTTCAGACTTATCCTTAAAACACCGCACTTCTGAAAGTATTTATTGTCCTCTCTATGGCGGATTCTTAGAATCTCGTATCGTGTATGGAAATACACGTTTAAAATGGAACATGAAGGCGGATAGACGTCAGACATTAAAATTACAAATAAGTTTCTTTATACATCTCATTCATAAACTAATTTAGTCGCCTCGTAGCCTACATTTAGTGCATTTGTTATCGAATAATATCGATAGATAAAGCACATATTTATGTATAAACGAAAGATTTGCAGATGTGTAGCGAGGAACACGGGCTGTGTCGTCATTCTTCTATTGTGATGTCCCTAGTCAGGGGAAAGAGGGATTTGGTAGGAAACAGATACATTAGGGCGAAATGTGCGATGTGAGGAGAAGAACAAAGGACAGCCTATGAACACAGTAGACAAAGAACACAGGACAACTCTTAGAACCCATAAGGCAGAGATCCTCGTTGGCGTCACTTTGCAACCCTAGCTCGCTGTTCTACACCTAATACATAGGGCACAGACTTATCAAAAGAGGAAATAGGCGTAATCACATTTCACCTTTTCTTTATACACGGTCTAAGTACCGGAGCATTTTTCCTGCTTTTGAGGGTTTATATTAGGTTCTGGCATTACCGTCGCTTTGAAGTCTAGTTGTAAGAGACTTGATCAACCCGATGTTCACTTGTTTAATGAAAATTTTCAGATACGTTTAAATCATTATATTCCGTTCACACAATTCATTTACAGGCTGCTGATGTACGGACCGCAACACATCAACATGCAGCACAATGCCATTGCTTGTAACTTTACAATCCCCTCGCTATAACTATTACTAAAAGCACATTTATGCCTAACACCAGACAACAAAACATTAACAACGCACAGTTCCTGCCGTTCCAATTACAGCTAGTGTAACTGAGCAACATTTTAATTTATTACGGGAATATTAAAGTAAAATAATTAATGAAAACGAGAAATAAAAACGTGTTGGTACCGCTGATGTACGCTGTTTGTTAAAACTGCCATTTATTTGCCAACAGCCGTCACAAAAACAGTGAGATAATGTGGGAAAATATGGAACAGCCGGACAGACCACAGGTGACAGTATAATACGGTGCATGCGTATTGCATAATGAATAAAAAAGGCAAGAACACAGACATATATTCAGAATATGTAATTCTTTTTGCTTTTCTACAAGCAACAACTCGCGAAAGCGTCTCAGGTTTACGTCATACGTGCTTTGCCTGTGTTGTTTTAATTAGCAGCTATCGATTTGTTTAAACATGGAAGTAATATTGTAATCTGTGACCAGGATAATGACGAATGATTTCGTAAGGACTTAGAATAGGTCATGGACCAATGGAGACACAATCGTGACATTGGCAGCAGGAAATGACGAAACCCTTCAAAATCTGTGGATACATATCTCGGCATGACTCGAGTTTTATTACGGATTTGTATGCATATGACGTTTGCGTACAGCGACCAATTCTTCAAGTTAGAGGACCACACCTTTTTGGATGTCCTCGAGTTCTAATTTCGCATTCTTATAGCCCAGGACGTCTTCTTCGTCCACAAGGATTCGGTGCACCACATTGCAGTAGAAGGTGAACATTTCACTTGGTCTTCTGCCCGTTTAGAATTAGGTCAATGAAAGGTACAAAATGTCAGTGGCTAAAATATGGCACCTCCTCGCGCCTGCGACGTCAGACACGCGCAGGTGGAGAGGTCGAAGAAGTGTCGGGTAGTCTATAAGAGTGAACACTTGGCAAGTCCTTCATTCCGTATGGAAGTTGCCGTTTGAAACCGCAACCTCCAGCTCGCGGTCTGCCATATATTCTACGCTCAAGAAGGACAGAGGCGCCGCAACCACAAGTCGACTTATCCGGAAGCATCGCTGGGCACGAGGTGGTTGTGGTGACACCTGGCGACAAAACCGCATACCACCTTTCCCTCCTACACGCCTCTGGACTAATTATCACAGCAAAACGCCACAGAGGTCGATCTCTCTGCCACCCAGTGGAGGGCGTGCGCATCAGAACACCGTTCATTGAGACTTACCAGTGGACAGGGCCCCCAAGGTCACCCGTGTCCAAATTCCGTTACATCTGTATTTAGATATGAAACATCCAAAGCAATAAGCCATGAATATGTGGTCTGTCATGTTGTGAGGCCTCACTACTGTAGCTGCGCACACACTTCTTAACTATTGCAACACAAACTGTCATAACCAGGGACGACGAAACAGAAAAGTACTTCTACCCTGAACAAGAAGGCAGTAATTTCCTTCGAAACTACTGTAAATACCTACCAGACTGCATGCAATCATAATGCAAAGTACCACAGTATTACATCATTTGTCGCTACGATTTTCAAAGGACAAATTTCATATCATATTGCATGTTGCATATGTGCGCGTGTGTGTGTGAATATGTGCGTGCGTGCGTCTGTCAATGTGTGTGTTTGCGCTTGTCCGTGTCCTTTAATGATATCGGTACAACAACGCTACAATTCTATGTTACGAAAAAAACCACAAACAATTACAACATGGCTGTAATTGAATTGTCGGTGTCACTGTACTGTTCTAGACCAAGAATCTGCAACGCGCGGTCCGCATTTATGTTTATATATTTCAATATTTTAGTTTTTACCGACTGTTTATATTTTGATAATGCATTACTTGCAGACATTTTATTTTTTCAAATTTTATTATTACTGTTTATATATATATATATGAATTGGGTCGTTGATACGTCTGATATATGATGACAATTTTGTTACAATCTGGCGAACTGTTTCTTTGGAGTAGTGGTGTCACCTGACAGTGGAAGCAGGTAGTATTTTTTTTTAATATTGACGACAATAGACAGAATCCTTGTGAATGTTAGCGATATCGCTTAAAAGTTTTTGATTCATAATTCGAAAACTATTAAAATAGAAATGCAGAAACTAAATAGCAATTAGAGCCTTCAGCAGCACTTTAGCTGGTTTGAAAGAAGGAAGCACCTCTACCGAATTTTTCTTTAGCTGTGCATGAATAAGTGTGGCCAAGTGAAGTGGTGTGTCCACGAGAAGAGGTGTGTGCACATGAAGGGGTGTGTGAATGTGAAGTGGTGTGTCCACGTGAAGAGGTGTATCCTCGTGAAGTAGTGTGTTCACGTGAAGAGGTGTGTGCTCGTGAAGTGGTGTGTCCACGTGAAGTGGTGTGTCCATGTGAAGAGGTGTGTCCTCGTGAAGTAGTGTGTTCACATGAAGAGGTGTGTGCTCGTGAAGTGGTGTGTCTAGGTGAAGAGGTGTGTCCACGTGAAGTAGTGTGTCCACGTGAAGTAGTGTGTCCACGTGAAAGCAAGTCACGCAGTGTACGTGTAACGTAAGATCTCGGTGCGTTCGCGTAACAATTGTTGCAACTGAAACGCTATAATAATTTCTGTTTGTATTGCTGAACTACGTCACTGCCAACATTATAAAAATATTGACTGTTGTACAAAATGCTTTTCTGGAGGAACTGTGTCGCCAGAAACAATACTTCATTCTGTATGCAACATGTCCGGTAATACTGTCCGATTTTAAATAAATTTAGATTCTCGCGGCAGATTTAGGTAAAGATGTACTGACAGTGGATAGAATTGCTGACAGCACAAAGAGTTGTGTACTGACAGTGGATAGAATTTCTGACAGCACGAACAGTTGTGTACTGTCAGTGGCTAGAATTGCTGACAGCACAAACAGTTGTGTGCTGAGAGTGTATAGAATTGCTGACAGCACAAACAGTTGTGTACTGACAGTGGATAGAATTGCAGACAGCACAAACAGTTGCGTACTGACAGTGGATAGAATTGCTGACAGCACAAACAGTTGTGTACTGACAGTGGATAGAATTGCTGACAGCTCGAACACTGGGAAGGTATTTGCTCTCCTCACTCACAGTGCCTTTCTTTTCCTGAAAGCTTGTTAGTTTACTCAGCTTTAAATAAATTATCTGGTATTACTGGCGAAGATCAGTTCCTGAAAGCAAGGGAAGCATGAATAGTTTGGGACTGGGCGGGGGAAAATTGAAAATTGTGATAAATGATAATGGTAAATGTAGGTATGTCTCCAAATGTAGGTATGTCTCTAAATGTAGGTATGTCTCTAAAACCCGCGCAGTAGAACAATCTGCGAGGCAATCAGAAACAGGAGCCCTGAAAATCCGATGGTGTTTTACTGCATTATTCAGCAATAGGCACGGTTCTGCTGTTTTTTTTTTTTTGGAAGGAGGTAAGAAGATTTGCAAACACTGTGGTTGAGATCAGTGACTGCAGTAGACGGTGTTGACTGCAGTCATTGTCAGCATCTTGTGGGAAAAGTCGGGTCAGACGGTGGTGATATTGTCTACCACATTGCAGTCAGGTGGCTGAACAGAAATGCAATGTTAAGAAGATCCTTGCATGTTCGAAAGGAAACGGTTACTTTCGCGATGCAAAAGTGGAAATCAGTATAGAAGAGCCTGCTGGAAAATGGATCGTTGCTGCCATACGTAACAATTTATGTTAATGAGCATGATTTGACTTTTCAAGGTAAAGTTAGATCACTACGTGATGTGTTTTGTGATGTAAGGTCTTTAAAATGAAACTATCGCACAAATATATAATTGCAAAATCTTCGCCTCCTACAGTCTTGCCAAGCTCTTGCAGACATTCCACGTCATCAGGTGATGCCCTTACTGTCAAGTTCGGTGCCATTATTCACTTGCTACCAAAACTAACTCTCGTGAAGTTCAACGGATTTACACACAAAAAGACAAATGAAACTCAAAAGCTCCGAAATCCTGTCGTAATTTGCACTGAAAAAGTTGCAGTGCAGATAAAAATGGCCACTGACTGTTCACATAACATATCCTCTTACACTGCCCACAGACAGGCACCTAAAGTAACGTTACGTTGACCACTAATAGTTCACATAACACATCCTCTGACTCGTCCCTCACAGCCAATTTACCAAATATTACTGTAAGATCATTAAGTTCAGTTGTAAACACAATGTCATTGGATGACTAGATGAAGATGTTTAGGGCTGTTATTACCGTGTTCACAACAACCCGTTACTTGTCCTTGTCATGAGCCAGATTAATTCAATCTTAATTTTCACAGCCTCTTACATTAAAATGTATGCTTTTATGCACATTTGAAAAAATGGCAAAAAGGGACTATTGGCTTCGTCATGCCTGTCTGTCTGTCTGCCCATGTGTCCGCATGGAACAATTCGAATCCAACTAGACGGATTTACATGGAATTTGGAGTTCAAGAATTTTTCGAAAATGTGTGAAGAGACTTAAATTTTCATACAAATATAGCAAGAATAATGGATAATTTGCATGAAGTCCAAAATACGTTTTTGATAATATCTCGCTGAATTTTTTCTTAGAATGAGAAATGTTTCAGACAAAATTTGTAGAGAAAATCAAAACACACATTTTGTTTTCAGTAATTTCTTCCCTCGAAAATCAAGATGTTTTTGAGATAATTTGGAAAAGCATGGTACAGTCAGACAGGCTACAGATAACAATATAATACCGAGCATGGGTTTTGCATTCTGGATACCTAAGGCTAAAGACACAAACCGATAATATGTCACAATTACTACCTTTCCACAGTAACAACGATCGAGCGCGGCTCAATATTACGTCATACGTACATTATCTGCCTTGTTATTATCCAGCCTTTGGAAAAGACTTCCAAACTTTCTGTTCCGGTCGGGCTGCCGAATCAAAATTCTGTACGCATTTACAACAAATAATTACCATAACTTCACAATTTACGAAGCACGTCACGTGATAATAAATAAATTAAAGTGTAAGAACTGCATGAAACATACCTGTGCGGTTTCTTGCAACTGATGTAACTTACAGTATCTCCTGAGGAGATGAAAGCCATCGATGCCGTACATATAATTGAGTTTAATTAATTATCGCAGTTGTGGGGCTGACAACCAGCCTTCGTATGGAATATCGATTACGTCTGTCACGTGCAAATGAACCAACCGCCTTTGTTCGCCAAGTTGGCACACATTGCACATACATATTAATCCTGTATTACGGTCTGCAAGAACAGAGAGTGAAACAAAACAGAATTCGGCCAAGGGATCAACCGTGATGCGGGGCGGGGCGGGGCGGGGCACAGGGTCGAAGCCAGCTGCCACCTCTACTAATTACCGTGTCCAATTACACAGGTAATCATTAACGTCGTCATAGGTTTAAAAAAAACTTAAGCTTGTTGGGCTAATCAAAATAGTGCATTGTTTTTAGTCCGGTTTCTTTTATCTATTCTTCGTAGATATAGAAGCTGTATACTGCACTTGACCACATTCAATGACACACACATTCGGTAGGATTCCCCTGGACGAGAGATCGGCCCATTGCACAAGACTCCTATTCAAAACAAATCATTCACGAGAGACGAAATATTTATTCTGTCGGCGGAATTCGAATCTACAATCCCAGCAAATATTCGATAGAATACCCCTGAACGAGGGATCGGTCCATTGCACGTGTATCCTGCACAACACAAAATAATCACGAGCGGGATTCGAAGCTGCAATCCCAGCAAGCGAGTAGCTGCAAACGTAAGGCCACCGCATTGCCGCGCGTTCCTTCATAATGTTAGAGTCACTGCCGTGCGTACAGCAGGACAGTCACGATCACGCTTTATCCTGAGCCATTTCATTCAGATGCTTAAATACGCGCCGCAATTTTCTAAGATTTGTTTGAAAAAAGAGCTGCAATGTAGACAATACTCGCTTCTGGGCCCTCAACTATATCTTACATTACAGCAATATTGCTGTGATGTTACCACCTACGGTCTGGTATTCTATGTGATCTTTTTATTAATCTCTTCCAGTAATACAAGAACTCTTGTGCCTAGTTTAAGATTACAATCGTTTTGAATATTAGGCAGTGTAGTATGGTAGCTAGTTGTCAGCAACTGATAGGGTACAGATAGTGTAGGAAAGAACGTTCTTGTACGCTGTGTAGAGTCACAGCGACTCCTCCTACAACCTGGTACACATAGATACCGAGCTACAAGTTTTCACTTCCCGAAAACACTCTATTTACCACTGGAAGATTCTCGAAACACACAAATAATTCATACACTCTCCTTCTTTCCAACGCATATAGTACATAAGCACATACAGTATATAAGCACATATAGTACATAAGCACATATAGTAAAAAAAAGCACATATAGTACATAAGCACATATAGTACATAAGCACATATAGTACATAAACACATAGGGTACATAAACACATATAGTAAATAAATACTTATAGTACGTAAGCACATATAGTACATAAGCACAAATAGTACATAAGCACATAGGGTACATAAACACATATAGTAAATAAATACTTATAGTACGTAAGCACATATAGTACATAAGCACATATAGTACATAAGCACATAGGGTACATAAACACATATAGTAAACAAATACTTATAGTACATAAGCACATATAGTACATAAGCACATACCTCCTAAACCAGTTTAAGCTCGTCCACACTACCAAATTACGATTCATATCAACCTCAACGTTCTCCATCTTAAAAGCAGTCATTTGCATTACGGAATGCAGTTTACATTTTTCTAAGCATATTTCATCTCTCCCCTCGGTTCTGCTTCTTCCGACAAAGTCACCTTCCTCGAACTATTTGTAGATAATAATACTGAGTTGTTTCTGTATGTCGTTAAGCAGGGGCAGAGGCAAGGCCGCGACACCATACGGCGCAAGTGGTCTGATTTACACTCCGACCGCTGTAGTGACTAGGAAATATCTCCAGTTTGTCCTCGGTTTGTAACCAAGCGATGGTCGGAACGAGTCTCTTGTGGGATTTCAGGCTTTTATCGATGTTTAAAATGAGACCTTCGGTCTTCTGTTTTGTTACGCAGTGTAGATTGCTAGCTATAAACTGATGTTTCGAGACAACCTGTCGATCAAGTTTGCAAGGATCGAACAGTCTAAGAAGAACTGCTTGGTCCTTGCAGATGGGACCGACAGGTTGTCTCAAAAGGTCCGTATATAACCACCAATATAGGACGTGTGACAGCACACACAAGTGAAGATCTCAAAGTCTCTTCTCCATTCCGGAAGCCGAAACCGGAGTAATCGGCCGTGAAGACCCCAGTTCGGAAGTACTAACAGAGATTCATATCACCTACAATAAAAGTACATGACCGCTAAACTAACCTCCCCCCCTGTATCGTTCGGGATCTTTTCAATCTGGTTTGTTCATTACGCAATTAGGGTGCCCGTGTGTGCTGTGATAGGCTCGGAGCTGTCTGGCTGTGGTCCAGGGGATCTGTAACAAGTTCAGTACAAGAGAGAGGCGCTAAAGTGGCCTGCCTCTCACTGTTTCATCCTTACTTTAATTGAAAACGTCCGTCCGACGAGACCCATATGTCTACCTCGGACTCTTTCACACGACGCATACACTTTGGGCAGACGTCCACTGATGAGAAACAAAGGCTTCCACTTAGCAGTAATTGTCCGCCAACATGTACTGCACAGAAGGAATCAGTCTTCATTAGCGGCGTTCTCTGTGATAACCGTCCCCTCTCTCCTCTCTTCGCTCTGCGTCTCTCTCATCACGTAAACAGGCACAAAATATTGCACTGTTATAACAGTAAATAGAAACCGTGATTGCACTAATAAATAGTGCACTGTCAGCATTCTGCTGAGGTACAGAAATTTGACCAAGAGTAAAATGGTCGATCTGTTGCTGTGTGAGGAGCTATTCGAAGGAATGCTATGCGTGGGAGTTATGAGTTCGAATCCCTTATCAGCGTCAATTCTCTGTTTCTTTGTGTCGTCATCAGAGTGCGCAGAATACCGGCTGTGGGTCTCGTGCTATAGCGAGAATCTCGCCAGGATCGCTGCTAATGTCAAATGTCTGAAAAGCTACAATTGCTGTTAGCTACTGTGGAATGGGGTCAATGAAATTCAAAAGAAGAATCATTACTATAATTTCTTGCCTTCTCACCTCCTTTCCTTCTTTCCTTCACCCATTTCGCACTTTTGTCCGCTCATCTGTAAGTGTCTTGAGTTCGAAGCTACACCGATGTCCTTCAGACGGCATTTTTCCGAACAAAGGGCTGACAGACGAGTAGCCACATCAAAATCACAAGGACGCATTTAAAAATCCACACATGTTAATCAATCGTAAACTTCTATTATGTACAAATTCATGTACGAATAAATGAAATAATGGCTGGTAAAACAAAATGGCAGAACCCCGAGACAACGCAGTGTGCAAATGTTTGGTGTGTCGGGAAAGTCGTGTCAGCGAGATCAAAGCCACGCAGAGCAGCTGTAAGGTTAAATGCAGGACCATTTGGCTGCTGTGAAGTATGAAAATGTATTTCAGTCATAGAGCCCCGCCCGCCGCCAGGCGTGTAACCTGCATCCATATCACAGGACAGGGAGCTTGAAATATGGCACAAAGGGACAAAATTTGTCAACACTAAAACTTCCGCCACTGAAGAGACGAGATTTTTTTTTCTAAGCGCGTGACTAATTATGATTACTGACTATGTCGGCGGTTTGCTTGTCACAGTCGAGAAGCTGGACAGCGGCCCACCCGTGAGAAGTTGTTCTCATAAATGCGTCCATTCATTTACAGCAACGTATGCGAAATTGCGCAGAGGGAGGACTGATGAATACTGTCAGCTTTAGCCAGGGGGTTCGCTGCACAACTGGGCAGATAGCAAACGGCTGTATTATGCCTTTACGCGGACCGCAACCAAGGCTTCAGACACGGTGACCGGGGTTCCATTCCCACGTGTTATTTTTTGTCCACATTGAGAAAATTTTACGGAAGAAAAGGGTTTCATTTTTGGAGCTCTATCAGCGAGGTGTATGTCTCTGCCATTTTTAATATGCAAGAGTTAGTAACACCCTTACTGACACACCGAGATGTTAGAAGGTGTGTCTATTTATTTTCGCTTCTGTCAGCAGCAGAATCCTGAGAGGCAGGAACGGTGTCCTGTCACTCGTGTTGCATATGACGATAACGTTATACAAACTGTGTGCCACTTATTAACACTGTCTTAATGGAAAAGGGCAAAAATACATGACGTGTCTTAAGAATACATTTATATAATGGACGCCAACCGCCAGTAACTATGCTTCATGAACTAACATAAGAAGCTGAAATTCGGCTCAAAGTTAAATCATGTACTTAACACCACAGAAATATGCATTATCTTCATTTCAAACTTCCGTCCCTTGAATTTTGAATATGGGATAGGTTGCCCCGAAACGTCGGTAACTAACTAAAACTTACGCAGCGAAACATGACAAGAGGGAAGATCTCGTGCGTTATCGTCTTCAGACCTGACAGACAACAATCCGGACTCTAAAGTAATGTAGTTCAGTCTTCCGAATTATGTTTGGTCTAGCTAATGTGCATTTTACTAGCACCCACTGAAGTTCGTCTAACATCCTCGTTTGCCTAAGGATAGCCACAATTTCTTCTTCAGGTATGTAACAAATTATCAATAAATGTCGGGCATTATGGGTCATGCAGCACCTAATTATGAGGTCTTCTCCTTCTTCTCTTTACTTCTCACTTCTCAGAATTACATCCTGTTCTCTCCATCTCGCTCTGAAAAGCCTCCGAACTGCGTTCTTCTTCTAGCCCAGTACTTTTGGATTCATTTTCTGGCGGACCCCGTCAACACGCAAAACAACTGGCTATTGAAAATACTAGCAACACGCACTGCGTACTTTCATAATTCAACTTGTTACAGTAAAATTAATATTAATTATACAATAATTGAACGCAGTAGTGAAATGTTAAGATCAAACGACTAAGGAAACAAGACATGTACTAAAATGTTATCAGACGTTTTCTGTTTTGGTAGCAAATCTGCGCTCTTTGCCATAGCATCAACTGACCGGAGCTGAGCTGCCTAATGGTGACTGCCAAGTACATGCAAGGGCGCCCGCCAAATACAAAGTATATATATGTCCTATTTCACTGGCTTAAATATCTGCCTTTATAAATATAGGCACAGTACCAAAGGTGCTACGAATCTGTGTGTTCTGATGTCCAGAAATACAAACGAAAGAAAAACACCTAATGAAAATAAAAGTAACTAAAAATACAGAAAATGAACTTGTAAAATTGAGGCCCTTTCATGCAACCATTGTCGCAGTGGAAAAAGCAAGCAGTATTACATATTGCGAGTTTGTGTTTGTAGCCTCAGGTATCCAGCATACAATGCGCATGTACCATATTCTCATATGTGGTCTGCCTGTCTCTACCATATTTTTTCACATTATCTCATAAAAGGCACGGTTTTCGAAAAAAATATTATTGAACACAAAATGTGTTTTTTTTTTATTTCCACCATAAATTTTGTCTGAAACATTTCTCACTGTAAGAAGAACTGAGCGACCTGTGCACCGAACTGTACACATGTCGGTCTGCACTCAAAGTGCCGCTCTTTTTGTCCCATTTTAATTAAACTTGAATTTTCTCTACAGATTATCGAAAAATACTCAAATATCAAATTTGACGAAAATCGTTTTAGTGGAGCCGAGATTTTCCATGCGGAAAGGTAGACGGACAGACGGACAGATAGATATGTCAAAGGTACTAGTTCCTTTTCTCGATGTTCCTAAACAACTTTTCTAAGTTCAAATATTCCAGACAGCCCTTCTGTTAAATCTGCAATAGATGTATTGTTTGACCATCACACAACAATCACTCTACTTGGCCCTGCGGTGAAACGTCTTAGGGAATAAAGCAAGTACTGTAAAGTTCCTTAACTTGCTACTGTCCTAAGTCCGTGGTGTTTCAGATTGGTAGATTCGGTCTTGACCGGCTGGCTAGCCGTTTCTTCTTCCACCTTCGAAGAACATTTCATAAAATACTGAAGTTAAAGAGTCAGCAAACGTTCATGTCCCTGTAGTATCCCTTAAATAATGACCTGTGTTTTACGTTTCATAGAAGTGCCAAGAAAGACAAGCAACACATTCTATGGCCCACAAATCGTCCGGTCTGGCACGCTATTTGGCAGCTCTAAATATAATTACACAACATAAGTCAATGAAATGGACATTTCCTCAATTAATGTTTTAATTTTTAATTTTTGATATCTTCTACACGTTTCGAACCCGAGAGATCATCTTCAGGAAGACGGCTGTACATACAGGCATGGTATGGTATGGTATGATATGGTATGGTATGGTATGGTATGGTATGGTATGGTATGGTATGGTATGGTACGTTTAACTTGCATCGGTATAAGCAACACACTCCTTTATCTACTGGACCGCTTATTCTGATTCGTACAAAACACACTACACTGTACAGTGACTGTATGTACAGCCGTCTTGCTGAAGATGAACTCTCGGGTTCGAATCATGTAGAAGATATCAAATATTAAAAATTAAAAAAAGTATATTAGGAAATGTGCTTTTTATTGGTTTCTGTTGTATAACAATATTACAATGCACGGTGCAAATAACATACAGTGTTGTATAACAATATTACAACGCACGGTGCAAGTAACATACAGTGTTGTATAACAATATTACAACGCACGGTGCAAGTAACATACACTGTTGTATAACAATATTACAACGCACGGTGCAAGTAACATACACTGTTGTAAAACAAGTACATGGCACGGTGCAAGTAACATGCAGTGTTGTATAACAATA
>Ga0123353_10009606_pt1 | contig 13383 bp, 8 predicted proteins | sample TergutLab28metaG_3_FD_92763 | JGI IMG/M metagenome (GOLD analysis project Ga0123353, IMG submission 92763) | Labiotermes labralis P3 segment gut microbial communities from Petit-Saut dam, French Guiana - Lab288 P3 | ecosystem: Host-associated > Arthropoda: Insects > Digestive system > Gut ... | reverse complement strand
TGTGAAACAAATTTTGTGCATCAAGTTGGTTAAATACTGAGATAAAAACAAGGAATCATTTTCAGCAACATTCACAGCATGTGAGAATATTTCTTTAGCACACACAGCAGAATCCTTATAATGTGGTGTAGAACTACTGGATTATTGCCTCAAGGTTTTCTTATTACTAAATATTCGAGTCTTCTGGGATGTTACACTTATCTAATGATGAAAATTTGGCTACGTTTCGAAAGAGTGTGGTGACGTCACCGTCAGCATAAAGCTGTCCTGCCAGACCCAGGACAGGAAGGCGCCACACTCCTTCGAAACGTCCGTAACCACTTAAGCAACAAGCCAGAACGCTTAAACCTTCAAAAACCCCGCCGTAGCAATCTCATATATCAATATTCTTACGTTCTTTCAGCAACTCAGGGCCAGCGGCCAAATTTGGGGCATAATTTTGATAGGTGCTGTAAAGAATTTCGCGTTACGACAGGCCTGTGCAGTGTACTGCACTGGCACAAGGTGAAACCTGACGGTCAAGTTCGGTGAACATTTCATGACTATGCAATATGAGGAAACCGCGGAAAGGGCCGTTAGATTTACGTTACGTGTCTCTTTCATTGTTATAAATTTGAGAAAAATTCCGTGTCTTTTCTCATAATGTTAGGATTGTGTAATGCGGGCATTACCATGTCAAACGATAACGTCACGAAATAATTCATCAAAACACGTTTCATACTCCCCCCCACGAGTTCGTCCAGTCCTAGGCAAGCAGAAAGAGTCGGTATAACGGTTCGATTCCCGTTATAGGCAAGATTTTTGTGTCTTCTCCAAAGCGACCACACCGGCCCTGGGGCCCACGCAGCCTCCTATTCAATTGATACAGGGTTCATTCCTTGGAGTAAGGCGGTCGGAGCGTGAAGCTGACGACTCACCTCCTAGTGCCTAGGATATAGTTGAGCTATAACTTCACACATTCACATGTCTTCATGGCACGTACATGGCAATTTCACTTTGCTTCGTCCAGTCCTTGATTACGCCATTATTCTTTCATCTGTGTTTGTTCATTTATTATCTGATCAACGAAACACTATAAATAATTTTATATTCATTTATTTATCACATTCCCTGCGACATGTTTCGGCCGGTAATTATGGCCATCATCGGTTAGTACTACAATAACATTAAATGGAAGAACTGAGGTACAGGCCTCTCATTTACGATTAAAATAAAGATAATATGTTCGTTATTATACCAAAAGTGGGACAATAAAGTGTTCACCAGTAAAATGGTTAAAACGATGCAGCGTTCCGGTGACGCAAAACATTAATACTGCGAATGCTCTGCGTAACTGTCAATCGAGCACAAAAAGACATGAACACAGCATGCCAAACTGGTTGCTCATTGTTACGTTTTCAAACCGCTATTCATTTATGGAATTGTATTGATTGGAAAAATAATAAACAAACACTGATTGGTTCAACAAATACAAAATGATGATAATGATACACCCACCAGAAAATCACTCTTTCAGTTGTTTGTGTTTTCTATGCTATTATGGTCAGCCACTGCCAAAATAGATGAGTTGAGGACGGATCGGTGGAAACAATGGCGCACAATATCATGCAAAGCGGGAAGCGGGATTCGAAACAATCGACGCATACAGGCACTTGGGGAAACAACATTAAAGCCCCTTTTTGAACGGTTACGTCACCTTAAATTTATTGCTGTGATGACAATTTTGGTGTACAATGTTTCGACGGCATGTGGCGCGTATGGGTGAGGAGAGGAGGGTGTATAGGGTCTTGGTGGGGAAACCGGAGGGAAGGAGACCACTGGGGAGACCTAGGCATAGATGGGTGGATAATATTAAGATGGATCTCCAGGAGGTGGGAAGTGGGTGTGTGGACTGGATTGGGCTGGCCCAGGATAGAGACAGGTGAAGGACGCTTGTGAGTGCGGTACTGAACCTTCGGGTTCCGTGAAATGCGGGGAATTTCTTGACTAGCTGCAAACCAGTTAGCTTCTCAAGAAGGACTCTGCACCATGGAGTAAGTAAGTAATGTTTCCACGTCACTACATAAAAATTTTAAATAAAGGCGATTAAAGAATGGCTTCGAGCAATTGGGTTCTCACAGCCTGCAGTCTTCAACACTTCATTTCACTGCATTCTTATCTACAACATTCATTATCGACCCGCCAGAAACACGGATGACTCCGAACAAAACAAACGAGCTTTTGGCACTAATGAGTTTGTACAGATATGGGTTACAAACAGCAAGGCACATAAATTAAGACCTGTCTGCAATTCTGCGAGTAACTTACCACGATGCTGGAAACAGAATACCTAAACAGGAGCGTCACAGTTTGTAGGGTAGCTTAATTTTCATTATGGTATTCAAATCAATGAAAATGAGACGAGTGGAGCATACAGCACACATGGCACATATTCAAAATGCGTGCACATGTTCGGTCGGCGTACCTGAAGAGACCAGACCAGTTTGGTGATACAGGTGTATAACAAATGGGCCGTCAAACTGCAAGGTGCAAATACGTGGGCAAGACTCGTCTGCTCAACGGCGAGAAATAATATCGTAACATTTTAGATTAATGCAGCCATGATTCAGTTGTTGATTCATCGTTTGTAAATTCAGCGATGTACAGTACCACGTGCACGCGGGGAACATAAAATATTGAGAAGTTTCTCTCTCGGGTTCAGCATATGTTGTCTGAAGCGGATCGAATATATTTCTTCCAGGTCATATGGACGTAACGGAAAGAGAACTTACAATTCAAACAGCGGTCGAACAAGAACAACACGGCAGTGAAGAACACTGGTGCCACGGAAGCCGGAACCGGTCTGTAGTTCTTTTATGTATGTGGTGATATCACACGCTTATTTAAGCACAACAAAAAATTGTGTCTCTCAGTAACTGAATAGAGTGTAAACCACATTTCCAATCGGTCTTTCAAAGGCAGATGAGAGCACATTGCCACCTGACGAGTCGGACACTACGTTGTTTCGAAACGTCGAGATCTGACCATGCATCGATGCAAGTCACCCCAGAAGAACGGAATCTTCAACTACACAGCTACGAAAACCTCAAAAGTCCAATAGGAGAAGTTTCACAAGCAGCATGAACACAGCACGCTATCGTAACGGACGTGCGAATGAAAACAAATATACCTGTTGAAATAACAATGTCAAGATATACTGAATATAATGCGTGATTTCGCCGACCTCAGTGGCTACGCGGTCTATGGCTGCTCGCCTGCTGGGATTGTGGGTTCAAAACCCGCCGGGGGCATGGATGTCTGTTGTGAGTGTTGTGTGTTCTCGGGTAGAAGTCTCTGCGACGGGTTGATCACTCATCCAGAGAAGTCCTACCGATTGTGATGCGTCGTTGTGTGTGATCTAGAAACCTCAAGAATGAGGAGGCCATGGCCCGCGTTGGGCCGCAGCGCAAAAGGAAAAAAAAAAATGCGTGATTTCAGGCTTACGCCACGGTGTAGATGAACTCTTCGCTTGTCTGGGATGTTACGGCAAAGTTTATTGGTGGTTAGTTACCGACGTCTCGAGACGGCACCGATAGGCTGTCCCGAAACGCTAAGTTTCTTCTTGGACCGCTATATGGGACAGATAAAATGTCCCAAAATGCCGGCAACTGACTACCAATCCACGCTGGGTAACATCCAGAACAGCGAAGATCTGCATCTGATGGACAAAGCACGCCGTTAGTATGGACTACGACGTAGGAGCAGAAATTGTGTTAATAATCACCATCACGAAGCTAGATAACAAGGTACTAGTCTGACTGCTGCTGAAGCCAACCAGAGCGTTTCATTTCGCTTCAGCGCCCGCGCCTGTGTTCGCGACGGTTTCTAAGAGACAGAACCGCGTCGGAACGATCTCCGACGAATATAAGCGATTTCTGCGGTTAAAGAGTACTTAATGGTACCGGTTATTCGAGACTGTCAAGCGATTAAACGGGTTTACTCCAATCTGAACATGCAGTTTTGGCCAGATGTCACGGAAAACGCGGCGTTCTGGGCGAACGCCCCCCCCCCCCCAATAGACCCGCCTGACAGTAAGCAACTTGAATCTTCAGTGTTTCCTCATCGCAATCACCGCAGATAAACTACCATCAACATTAACACCACCACTGCTGCTGCTACTACTACTACTACTACTACCACCACCATACCACCATTATCACTGCTACTAATACTCTCACAAGCAGTAATAATAATAATAATAATAATAATAATAATAATTTATAATTATAAGTAGCCTTTGGGAACTTTCTGGAACTTTTTTGTTCTTTCTAACGGTCTGGCTGTTAAACGATTACGCAATACCATTACTCCCATATGATTGGCAGAGGGTATTGCGAGGTAGCTACGATATTACAACTGTGATAACGAATCTATGAAATTGTTTAGAAAGAATAATAAAACCATGGCCATCCTCTAATCTTCGTGACAGCAGTCTGTATCCTGCTGATTACAAACTGTGTAAACCCGGTCTCGGCGATTGCGAGACATTCCAGGCAATTTCGCGTTATCAGAACTATCTACACTTGCAGCAGAAGATTATTTGCGACACCATTCTACAGGTCTGTGCTAGCACGAAATCGTGCACGTCACGTAGCATTAAACCAAACACCTCAGTCATTCTGATACAGCTCCAACTGGTATAAGAGACTGGGACCTCAGAAGAAACATGTCCTTTTGTTAGGTGAAATTTTAGAGAGGTAACATAAACTAAGTAGGTTGAAGAAATCCAACGAGATGCAACTGTATGCAGATATTTATTTACTGCTAAATTATTCTACATGTTTAGGGCGTCCATCGCGCCCATCATCAGGAGTACATAAAACTGCAGTTGCAGCCTCTGGTACAGATCATACTATCTGAGGAGCAAGCAAGGACTGATTTGGTACCGACAGTCCCAAATCAGTCCTTATTTGGTCATGTTTGAGGAAGCTTGCGCCCCAGATAGTATGATCTGTACCAGAGGTTGCAACTACATTTTTATGTACTCCTGATGATGGGCGCGATGGACGTCCGAAACATGTAGAGTAATTTAGCAGTAAATAAATATCTGCATACTGTTGCATCTCGTTGGATTTCTTCAACCTAGAATTACGATGCACGGAACCACGAATATAAAATTTATAGAAACTAAGTAATACACCGTATGATAGGAAGTATGTTCAGTCAGCACGACCTCAGACAGTGTCTGCACGCAATGATTCACAATGTACCCTCTGGTCAACAACAATAAAGCGGCCTGAAATTTCGTACGTCCCGCCCCGGAAGTGACAGGACGTACAACTGCCATCATAAGTCGAGTCATTCGTACTTTCCCCATATTTGTGCATTTGTTGTGTTCCAATCATTACAACAATTCGCGTCGCATATATATTAATCAAAGACACAAATGTTTCCTTAATTCGAAGTTAAAACATGGCTAGCTAGCGCTGCTGCAAACGATGAATGATTCGAACAAAGCAGGGCTTTGCTGTAATCAGATGCAACCGAGCCCATTAAGGGGCAATACCAATACTTTTAGGAGACCAAATATAATGGCTCGAGTCCCAGTAACGACATACTTTTTGAATACGTTTCATTCTCACAAACACTCAATTAAACTGTGCAGTTACACATCTATTATTCTATTAAAAAAAAGGTAAAGGTAAAGGTAAAGCAGTCCCGTCACAGGCCTGGAGTGGCCCAGAGGGTTCCAGGAAGTTAAGGTTACATGACAACGGCACAGGATGGTGGTAAGGTTGTCAGCCTTATGTACCGGCCTCCTTTACCCCCAGGAAATGCTCCTGGTACTCATATCTGTTAGAGGCTGAGTCGACCCCAGGGCCAAAGTGCGATCAGAAGGATTTCATGTCAATGAAAAATCCAATGACACCAGCTGGGATCGAACCAGAGACCTTCCGATTTGTAGCACGGCACCTTAACCACTGTGCTACCGCGGTCCCATTATTTAATTACACATTTCAAAAGTTATCTGCTAGAACTGCGAGTGAAGCAGATATTTCAGTTATTTTTTTTTTTAACTGGAATTCTGACTTAGGGGGTTCGTGTTCGAATGTTACTTAAGTCACGCATGTCATACTCGTTGGTGCTTTGGGGCCGTAGTGGGCCAAGAGATCTGATGTTGGGCCGCAAGATATGACAAATTTACAGGAAGGAATTGTTGAGTATATGATGGTTGTGCTTGGGAAGAACCTGGACCGAGGGTGGGTTTACTCTCGTCCCAGTTTCAGGGGCGGGGTGGGGGAAGCGAAGAACTGTTGGAATCCGTGTAGATCTAATTTTGGCTTGCCAAACAATTTCGTAACTTTTCTTCAGTGTCGCTTTCTAGTAAACAATAACACATTTTTAAAAATGTGCATTTTTTAAAAGTTTTGATGGCTACACTGATGATGGTTGTTATAAAAACCAAAATGCGGATGTTCAAATAATAATACAAACAAAGGTAATGAGGAGCTTGTGTAGGTTACTGTAAAATGTACTCAGCCGCACAATCAAAATGATATAGCGACTCTGCCCTAACCTGTAATATAGTGATCTTTGTGAGATTACTTAAGAATGTTATTAAACTAAGCCTAAATTGCTGCATAAATAAATTGCTATATTATTTCATTACACTGTTTCAATAAAGTATTTCTCATTAAATTAAGACATAAGTACATAATCACAGTGTGCAGACCTGCTTTGTGGTTTATTTAACATCGCTGCCAGTTACTACGGCTGCATAGCTTCGAATGACAACATGATGGTGAATAATCAATTTTGAAGGACGTGAAAAGGAAGGATGGTGGTAATATTTAAGATAGTACAACGAATTCAACCGAAAACCGAACCCAGACGCACGGAATGATTAAGGCCTTACGTTTCCTCACGTAATATACATAGCACAGACTTCAGCGCATGTTAAGATTATGGGGCCGGGAGGACTCTCAGAAACGCTTGACACCCGGCTAACAGATTATTAAATGTTGCTTGAAGATTTTTCTAGGAATTGCCAACATCGCGCCCTGATTAAACGGTTGGTGCATGACTGACACACAGCCAGTACTGTCATCTGATGTACGGTTACATGAATCATTGGACGTCGTAAGTCAAACGGTCCAGTTTAATCTGCTGTGTGTAACAGACTTGTGTAGCACAGTGCAACGTAAATTAGTTGTATTCGTCAGTGTGGGGAACAGTTTAATGTGGGCACCTGTAAAGTACACGGAAGGAATCGTATGAAAAATGTTACGAAAATTTAAAATACGGTTTCCCGGTGTTTCAGTTCCTTCGAAATCAAACATGTGTGAGATTTGGAGGTAATTTCCAAGACACTAACATACGTTGTTACATCACTCATTCACTCACCCCCCCCCCCAAACACACACACACACACACACACACACACATGAGCCTGAGTTCGCTTGTCAGCTGAATTCCCTGTAACTTGACATTTGCCTGGAGGGACTGAAAAGAGCCACGAAAACAACAGTCGAGATAGTTGGCGTTCCGGTCAAGATTCGAACCGGACTCCTTATTCATACAAGTCCACAAAGCTTTCCCTTACGGCAACTTACTCTGTACCATAAACGAGAATAACACAATATGCTTGTTAAATGATACTGCACGACTGCTTGAATTACATGATCGATAATTCTGACGTAATCGAAAAAGTTAACTATCGCGAACCGGCTGGACTCCCTTCAGTGCGCTAATTACAGGCCCCAGTAAATCGCATTTTATTCTAATATCCGAAAACATAAATCCCATATTCTGACTGGTATTCCTTTAACTCATTTCTAAAAAGGGGAGAAAACCAGTTTCCTGATGGCATGAAGGTATACGTCTATTCACATCATGACGCAAGCTGTCTCACTGTGCAGGTGACGCAAGGCGCTTCTTCGTTCTTGATACGGACATTACTCAGCCTCACTTGACTCTAACAGAGCAGAATCGTGAATATTCTACAGCAGAGAAGAGCAGCCATGCCTTGCGTGCTCTCCACCCAAAACGATACTGTCAAGAACATCAACCTCTCAGCAGCTGTGCTAGATTTCCCAAAAGCAAAAGCTCGGACCGTCACATTCCAGGAAAGCACACAGAAAGCACATTGCCTCACATTTCAGTCAGTTTTGGTACACATCAATAGACACGCCCATACCTCAAGTCAGATCACTGCATGGCAAATTACTGCCGTCACACAGACTGCCAGGCTGTTCAGTGATATATGGATACAAGTGGTAGAAAGTTACAGGAGACTGGCGGCAATTACAAAATAGGGAACTTTATGTTCTGTACTCCTTACCAAATCTTATGGTGAAAGGTATGGTAAAGGTAAAGTTCACCCTAGCACAGGTCGCTAAGGCCGGGTGGGGGGGGGGGTTAGCGCCGAGGTCAAAGAAAGAGTAGTTATACATCCACTCTTTCTTTAACCTCGGTGCTATTGGGGGTGGGTGGTCAACGCCACACACCGGTCGCTTTACCCCGGGAGAGACCCGGTACCCATTAATAGGAGGCTGGGTGAGCCGCCACCGGGCTTCGATCCCCGGACCGTCCAGCCCGTAGCTAGTCGCTATCCCGACCCCCGACATATATTACGACGGTGATAAAATCATGGAGGTTTGGATAAGCATGACATGTGGAACGCATGGGACAGAAGAAAAATCATACACGATTTTCGTGGGAAAACCAGAAAGGAAAAGAAGGCTTAGAAGCTATAGGCTTATATGGCGGACAGCATCAAACCGGAAGTTAATGAAATTAGATGGCAGCCTGTCGAATGAATTCATCTGGCTTTAGGAAAGAGTGGCTGGCTGGTGTTACCAGGGTAATGAACATTCGGCCTCAACAACATGACGGGGATTTCTTGACTAACCGTTAACGTTCTCTAAAACGTACTGGCGAGTGGCCTCGCACGCCATATGCTGGTGCATGCGTGTTTGCTTGGTAGCAATTTAATTGTGCACGCTATGCCAGAAAAACTTAGACCGTCACGACATACAACTGGCCTCGCCTTCTGAATGAGGACACTGCTACTTGTAGTTAGTGAGTTAATTACAGTGTTAATTGACGTTGTGGTTTCTGTGATTTGCCAATCGTTATTTAGTTCAGCATTAGACAACTGCATCAGGAAGACGTCCAGACATGGCTGTCGCCAGGTCTACTGACTGTAGGGAATTAGAAAAACACTGGCTTGCGACGGGCTTAAATGGAGATATTTACTTATTCCATGGAGCAGGGTCCTTCTGGAGAAGCTATCTGGTTCAAAGCCAGGCAAGAGATTTCCCGCATTTAATGGAAACCGAAGGCCCATTACCGCATTCACGACAGCCCGCTACCTGTCCCTATCTTGAGCCAGATCAATCCAGTCCATTCCCCCCACCCCACTTCCTGAAGATGCATATTAATATTATCTTCCCATCTATGTCTGGATCTTCCAAGTGGTCTCTTTCCCTCAGATTTCCCCACCAAAACTCTGTATACACATTTTATCTCCCCATACGTCCTACATGCCCCACCCATTTCATTCCTTTCTATTTGATCACCCGAACAATATTGGGTGAGGAGTGCAAATCATTAAGCTCCTCGAAAGTGGGTCCCTGTCACCACGGCATGGCGTGTCCTCAGGGTACGGATGGAGGAACGGCCTCCGATATGGAGGGTAGCTGCGAATATATTGAATAAGCAGTCGCGGACAGCCGACAAAGGGCGGTCCTCCAGCCGGGGGTTGGGCTAGGTGCTAAGAACTCCTCGCCGTGAAACCCGGCATAGTTACGAAACACACACGTGCCGCGGACCTGGATTGATCCTTTGGTACGACCTAAGCAAATGCAGAGATACCACACGAAATTTGGTGAAAACCGGCCAAGTGGTTAAGATTACCATATTCTGGGATGTGAAGCCTTGTTCTTCGGTAGACTGGCACCGATGTATTCACGGGACGCTTTCTTTCCATCTTCGGGGTGACAATGGACACAACAGGTCCCTTCGAAAGGTTGGTACTCCTCTACCAAACTACACGGCGTCACAGCCGAAACAACATTAATCCTTATAGTGACCGTCGTCAGAATCCGAAATATCTGATGTGACATAATTAAGGCGAACAGTCAGCATAAACCTACTTTTGACCCGTAACAGAGAAAGGTATATCGTGCGTCCATTCTAATCATTACACGCCAGTGCAACCCACGGTCTCCCGTATTCCGGTTTTCAGAAATCTTCGCGTGCTTTTGGTGTGTAGAACAGGGGATCGGGCCGTCGCAAGGCCTCTACCATAATAACTAATGTACAGCGTGTGTACTCGTCTAACACAACTATATTTATTGGTATAATATAAAGTATTTTCTACATAAGGTACAACTACATGTTTCGACGCTTGATATTGGCCATCTTCAGGTTGTACATGAAATACTTATTAAGCAGTTATACAAAATATACATGGGCTGTTTATATGCAGTAAGGAGGGGGTAAAGTGGGCACGAGATCTCGTATCTGTCAGAAAGGTTGGGCGTTGTGGGTTACATGAGGGGCCCATGCTCATACCAAGCCATGTCTACGCTTATTACAGTTAAATGTACCGTAACAGCTTAAGGTCCAGGATTGAGCCTGGGAACATGCCCTAAAGTCTGAAAGAAGATTTGACTTGTATTTCTGAGTATAGTAAGTTTAGGGGCTGTAAGTATCCCAGTTACCATAACGGTTGTTGTAAAACATTAGGTGAACTTCGCCTAGCCATTACGGTAAATTGTCTTTTAACCTTTTTCATAGTAATTTCTGCTAATGGGCTATCCGCTCCGACAGAATTTGCTTGTTGGAATACAGTCAGTGGTACCTGCAGCGACAGCGCTGGTACCTGAAAGAGTCAGGACGGCTGATGTGAACAATTCTAGACGGAAGAGTAATTCCTGTATTAATCGGTGCCTTCTGCAATATTTGCACTACATGAACAGCATTAGTAGTAAATTGTACGTCGTGAATTGCATCGATTTATAATCAATATGAACTAACGCAAATCTGCAATTAAACTTAGCAGCAGTTATCCAAAGATGGCAGGTGTCTGTCCGAGATCCGAGAATGGCTGGATACCTCAAGAGACATACTAACACACCCCTGAATCATCCCTCAGAAAGGACAGTGCGAAGCGATAGCTGTCTTTTCAGTAACAGAAATCGGGAATTCCGTATTTGGGAGACGGTCACACTACCTACACGGGAAAACAACAACTTAGGAAAAACACACACAAATATCCATGCCCCTAGTTGGATTTCAACACACGATCGCAATGTGTGTGCCGTACAAAACGGACTGAGACCACTGTGCTTAGCAATAGCTTACATCCGTTGCTTGGTACTGTACCAGAAGACCACATTTCAGCTGCAAATTTCTCTACGTACAGTCCGCGGACCATGAGATGACCCCCCCGCCACCCGGGGGGGGGGTCAGGAGGTGGAGGAGGAAGTGGGGTGGGTTTGTCTTGCGCGACAGATTGTCTTATTACAGCAATACTGAAGGCTGGGATAGCTCAGTCTTTATAGCGACGCGCTACAGATTGGACGGTCCGGTGATCGAATCCCTTTGGGGGGGGGGGCGAGATTTTCCTCACCTGTCCAGACCGTCCTTGGGGCTTACTCAGCCTCCTAGACAATAGGTACGGTGTCTTTCCCGGGGATAAAGCGGCCGGGACGTTGACCACCCACCCCCACCTAGCGCCGAGGTTAAAGAAAGAGTAGAGCTATACCTCTACTCTCCATCTGGGCCTTCGTGGCCCGTTCTATGGTGAACTTTACCTTTACTTTACCTGTACTACTGAACACATACCGAAAACATCCAGCACCTCGAGCAGCGTGTAGTGAACGAGTGTACTGTGCGAATGCTTTCAGAATGGGTAATAGCACCACGAAACGCAGAACATGCTCATCTATCGCATTCCAACGCAGGGATCATCACCTACACTGCGAACAGTATCAGTTCTTGTGCCGGGCTAATCGAGTTACGTGACCCCAGACGCAGTTCTCATTTCGTACTCATCTCGTGACTTACGTAATTAACTGTGACGGTGACTAGTGACGTTCGGAGCAAACTTGGAGACCTCTGCACATCAAGTAGGCCTAAAGCAAACACTGGCCCTAAGCCAAAGTGCCACGCCTTTCTCTAATATCGCAATGCATCCTCCAAACCCGCAAGAGCAGCGGGTAGATGATAGCAACATCCGGTTTCAATTACTTACCGAGACTTACTTCAACATTCCGCCGCGAAGGACGATCGCGTCATCGCAACCTCTCCTCCTACTTCAATTATCATCACATTTCTTATCGGTTTCGTATCATAGACTTTTTGCGACTACGAGACAATCAACTCACAAGCAGAAACTTTCTGCAAATTTGATGGTAACTCACACACCCAACAAATTCCCGCACTTAATGAAGCGCTAACGTTTACTGCCGTTTTCACAAGACTCACTGGGCTACATTCTATGCCAGAAGAATCCAATCCTTAAAATTCATTTCTTTTCAGTTTCATTTTTATAGGTATATCACCGTCCCACAAAGCCTTAGATGTTCGAAGCTGTCTCACCTCCCGTCGTGTGGTTTCCGAATAAAATTTTGTATGTGCTTCGAATTTCCAACATGCGTGCCACAGGTCCTGCCAATATTATTCTCGTTCCGAGACTCGTAACTGGTGAAATCGCCTTTCCTCTGATCTTCCAGCTTCTGTCACTGGGCCGAAGTAGTAGTAGTAGTAATGCGTCCCCTGGAAGTCGAGAATCTTCCATCCTTTCAAACTGATATATGCACTGAAGCATGAATTTCTAAATATCCTTCACGATACTGTTATTTATTGTCCGTCTTGCACAACAATATGATGTAAAGTTGGGTTATATGCAATTAATGAAGCTACATGTTTCAACCCCTTGGGGTCATCTTCAGGCTTATAAAATATGAATCATACAAGGTACTTCTGTAGTAGTTACCTACGGGATCCCGTGGTTTACATTACGTTAGCTATAAAGTATGTTAAAAATTAGTTAAAATACAGTTGAAGAACATATAGTCGTGGTGAACACGTGGATCGTTGTTGTATGTATGTGATAGGTGTTTGTGTACCTTATGGAAAGTGTCGTGATGTACACAAACACCTATCACATACATACAACAACGATCCACGTGTTCACCATGATTAAATGTTCTTCAACTGTATTTTAACTAATTTTAACATATATTTTATGGCTAACGTAATGTAAACCACGGGATCCCGTAGGTAACTACTACAGAAGTACCTTGTATGATTCATATTTTATAAGCCTGAAGATGACCCCAAGGGGTTGAAACATGTAGCTTCATTAATTGTATATAACCCAACTTTACATCA
>Ga0123353_10009605_pt1 | contig 13384 bp, 11 predicted proteins | sample TergutLab28metaG_3_FD_92763 | JGI IMG/M metagenome (GOLD analysis project Ga0123353, IMG submission 92763) | Labiotermes labralis P3 segment gut microbial communities from Petit-Saut dam, French Guiana - Lab288 P3 | ecosystem: Host-associated > Arthropoda: Insects > Digestive system > Gut ... | reverse complement strand
TACGCACGATTACGCAATCATTTAAGAGAGAATTTGACAAAAAAATAATAAAAAAGCTTTGTTTCCAAAGCTAAAAAAGTGTTTATGATGTTTTACTGTGGGAATCTAACTGTCAAAGACCCGTAACGCTCAAAAATTTATTAATAAAAATTTAGACTATATACAACAAAAGTTTATATAATGACATAGCAAACGGCGCAAAAATATTGAAGGTAGTACAAAACTAAGTTATACTGAAAATATATTGATAATTCAAAAATTTTATTATTTAAGTCTTGAAAAAGGTGAATTAAGTGAATAATATGCAGTTCCCGCAATGTCAAAAATGTAAAGAGGGGCAACTTGTGCCACTTTCTGATTTTGGTAATCAAGGTTCAACTGTCCATTTTAAGGCATGGGTTTGCACCAACCCTGAGTGCGGATATAATTTAAAAATCAGAAACGGCGAAGTCTATATAAATGAACCTATAATTAGCGGCTCAATGGGACGCGCTACCAGAATTTAAGGCATCTTTAAACTAACGGCAAGAGCGGATTTTCCTATGAGTCTAGTCACTGTTTTGTAAAAAACCGAGGATTTTACTTGTCTTAAGTCTATTGTGAATGAGTCATGGTTATTTGACAACAATGCGCCGTTGATATCAATCTCTGGCTAATGATAAATAACAAACATTCAAGTTTTGCGTTTATACGCAGAAAAATTATCATAGTTAAGCTTGTTACGCTTCAAAAAGAGTTGATATTAAAAACGTTATAGGGTTTTACGTTCTAAAAACTAATTACGGGAGGAAAAATGGATATTCGCATTACAGCTACCAATGTAATTCTTAAACCCATTACCAAAACACGTATCACCAACAAATACCTTAATTTGGGTAGTAAAACAGGTGATGCCAGAGGTGCGTTCATTGATGTGCGAGAAGAAGGCACCAAATCACCGGATGACCGTTTTTTGGTAAAAGTAGAGCTGGATTGGGGGATTAAAAAAGTATACGGCGAGGCTCGCGGACGTACTGTTCTGGCAGCAGTTGATAAATCAGTAGATATTTTGGCCGCTCAAGCGAAAAAAGTCAGTAGTAAAAACAAACAGAGTACCAAGAAAATGGGTTCGGTGGCACGTGGCATGCCAGTTGTTTCCAAAAAGCCGGTAAAATTAAAGAAAAAAGTTATCGTGCCATCTATCTTGGAAGAAGAAGCTGCCGTCGCCCAATCTCACATTAATCCTTTGCCGTTTTTCATCTTTATGGATAAAAACAGCAGTGAGTTAAAAATAATTGACGAAGCAACCGAAGAAGTATTTACCATCAAGATTCCTTAAACAAATCGGCAACTACAAAACCCTTAGACATTTGTCTAAGGGTTTTGTTTAACAGCTATTTTGCTAAAAATTTAAGTCTCTTTGGTGGTTATACCATCCTCGCCCACAATCTCAGCCATAATGTTATGCATCTGCTGGCAATATTTAATATCAGCAGATAAATCCAGTAGAGTACCTAGACCATTGTTTTGTATATATAAATATACTTTATCACTGCCGGGAAAACGGCGACAAGCATCACTTAAGCGACGCAATTTATTTATATCTTCTTCTTTCTGGCCGGTTTGCTTAAGATTCAAGGTGATATGCGTAGCAGAAGTATTATCTACCTTCTCATTTTCTTGGCACTTATTATTACTGGAAGTTACTGTTTTAACAACTACATTGCTATTAGCATTATTACTGCCGTTGTTAAAAGCACCAGTTTCTTTCTTAGAATATGATCGTTTAGCTTTGGAAACTATAGGTAAACTTTGTCCTTCACTTATACACACTATCTCGTTGACTACAATGCTGAAAACACCTTCGTCTTGTTTTTTAAGATTACCCATTATATAAAAAGGCTCTCCTTCGGCTAAAATATCACGACAATCTTCGTAGGTTTTACTCCAGAAAACCACTTCGCAAGAAGCAGTCATATCTTCCAAATTGCCGATAGCAAAATACTTGCCGTCCTTACTTATTTTTCGCTGCAAAGTGGTCAAAGAACCGGCCACCAGCACGCCGACGCCATCTTTCTCATCTTCTAATTCAGCGATGGTGGAAGCATTGTTGTCAGCGGCTATTTTAGCAAAAGCACCAAAAGGATGTTCAGAAAGATAAAGGCCTGTGAGTTCTTTTTCCCATAACAAACGTACTTTGATATTAGAATGATTATTAGGCTTTAATTGTGGATAACCTATCTTGGCAGCTTCGCCCATATCGCCAAACATTGAAGTCTGTGCTGAATTTTTATGTTTGTTACGTTTTTCAGCGGTATCTAAAAAGTCCGGCAATGCATCCAACATAAATTCTCTATCATAAAATTCGTCGAAAACGCCAGCTTTGACTAAACTCTCAATTACACGTTTATTAGCCGTAGAGTTATCTATACGTTCAAAAAAATCTTCGGCACTCTTAAAGAAGCCGTTTTGTTCGCGCTCCTCTGCAATTTTGGCGATGGCTTTTTCGCCTACATTTTTAATGACCGCTAGACCAAAACGTATGCTCTTGCGCCCCTCTTGATCTTCTTCAATATAGAAACTTTCTTGACTTTTATTAATAGATGGCGGCAGTACGGAAATGCCTAAACGCCGGCACTCAGCCACACCACCGATAATTTTATCTTCTTTTCCGCTTTGGGCATAAAGATAAGCTAGCATGTATTCCACCGGATAGTTAGCCTTAAAATAAGCGGTGTGGTACGCAACAAGGGCATAAGAAGCAGCGTGGGCTTTATTGAAAGCATAGCCGGCAAAAGGCTCAATCTGGGCAAACACCTGTTCGGCCAGCTCTTCGTTATGACCTTTAGCTACAGCCTTCTCAATGAAAGCTTGTTTTTCTTTCATCATGATTTCTATTTTCTTTTTGCCCATGGCCTTGCGGAAATTATCGGCCTGACCCATAGTGTAACCGGAAAAAGCCTGGGCTATAAGCAGCACCTGCTCTTGATATACAATAATACCGTAGGTTTCTTCAAGATAAGCTTTGAGTGATTCATGCGGGTAGCGTATATGGCTACCGCCGTGGCGTCCGTCAATATAGCGCGGAATATTTTCCATAGGTCCTGGGCGATAAAGAGCTACCATAGCTATTATATGCTCAAAGCGGTCAGGCTTAAGATTTCTGATATGCTTGCGCATGCCAGCAGATTCCAATTGGAATATGCCGGTAGTGTCACCCCTGGACAAAAGCTCATAGGTTTTTATATCGTCTAAAGGCACATTATGTAAATCTATGTCTAGACCATGGCTTTGCTTAATAAGTTCCAAAGTCTTACCTAGAATAGTGTGGTTGACTAAACCCAAAAAGTCCATTTTTAACAGGCCTAGGGTATGTATGTCATCCATATCAAACTGAGTAACAACCGATACTTCTTCACTTTCTTCGGTCTTTTTAAGTTTAGCTGGCCTAGCCAAAGGTATAGTCTCAGAAAGCGGTTTAGCAGCAATTACTACGCCAGCTGCATGCACACCAGCATGCCTAGCAACTCCTTCTAAGTGAGCAGCTTTTTCAATTAAGTCACGACTGACGTAATTGTTATTATACTCTTCCAATAATTCTTTATGTAAAGCCAATATCTCTCGGTTGTCAGAACTACTAGGTTTATTGACAGCTGTTATAAAATCTTTAAGACTACTGTTGCGGTCAGGAATAAGCTTAGAAACCCTATCGGCATCAGACAAAGGAATATTTAATACGCGCGCCGTGTCACGCACAGCTTGTTTGGCCCCTAGCGTACCGAAAGTAACAATTTGGGCTACATGATCGTGACCGTATTTTTCAGCTACATAATCTATAACATCGCCGCGGCGCTTATCTTCAAAATCCATATCAATATCGGGCATCTCTTGACGTTCTATATTTAAGAAGCGTTCAAAGACCAGTTGATATTTAATGGGATCTATAGCTGTGATCTCTAAGCAACGAAGCACAATAGAAGAAGCGGCCGAGCCACGGATGCCATACTTTATATTTTTTTCTTTGGCAAAACGTATAATCTCCCAAGTCACCAAAATATAATCAGCAAACTTAGTCTTGTCAATAACATCCATTTCATATTCAAAGCGTTTTAGCACTTCGATAGAAGCATCTGGATAATACTTGGATAGACCAGGCAAAGCCAACTCACGCAGATAACTAATGGCAGTATAGCCTTTAGGTAAAGGAATGCTGGGTAGATCAACACTACCGAAATCCAACTCCAAATTGCATTTATCAGCAATTTCTTGAGTGGCGGCCAAAGCTTGTGGATATTCAGCATATTTAGCAGCCATTTCCTGCGGCGAGGCCAAATAATAATAGTTGCCGTCCATGCGCATACGATTTTCGTCAGTAACGATTTTGCCAGTGCCTACACACAAAAGCAAGTCTTGGAATTCAGCGTCTTCTTTGTTTACATAATGCAGATCATTAGTGGCAACCAGCGGTATGCCTAATTCTTTGGAAAGTTGTACCAATTTATAATTTACTTCTTGTAATTCTGGTATAGGATGCAACTGCAACTCAAAATAATAATCTTCAAAAATAGCTTTATGCCATAATGCCGCTTCTCTGGCTTCTTTAAGCTTATTGTCTTTTATAAGTTGGGGAACCTCTCCAGCTAAACAACCGCTCATAGCCACCAAGCCGGTAGCATACTCTTGCAAAAGCTTGCGATCTATGCGCGGACTGTAATAAAAACCATCCACCTGTGCAATCGTAGCCAGTTTAATAAGATTTTTATAACCATACTTACTTTTAGCCAAAAGAGTAAGATGATATGCCTTCTTATCGCGATTATCTATGCCGCCAGGCGCCACATAAAATTCACAGCCTAAAATAGGTTTGATACCAGCTTTTTTGGCTGCCTGATAAAATTTAATGACACCATACATAGCCCCATGGTCAGTTATAGCTAAAGCGTTCATGCCCATGTCTTTAGCTTTTTGACAAAGCTCCAGAGGACGGCTCATACCATCCAAAAGACTATACTCAGTATGCACATGAAGATGACAAAAAGACGAAACAGTGCCCTGTTCGTTTGTAATTTCGTTTACAGGTTGGTTCATAAATAATTCCTTAAGGGAAGACGCTTAAAATTATAACACAACAAAGAAAAAGAGGCAGTAAAATGACTACATTAAAAGTCTCAATTTATATGCTTATTTTTGCTTCAAAAGCTTAAATGCAAGCTTTACTAATGCAATAAAGATATGCTTTAAAATCTTTAACAGTGCATGCTCGTAATTGATGCCTAGAAATGTGTCGACTCAGATTTAATATATGCTATTTTCAAAAGATTATTTCTTGATCGCTGTTTTTGCTTTCATATACATCAATGTACTACGCCGAAGTCCTGTAAAAATCATAATGAGAGCACCTACAAAAGCTAAACTGCCAACAAGCATGCTCATATCCACCCAAAAATTTGATGGAAAAAGTGCTACTAAATAAGAGTCGGACGTAAAAACCCATGAGTTATTTTCTAGAAAAAAGAGTGAATGCAAAAAATTAAAGAGACTGTCAAAATCGGCAATGGCCAGCAAAGCGCATAAAGCTACGGCGGCGATAGTTCCTATACCACCACATATAAGCCAAGTATCAGCTTCTTTGAGTTTTCTTCTATAAGCAATAAATAACACTATGACGAAAGTAATAAGCAGTAAAACTATAGTACTGTATGCTAAACGCACCACATCTTTAACGTCTTTCATGTGCTCTTGTTCACGCACATCAAAAAGCATAAAAGTATCGCCCGAAAGATCGGTAACGGTGATTACCAAATATTCTTGATTATTATTAAAATATTTTTGTATTTCCGAAGCCGCTTTTTTAAGTTCATGCTCAGAAAGTTGCACGGTATCACTCACATTGTACTTATCAAAACCGGCAGTATATATAAAAGTCATATTAAAAAGCAGAGATGCCCCTAAAGCTAAAAAGAAAATAGGGGTAAACACAACAAAAAAAATATATGTATACCACCGAGCAAATTTTTGCAAGTCTACGTTCCTTTAGCTTTATTGTGGTATATTTTACGATTTTTGCTATGTAAGATGCAAAAACCACCGGTTATTTGCGCAACAAGGCTCAAAACACTAAAATAAATACACTAAAATTTTAAAGCAGTAAATTTATGCATAAAATCAGTACCCTATCCAACGGCCTACGCGTTGTGTCATCTTATATGCCACAGGCCACTTCAGTTACAATTTTTATATTTTTCGGCTGTGGTAGCCGTCATGAAACTAAAAAAGAAAACGGCATGGCTCATTTTATAGAGCATATGCTTTTTCGTGGCACCGACAAACGCCCCACTTCGCAAGACATCTGCGCAGAAATAGAGGGTTTGGGCGGTTTTCTCAACGGCGGCACCGATAAAGATTTCACAGAGTATTATGTAAAAGTGCCAGCAGATCGTTTTGCCACCGCCGTTAACGTATTGACCGATATGGTTTTACGTCCCAAATTCAGCCTGCAAGACATAGCCAAAGAAAAAGAGGTGATAGGCGAAGAAATTGCCATGTGTTATGACGACCACCAAGAGCGGTGCGAAATATTGATAGATTCAATTTTATGGCCTAACCACTCACTTGGCCGTAGTGTTGCCGGTAGCATAAAAAGCATAAATAATTTTAACGCTATACAACTACAGACTTTTAAAGATAAGTTCTACAACGCTGGTAATGCCGTTTTTTCGGTAGCTGGCAATATAAAGCATAAAGAGGTGACTAAAGCCGCAAAAACTCTATTAACTGTACTGCCCGAAGGCAATGCCCCTAAAGATAAGATTTTTAAAGAAAAAAACGATAGTCAATCTTTTATCGTAGATAAAAGAGAAACCGAGCAAGTGCATTTAACATTAGCCATACCAACTATCTCACGTCAAAACTCACAGCGCTATCAACTTGACATGCTTAATACTATATTGGCCGGAGGTATGAGCGGCCGTCTTTTCAGCCAACTGCGCGATAATCAAGGTTTAGTATATACCATTGAAAGTTATCAAATGCGCCATAAAGAGAGCGGTGTGCTAGCTATTTACGCTGCTACGCAACCTTCTAAAGCCTGTCAAGCTTTAGCTTCCATTATTAACGAAATCAAAAAATTGGCTATAGACGGCGTAGGCGAAGGAGAACTGCATAAAGCCAAAGAGTTAGTGCGCGGACGTTTAATATTAAAAGCAGAGAGTACTAAATCTGTAGCTGCTTCCAACGGTTCGCAACTACTTTTAAACGGTCAAATACTGGAAAATGACGATGTTTTGAACATTATAGAACATATCAGTGCCGCTGATATCCAAAATATGGCCGTATTTTTGCTTAAGCAACCTCGTAAATTAGCGGTGGTAGGCCACGTTTCAGATGAAAAAACTTTGCAAAAAATGCTGCGAGATTAAACAAGATTAAACTTAAAAAATCATAAACCAAAGAGAGTTAAAGCCCTCTTTGGTTTATAGAAGCATTATTTAATTTATTTTTCAGTAGTATCGTCTAATGGCAAAGTATTTTCTTTCGGCCCTTTGTTTACAGCGCGCCAAGACAAAAAACCAATCATAATAGGCGCTAAACCAGCTACCAGCCAACCCAATACGATACATGTGGCCCACAATATCTGCGACGAGTCTTCTTTGGCATCAACGACAAAATTAAACATGCACCATACGGCAAAAGCGGTTATTAAAATACCCCAAATTATTGGTATTACCACGACTACTGTAAAAGACTTTTTCATAGCAGTTTAGTCCCTTCCAATTCTATATATTATAACACAAGAAATAATGAGCCAAAAGCTTAGTTGTTACGTCGTCTATGTTATAGCTGCCAAATACCGTAAAGAGCTAGAGGACGTTTTTACTAAAGTTTTAAAGTGCTTTTTAGTATGCAAAAAAGAAAGGCCTAACATATGCTAGGCCTTTCTTAAAAATTATAGCAAAATTAGATCTTACTAAAACTTACATACCACCGGCATCGTTGGGCTGCGTAAGGTCAGTAAAGTTGGTTTTGACGTCAGCCACTAAAGACTCTGTGATTAACACCATACAGGCAATAGAGGCAGCATTTTCCAAAGCAGCACGCACCACCATGGTAGGATCAATGATACCCATAGCTACCATATCGCCAAACTCATCGGTAGCAGCATTGTAGCCAGAACCTTTTTCGCATTCCAAAACCTTAGCAACAATAACAGAACCATCTTTGCCGGCATTTCTGGCAATCCAGTATACAGGCTCAGTTAGAGCTTTCTTGACTATAGCCACACCAGCTTCCTCATCTTCAGGAAGTTTAAGGTCTTTAAGGGCTTCCATGGCATTCAAAAGGCCAACACCGCCACCGGGCAAAATACCCTCTTCCACAGCAGCGCGGGTAGCAGAAAGAGCGTCTTCAACACGAGCTTTGCGCTCTTTCATTTCGGTCTCAGTAGCACCGCCCACAGCAATGACGGCTACGCCGCCAGCCAAAGCAGCTTGTCGCTCTTGCAGTTTTTCTCTGTCAAAAGCAGAATCGGTTTCGCCGACCTGTACTTGAATTTGCTGAATCCTGTCTTGAATCTCTTCAATTGAGCCTTTGCCTTCAATGATAGTGGTCTTATCTTTGTTGGATACGATCTTGCGAGCGCGTCCTAAATCTTCTTCAGTAAGAGAGTCAAGCTTACGACCGGTATCTTTGGAAATGACGCGACCGCCGGTAAGTACCGCCATATCGGCCAACATGGCTTTTTGTCTGTCACCAAAGCCGGGAGCTTTAACTGCCAAAACATTTAGGCCACCGCGCAGTTTGTTAACAATAAGGGTAGCCATAGCTTCAGGCTCGATATTTTCGCAGATGATAACGATATTTTTAGAGATCTGAGTGATTTTCTCCAAAGCAGGCACCAACTCGGCTACGGTCTCAATCTTGCGATCAGTCATCAAAATGTATGGGTCTTCCATGACAGATTCCATACGAGCTGTGTCAGTCACGAAATACGGGGATAGATAGCCGCGGTCGAACTGCATGCCTTCTACATAATCGACATAATATTTAATGCCGCGTGATTCCTCAATAGTGATAACGCCATCTTTACCAACTTTTTCCATAACATCGGCAATAAGATCGCCGATTTCAGGATCTTTAGCGGTAATGGTAGCCACTTGTACTATCTGTTCTCTGCCCGAAACAGGTCGGGAAGCTTTGCGTAAAGCAGCAACCAAAGCATTGGTTGCTGTTTCTACGCCGCGTTTAACAGCGATGGGCTCAGCGCCAGCGGCAATATTGCGGAAAGCTTCGTTGATAATAGAGCAAGCCAAAATAGTAGAAGTGGTGGTGCCGTCTCCGCAAGCATCGTTGGTTTTAGAAGAAGCTTCTTTAACTAATTGAGCGCCCATGTTCTCAAAGGGATCGGGCAGATCAATGTCGCGGGCAATGGTTACACCGTCGTCAATTACCAAAGGTGCGCCCCAAGGTTTAGCCAAAGCTACAGGATGTCCTTTGGGTCCGAGAGTAACTCTAACGCAGGCGCCGAGAGTATTAACGCCCCTTTTTAGAGCATCACGTACGGCGTCGCCGAAAATAATCTTTTTAGCCATTTTAACTCCTAATGATTGATATAGATTGTTTTATTTTTAATTGAAAACCAGTACTTAAAGCCAAATTATTTAATTTTGCGGGCAATAATTTGATGTTCAGGCATAATGACAAAGGTTTCGCCATCTACAATAACTTCGGCAGTATTCCCGAATTTGGGGTAGACAATGTAGTCGCCGACCTTAAGAGTCATAGCTTCGCGTTTGCCGTTAGGATCCAAACGACCAGAACCAACAGCCACTACTTCACCTTCTGAAGATTTCTCTTGAGCAGCATCCGGAATATAGATGCCACCTCTGGAAATAGTTTCGGTTTTGGGTTTTATGATCACCATGTTCATCAAGGGCTCATAAGGAAAAGCCATTTTTCGTGTATCCTCCTTGCAATATTTTGTGTCTTAATTTATTAATTATTAAGTTTTTAACGTTTGTTAGCAATCAACCCTTTTAATTGCTAACATAGAACATAATAGCGCAAAACTTGGATGGTTGCAAGCCCTAAAACAAGCTATTTTACACTTTTTTAGAATTTGAACAGCTTTTTGTTAACTTTTTTAAAAATATTTAGTACCGACTTTTTAATCGTCACCTGCAATCAATTACTCTTGCACAAGCAAGTCTTTTAAGCCATAATATAAAAACTATGGCAAAGACAAAATCAAATAAACTAATTACTAAAGCCGCTTCATGCCCTGTTAAAAAGGAGTCTGAAAAAGCAATAGCTACTAATAAAAAAGCTTATCATAACTATCATGTATTAGATGGTTTGGAGGCTGGTTTGGCTTTACAAGGTACTGAGATTAAGTCCTTGCGCCGCGGCAAGGTTTCCATAAACGATGCTTTCGTGCGCGAAGAAAAAGGGCAAATGTGGCTATATAATGCTCATATTGCTCAATACGAAAACCGAGGTTATGCCGATCACGACCCTACACGACCACGTAAACTTCTACTACACAAAAAAGAAATGGTAAAACTTAAAGCGCAAAGTCAAGAAAAAGGATTAACCATTGTAGTCACCCGCCTATACTTTAAAAGGCATTTAGCCAAAGTTTACATAAATCTAGCCAAAGGAAAAAAATTATACGATAAGCGTGAGGGTATAGCTAGCCGTGATTGGAGTCGTAGCCAAGAACGCATACTGAAGAACAATTAAAAATACACATAAAATACCCATTTTCACTATGCCGTGTGTCATGGTGAAATATTACAAAAACAAATCCCGCCAAAATGTGTTATAATAAAGTATCGGTTAAAAACCTTAAGGGGACGCGTGGTCTCGACAAGGTGGCATTGTACTGACATTGCAGGTAGAGGTCGCCATAACCGCTTTAAAAAAATGGCAAAAAATAGTTGTCAATAAACAACCCGTTTTAGCCGGTTAATAATACCGTGCTCATCTTGTTGGTCCTTTTTTCGGCAGGGCTTTCTAAGGTGCTAAATTAGCCGAGATACGTTTTATCGCTGGCTCTTAGCTTTAAAATCAAGATTTAATGAGCAGTAGGCCAAAAAACACTTGTTGCCGTGGGTTTGAGGCTGAATTTTAACAGGCAAATAAACTTGTAGCATATGCAGGCAATGTTATTTTGGACGGGGAGTTCGACTCTCCCCCGTCTCCACCAGGAAATTCAAAAAGCGCGCAAAATTTTGCGCGCTTTTTCCCTATTTATCTAACAAAGCGGTACAAAAATTGATGTCTTTCAATCATTGATACAAAAAATACAATAACGACATTTTCGTATTTAAACACCTTTGTATTTAAGCAGTTTTCACTTCGCTTTTAGTATCATTTATCCAAGAATCGCGGTCTTTTATATCCCGATCAAAAAGCAAGCGGTTTATAAAAAGCTCGCCAAACGGCGTATTTTGCGAAATGAGACGTCTTTTAACAAAGAGGCGACGGCTAAGACCTAATAATGCTATAAACATTATTGGTAAATAAACCGCAAAACCGTCGCCGGCGTAACCAAAAACAAGCGGCAGAAGAGGTATGGACAAAAAAGCAATGAATACTCCCAACGGCTGATTTTTAAAGATTGGTGTAAAAACAGCAAATACGATGAACAGTAAAGTAAGTCCGCTCCAGATATTGGCGGCTAAAATACCTCCCATAGAAGTCGCTATGCCGCGTCCGCCTTTAAAGCCAAAAAAGATGGGGAAATCATGACCTATAACGGCAAATAAAGCCACCCATAGCTGTATGGCAATATCAAAACCTAAAAACTTGGTTACAAGAACCGGCACTACACCTTTTAAAGTGTCTAAAAGAAAAACCAAAGCAGCCATTTTAACGTCTTTAGTGGAAGCTAATACATTAGAGGCGCCAGGATTACCGGAGCCGGACGAACGTAAATCCACGCCTTTGCGGTTAGTAAAAATAGTTGCGAACTGTATTGAACCCAAGAGATAAGCACCAATGAAAAGCAAAATAAATTCCCAAGTCATAGTTTTTATTTATTCCTTTGGTTGGCTTTTTTAAGTAAATCCACAATATAATCGGGAGCGCCGCCGGCTCCCAAAGGAGCACCGGCTCTATCTTCACCATGAAAATCGCTACCGCCGGTTGGTATCAGTTGATATTCATGGGACAAGTCCAAAAGCTCCTGCTTTTGTTCTTCGCTGAATTCACCGTAATAAGTTTCTATGCCCGAAAGAAAAGGCAATAAACTTTCAACGAGCGTCCTATAATTGCGTATAGTAAAAGGATGGGCCAAAACAGCAATGCCGCCGGCCTGACGTATCATCTGACAAGCTTCTTTGGGAGTAACCTTCAAACGATCCGCGTAAGCCGGACGGCCTTCGGCTAAATATAAATCAAAAGCCGTCACTATATCTGGCACAAAGCCTAACTCTACCATAGCCGCAGCCACATGCGGCCGCCCAATGGTAGCATCACCAGCTATTTCAGACACCTTTTCAAAAGGTATATTGATATTTAGTTTATGCAGCTTGTGCAGGATTGCTTTAGCGCGATCTTGGCGCGCTATTTTCATTTTTTCCAGATTTATAGCAAATTCTCGGTTTTCATAATCTATAAAATAACCAAGCACATGCGCTAAACCGCCGGTAAAATCGGTGGATATTTCGACACCCGGGATAACTTCTATTTCGTAAAGTTTGGCAACTTGTATGGCTTCTTTTAAGCCAGCCACAGTATCGTGATCGGTAACGGCAATTGTTTTTAAACCAACATCTTTGATCTTGGCAATGATCTCTTTAGGACTATACATACCATCGGATGCTGTAGTATGTATATGTAGGTCTATCATACTGTTACCTCTCTTCGCACGCGCTCTATTTTTAGAGCCAGGCCACTTTTTTCGTCTACTTGCACAAACACACCATTGACAATCTGATGACGGTCTTTAGCTACCGGCAGACGGTTTTGGATACCAGTGGTAAAACGCTCTATAACATCTTTAGGCTCATTGCCTAAAACCGAATGGAAAGAACCCACCATACCCACATCAGTGATATAGGCCGTACCTTTGGGCAAAATTTGTTCATCGGCAGTAGGTGTATGCGTGTGAGTACCCAAAACAGCTGATACACGTCCGTCAAGATAGTAGCCTAAAGCGCGCTTCTCGCTAGTAGCTTCAGCATGCAAATCCACGATAATTATTTTGGGCAACTCTCTGTGCTCACTAAAAAAAGCGTCCATAGTGTGGAAAGGACAATCGAAAGCACCGTTTATAAACACACGACCCATAATGTTTATTACGACCACTTTATTCTTAATCCAAAAGCCTTGACCTACAGTACATTTGGGATAATTGAGCGAACGAACAACCGGCATATTGCTATCGGCCAGAGCTTCCTGCATC
>Ga0123353_10009603_pt1 | contig 13385 bp, 12 predicted proteins | sample TergutLab28metaG_3_FD_92763 | JGI IMG/M metagenome (GOLD analysis project Ga0123353, IMG submission 92763) | Labiotermes labralis P3 segment gut microbial communities from Petit-Saut dam, French Guiana - Lab288 P3 | ecosystem: Host-associated > Arthropoda: Insects > Digestive system > Gut ... | reverse complement strand
CAACTTTGTGTTCCTTGTGTCACCCTTTGTGAACTTTGTGGTTCAATCGTTTGACCACAAAGTTCACAAAGATTTTCACAAAGAACACAAAGGAAAAAATCGCGTATTTTCACGAAGGATGATGGAATCACTTTGTAGTAGGAGTTTATTCACTGCCCGGAAATCGTCGTTCTCCGCGTGGCTCACGAACGGGTTTGGCTTCGCGGATGTCGTTTTTCAAATTCGTCGGGGCACCCATTCCCGGCACCCGGTCGCCATGCGGTGGTGGGTTCGGCTTCGTCACCTGCGGTTTTCAGCAGACCGGCCAGAGCTTTTTTCAAGTAATCCGGCGTGTCTTGTTTGATCTGTGCGAGCTTGGCCTTTTGTTCCGCCGTCAATAGCGTGTCGAGTTTGCTTTTCATTTTGTCAAAAGATTTTTGCATCGGTTCCCGCATATGATCGCTGATTTTCTGCATGACATCACGTATTTTACGACGAACCACGTCTTTCTCTTCTTCCGTTTCCGCTTTTTCCATTTCCTCGAACAGAGCGTCCTGTTCGGCATACAGTTCCGCATATTCTTCTCTCATGACAATATCAATGCCTACGAACTCCGTGAGAACTTCTTTTTGTAGAGCGACAAGTTCCGACAACTGTGCCTCCGTCATGGGAACAACATCCGGGAAAATGAAGAGTTGTGTAATGTCACCGACAGGGATTTCGTTCGCCTTAAATGATTCCGGAAACAATTCAGTTATCTGATATAAGCGCAACGTCAGTTTGGCATACTGGTTTTCGGTAAAGAAATTGGCCGCTTCCGTCCTCATGTCATGGAACATCGGTGAAAGGATAAGGTCAAAGTAGCCGTCAACGTATTCGACGTAATTTTCGCGAGTGGCGGGATTGAAACGCCTCTCAAATTCCTCGACTGCCTGTTGATAAGGCTCGAACACACCGGCCAGATTGACGCCTAATTGCATCAGTTCCGCTTGGGTGATGTCAACATCGGCGAAAAATTGTCGAAACAATTCCTCTTCGCTGATTTCCTGCGAGAAACCAACATTCGCCTCCGAGACCAGGCACAAAACGAGGATTCCCAAAATCCAATGTCGCATTTCATTCTCCTTCATGATGGTTGTTGTGACATGTAACGCAATCCGATTGGCAGAAGTTATCTGTTTCACTAAACTCACCAAGATTAATTTTTTTCCAATATTTCCTCACTCGCTCCAAGCAGTATGAATGAAAAAGATTTGCCTATCTCACCATCATATCACGAAACGCAACGAAGGGGTGCGAGTCGTCTGCGATGATTTTGCCGCCGGAGATGATGTCGGTCAGTTTCGGGAAGAACATCACGCCGAAGGCCGGGTGTTTTTTGTGGCGGATTCCGGTGACCGTGTCGTCGTTGATGTTGACGTGCGTGACTTCGAGCGAATCGCTCAACGCCGCCGGGTCGAGCGAAAAACCGTGATTTTGCGAGGTGATCGCCACCTTGCCGGTCGATTTGTTGAGCACCGGCATCCCCGACCCGCGATGCCCGACCTTCAGCCGCCGCGTTTTGGCACCCGAAGCCAGTCCCAGCAGCAAATTACCGAAACACAAACCCATCATCGGAACCTTACCCAGCAGTTGGCGGACGGTTTCGACTGCGTTCGGCACGGCGTTCGGGTCACCGGGACCGTTGGAAAGCAGCACGCCGGCAGGTTTTTCGGCCAGCACCTCGCCGGCCGTCGTCGAGCAACCCGGCATGATGCGCACGCGAAAGCCCATGCTCCGCAAAAACCTCGCGAAACTCCAGCGCAACCCGAAATCCAGCACGACGACCAACGGCGCATCGTCGGGAACATTCTCCGCAATGTCGGCCCCGAATTGCATACGATAATCCGCCCAGGAACCGAGCGGCTCGTCCCAATCGCGGATCGTTCCTTCAGCGGCACGTTCCGCCGGATGCTGTTCTGCGATGCCCGGCCTGCCGGTACTCCGGCCAGACAACTCGCGCACTTTTTTGAGAAGCGACGCATCATCTTCATCGAGCGTCGAGACGATCGCCCGCATTTCGCCACGGTCGGCGATGCGGCGAACGATCGCCCGCGTGTCCAGTCCCATCAGACCGACTTTGTCGAATCGCCGCATGTAGTCTTCAAGCCTGGCCTCGCTGCGGAAATTGCTGGCCGTGCTGCTGAGACTGCGGATGATGAGCGACGAGAGATGAATTTTCCGACTCTCGGCGTCCTCACTGTTGACGCCGTAATTCCCGATCTCCGGGTAAGTCATGACGACGATCTGCCCGGCGTTGTTCGGATCGGTGATCGCCTCCTGATAACCGCACATCGACGTTACGAAACAAATCTCCCCTTCCGCCTCGCCTTCCGCCCCGAACGCCTCCCCGACCCAAACGGACCCATCTTCCAGGACCAGCTTTCCGACTCTTTTTGTACTCAAAACAATATTACTGGTATTCATTATATGCTTCTCAATGCTCGCGTGTTACAGTATGGCTTCCGCAGGAAAAAATCAAGCCGTTCTTTGTTCCTAACCGGGAATTTTATTATAAGCCGGAATGGAGCGCAGCGCAATGATGGGATGCGTTGACCGGTTATCCATCGGATCATCCCGTCATTGCGCTGCGCTCCATTCCGGCATATATTTTCGGCGAAAGCCTAATATCCTAAATTCCCCAACAATAAACTTCCCCATTATAACAAAGAAGAGGGAATAGGGGATAGGGAATAGGGGATAGTATTTCTTGTTTCCTCACCCCTCTTCCCTCACTCGCAAAATCCATTTCATTCACATTGCCTTATCGAGATTTTCCGGTTATAATGCTTTCTTTATTGATTGATTGAAAGGATTTCCGAAGCCCCTTGTGGAAAAGGAATAGGGAAAAGGGGATAGGGAATAGGGATGAATAAAAACCCTATCCCCTATCCCCTCGCCCGTTTAGAAAAACCCCTCATCCCTCAATGAGCACCGTCATCGTCAAACCGGAACTTTGCAAAGCCTGCGGGCTTTGTATCGAATTTTGTCCAAAAAAAGTCCTTTCCAAGGGGAAAGCGATCAGCGGCATGGGGTATGAGTTCACGGTTTACGGCGGCGAAGGTTGCTCTGGTTGCGGTACATGTTTCTACGTCTGCCCGGAACCGGGGGCTATCGCAGTGGTGAGGGGTGAGGGGCGAGGGGCGAGGAGTGTGGAGTGTGGAGTTTTTTAACGCGAAACACATGAAATTTCGCAAAATACGCGAAAGGTGTTCGTCATATTTCGCGGACATTTCGCATGTTTCGCGTTAAAAAAATTTTGGCGGCACCATGTCAAAATCGTATCCCGGCGGGATCAAAAATTTCAAAAAATTAGGTCAAAACCACCATTTTGGCCGAATCGAGTCATTGATTTTATAGACGTAACATGAGAGTTGGCTAGGGATTAGGGGCTATGGAACAGATTTCTCGCCCCTCGCCCCCTCGCCCCTCGCCCCTCGCCCATGAAAAAACTTGTCAAAGGGAATGAAGCGGTCGTCATCGGAGCCCTCGTCGCGGGATGTGACGCCTATTTCGGCTATCCCATCACGCCGGCCAGCGAGATCGCCCATGCGTGTGCTGAGTATTTTCTGAAACTTGGGAAAATATTCATTCAGGCGGAGTGCGAAACGGCGTCCATTAATATGGTGTTCGGCGCGTCGGCGGCCGGATTGCGCGTGATGACGGCATCGAGCGGGCCCGGCATCAGCCTCAAGCAGGAAGGCGTTTCGTTTATTGCGGGCTGCGAGCTGCCGATTGTGATTGCCGACATCGTGCGTGCCGGGCCTGGTCTGGGGAACATCGGCCCGGAGCAGGGCGATTACAATCAGGTCGTCAAAGGCGGCGGGCACGGCAATTATCGCTGCATCGTGCTGGCTCCGAACAGCGTCGCCGAGATGTACGAGTTGACGATTCAGGCGTTTGAGCTGGCGGACAAATACCGCATTCCGGTTTACGTTTTGGCCGACGCGACGCTCGGCCAGATGATGGAGCCGATCGACATCGTGGAAATTCCCACCGGCACGGTCGGCAAGGAGTGGAAGCTGGATGCGACCTCCGCCACGAACGACAATCTGCACACGTCGATTTTTCTCGATTACGACGATCTGGAGGATTTGATTTTGCGTCTGGCCGCCAAGTACCGCAGCATCGAGGACAACGAAGCGATGGCGGAAGTTTATCTTGCGGAGGACGCCGAGCTGGTTTTGACCGGCTACGGAATCACGAGCCGCCTGCTGCGAACCGTCGTTGACCGGATGCGTACGGAAGGCCACAAAGTCGGCATGGTGCGTCCGAAAACGCTCTGGCCGTTCCCGAAACAGGCGTACTTCGAACACGTCAATCCGAACGCCGGGTTTCTCGTCGTCGAGCTGAGCCTCGGCCAATTCGCCGAAGACGTGCGGCTGGCTCTTCCGCTGAGAAAAGTTGATCTCCTCTACCGCGTCGGCGGTAATGTTCCGACGGAAGAGGAAATATTTGCCCGAACGATGGAGTGTTTGGTAGGGAGAATGCAGAATGCAGAATGATAGGACAAAGGGTTGCAACGCTCCCATTGGAAAGGGAGAAATCGACCCGTAACCCGTGACAGTCGCCGCATTGTGCGAGTGCTTTCCCCGGTTTGAATTTTTAGAAACGGCTTGAGCCGCTCATCATGAAAATCATCATCATCGGCAAAAACGGCTTGTTGGGCGGTGCTTTGATTCGCCACGCCGTTTCGCTCAATCTGTGTGAAGGCCAAGACTTCGTGTCGCTTGACTTGCCCGATTTCGATGTCACATCGCGGCGGTTTGTACTCGAAACACTGAACGAGATCCAACCGAAAGTCATTGTCAACGCGTCGGGCGTTACGATGATCGACTGGCTCGAAAAAAAATCGAACACCGCCCGAACGATTCACGTGCAAGGGACGGCGAATCTGCGCGAGGCCGCCAAACGAAACGATGCCCTGCTTGTGCAGATTTCCTGTGCTGAAGTGTTCGGGAAAGTTCAGAGTTCGGAGTTCAGAGTTCAGAGTCATCAAGACCACTCTGAACTCTGCACTCTGTGCTCTGAACTTGATACACCGGAACCCGTAAGCGTGTATGCGAAAACGAAGCTCGACGGTGAACGTGCCGCAAGCGAGGCACCGCGACATCTCATCGTACGGACCGGCCCGCTTTTCGGCCGGTCACACCAAGACAACAATAAGGTCGGCGGACACGGCAGCAGTCATCTGGTCGAAACGCTGTTGCGTTCACTGCGGCGGCCGGAGAAGATGAGTGTCGTCAACGACCTGTGGGCGTCTTACACTTGGGTGGATGATCTTGCCGGTGCGATTTTTGCCCTGATCGAACGCAACTGCACCGGATTATACCACGTTGCCAACGCTGGCATGGCCACGCCGTTGGACATCGCGCGGGAAATTTCCAACCAAACGGGAATCCGAAAGGAATATACACCAATCTCTGCAACGGATTACGGTTTTGTCGCCCCACGTGCAAGATGCACCGTACTCGACACCGCAAAATATGCCGCCGTCGAAGGCGTACCAAAACTTCCCGACTGGCCAACCGCCCTTGATGCTTATCTGGTTTCGAGAAATGTGATGTGAAACGAGGGAAGGATGCGTGTCGAGCAACAAGGCGTGATTGCCGTAACCATGCGGAATGACAAGTTGCTGGTCATCCGACGGTCGCGTTTTGTAATCGCACCGGGGAAACTCTGCTTTCCCGGGGGCGGCATTGAACCGGGCGAAACGCCGGAGCAGGCACTCCTCAGAGAGTTTCGCGAAGAACTCGGCGAAACAATCTTCCCGGTGCGACAAATCTGGGAAAGTTCGACAGAGTGGGGAGTACGCCTTTACTGGTGGCTCGTCCGCCTTGGAAAACCGTTCACGCTGACGCCCAACCCGCAGGAAGTCGAAAGCGTCTCATGGCTCAGCTTCGCCGAACTGAGAGAGCACCCCGACCTGCTGTCGAGTAATCTCCCTTTTCTTGACTTGTTTGCAGAACGGCTGGAATTGTTTCGGTGACGCGTTCCGCCATCCGCCGGGAAGGCCGTGACTCACCCTGCTGGCGGATTTGGTAAAGAGCTATGCGACATGTACGCAGAGCCAGACGAAATGGTAAAAGACCGGAGCGGCAAAACATAAGGAATCAATGCGGTCGAGTACGCCGTTATGTCCCTCAATGAGTTTGCCGAAATCGTCAACGCCGCGATCACGTTTGATGGCCGACATGGTCAGGTTTCCGGCAAATCCCATGATCGACACGAGAAACCCGCCCACGGCCGCCTGCCACCATTCGGGGAACGGTGTCACGCCCCAAAGCGAAGCGGCGAAAATCGCGTTGGTCGCCGCCCCGCCGAGAACGCCTTCCCAGGTTCGCGAACTGTTGATCGACGGAGCGACGACATGCCTTCGCGGAATGTGCGACCACAAATATTGAAATACATCGCCCGCCTGGACGATTAAAACGAAGAAGAACAACAATCTCAATGAACGTCCGGTCTGGTGATTGATCGGCGTTGGAGACGGTGTTGGAACAGTGGCGTTGTCTGGTTCATTGGTCAACTCGGCAGTGTTTGGATGGGTTTCATTGTTGTCAGAGGTGGTCGAAGGACCTGTTACGGTGTCTGCCGCAGCCTTGACAACCGGTTCCAGGGCATTGTCAACCAGTCTGCCCGGCATGACCCCGGCAACCTCGCGTGTCGTTTCCGGAGTGGGAAAGTGCATGGTCAGCAGTGCGGGGGCGAAGCTGAAGCTGTAAACGCAAATCAGGAGGCCGACCTGGATTTTGGCAATCCGTTCGAGAAAATGCTTTGCGTCTCCGGAAACAGCAATGGCCGCAGGGATGATCAAAAATGTATAGGCCGGAATGAATATCGAGAATACCTGGTAAGTCGAGACCACGAAATAACGCTCAAACCAGGCGGGATCAACCGCCACGAGCAGAAACTGGAACGGCGTACAAAGAAAAAAGACCCAAGACAACGTGTTGCTGTCGGCACGCCGGGTCGGAGTCAATGTGATGTATTCGCGAAGCGCCCAGAACGAAATCAAGCCGAACAACAATACGGTCATCATGTTGCCGAACATGAACGCAATGACAAGCATCCCGAAGAGCAGCCACCAGGCATGGAGACGCGAACGCAGTGTGTCGAATACGGCAACGTCAATACCGATGTCGCGCCGTTTGCGCAATAGGCGAACGAGGATGCTCACCAGTGCCAACACCAGCAAAACACCACCGAGAAACGCAATCGTATAGCGATCTTCCATGACTTTTCAAGTGTTTATCGTTTTTTGTTATCAGAGGGCTGATTGTTGACAAACTCAAAACCAACAACTAACAACTCTATTCGGTCAGTTACCGCGAAAATTGCTGGCACCAGAACAATGCTCCATTGGGCCCGCGATAGGAACCGATGCCGATCGCACCGTGACTGCGGTTCATCATGTTCCGGAAATGTCCCGCCGAATTCAGCCAGGCTACCACAACATCGCGACTGGAACGCTGTCCCATCGCAATGTTTTCGGCAAACCCGGAGTTTCCGTGCCGAAAAATACCGGTTCGTGCCATCCAATTCGCCTGCCGGCGGGCTGATTCCATCAAACGGCGGTCCAAACGCAGTGCCGGTAGCCCGCGCTTCTTGCGTTCCATGTTCGTCAATTCAAAAACCCGGCGTTCCGATTCCGTGAGAACGAGACCGTCAATGACCAGCGGTTTTTTGACCACCTCGGACTGGTTTGCGGTATCGTCGGCTGGCGGCGTTTGGGGTTGCGAATCAACGTCCGATTTCTCTTGATCCGATGGTTCGTCCGTTGAACCGGCAGTATCATCCACTGTTGCATTCGAATCGGTTTGTTCCGCAACTTCCGTCGGTTCGGTTGCTTCCGTCGGTTCAGCTACTTCCGTCGGTTCGGCTACTTCCGTTGGTTCAGCTACTTCTGTCGGTTCGGCTACTTCCGTCGGTTCGACCTGTTCGGTTTGATCCGTTGGCGCGTTCACCTCGTCTTCGTCGGCCATTACCAAGGGAATGAAAGTTGCATGGCAACTCAAAATCAATACGACACTCAAGACACAAGGCAAGATGAAAAGTTTTTTCATTTTTATTTCTCCAAAATCACTGCGACAATCATTCTGTCGCATCAGACAAACCGCCGACATGACAAGATCAACTCCGGCAGTTCTGAAAAGTTTCGTGGAATCCGAAAAAGGACAAGTGATGTTGTTATAATGAGGGCTTGTGTGAAAGTTCAGAGTTCAGAGTGATTCTTACTCTGAACTCTGAACTTTCACGCATTCACACTTTGCCCAATTTTCTAAGACCTTCGAAGCATCCCTTGATGGTAGCGACCGGGTCTGCTCCGGTTTCATGCTCGACGATGTACCACTCCGTACCGCCAACCGTTTCACAAAGTTCAAAAAATACGGGCCAATCGACTTTATCATCACCAATGACCGCATCGTTATTGCCCCAGGGTTTCAGGTGAACGGTCGTTGCACGTCCTGGATAGCGTTTCAGCGATTCGTACGGGTCGCCGCCGCCGCCGAGCATGTTACCGGCATCGACTTGCATGACGACTTCTTTTTTTGTTTGCGAGAAGAAACGATCCCACGGGGTCGTGTCGCCAACCTTTCTCACATCGCCTCCGTGCGCATGAAAACCGACAAGCATCCCATGTTCAGCCGCTTTATCGGCCAGTTCATTGAACAAAAACGCCGTCATTTGGCCGCCATCTCTTGTTTCAAGAGCTTTATCCAAACCTCCCGGAACGATCAGGAATTTGTTGCCCAAAATCTTGTTGTACTCGACCGTTTTCTTGAACTCGTCACCGAGCAACGTTCCGAGTCCCGTGTGGGTTCCGCAACAAACAAGGCCGTTGTCATCCATCATTTTCTTTAACTCTTCGGCTTTTTTTCCGTAGTAGCCTGCGTACTCAACGCCTTTGTATCCGATTTCACCGATGGCCTTGAGCATGGCACCCACATCTTTGGCCGCTTGTTCGCGTACACTGTAAACCTGTACGCCGATCGGGATTTTCTTTGCTTCGTCGGCAGCGCGAACGACCTGGCTCAAACCTTGCAGGGACATGCCGAGCGCGGCAACGCCCGCACCTGTTTTCATAAAATGACGTCTGTTCATCTTTCAACTCCAATTTTTTTTGTGGTGAGAAACATGGGAGAGTATCATAAAATGACCTTACCTACCCTTATTTCAAATAAAGATACTATTTGTATTATATAGAAGATTTGTACGGTGTAGAAGAGCGGCGTGGTCTGAGAAAAATAAAAAAATTGTTCCAAGCAACGAACATATTGGTTATTTTATCTGTATTATTTGTGTTGTATATGTAGCATTTTGATGGTTTTGCAATTTTTTATTGTATATTGGTTAGTGTCTATTGATTTTTTAGAATTTAAAAAAAATATTTCTTACACGCCGAAAAGAAAAAATAATCGATGTGAAATTCTATTTTCGCACTTTCATTTATTGGGTAACACTGACAAGCGGAATATTGCCCAGTGGAGCGATGCTGCCGGAGTAGATTTGAGCTTGCGGCCAGCCTTTGCCGCCGATGGCCGGGGCGTTCGTATAAATCACGTTGACCTCTTGCAACACGGATGGAAGCACGGTGCGAAATGCATCACGCACACGTTTGGGCACATCGCCTTTCGTGCCCCACATCGGAAAAATCGGTCCCGGTGGTGTTGGGAGGTTCGGGTTGGCGGTCAATTCGCGGATTAAACGGTTCGACAATTTTTCTCGCGAATCAAAGTCCCATAAATCGGCGGAAAGCTCGACCATTTTCCCATTCGCCTGAAATTCCAGATCGCAACGATCCGTCTCTTCATGATAACGAATGTAAAAAATCCAGACGGTGATGTGACTTTCCAGCGCATCGGCACTTTTTCTCATGACGACATACGACTGCGCGAATTGCTCGGCCTTTTGACGGCGTTCCGCATCGCTTATCTCAATAGTCGATGCCACTGAATTGTCGGGACTGTCGGATTGTCGCACCATCGCGAGAAAACGGTCAACATCGATGATATTCTCGAAAGCCGAAACATACGCCTTTTCGCGTTCGACCAGGTCTTGCTTGATACGCTGCTGTTCATCGTTTTGCCGTTCAATCCGCCCTTCCAATCCGGTGATGCGATTCTCACGTTCCGCAATGCGCTCTTCGCGCTCGGTGATAGCGAGTTCGCGCAGACGGTCGCTTTCCTGCAAGTTCTGCCGCATTTCCTCCTGCATTTGCCGGATGCTTTGATCGGCATTCAACTCGACACGCTGCGATTGTTCAGTCAAAAGCAGGCTTTGCGCGAAGAACAGGAGCATAATCAAATCCAAAAGCGGCGTCAGGTTCATCACCAGTCGTCTTTTGCTCATGACGTACCCCCGTTATCTTGCGAGCGATTTCGCCGCGATTTTTTCGTCTTTCGATCCGTTTGCGGTTGAGTAACCGCGTTGACCTTCTCGCGTGAACGATGCGATCTCTGTCGCATGGCAATCAGATGCAGCACTTCGTCAAGCGATTTTCGGGCCGTTTTTTCCAACTCGTAACATTTCTGCGTGCCCGACTCGATGAACACCGCATTGATGACCGTGAACCCGACGGCAAACGCGATACCGTAAATCGTCGTCCAGATGGCCATTCCGAAATTTTCCGTGACCGAAGTGAGAATGGCCGCCGATTGATCCGATACTTCCTGCGCTGCACTGAATCGGCACGCAATGGCCACGACCGTTCCAAGGATACCGAGCATCGGAAACATCGGGATGAGGTCGAAAAAGAGGTTGAAACAGGTTCGCATCCATTTATTGTAGGCGTAAATCGAATGTGCCTTTTCGTTGGTCAGCTTGTAGTATTCCTCTTTCAGCGACTCCTGGTTTTTGTCGTCGAGTTTTTTCACGTACTCGACGCGGAACGTGTGCATGAGGTGCTCGACCTGCAACCAGCGACTGAGCATCGACGACGGTTTGCTGCATTCCTTGAGTACGTCGCTACGGAACCAGCGGTCGATCTTTCGAAGATAACGGCGGTTGTACGCGACCACGATCAAGGCCAGGAATAATTCGAGCACGGCCACGCCGAAAATCACTTCGGAAAAATGATCCCTCAGCGTTGTCAAAACCACTTCCCACGAGGGCAGATTGTCTTTCAACTGTTGCAGCAATTGCTCCGGCATGGTGATGTGACTTTCAAAGTGTCGTTATGGCTGAAGCGAAACTCTGTCGGTTTCGATGTCATTCTGTAATTCCGCATAGATCAATTTTGCTTTTTTCAATTCCTCTTTCCACTTTTCCTCATAACGCTCAATGGAGTCCGGCAAAAGAAGATAATGCACTTCCTTGATGCCTTGATCTTTCAACTGTTTGATAAAGTCGGCGAATTGATCTGCGTCATGCCAAACGATCTTGTCGTCCGAGACACCCCGGCGACCGAGGAAGAGTTTTACAATATTGGACGGTTTGGGTAAAGATTGTACAGAAGTTGCAGTTGAATTTCGTTCGTGCAAATCCGGAGATTGTTGTGACTCTGGATGTTGGTTATCAACGCTCGGTTGTCCACTTACTGGACCGGCACCGTTTTCAGGTCCCACGCCGAATTTCAAATCCCAACTTTTGACAATAATAAACAAAGCAAGCAAAACCAAACAAAGCAAAACAAAAAAGGCTTGGTCGAATAAATTTCTTAATCTCTTGATTACGCTCATCGTTTTCACTCAACGGCTTGTTGAAATCAGATGAAAATATTTTCGTATCCGTTCACGGGCATTGGACCACGCTGGGGCGTGTACTAAGGGAGTAAGGTTTTGGGGAAAGTCACTTTGTTTCTAAGGGATTTGCTGTCAATACCCTTAGTAACAACGCGAAAACCACCTCAAGTCACACCCTGAGTGACTCGAAGTCTCCAGATAACACGTGAACTGATACATATTTTCATGGAACAGAATTCGTTAATCATATAACTATCATACATTATACCATTTGCCATGTCGAGACAATGGAATCTTGAAACGATGATTTTTGATAATCTTCCTTGACATAAAAAAACGCGGCGTTGTATGTCGCCGCGTTTTGGTTTTGGAACGTAAAATCAATATTGATTATTGGCGGATTCGCTTTTGCACATCAATTTCGAGAACACCGAACGTTTGTTCATGGCGTTGAACCGTCATGCTCAAAGCATGTAACATGCGTTTTGCGGTGAAAAAGTTCGTAATCACCCGCTGCGTGACCGGAATCGGCGTGGTCGGAATACCGAGTGGCTGCGGATTGAGGCCAAAGTCAATGATCAATTCTTCCGGCGTGCCGGTGACGCGGCAAAAATTCGCATAACTTGCGATGACTTTGGAATCATCGATTTGAATTTGTGCGCGTTGTTGCTGTTGTTCGGGCTGTTGGACTTCGGGTTGTTGGACTTCAGGATTTTCTGACGACACGTTTCTCTCCTTTCGGAAGATAAGATGTTAATTCAAATTCAGCGTAAACTCAAAGACGACAATATCTTGTGATTACCTGACAAACTTTGCATGGCTTTGGTTATTTATGCTCGAAAAACAAATACAAGTTATATGTTTTTTCGGCGAAAATAGCATTGGAAGTTTTGAAAACTGATAAATATCAGTATATTCATTATAATCATCAATTTCAAAACACCAATGGGGATACCATTAATGCAATATATCACCTTTTACGTGCAACTAAGGAAGTTTTTCTAACAAAACCATAAAATTTTCCAAAAAATATTGTCGAACCACTTTTCAGATCGAGTATCAGATGATTGAATTGTTGATTATAACCATCCATGACAACTCAAACAATAGAACGAAACGTCAACCATTCATGTCCCAAATTTTAAACATCCCTGAGCTTCACGGGCTTGATACGCGGCATAACCTGGTCCGGATTCCGCCGGAGTTGGATATTCCGTTGACCGGTCGCGTGCGGCGGATCATCGACACGCAGGCATTTCGGCGGTTGGCCAGGGTCAGCCAACTCGGGTTGGTTTCGCTCGTTTACCCGGCAGCGCACCACACGCGATTCGAGCATTCGCTCGGCGTGTATCGGCTGGCTTTGCTGTTCCTCAAGCAAATCGCGCATGACGAACGGTTCTCGCAATTGCTGTCAGCCCATCATGCCGAAACGTTCATCGTCGCGGCACTCCTGCACGATCTGGGGCATTGGCCATTCTGCCACCCGATTGAAGACCTCAATCTGCCCGACATTCCCAAGCATGAGCAATTCGTCGAAAATTATATCGTTGACGGTGAGATCGCCGACCTGCTGCGCGACGATTGGGACATTGAACCGCGAGAAGTCATCGCGCTGATTAACAAACAGGGTCACGATGCGGCGACGAATCTGCTCATCAGCGTGTTGTCCGGGCCGATCGACCT
>Ga0123353_10009601_pt1 | contig 13385 bp, 10 predicted proteins | sample TergutLab28metaG_3_FD_92763 | JGI IMG/M metagenome (GOLD analysis project Ga0123353, IMG submission 92763) | Labiotermes labralis P3 segment gut microbial communities from Petit-Saut dam, French Guiana - Lab288 P3 | ecosystem: Host-associated > Arthropoda: Insects > Digestive system > Gut ... | reverse complement strand
CATTACAATCCGAAAATCGTCCCCGGCTGCGTCTATTCTTCGCCGGAAATAGCGGCGGTCGGCATGACGGAAAAACAGGCTGTTGACGCGGGCATGGAATATTCAGCCGGAATATTCAGCCTCGGCAATAACGGGAAATCTCTCATAGACGACGCCGGAGGCGGTTTTGTCAAAATAATCGCGGACAAACGGCTTGGGGAAGTCTTGGGAGTTCACATAATCGGTTCCAGGGCAACCGAGATGATCGGCGAGGCGGCGCTATGTATGAGTATGGAGGGAACGGTGGAAGACATTTCCAACACGATTCACGCGCACCCGACAGTCGGCGAAGCGATCGGTGAAGCGGCTATGTCTGTTTTCGGCAAACCGCTGCACGGAGTATAAACCTACAGGGAGTGGTCATTGATTATGAAAGCTCTGAAGAAATCTCTAAAATCCAAGAACAGGGAAGAAATGCTCGGCCTTTTGAGGACGATGGTTCGCATCCGCACCTTTGAGGAAACGTCGGCGAAGCTGTTTTTAGACGGCAAAATCGTCGGCTTCCTGCACCTGTACAGCGGCCAGGAGGCGATTGCCGCGGGAGTTTGTTCATGCCTGCGTGATGACGATTATATAACAAGCACGCATCGCGGCCACGGGCATTGCCTGGCGAAAGGCGCGGATATCAACCGGATGATGGCCGAGCTGCACGGCAGGGTTACGGGATACTCAAAAGGCAAAGGCGGCTCAATGCATATCGCCGACATATCGAAAGGAATTATCGGGGCCAACGGCATTGTCGGCGCGGGCATACCGATTGCGACCGGCGCGGGCTTCGCGCAAAAATACAGGGAAACCGACGGCGTGGCGGTCACGTTCTTCGGCGACGGGGCTTCCAACCGGGGCACCTTTCACGAGGGGCTGAACATGGCGTCGGCCTTGAATCTGCCTGTAGTGTTTGTGTGTGAGAATAATCAGTTCGGCATGTCCACGCCGTTTTCGTACCATTCGAAGAATAAGACGATTTCGCAGCGCGCCGCGGCTTACGACATGCCGGGCGTAACTGTTGACGGCAACGACCCGGTTGAGGTCCGTGACGCAGCGGCGACGGCGGTCGGTCTCGCCCGTTCGGGCGGCGGTCCGACTTTGATCGAATGCCTGACATGGCGGCATTACGGACATTTTCTCGGCGATTCCGCACCGTATAAAAAACCTGAAGATGAGGCGAAATGGCGGGAAAAAGACCCGATTCCAAACTTTGAAAAACGTCTGGTCAAGGACGGCGTCGCCGATGGCGCGGATATAGAAAAGATATATGCGGAAGCCGAAGAAGAAGTGACGGCTTCGATCCGGTTCGCCGAGGACAGCCCTTACCCGGATGTCGGCGTAATGTATGAAGACCTGGTTTTTTAGGAGGCGATATGTCCAGAATAATTAACTACACACAGGCAATACGGGAAGCGCAGGATATTGAAATGGCCCGCGACCCGAACGTTTTCATCTGCGGCGAGGATGTGGGCGTATACGGAACGGCATTCGGACAGACAAAGGGCCTTTTTGAAAAATACGGCCCGATGCGTGTTCTGGATACGCCTTTAAGCGAAACGGCGATCACAAGCCTGGGCGTCGGCGCCGCCGCCGTCGGGCTGCGCCCTATCGTCGTGCACGACTTCATGGATTTCATGGGCACCTGTATGGATGAAGTGTTAAATCAGGCGTCAAAACTTGCGTGGATGGTCGGCGGCCAGACAAAGCTGTCCCTGGTGATCAGAGCCCAGGCCGGCGCAGGAATCAACGCCGCGGCGCAGCACTCGCAGAGCCTGGAATCATTTTTTACACACATGCCAGGCATGAAAGTCGTAGCCGCGTCTAATCCGGCTGATATGAAGGGGCTGCTTGAATCCGCCATCAGGGACGACAACCCGGTTATGGTCATCGAAAACAAGACGCTGCTCGGAATGGAAGGCGATGTCCCGGAGGGCGAGTATCTGGTACCGATCGGCAGGGCGAATATTGCCCGCGCGGGCGGCGACGTGACCGTCGTGTCTTACGGCATGATGGTGAATGTGGCCCTGAATGCGGCTGAGATTCTGGCGTCGGAGGGGATAAACGCGGAGGTAATAGATATCCGCAGCCTGATCCCGCTTGACAAGGAGGCCATTTTTAAATCGCTTGCCAAGACCAACCGGCTTGTAATTGTGCATGAGGCCATAGGCTGTACCGGGTATGGCGCTGAAATCGCGGCTGTCGTTGCCGAGGAGGCGCTGGATTATCTCGACGCGCCGATCGTTCGCGTCACGGCGCCGTTTACGCACTGTCCCTTCTCTCCGTCCCTTGAAAAGGAGTATGTTCCGAACGAGGCCAGAATAATCCGCGCGGTGAAATCACTGATATAGACGAGGTGAGCGAAAATGGCTGAACAAATACTGATGCCCAAGCTTGGATTGACAATGAAGACCGGAACCGTCGTCAAATGGTTTAAGGATGAAGGCGATCCGGTGGCTGACAAAGAGCCGGTTCTGGATATAGAGACGGAAAAACTGAGCAGTCAGATCGAGTCTCCCGCATCGGGCGTTCTTATAAAAAAGATCGCCGCCATCGGTCAAAAATATCCTGTTTCCTGTGTACTTGGATATGTCGGCAGTCCGGGAGAACAGGTCGAAGCTGTCGCTGCCGCCGCAGTGGATATTCCGGTCGGGTCTGACGAAAAACCGGCCAAAACTGCCGCGATCTACGCGCCGGGTCCCGGAGTTCGGGTCTTTATATCGCCTGTCGCTAAAAAACTGGCGTCAACTCTCGGCATTGATTATAGAAAGATCAAAGGAACAGGGCCGAACGGGCGCATCGTCAAAGCCGATGTCCGGAAATTTGCGGAAAGACCGATGCCGGCCGTAGCGGATAATGAAAATGAAGGGTATGAGATCATCCCTTATACCGGGATACGCCGGGTCATCGGTGAAAATATGCTGAACGCGTGGACGACGATTCCGATGGTGACGCATCATGTGATGGCCGATGTCACGGAACTGGTCGAATATCGCGCCAGGCTTAACAAAGGCGTTACGGACAGCAACGAAAAAATTTCAGTTAATGATTTGATACTCAAACTCACCGCGACGGCGCTTGCCGAAATACCCATTATCAATTCTTCCCTGACCGACAGGGGGATCGTTCTTTACAGGCGCGTTCACCTGGGCGTAGCCACATCCATAGACAACGGACTGGTTGTTCCGGTTATACGCGACGCAAACCTCAAGAGTCTTTTGAATATCAGCAGGGAGGCGAAAGATCTCACCGTCCGCGCCAGAAACGGCACGCTGAACCTTGACGAAACGGCGGGCGGAACATTTACCGTTACAAACCTGGGCGGTTACGGATCGGTAGACCTGTTTACTCCGATAATTAATCCGCCGCAGGCCGCCATCCTCGGCGTGGGGCGCATCACTGAAACGGCAGTACCGGTAAATTCAGAAATTACGATACGATCCCTGATGGGCCTTTCGTTTACTTATGACCACAGGATCATAGACGGCGCAACGGCCGCCGAATTTATCGGTAAATTAATGCAATTACTGGAAACCCCCTTTCGTTCGGTGCTCTATTGATTAATGCTATATGTGGAAAGCGACTCGACCGACGCGGCGTTTAATCTCGCTCTCGAGCAGTATTTGTTCGATGTGTTATCCGTCGAAAACGACCTGTTCATGTTCTGGCGGAACAGCGACGCGGTCATAGTCGGCCTGCACCAGAACACCGCTGAGGAAATCAACGGTTCTTTTATCCGGCGGAATAACATCCCGGTCATACGGCGTCTTTCGGGCGGCGGAGCGGTCTTTCACGATCCCGGAAACCTTAACTTTACAATCATCAGGAAAGTGTCCGCCGGCGAACCGGATTTCCGTGTCTCCTGCAGGCCGATTCTGGACGCGTTAAATTCATTGGGCGTCAACGCCGTCGCGGGCGGGCGGAACGATATAACGGTAAACGGCGGAAAAATTTCGGGCAACGCCGGCTACCTCCGCGACGGCCGTCTTATGCACCACGGCACCATACTGTTTGATACGAATATTGAAAAAATGGCGGAAGCGCTCAGAATACCGGAAGACAAGTTCTTCTCAAAAGGTATCGACTCAGCTCGCGCGCGTGTGACAAACCTCAGGGAGCATCTCCATGAAGATATGACGATGTCGGAGTTTATGTCTTTCATGCGCGGACAAATCATAAAGGACATGACGGCGTATGCCTTATCCCCGCGTGATTATAATGCGGTAAAAGCTCTCTGCGCGAAACGCTACGGTACATGGGACTGGAATTACGGGCACTCGCCTGATTACGGCGTGGAAAAGCGCCGGCGCATACCGGGTTTCGGCGCTATAACGGTAAGGATGCAGGTTGACGGCGGCACAATAACCGGTTTTGCCGCAAGCGGCGACTATTTTGGGAACAGGCCGGGTGCGGAGCTTGGCGCATTGCTTGAAAACACAAGGCTCGAAGAACAGGCGCTGCTTGACCGCTTATCCGAAATCCCCTTTGAGGAATATTTTGAGGGCCTCGCGCGCCACGAATTCGCGCGATTGCTTTTGGATTGACAGGTCAGGCGTTCCGCTTGCAGGAATACATAAACCCTATGAATATCCGGGTTAATTCTCACGTAATATCCGGGCTTCGGTGATAAAATCGCGGACGGCGTTTACAGCCCGGTCTTCCAGCGTTGCGGCTTCACTGTCGTCTCCTGCGTGCAGCCATATAATTTCCTTGTCGGCGCGGAACCAGGTGAGCTGGCGTTTGGCGTAGCGGCGGCTTTCCATCTGCGTGCTTTCGACTGCCTGTGTCAGCGTGATTTGTCCCGCCAGGTATTCGGCCGCCTGCCTGTAACCAATCGCTTTGAAGGCCGGGCATGTCGCGGGATAAATCTCCAAAAGCCGGTGCGTTTCATCAAGCAGGCCGTCTTTGAACATCCGTTCCACGCGCTGGTTGATCCTTTGGTACAGCAGCTCCCGTGGCATGTCGATGCCGATTTTAAGCCATCGATAACCTGTCAGGGCGTCGCGCGGCTGACTTTGCCACCAGCTCATGTTCTTTCCGCTGACGAAATGGATTTCGCAGGCGCGGATAATCCGGTCGGCGTCATTCGGCGCGATTCTCGCGGCGGATTCTGGATCAATTCGCTCCAGAAGACGATGGAGGATATCTGATCCTTTGCGCCGGATAATGGCGCGCATCCGGGCCCGCAGTTCCTCCGAACGCTCCGGTCCCTCGAAAAGGCCGTCGATTAACGCGCGCAGGTAAAAACCCGTGCCTCCGACGACGATCGGAAGCCGCCCGCGCCCGCTGATTTCCCTGAGAACCGCCCGCGCCTGGCGCTGATAATCCCCGGCTGAAAACTCCCGATCCGGATCGGCGACATCAAGCAGATGATGCACGACGTCTTCACGCTCTTTTAGTGTAACTTTGGCTGTTCCGATGTCCATTTGCCGATAAACCTGGAGCGCGTCGCAACCGACAATCTCCCCCTGAAACGCGCGGGCCAGCGCGATTCCAAGCCGGGATTTTCCCGACGCGGTGGGGCCGACAACGGCTATGGCGGACATATCGTTATCCCGGTTTGAAGTAATAACGCGCGCAGGCAAACGCCAGCAGAAGCAACGCGAGAATCAGAATCGCCAGTATTTGAGAGCGGAAACGGTTCATTTTTATAAGTTGAAAGCTGAAAATCCGATAATATCAACTGCAAAATCAAAACGTTTATCCGCAATCATTCTGTTGCGCATTTCGCTTTCCTCCTCTTTCCGCTTTCATCAGTTTGTAGCGAATTCCATCGGCCAGCGCGATATAACTGGCTTCCAGAATGTTTTCAGAAACGCCGACGGTAGTCCAGCTCTCCTCGCCGTCCGATTGCAAAATATGTACGCGCACACGTGACGCCGTTCCCCTCTCGCCCGTAAGCACGCGGACTTTGTAATCGGTAAGCCGGACGTTATGCAGCGGTTCAAAGAACTGATTGAGCGCAAGGCGCAGGGCTTTGTCGAGCGCGTGAACCGGGCCGTCGCCTTCCGCAACGGTATGTTTCCATTCCTTGCCGACGCGCACTTTTACAGTGGCTTCAGAGGTATACTTTTCGGTCCCCTGTGTGCCGGTTCCCCGCATGTCGGTAATGACGCGGAAATTATCGATTTCAAAAAGCTCCTTTTCGCCGTTAAGAGCCGTTTCCATGATAACGCGCACGGAAGCCTCCGCCGCTTCAAATTCGTATCCTTCATTTTCGAGTTTTTTAATTTTCTGAAGGGCTGGCCTGAGTTTCTCCTGCTGTTCAATGCCCAGTTTCATCTCCTGCGCCTTGTACATGAGATTGCTTTTTCCGGACAGCTCGGAAACCAGTACGCGGCGTGCGTTGCCGACCCGTTCGGGTAAAACATGCTCATAAGTCGCCGGATTCCGGATTATCGCGCTGACGTGAACGCCGCCTTTATGGGCAAAAGCGCTTTTACCCACGAACGCCAGGTCGCGGCGCTGCGGCAGATTGGCTATCTGGCTGACGAAGCGCGACGCGCGGGTCAACAGTTTCAGCCGCTCAGGTCCAATGGTTTCGTATCCCATCTTTATTTCAAGGTTGGAGATGATCGAACAGAGATTGGCGTTGCCGCAGCGTTCGCCGTAACCGTTTATCGTTCCCTGCGCCATTACTGCGCCGCATTCGATTGCCGCAAGCGTGTTGGCGACGGCAAGTTCGGAATCGTTGTGGCAGTGAATGCCCAGTGGAATGGAAATTTCCGTCCGGATCCTCCGGATGGCGTTCTGGATATGCGACGGCAGCGAGCCGCCGTTGGTGTCGCAAAGGACGATCATGTCGGCGCCGCCGTCCGCTGCGGCTTTAAGGGTTTGCAGCGCGTATTCCGGATTCGCGGCAAAGCCGTCGAAGAAGTGTTCGGCGTCGTAGATTACCTCGCGCCCCTGCGCTTTTAAAAACGCGACGGAAGCGCGGATGAGTTCACGATTTCGGGTAAGGGAAATGCGCAGGGCGGTCGTTACGTGAAAATCCCACGATTTTCCGAAAATCGTAACCACGGGCGTCCGGGCCGCGACGAGTCCCAGCAGGTTGGGGTCGTTTTCCGGCCGGTTCCTTGCCGGCGCGGTGCTGCCGAAGGCTGTGATTTTCGCCGATTTCCAGGACATGCCTGCCGCCTGCTTAAAAAATTCGGCGTCTTTTTCATTGGAGCCGGGCCAGCCGCCTTCAATGTAATGCACCCCAAGTTCATCGAGTTTCTGTGCGACCCGGATTTTGTCCTGCACGGAAAAAGCGACTCCTTCTCCCTGCGTTCCGTCCCTTAATGTGGTGTCGTAGATCAATATTTTCACACGCGCCTCCCGTATTTTCGAATAATTCCATAAAAAAAGCCCTCATCCGCTCCGAACGGATGAGGGCTTGCGATGTCCGCTTATACAAGCCTCTACCCGCCGGGCGGTATCCCGGTAATGCCGGTAATAATGATGCTGATAATCGCTGAACCCCTGAACATTTCGCACTCCATGAAACTATTAAGTTGACATACGGCGCCGTCATTTGCAAGCGCAAAGGGGGGGCGCGGCTGCCTGCTGAAACCAAAGAATCCCCAGAATACTTTTGCCGTCCATAATTTCCCCGGAGGCGATCATTTTAAGGCATTCGTCGAGCGTCCGCGTTTCAATAGTGATGTGTTCTCCCGCCTCCAGCCGCTGGACGCAGGGAACGAGACCGCGGGCGAGGAACAGGTGAATAACCTCGTCGCAGAATCCGGGGGATGTGTAAAAAGAACACGCTTCCGTCAGCGCTCCCGCCGTGTAACCGATTTCCTCCTCCAGTTCCCGGGCGATTGTATCCAGCGGCGTCTGGCCGCTGTCCAGCTTTCCCGCCGGTATTTCCCAGATGTATTTCCCGAGGGGATAGCGGAACTGACGAATAAGCACAATCCGGCCGTCGTCAAGAACCGGGATGGCGGCAACCCCTCCGGGATGGAGCACCACTTCGCGCAGGGTGGATTCTCCCGATTCCTGGCGAATGATATCCACATGCAGCCTGACGATTTTTCCGCTGTAAACTTCCCCGTGACTCAAAATTTCCGTTTCCGGATTTTTTTCATCCATAATTTTCAAGTATACAACTTTGAATTATGAACGGTTAGCCGTAAACTTGGGTTCCGCCGGGTTTGGGGGAATTATGCTTGTATTGGGAATCGAATCTTCGTGCGACGAAACCGCGGCGGCGCTTGTCCAGGACGGGCGGCGCGTGCTTTCCAACGTCGTGGCTTCGCAGACGAAAACGCATCGGGCTTTTGGCGGCGTGGTTCCGGAACTGGCGAGCCGGGAACACCTGGGCAATATCGGTTATGTCGTACATCAGGCGTTCCGGGACGCGGGAAAAACGCAGGACGACATTGACGGCATAGCCGTTACGCAGGGGCCGGGACTTGTCGGCTCGCTTCTTGTCGGCGTTTCGTTCGCCAAGGCAATGGCCTTTTCCGCCTGCAAGCCCCTGGTTCCGGTCAATCACATCGAAGGACATATCTTTTCCGCGTTTATCGAAAATCCGGATATCGAATACCCTTTGCTGGCTCTCACCGTTTCCGGCGGACATTCTTCACTGGTTTATTCGCCGTCGCCCGGTGCGTACAAAATCATCGGCCGCACGCGGGATGACGCCGCGGGTGAGGCGCTGGACAAAATCTCCAAATTTCTCGGCCTGGGTTATCCGGGAGGACCCATCATCGACCGGCTTTCCGGTGACGGGGATCCACGGCGTTTTGCGTTTTCCATTCCAAAGATCAGCGACGGCAGGCTGGATTTCAGTTTCAGCGGATTTAAAACGGCCGCCCTGAGGCATATACAGGAATCGGGAATTAAACCGCATCGCGGCGGCCGGGTTTCACAGATTATCCGCGACCTTGTCGCCAGCTATCAGCAGGCCATCATAGATACTTTGATACGGCAGACAAGCCGGGCCGAGGCCCAACTGCATCCGCGGTCGATGCTGCTTGTCGGAGGCGTCGCCTGCAACAGCCTCCTGCGTGAAACTTACCGGCGGGTTTTTGAAGATGAGCTCCCGCCGCGCGGCGTCGCCGCGCCGGTACGGGTGTATTGCCCCAGCCCGGTTTATACGACGGACAACGGCGCGATGATCGCCGCAGCCGGGACGCCTAAACTGCGGGCCTGCCTGGATTCATCAAGGAACGGCGTCCCGTTGCTTGATCTGACGCTCAACGCCGACCCCGGCCTGGAACTTTGTTCAGCCCGCCTGTAATAATGGGGATTTTTTATTTTCCTAAATACTTTTTCAGAACCTCGGTCAGTTCATTGAAGTTCAGCGGTTTTCCAATATGTTCGTTCATTCCGGCCGCAATACACCTGTCAATGTCTTCCCTGAATACGTTGGCGGTCATCGCGACAATCGGAACGGTTTTTGCGCGGGGATGATCTGATGCCCGGATGAGCCTGGTACATTCATAGCCGTCCATGCCGGGCATGTGTATGTCCATAAAAATCAGGTCGAAATTTTCCGGGGCGGCGGTAAATTTGTCAAAAGCCTGTTTTCCATCTTCCGCCTCGATTATCTCAATCCTGAAATCTTCCAGAAGTGCAATAACGATCTCACGGTTGATTTCGACATCTTCGGCAAGGAGTATCCGCTTTCCTGCGCAAATCTCCATAGCGGCATTGAGATCATAACCGGTGTCAAGTCCGGGTTCATGATCTTTCGCGGATTGCCGCGGCAATTTCGCTTTTATGGTAAATATAAACGCCGATCCCCGCCCCACATGCGATTCGATACGGATATTGCCGTTCATCATTTCCACTATCTTTTTTGAAATTGCAAGCCCAAGCCCCGTACCGCCGAATTTGCGGGAGATGCTTGAATCAACCTGGACAAATGACTGAAAGAGCCTGTTCTGCTGTTCTTCGGAAATGCCGATGCCCGTATCGGTAACGCGCAATTCCAGGACACAGGTCTCGCCGTCCCCTTCGGAGTCAAGCAGGTTCGCTTCAATACCGATTTTCCCCCCGTTGGGGGTAAACTTGGTGGAATTGCCGACAAGGTTGGTGATAACCTGCGCAAACCGCTGTTCGTCGGTAATGATGCGGGCGGGAATCATCGGATCGATATTCAAAGACAAATCCTGATTTTTTTCATGCAGGCGGAATTCAAAAAGATTCTCCACCCTCCTCAGCATGGCGCAAAAATCAAATTCAGTGCAGGAAAGTTCAAATTTGCCCTCTTCGATTTTTGACATATCGAGTATGTCGTTTATGATTACCAGCAGTTGGGCGGAAGCGCCTTTGATTTTTTCAAGGCAGTAGTCTTTCCGTGCCAAATCCGCGGAGCCATCGGCAATGGCGGTCATGCCGATAATTGCATTCAGCGGGGTGCGAATTTCATGGCTCATGTTGGCAAGGAAATTCGATTTCGCCATGCTTGCCTGCTCCAGGTGCTTCTTTGTCCTGGTGATTTCGGTCGTGTCGTGGAACAGGATAAAGGCGCCATGGAAGATGTCCGCATCATTGTACATGGGAGTAAAGTGAATCTCGTAATTCCGCATATTCCCATCGCGGCCGATGTCCAGTTCCTTTTCAAAAACAACCGGATTTTGCTCTATTTCCGAGGTCTGAAAAAAACGGGTTATTTCTTCGAGCAGCGCGTGACCGCAAAAATTGGAAAAAACCTCGGTGTAATGCCGCTTGCGTATGCTGTCAAAATTGTGAATGTTTGTCTTTTGAAGAAAAATGTCGGCACAGTATACCAGTCCGCCTTTTTTGTCCAGAAGCAGGATGATGTCCGGGCTGTTTTCAAAAACCATGTTCATGTAACTGTCCTGGCGTGAGAGCCAGCCGTCTTTCATGGAACGGACATATTCGTATACAACGGTTAATACAAGAACAAAAAAGTAAATTCCGCATATTATCAGAGCCTTACCCAAGGCATAGGTTACGCCCGACAAGCCGGGCACAAAGGTGCCGATCAAGACGGTCGCGAATAAAAGCAGGGCGGGAACAAGCCCCGATGCCAGCCCCAGGGTAAAAATCGACATCAACGGATATGAAAATATCCACAGGCATCCAAATCCATCCAGTTGATCTTCGGTGAAAATCGACAGACCGCAAAAAACTCCGTACACCGCGATAACAATAAATCCTCCCGCCTTAAAGGGAAGTTCGGTACGGAGGAGCAGCAGATTCAAAAAAATTAGAAACCCGATTATGAGTTGCATCAGGCCCTGGTCGACAAGGCCGCTTCGCATATCGGAGATTCCAATGAGGATAATCAGGATCGACGCAATAGTGTAGGTAGTATTAAGAACGATAAGGCGGATTACCGCATCCATGTCCTTTTCGTCATGTATCCCTGTATATTTTCCACTGGTCAGCATGGGAAAAATGGCGTCTTGGGTTATTTTCATCGTCAACCTGCTGTTATTCCGAGCCTTTGTGAGATGGTTCCGGTTTTTCCAGCAGCTTTGCCGCGCAGGCAATCGCCACCAGAATTCCAAGGATCAACAGCAGCGCCGCAATGCCCATCTGCAGTCCCGGAACCATGGCATTGATATTGCCCTGCAGAATCAGGGTTGCCCGAGCCCTGATCGTCATGGCAAGGGAAGCATAGGTAATAATCAGCATGACGATTGTGGGAGCCAGCAGTATCACGATCCGGCGGCCTGTCTTTTTGAAAAACATCGTGCAGGCGATAAGGGTCAAAGCCGCAAGGAGTTGATTTGCGGCGCCAAAGAGCGTCCAGATGTTCTGGTATCCGAAATATGCCATAAGACAGGCGGGTACCAGGGTGCATACGGCGGCGGTCGGTTTCGATCTCAGTATTCGTTTTACCAGTTTTTCTGTTTCGCTGCCTTCGTCGTCAAAGGAAAACAGTTCCTGGAAAGACAGCCGGCCAAGCCTGGCGACCGTGTCCAGCGTGGTCAGAATGAATGAGGAAACCGCCAGGGAAACAATTGTGAAAGAAACCTGGTGCGGGAGGCCAAGCTTGTAGAGGAACCCCGATACCGCCGTTGCAAAAACCACCGGGGGTGGTCCCTTAGGTAATATCCCCCCATACGCCAGCGATCCCACGGATATAAGCGCCAGAACCGCCACCAGCGTTTCCACCAGCATCGCCCCGTATGAAATCGGGAGCATGTATTTCTCATTGCTTATCTGCTTGGAAACAGCCCCGGTAGCCACCATGGAATGGAAACCCGAAATCGCCCCGCAGGCAATGGTGATAAAGAGCGCCGGGAAAAGGTAGCTGCCATCGACATTAAATGCGACGACGGCGGGAATTTCTATTTTCGGATTGGTCAGCACCACGCCGACAAAAGCCGCCAGCATCATGGCGACAAGCAGAAATGAGTTGAGGTAATTCCTGGGCTGCCCCAGCGCCCATATCGGGACCACCGAGGCGGTAAATATGTAGCCGAAGATAAGGTAGAGCCAAACCCCCTTGGGTAAAAACAGGGGGAAGAATATTCCCAAAACTATGCAGCCGATCAGCAGGTCGACGGCGATAATTCCGCTGGCAAGATCCGAGGCTTTTCGCTTACGGATAAGGAAACCCAACGCTATTGCCGCCGGAATAAACAGGCTTGATGTTGTCGCCACCGAGGCATTGGTTGAAACAGGATCGCCTGCTGCATTAAAGCCGTCAAATGTACCCGCCACAATGTCGGCAAATGCCGCGGCGATTAATATGGAAAACAGCCAGACAAAAATCAGAAACAGGCGCTTGCCTGCTTTTCCCACGTACAGCTCGATTATGTATCCGATGGATTTGCCCTTGTTTCTTACCGATGTATACAGCGCGGCAAAATCGTGAACCGCGCCGAAAAACGCCGATCCGAAAAGCAGCCATAAAAAAGCCGGCAGCCAACCGAACATCGCCCCTATAATCGGGCCGTTGATCGGCCCCGCTCCGGCAATTGAGGCAAATTCATAACCGAAAGCCACGGCCGGACGGGTCGGTACATACTCCATCCCGTCTTCAAACTCATGCGCCGGGGTTTTACGTGCAGGATCTATTCCCCATGTGCGCGCCAGAAAACGACCGTAAAAAAGATAGGCGAGGAAAAGCACTACGACGGAAATAACCAGTAAAATCAATCCATTCATGTTTTAAATATACTACTAAACAAAAAATGATTAATATTGAAATTTATTGCCGCCGCCCATTTATTTATCAACGGTTTTCGCCGTCTGCGGCGTGCACACGCTATTTACTCAGCGCTTCCCCGGAGGCGTTGTATACTTCATCGGGAAGGTTTTGTCTAAAAGGAGGCATTGAGCATGATTGGTTTTTACGGATCATACGACGTTGTCGTTTGCGGCGGAGGCACGTCCGGCATACCGGCGGCCATCGCGTCCGCCAGGGCCGGCGCGAAAACCCTTCTTAT